>Ga0308159_1000924_pt1 | contig 51379 bp, 48 predicted proteins | sample PhyCR1_FD_201040 | JGI IMG/M metagenome (GOLD analysis project Ga0308159, IMG submission 201040) | Phyllosphere microbial communities from UC Gill Tract Community Farm, Albany, California, United States - DLSLC.R1 | ecosystem: Host-associated > Plants > Phyllosphere > Unclassified | place: USA...
GATGACGCCGACGACGATGCCGGCGACGGCCTCGAACACGAGCGCGAGGATCGCCAGGCGCGCGGTGATCGGGAAGGCCGACGCGAGCTGCTGGCTGACCGGCAGACCGGAGTAGGTCACGCCGAGGTCGCCGCGGAACACGCCGCCGATCCAGAGCAGGTACTGCACGATGAACGGCTTGTCGAGGTTGTACTGCTGACGCAGCGTCTCGATGACCTGCGGCGACGGCTGCCGGTCGCCGAACAGCGCGGCGATCGGGTCGCCGGGCAGCGAGAAGACCAGGAAGTAGATGAGGAACGTGGCCCCGAAGAACACGGGGATGAGTTGCAGGAGGCGCTTGCCGAGGTACCAGAGCATCAGATCACTGCCCGGTCCGGAGCGATGTCGATCAGGTTCATTGTGGTGAGGGGTGGACGGTCCGAGGGTCGGCACGGATGTCCGGTGCGGGAGGGCGCCCGCTGTGTGGGGGTGTTGCCACCGTGGTACGGGGGTTCGGGGACCTGTGCGGCCCCCGAACCCCCGTCCGGTGATCGCGAAGCAGGATACCTGCTCGCGCTTCGGTCTCTAGGAGACCTGGATCAGTTCTTGACCTCGATGTCGTAGTACAGCGGCACCGAGTTCCAGCCGAACTTGACGTTCGACACGTTGTCCGCGTTCCAGACACCGGTCACGTTGGAGTACCAGAGCGGGATCTCGGGCAGGTCCTCGAACAGGAGTTCCTGTGCCTGGTCGAAGGACTTGTTGCCCTCTTCGACGGTCGCAGCCGAACGGCCCTTGGCGAGCAGCTCGTTGTACTCCTTGGAGTCGTACCGCGAGTAGTTGTTCGACGAGCCCTCACCCATGGTCGGGCCGAGGAAGTTGTACAGCGACGGGTAGTCGGCCTGCCAACCGGTGCGGCTGCCGCCCGTGAGCTTGTCGTTCGTCTGGAGGTCCAGGGCTTCCTGGAACGTCGGGATCGCGTTGCCCTCGGCCTTGATGCCGAGCGTGTTCGAGATCGAGTTCGTGACCGCGGTCACCCAGGCCTCGTGGCCACCATCGGCGTTGTACGTGATGGTGAGCGTGTCGTCGTACTTCGAGATCTTGTCGGCCTCGGCCCAGAGCTTCTTGGCCTCGGACTCGTCGTAGTCCAGGACGTCCGAACCGTCGAGGTCGTCGTTCCAGCCGGCGATCACCGGGGAGGTGAAGTCCTTGGCCGGGGTGCGGGTGCCGTCGAAGATCTTGTCGGTGATCTGCTTGCGGTTGATCGCCATCGAGACGGCCTCGCGACGCAGCTTGCCCTCTTCACCCTTCCAGTGGTCGAGGTAGTAGGGCAGGTAGATCGCCTGGAAGATCGCGGCGGGCTGGTTGACGTTCGAGTCCGGGAAGTCGGACTTGTAGGTCTTGAACGCGCTGTCCGGCACGGCGTCGAGGACGTCGAGGTTGCCGCCCTGGGCGTCGGAGTACGCGGTGTCCTGCGAGGCGTAGAACGTGATCGTGAGACCACCGTTCTTCGGCTTGCGCTTGCCCTCGTAGTCCTTGTTGGTGACGAGCTTGATGGACTGGTTGTGGGTCCAGGCCTTCTTGCCGTCGAGCTTGTACGGACCGTTGCCGATCGGGTTCTCACCGAAGGCCTTGGTGTCGTCGTAGAACGCCGACGGGAGCGGCACGAACGCCGAGTAGCCGAGCGACAGCGGGAAGTCGGACTGCGCCGACTTCAGCGTGACGGTGAACTCGTCGTCGTCCACGACCTTGAGCCCGGTGAGCTCGGAGTCCTTGTCGGCGTTGTAGCCCTCGATGTTCTCGAAGAAGTAGCTGGCGCCCTGGGCGTTCGACTTCTGGGCTGCCCAGTTCCACGCCTTGGTGAACGACTCGGCCGTGACCTTCTCGCCGTTGGTGAAGGTGTAGCCGGTGTTCAGCGTGATGTCGAACGTCTTCGAGTCATCGGTGTCGATGCTCTTGGCGACCTCGTTGACCGGCTTGCCGTCGGCGTCGTACGAGACGAGGCCCTCGAAGAGCGAGTCGATGATCTTGCCGCCACCGGTCTCGGTGGTGTTCGACGGGATCAGCGGGTTCTGGGGTTCGCTGCCGTTGGTGGTGACGATCCCGGACGCGTTCGCCGAGCCCGAGCCACCCCCGTCGGAGCTGTTGCTGGAGCAGGCGGTCAGGGCGAGTGCTGTGGCCCCGAGCACGGCGAGGGCGGAAAGCCCGGCGCGCTTCTTGATCAAGGTTCCTCCTGGTGCATGGGACGCGCAGGGCACAGCGGTGTCGCCCGGGCGCGTTTGACCTTTGCAGCGTAGGCAAGGTGAACAGCGGCGTCCAAACCCAGGGGCGAACGGTTACACGCCGGTAACCAACTTGCACGATCCTTGCGACAAGATGCAACATTCGCGCGCGTGCCGGTGAAGGGTGCGTTTTTGTTGCATCCGCATGAAATCCATTGCACTCCGTCACACTTCTGTGCAAGTCGGGGGACGGCCGAGCATCGCTCAGGGGTACGGCTCGGGGGCTGCGTGGAGCGTTCAGGACATGCCGTGGGTGGCGCGCCGAGTGGCCACGAACTGTCGGTGGGAGCGGGTCCGGACGACGGTTCGTGACCGCTCGGCGGAACTGAGCGGGGTGTCGTGACCAGCCGGGACGGGACCGTGCCGCCCGCCGGACGCGACCGTGCCCCGCCCGGGGGACCGGACGGGGCACGGGGCGCACGGCGACGACGGGGTGTCGGCGCCGGTCGGGATCAGGCGAACGCCTCGATCGGCGGGCAGGCACACACCAGGTTGCGGTCCCCGTACGCCTGGTCGATGCGGCGCACCGGCGGCCAGTACTTCCGGCCGCTGATGCCCGGCAACGGGTAGACGGCCTGCTCGCGGGTGTAGGCGTGTGCCCACTCCCCCGAGATCACCGACGAGGCGGTGTGCGGGGCGTGCACGAGCGGGTTGTCGTCTGCCGGCCACTCCCCGCGTTCGACCGCTGCGGCTTCGGCCCGGATCGCGAGCATGGCGTCGACGAAGCGGTCGAGCTCGGCGAGGTCCTCGCTCTCGGTCGGTTCGACCATGAGCGTGCCCGCCACCGGGAACGACATCGTCGGCGCGTGGAACCCGTAGTCGACCAGGCGCTTCGCGACGTCGTCCACCGTGATGCCGGTGGTGTCCCGCAGCGGGCGGAGGTCGAGGATGCACTCGTGCGCGACCAGTCCGTCGTCGCCCGTGTACAGCACCGGGAACGCGTCGCGTAGACGGGCCGCGATGTAGTTCGCCCCGAGGACCGCGGCCTCGGTCGCACGGGTGAGGCCCTCGAGCCCCATCATCCGCACGTACGTCCACGTGATCGGCAGGATGCTCGGGCTGCCGTACGGCGCCGCACTGACCGGGCCGCCGGCGTGGGCCAGGCGGTCGTCCGCCTCGGCGGCGGTCGCACCGGAGCGCCGGTCGGCCTGCTGCGCGAACGGGTGACCGGGCAGGAACGGTGCCAGGTGTGCCTTCGCGGCGACGGGTCCCACGCCGGGGCCGCCCCCGCCGTGCGGGATGCAGAAGGTCTTGTGCAGGTTGAGGTGCGACACGTCGCCCCCGAAGTCACCGAAGCGGGCGTGGCCGAGCAGCGCGTTGAGGTTCGCGCCGTCGACGTAGACCTGGCCGCCGGCGTCGTGCACGGCGTCGCAGATCTCGCGGATGTCGTGCTCGTAGACGCCGTGGGTGGACGGGTACGTGATCATCAGCGCCGCGAGGGTGTCGGCGTGGGCGGCGACACGGGCCCGGAGGTCCTCGAGGTCGACGTTGCCGTTCTCGTCGCAGGCCACCACGACGACCTTCATGCCTGCGAGCACCGCGGACGCGGCGTTCGTGCCGTGCGCGCTCGACGGGATGAGGCAGACCGTCCGGTCCTCGTCGCCACGAGCCTGGTGGTACCCACGGATGGCCAGCAGGCCGGCGAGCTCACCCTGGCTGCCGGCGTTCGGCTGCAGGGACACGGTGTCGTAGCCGGTGACCTCGGCGAGCCACGACTCGAGGTCGCCGATCATGCCGAGGTACCCCTCGACGTCCTCGCGCGGTGCGAACGGGTGGATGTTCGCGAACTCCGGCCAGGTCACGGCGGCCATCTCGGTCGCCGCGTTGAGCTTCATCGTGCAGCTGCCGAGCGGGATCATGCCGCGGTCGAGCGCGTAGTCCTTGTCGGACAGGTGCTTGAGGTACCGCATCATGCGGGTCTCGCTGCGGTGTGCGCTGAACACGGGGTGCGTCAGGTAGTCGCTCTCGCGCTGCAGGGCCGACGGGAGGCCCGTGGCCGCGTCGCGCACGGCGGTCTCGGTCGCGGGGACGGTCACGTCCACCGCCCCGAGCACGGCCGCCAGCGCCACGACGTCGTCGGGCGTGGTCGTCTCGTCGACGGAGAGCTGGAACGTGTCGGCGTCCACGACGTGCAGCAGGTAGCCGGCGTCCTGCGCTGCCGCGACGATCGCCTCGGCGCGACCGACGACCCGCAGGGTGAGCGTGTCGAAGAAGGCGTCGTGCACGACCTCGACCCCGGCGTCACGCGCCACGGCGGCGAGTGCACCGGTGGTCCGCGCGACCCGTCCTGCGATGAACCGCAGACCCTCGGGCCCGTGGTACACCGCGTACATCGAGGCCATCACGGCGAGCAGGACCTGCGCGGTGCAGATGTTGCTCGTCGCCTTCTCGCGGCGGATGTGCTGCTCGCGGGTCTGCAGGCTGAGGCGGTAGGCCATCTGGCCGTCGGCGTCGAAGGACACCCCGACCAGGCGACCGGGGAGCTGACGCTCGAGGCCGGCGCGCACCGCGAGGTAGCCGGCGTGCGGGCCACCGAAGCCGAGCGGGACGCCGAAGCGCTGGCTCGTCCCGACGGCCACGTCGGCACCCAGGTCGCCGGGACTGGCGAGCAGGGTCGTCGCGAGCAGGTCGGCCGCGACGACGGCGACGCCGCCACCGGCGTGGACCCGCTCGATGACGGGCGACGGGTCGACGATGCGGCCCGAGGCGCCCGGGTACTGCAGGATGACGCCGAACGCGCCGTCGAGCTGGTCGTCGCTCGGGCCGGCGGCAGCGTCGAACGTGCGCAGCGTGATGCCCACGGCGTCGGCACGGTGGTCGAGCAGTGCACGGGTCTGCGGCAGCAGGTCGGCGTCGACGAGGAACGCGTCGCCCTTGACCTTGGACGCGCGGCGGGCGAGGAGCATGCCCTCGACCACGGCGGTGCCCTCGTCGAGCATCGAGGCGCCGGCGGTGGCCATGCCGGTCAGGTCGGACACCATCGTCTGGAAGTTGATGAGTGCTTCGAGGCGACCCTGCGAGATCTCCGGCTGGTAGGGCGTGTACGCCGTGTACCAGCTCGGGTTCTCGAGCACGTTGCGCTGGATCACCGCGGGCGTGTGGGTGCCGTGGTAGCCGAGGCCGATCATGGCGCGGCGGACGGTGTTGCGGCCGGCCTTCGCGCGGAGTTCGGCGAGCGCCTCGGTCTCGCCGACGGCGGCCGGGATCACCGAGTCGGCGACGGGGCCGATGTGGATGGACTCCGGGATCGCGGCACGGACCAGGGCGTCGAGCGACGGCTGTCCGACGACGTCGAGCATGGCCTGCTGGTCGGCCGGGGTGGTGCCGATGTGGCGGTCGGCGAAGGACGTCTGGAGGTTCTCGAACGCGGTCATGCGATGGAGGCCCGGTACGCGTCGTGGTCCATCAGGTCCTCGGGGAACGAGGTGCCGTCGACCTTGATCTTCACGAGCCAGCCGGCACCGAACGGGTCCTGGTTGACGGTGTCGGGGGTGTCGACGACGGCGTCGTTGACCTCGACGACCTCGCCCTCGATCGGGGCGAAGAGCTCGCCGACGCTCTTGGTCGACTCGATCTCGCCGATCTGGTCGCCGGCGGTGGTGGCGGTGCCGACGGCGGGGAGCTCGACGTAGACGACGTCACCGAGCTGCTCGGCGGCGTGGTCGGTGATGCCGACGGTGACGGTGTCGCCCTCGACGAGCAGCCACTCGTGGTCGGCCGTGTACTGGAGTGCGGTCTGGTCGGTCATGGGGTCAGCCTTTCGAGGCGCGGCGGTAGAAGGGGAACGCGGAGACCGTGCTGGGGACGGCAGTCCCGCGGACGTCGATGTGGAGGACCTGTGCCCCGTCCGACACGGCGGCGAGCGCGGCCGGGTCGACGAAGGCCATCGCGACGGGGTGGCCGAGCGTCGGCGAGAGCGCGCCCGAGGTCACGGTGCCGACGACCGTGCCGTCGAGCACGACGTCGTAGCCGGCTCGGGGAGCACGGCGGCCCTCTGTCACCAGACCGACGAGCACGCGGGCGTCCGCCGACGGGGTGACGCCGGCCGCACCGACGAAGTCGCCGTCCTTCGCGACGACGCGGCCGAGGCCGGCCTGGGCCGGACGGACGTCGGTGCCGAGCTCGTGCCCGTAGAGGGGCATGCCGGCCTCGAGTCGCAGGGTGTCGCGCGCGGCGAGTCCGGCGGGGACGACGCCGCGGTCGGCACCGGCCTCGAGCAGGGCGTCCCAGAGCACCGGGGCGGTGTCCGGGTCGGTGTAGACCTCGAAGCCGTCCTCGCCGGTGTACCCGGTCCGCGCGACGAGCACGTCGGCGCCGTCGAACAGCGCGTGCAGCACCCGGTAGTAGCCGAGTTCGTCGAGCGGGGTCTCGGGCTGCAGGCGGTCGGCGACGACGAGCGCGTCGAGCGTGCCGGCAGCCGCGGGGCCCTGGATCGCGACGAGGGCCGTGGTGTCGGAGTCGTCGGAGACCTCGACGTCGAAGCCGTCGGCCCGGGCGGTGAGCGCGGTGACGGCCACGTCGCGGTTGGACGCGTTCGCGACGACGAGGAAGACGTCGTCGTCGGTCCGGTACACGACGAGGTCGTCGAGGATCCCGCCGTCCTCGGCGAGCAGCAGCGAGTACTTGGCGCGGCCGATCGGCATCGTGCCGAAGGAGCCGGCGAGCGCGTGGTCGAGGAAGGCGACGGCATCGCTGCCGGTCACCCCGATCTCGGCCATGTGCGACAGGTCGAAGACCCCGGCGGCCTGGCGCACGGCGTGGTGCTCGGCGAGGTCCGACGAGTAGCGCACGGGCATGCGGTACCCGGCGAAGTCGGTGAAGGTCGCACCGGCGGCCTCGTGCACGGCTTCGAGCGGCGACGAACGCTGACCCGGCGTGGGCAGTGGGGACGGACTCATGGCGGAGTTCTCCTGGCATCGGCAGGGCCCGGCGACGATCGCCGGGTGGAACTCCCCCTCTGTCATGGGCCTGAGAGTTTCACCGCGGCCCGTGAGGTCCGGCGGCTTTCACCGTGGGCGAGACGACCGAGCGTCTGCTTTTCAGAGTGGCCTGTCCGCTGCGGTGTGGGACCTGAGAGATTGACGGGGGGATTGCTCCTTCGGTGCCGTGCGTGCGCCCGAGGGCACGATGCGCCCAGAGGCACGACGTACCCAGAGGCACGACGTACCCAGAGGCACTGCACGGCGTCTCCCGCGACGGATGAACGGCCGGTGTGTTCAGTTGTCCGCGACGAGCATACCGAGGCCGCGTTTCGAGCGTGTGTCGCGAGCGAGCCTTCGACATCTCGTAGAATGCGGGGATGGCCGGACAACGATCGCGCCCCCGCGGGCAGCTGGAGCAGGCGGTGCTCGACGCACTCCGCTCCGCCGACTCCGGGCTCACCGCACGCCAGGTGCTCGACGCGTTCCCGGAGCCCCGCCCCGCGCTGACGACCGTCCTCACCGTGCTCGACCGCCTCGGCCGCAAGGGTCAGGTGGAACGGGAGCAGCACGACGACGCTCCCCTGACGTTCCGCGCCGTGCACAGTCGGGACGAGCAGACCGCGTCCCTGATGTCGAGCGCGCTGGCCGCGTCGTCCGACCGCGAGGCCGCACTGCTGCAGTTCACCGGCTCGCTCGCCTCGGACGACCTCGAGGCCCTGCGCCGCGCCCTCGACGCCCGCGCCCGCTCCTGACCGGCTGCGCACCGTGGTCGTCGCCGGCATCGCGCTCATCGTCCTCGCACTCGCGGTGGTGGTGTTCGCGCCCCGGGTCCTGACCCGTTCCGCCTGGACGATCGACCTGCCCCGGACCGCGCTGGTCTGCTGGTCGGTCGCGGTCCTGCTCGGCGTCGTCGGCTTCGTGGCCGGCATCACCCTCGTGGTGCTCGCCGACCGTCCGGTCACCGAGCTGTTCGGCGGGGACGGCTCCCCCACGCACGGCTTCAACGTCGGCGTCGCGCTCCTCGCGGTCGTCGCGTTCGTCGTCGCGGTCCGGGTGCGCCCCGGCCCGGAACACGAGGCCGTCCGGCAGGCGATGCGTTCCGGCGTCGCCCCGCACCGCGAGATCGACGGCACCCCCGTCGCCGTCGTCGAGGCCGACCACGCACTGGCGTGCGCCGTGCCGGGTCGGAGCGGTGGCGTCCTCGTCAGCACCGGCTTGGCAGACCGGTTGCGCACCGACGAACTGGAGGCCGTGGTCGCCCACGAACGCGCCCACCTGACCCAGCACCACGCGGCTGCGGTCGCGGTCGCGGAATCGATCGAACGTGCGGTCCCGTGGGTGCCCGGTGCGCGCGCGATGGCGCGGTCGACGCGTGTGCTCGTGGAGTTCGCCGCGGACGACGCGGCGGCCCGTCGCGTCGGGCGCGACGCCCTGCGCCGGGCGGTGCTGGTGGCGGACGGGAGCAGTGCGCTCGGCGCGATCCGCGCCTCCAGGCTGTCGTGACGCACCATGTGTCGGGGGCGAGGCATATGGTGATCGGACCGTGAAGCCACTGACCGAAGCCGACATCCGATCGTCGTTCGTGAACGCCACCCCCGACGAACTCGCACAGCTGCCCATCCCGGGCCTGCACGAGACACTCTGGGACGAACGCGAGTTCCTGGGCTGGCGCGACCCGCAGGCCGCCCGCCGCGGGTACATCGTGTCCTGGATCGACGAGCGCCCCGTGGGCATCGTCGTCCGGTCCGCCGGTGGCTCGCTGCGCCCCGGCATCGCCGCGATGTGCTCGTTCTGCCACTCGCCGCAGCCCGCGACCCAGGTCCGGCTGTTCTCCGCCGCGCGTGCCGGTGAGTCCGGGCGCAACGGCAACACGATCGGCACGTACATCTGCGAAGACCTCGGGTGCCCGATGCTGATCCGCACCGCGCCCCCGCACCTGAACCCGCCGGCGACCATCGCGATGCGTGGAGCCTCCCTGCTGCAGCGCGTGCAGAACTTCACCGCGGACATCACCAAGACGGCGTGAGCCGGTTCGGCACCGCCCGCTGGGCTGTGGTCGAGGAGCTCGGCGACGGCCGGTGGCGGCTGACGCTGCGGGACGAGGCCGACGACGAACTCGGCGCGTTCGGTCTGGGCGTCGAGGGGCCGTGGGACCCCGACGTCGAGCCGCACGTCGGGTTCGTGCTCGTGCAGCTCGGCTTGACGCTGCGCGGGGCTCGGCCGTGGCGCATCGACGAACTCGGTGACCACCGGGCGCCCGTCCTGTCGCTCGGCTGAGCGAGGACGCCCGAACGGCGTCCGCTCGCGCAGCCGGTCCGCTCGGTCAGTCCGCGGCGACGAAGTTGCGCAGGATCTCGCGGTCGTCGTCGGCGCGCATCGCCCAGGCGAGCTCGCTGCGGTGGTCGCTGCCCTCGAGCGGCAGGAGTGCCACCGTGTCGGGTGCGGCGAGCGCGGCACTCTCCGGCACCACCGTGACACCGAGGCCGACCCCGACCAGGTGCAGCACGGTCGCCCAGGTCGTGGCCTCCTGCACGATGACAGGCCGGCGGCCACCGGCGGTGACCGGCGCGAGGTTGCGCTCGGTCGCCAGGGCCCCCGCGACCGCCGGGAAGAACACGAACGGCTCGTCGACCAGCTCGGTGCCGCGGATGCGTTCGCGGTCCGCCAGGCGGTGCCCGCGCGGCACAGCGGCGACGAACGCCTCGGAACGGAACGGCAGCAGCCGCACGGCGGGGTCCGGGTCGGCATCGCGGACGACGGCGAGGTCGAGCTCGCCGCGGACGATCCGTGCCAGCAGGGTCGACGAGTACCCCTCGGTCAGTTCGACCCGGACCAGGGGGTAGCGCTCCCGGAACGCCTGCACACGTTCGATCGGGCCGAGGGGCAGCGCGGAGACGACGAACCCGACGTCGAGCCGACCGACCTCGCCCCGCCCGACCCGCACCGTCTCGTCGAGGTCCCGTCGCACCTGCCCGAGCAACGACCGCGCACGGCCCTGCAGCACCCGGCCGGCGGCGGTCAGGGCGACGCTGCGGCTGGTCCGGACGAACAGGTCGACGCCGAGCGCGCGTTCGGTCCGCCGGATCTGCTGGGACAGTGCGGGTTGCGCGATCCGCAGCTGCTCGGCCGCGCGGCCGAAGTGCAGCTCGTCGGCGACGGCGAGGAACGCCCGCAGCTGCCGGAGGTCGACGTCCGGTTCTCGATCCATGCACACAGGCTATCGATCAGCGCGAACGAGTATTGGACGTGACTGCATCGTCGATCGAGGATGGATGCATGTCCGAAGCGACCTCCACCGTCACCATCGCCGACCTCGCCACCCCCGCGGACACCGAGGCGTTCCGCACGCTCAACGAGGCCTGGATCACCCGGTACTTCACCCTCGAGGACGAGGACCGCGTGTTCCTCTCCGATCCCGTCGGCCGGGTCGTGGAGCGGGGCGGCGCCGTCCTGGTCGCCCGGCTCGACGACCAGGTCATCGGGTGCATCGGGGTCGTGCCCACCACCCCCGGCGTGTTCGAACTCGTGAAGATGGCGGTCTCCCCCGACCACCATGGGCACGGCACCGGGCGGAAGCTCATCACCGCGGCGCTCGACCGGGCACGCGAGCTCGGCGCCCGCCGCATCGACCTGGAGAGCAACGCGCAGCTCGCCAGCGCCGTGCACCTGTACGAGGCGTTCGGGTTCCGGCACCTGCGCGAAGACGAGGTCGCCCCGAGCCCGTACGTCCGGGCCGACGTGCACATGACCCTCGACCTGCACTGACGTTCGACCTGCGCTGACGTTGGACCTGCACTGACGGCGCCCCGGTCCCGGTACGCTCGCGGCATGGCGACGTACGAGGTGCACGCGGTCCGCGAGGCCGGCGCGTGGCAGGTCTTCATCGACGGCTTCATGGTGACCGAGGTGTCCCGGTGGCCGTCCGTCGGGTTCGTGGCCCGCGAGCTCCTCGCGATGGACCGTGACGACGACCTGCGCATCCGCGTCGTCGGCCGCAACCAGTACGTGGCCTGACCGCCGCGGAGCGCGTTGACCCGGACGGTCAGCGGGCCGCGGCGACCAGCTGTTGCGCTCGCTGGTGCGAGACGTGGAGCAGTGGTCCGATCTCACGCACCGTGAGCCCGGACTCGTGCAGGACCAACGCCGCGGCGGCCGTCTCCTTCGCTGCCTCGATGCGTGCGCGCTCGGACTCCTCGCGGAGCGCCACCGCACGGTCCAGGTGCGCCTGCGCCGCTTCGGGCATCGCCACCTCGACGACGAGTTCGAAGGACTCCGGATCGCGGTCGTCGTTCATCAGTGAGAGCCAGTCGCGGGCCATCAGCTCGATCTCTCGTTCGCGCTTCGCCTGGGTCCGGATGACGCCGTCGATCCAGATCACCCAGTACTTCTTGCCGCGCTCCGCGCGCACGGTGTGTCGGCTCATCGTCGCCCATCTCCTCGTCGGTCGCAGTCACGGAGGATGCCGCGCGCCGTCATCTCCTCCACCTCTCGGTGTCTCGGAACGACGACCGTGTTCCGACCGAAGCGGAACAGGTCGTGGCTCCCGCCGTGGCGGTGGAACACGAACTCGACGTCGTTCTCGTCAGCCTTCCGAGCGAGCCGGCGGAGCAACTCCGTGCGCTTCACCGTAGCTGGCCAACCGTGACGAGGCAATCTTGCCTATCTCGATTGGACACTGTCGGATCGGATCTCTGCATGCACCGACCGTGGCGCTCCGCGGAGCACGATCCAGGACACCCAACGTGATCTGTGGACAGATTTCAGCAACGGCGAGTTGTGGAGGACGAGCCTCCCGGCACGCGTCAGTCAGGCGCAGGTCAGGCGACGTGCCAGACCAGCCCCTCCTGCGCGCTCGACGGGTACGCCGAAGCGATCCGGAACACGGCCTCGCGCAGGGTCTCCGGTGAGCACGCCAGGTTGAGCCGGACGAACCCGCGCCCCTCGGACCCGAACCCCAGCCCGGAGTTCAGCGCGACGTACGCGTTCTCACGCAGCGGCACCGCCGGGTCGTCGCCGAGGCCGATGCCGCGGAAGTCGAGCCACGCCAGGTACCCGGCGCGCGGCCGCGTGTAGACGACCCCGGGCAGGTGCTCGGCGAGGAGTTTGGCGAGCAGCCGGTCGTTCGCCACGATGCGCGCCACGACGTCGTCGAGCCAGTCCGTCGCCAGGGTGAACGCCGCCAGGTTCGCGTGCAGCCCGAGGATGCTCGTGCGGCAGGCGACCTCCTCCCACAGCGTGTCGAGCAGCGCGGCGGTCCGGGGATCGCCGGCGACGATGACCGAGCACTTCACACCGGCGAGGTTCCAGCCCTTGCTCGCCGACGTCACGCACACGCTCCGGGCACCGAGCGGCTCGGCGACGGCGGCGAACGGGGTGAACTGCACGCCGGGGTGGGTCAGGGGGGCGTGGATCTCGTCGCTGATGACCAGGACGTCGTACTTCGCGGCCAGTTCGGCGATCGCCACGAGGTCGGCCCGGTCGTGCACGAGCCCGACCGGGTTGTGCGGGTTGCAGAGCAGGAAGACGCCGACCCCGTCGGCGAACGCGCGCTCGAGGCCCTCGAGGTCGAGCCGGTACTGCCCCCACTGCTCGAGCAGCGGGACCTCCTCGACCTGACATCGGGCCTCTTCGACGAGCTCGAAGAACGGCGGGTACACCGGCGGCGTGATCGCGACGCGGCCGCCGTCGGGCAGCGCGAGCCGGAGCGACTCGACGATCCCGACGCTGACGTCGGTGGCCAGGTGGATCCGCGACGGGTCGATCTCCCAGTCCCAGCGGTCCAGTGCGAACTGCGCGAAGGCGGGAGCGAGCGGCCCGGGGCCGTCGAGGTACCCGAGGTCGGACTGCGAGACCCGTTCGATCAGGGCCTGCCGGATCGCCGGCGCGACGTCGTGGTCCATCTCGGCGACGAACAGGGGCAGCACGTCGGGCGCGTACCGCGTCCACTTGATGCTCGTCCGGACCCCGCGGAGCGTGCCGACCGGGTCCTGCTCGTCGCTCGCCATGCGTCCCAGCATGCCCCTGCCAGGGGGCCCGGCGCGACTCCCGACGTCATCCCACGTCGTCTTGGGGTGGGCTCGCGGCCGGGGGCCGCCCCGTCGGCCTACTGTCGGCAGCATGAGCACGAGCACCGCCGACAAGGCCGTCACCCTGAAGCAGCTGCACGAAGCCCCCGAGATCCTGCGCGTCGTGAACGTGTGGGACGCGATCACCGCCAAGGTCGTCAGCGACCTGCCCGGCACGAAGGCGATCGCCACCGCCGGGCACTCGATCGCCGCCTCGTACGGGTACGAGGACGGCGGCATGCCCCTCGACCTCGCCCTGTCCGGAGCCGCGATCGTCGCCGCCGCCACGGACCTGCCGGTCACCGCCGACCTGGACGACGGCTACGAGGACCCCGCCGAGACGATCCGCCGCGCCATCGGCTCGGGCATCGTGGGCGCCAACGTCGAGGACCGGCTGCGTCCCTTCGACGAGGCGGTCGCCCGCGTCGCCGCGATCACCGCAGCGGCGCAGGCCGAGGGCGTCGACTTCCAGCTGAACGCCCGCACCGACGCGATCGTGCGCGGCGGCGAGCGCCCGATCGACGAGAGCATCGAGGACGCGATCGCCCGTGGCAAGGCGTTCCTGGACAACGGCGCCGCCCTGGTCTTCGTGCCCGGTGCGGTCGAGCGTTCGGTGGTCGAGCGACTCGTGGCCGGTCTGGGCCGCGGCAAGCTCTCGGTCATCGGCCTGCCCGGTGCCCTACCCGCCGCCGAGTACGAGGCGCTCGGCGTCGCCCGCATCTCATACGGCCCGCTCACACAGCGGGTCGCGCTGCGCGCGCTCCGCGACCTGGCGACCGACCTGTACGCCGACGGCGTCGTGCCGGAGGACACCCCGACCCTGAACTGACGGAGCAGGCGGACGGGAGGCCCGTGGCGGTGTCGCCACGGGCCTCCCGTCCGTCCTGTGGTCACGTCACGCGACCCGCTCAGCTCAGCCGAGCGCCGGGTACAGCGCGGGCGCGGTGCGCGCGTGCGTCTCCTGCTCGAAGGCGTAGCCGAGGCCGATGACCGTGCTCTCGTCGAAGGAGCGGCCGAGGAACTCCAGGTTCACGCCGGCACCGGGGATGGTGTTGTCGGCAGCGGTCGCCTGGCCCATCGGGACGGTGATCGCCGGCATGCCGGTGTTCGGGCTGAGGCGCATGTTCGTCGACTGCGTGCCGTACGGCGTGCCCGACGGGTAGACGAGCGCGTCGAGGTCCTGGTCGTCGAGCATCTGCGTCACGAGCTGCTTGCCGGTGGCGAGCTGCGTCGTGTGCGACCCCGTCGGTCCGGCCCACGCCTGGTACTGCGTGTCGGTGATCAGGTCGCGCGACTGGTAGGTGCTCTTGCGGCTCGGCACGTACTCACCCGAGGCCAGGATGCCCTGCAGGGAACGCGCGGTGACGTCGGGGTCGAGGTGCTTCGCGACGTACTCGTCCAGGTCGTGCTTGAACTCGTTCGTGCTGCCGCTGCCCTCGGACAGGACCCGGTTGAAGGCCGTCGTCGCGGTGATCGGGACGACGGTGGCACCGGCGGCCTCGAGCTTCGCGACGGAGGCGTCGAACAGGCGCTTCGTCGTGGCGTTCGTGCCGACCATGCTCGTCACGTAGCCGATGCGGGCGCCCCGCAGGGAGTCGGCGTCGAGCGACGACGTGTACGACGTCGGCACCTTGCCGGCCTGCGCACTCGTCGCCGGGTCCGCCGCGTCCACGCCTGTGACGGCGTCGAGCGCGACCGCCGCGTCGGTGACCGAGCGGGTGATCGGGCCGCCGGTGTCCTGCGACAGGGCGAGGGGGATGATCCCGTCACGGCTGGTCAGTCCGACCGTGGGCCGGATGCCGACGAGCTGGTTGTACGTCGACGGCACGCGGATCGAGCCGCCGGTGTCGGTGCCGAAGCCGATCCCCGCGAGGTTCGCGGAGATCGCCGCACCGGTGCCGCCGCTCGAGCCACCGGCCGTCTGCGCCGTGTTGTACGGACTGGCGACCAGGAGCGACGAGCCGGCGGGCTGGTTCGACGAGAACTCGGAGACGAAGCCGAAGGCGAACTCGTCGAGGCTGGCCTTCGCCAGGATCACGGCGCCGGCGTCGCGCAGACCGGTGACCATGGCGGCGTCGGTGTCGGTCTGGTTGTCGTCCCAGCAGCCGCAGCCACCGGTGGTCGGCATGTCCTTCGTGTCGTAGTTGTCCTTCACCGCGATCGGCACGCCGAGCAGCATGCTCGTCATCCCGTGCTCGGCGCGCTCGGCGTCCGCGGTCTTCGCGGCGGCCAGGGCGTCGGCGTTGGTGGTGACGATCGAGTTGAGCGCGCGCCCGGTCGACGCGGTGTCGACCTTGGTGCGGTCGTACGCGGCGATGCGGTCGAGGTAGTCCTGCGTGATCGCGACCGACGTGGTGACCCCGGCGTTCATCGCGGCCTGCATGTCGATCGTCGACGCCTCGACGAGCTGGAACGGGCCGTCGTCGTAGATCATCCGCTGGGACAACCCGGCCAGGTCCGCGACGGTGATGGTGCCGTCGGCGTCGGTGTCCGCGGCGCTGACCGTCGCCCAGTCGGTGCTCGCGGTCGTCGCGCCGAGGTGGTCGGTGAGCACGGAGAGGTCGGCCCTCGTCACCTGGTCGTCGCCGGTCAGGTCGAGGTCCGTGTAGTACGGCGCGAGCATGGCGGCGGGGCTGGCGTCGACGGCTGCGGGTGCTGCGGCGGCCGTGATCGCGGGGGTCGCGGCGAGGACGGTGCCGACGAGGGCGATGAGCGAGGCGCCGGCGACGGTGGTGCGCTTCTTGCTGGAGGCCCGCTTCGTGGCGGCCTGCTTCGTGGCGGTCATGCGGAGGCTCCGGTGCGGTCGCGGCGGGCACGACGGGCCCGCAGGGTGATCAGGGTGCCGCCGGCTGCGAGCAGGGCGATGGACGCGGCGATCCAGGGCGCGACGTCGGCGCCGGTCCAGGCGAGGTCGCCGCCGGTCGGACGGTCGCCCCCGCCGACTCCCGCCACGGCGGTGGCGCCGCTGGTCGGGTCGGTGCCCGGGGCGGTCGGGTCACCGGGGGCAGTGGGTGCATCCGTTCCGCCACCGGCACCGGGCTGTGTGGTGGCTCCCGGGGTCGGCGTGGCCGTCGGGGCGGTGGTCGCGGCCGCGGCGACCACGACGGTGGTGCTCGCCGGGTCGTCGAGGGTCGTCGACGTGCCGTCGGAGCCGACGAGGGTGATGCTCGTGACGTCGAGGTCGACGCTGCCGACCGCGGTCGGGGTCAGCGAGATCGAGGTGGTCAGGTCACCGTCGAGTGCCGGTGAGGTGCCGAGGCGGGTGTGCACGATCGTCAGGGCGTCGCCGTCCTGCTCGACAGTGTCGAAGCCGCCGTCCGGGCCGGTGACGCTGTCGTCCCGGTACTCCACCGAGTCGGCCTCGAGCGTGATCTCGTAGGCGTAGACGTCGGCGGTGTCCGGGATCGCCAGGTCGACGTCGAACGCCGTGCCGACAGTCACGGTGGCCGGGGCGTCGATGGTGGCGGTGGTCGCGGTGGGCGCTGCCTGGGCCGGAGCGGCCGTCAGGACGGCGAGGCCGAACGCCCCGGCGGCGACGAGCGTCGAGGAGACGATCGTCGCGCGTGGGCGCAGCCGTGGTCGGTGCTGCATGGGCGCAGTTCCTTCGGGTGGGGTGGAGGGGTGCTGAGCGGGTACTCAGTGAACCGAAAGCTAACGGGGCCCTGTTTCCGGTTCTGGCCCGGCACGTTTCCGCCCCGTTACGGCTCGTTCCTGCCGCTACTGTCGTGCCATGTCGGTCGACGTCGAAGCCCTGCTCACCCCGCCCTCCCCCGTCGCTGCGCGCGCACTGGACGTCGTGCGGGCATGGTCCGAACCGGCCCTCGTCAACCACTGCCTGCGCTCGTGGGCCTGGGCGGTCCTGCTCGCCCCGACGGTCGACCTCGAACCGGACCCCGAGCTGCTCTTCGTCGCGACGATGCTGCACGACCTCGGCGTGACCCCGTCGTTCGACGCCCACGGCGTGCCCTTCGAGGACGCCGGCGGCGCCGTCGGTTCGGTCTTCGCGCTCGGTGCCGGGTGGGACGCAGTGCGAGCCCGTCGGGTCGGGGAGATCGTCGAGCGGCACATGTGGCGGTCCGTCGACCCGGAGCTCGACGCCGAGGGGCACCTGCTCGAGGTCGCGACCTCGCTCGACGTCTCCGGCGTGGGCTTCGACAGGTGGGCGTCGGACGACCTGCGGGACGTCACGGCCGCGCTGCCCCGTCTGGACTTCTCGGCGTCGTTCGACGGGCTGATCCACGAGCAGGCTGCGCGCAAGCCCTCTTCGGCCGCAGCCCGCCTCGACGGGTCGGGCAACGTGGCCGCCGGCGGAGACCGCTGGACGGCGTTCCTGGCCTCCTGACGCTCGGTCTGGTCGCTCGCTGGACTTCTCGGCGGGGTGGGCGTATAGTCTCTGGTTGGTGCACTGCAGCGAACCCATCTGACTCGCGCACACCAACCTCTCGACACCGACTCACCCGAGTCGCATTCCACTCGAGACACCGCTCGATCCGAACGGACGAGCTGCACGTTGAAACTCGACGTGCGCGCCCCGCACTCGATGCGTCGCGCTGGACTGAGACGTCCGCCGACACCGAGTCGCCCTGGCGCCGAATGACCAGGAAGTACAGCACCATGACCAGCAACGAACGAATCACCGTGTTCGGGACCGCACTCGCGGCCCCGACGATCACCCCCGACCGCATCGCCGAGTTCCCCGTGCGTGACGACCGCTCGCAGCGCGAGTACCTCGTCCGCATCGCGGCCGACGACCTGGGGACCTTCGTCACCCGGGGCACCCGGCTCGACGCCGTCGGCGAGGCCGGCTGGACCGTCCCGGGCCGCTCCTGGGCGGGCGAGGCCAGCCGCACCCTGCTGCAGGCACAGTCCGTGCAGGCGGGCGAGATGGCCCTCGCGGCCTAGGTCCCACCAGCACCACCACGAAGCGCCGTCGAGTCCGCTCGGCGGCGCTTCGTCGTTCACGGGGCAGCGTGGGTCACTGCGGGCTTCGTGCGAGGTTCCGTGAATCGTGCGAGGCGGCGGTCGTCGCACCGTTCGCGGAACCTCGCACCGTTCGCGGCAGCGACTCAGTTCAGGCGCTCGAAGACCATCGTGGCCTGCACCCGGTCGCCGCCGCCGAAACCCGTGCTCCCCGAGGAAGCCGTCGTGATCGTGTGCAGCCGGTACCCGAGCGCAGCCTGCGCGTTGATCGCCTTCTCGAGCTCGGTGAGGTTGCCCGAACCGGTCCCGAAGAACTTCTCCTTGAGCACCACCTGCAGCACGACGTAGCTCATGCCGTTCTGTGCCGGACGCGGCTGACCACCCGAAGCGGCTTCCGCCTGGATCCGGCCGATCACTCCGCCGACGCCCGCCGACGCCGGCGCCTGCGGCTGCACCTGCTCCGTCCACGCGGAACCATCCCACCACCGCATGGTGCCGGAGCCATCGTCGTACCACCCTGCCTGTGCATTCGTCATGCCCTCATCCTGGCGCACGACGAACCACGCCGGCAGGTCAGTTGTTGAAGCGGAACGTATCGCCCGCACTCGCTGACCTTCAACCGCCTCAATGCCCGCGGAAAATCAGGTGAATAGGCGCAGGGTGCGTGGGTGAGGTCCGGCCGCGTGCTTAGCTCCCACGGACTGACGGCGGACTGCCGCACCAACGGGCGCAGGCGCGTCAGCCAGCGCGCTCTGTTGACGGAGGAGCCTCGGCAGCTGTCTGGCGAGCATGGAACACGTTCTGGGGCCAGACCAGGCACCTACGGGCGCGGTGCGACCTGGTGGTGCCCTTAGGATCACGAGAGCACTCAGTGAGGAGAACTCGTGGACAACCTGCGCGATTTGCTTGGAACCCGGTCTGACCCCGCGCTGGTCGCAGCCCGAAGCGGTGACTACCAGCTGCTACTTGGGGCGGGAGCCAGCTTCGGGGCACAGAACACCCGAGGTACTTCGCTCCCGATGGCCCCGGCCTTAGTCACGATGCTGCAACGTCAATATCCAGACGCCCTCATCGAGAATGATGTTCCCCTGCAGCGCGCTTATCAGCGTGCCGTGAACGAGGTCGGACCCGACGCCGTGTGGCGCTTCCTCAAAGGCATTTTCGGTGGGGCGAATCATGAGGCGTGGTTCACGCACCTTGCCGCCCTGCCCTGGGCGCGCGTCTGGACCTTGAACGTTGACGACGCCTTTGAGCGCGCTTTCCGGAAGGGTGAGCGCAATCGGATTACTGACCTTCAGATCGTGGATTGGTCGGAAGAATATTCAGAGTCGGACGACGTCCAGATCGTCCATCTACACGGATCGATTCTAGGGAACAACCCCTCGCCTCTCGTTTTTTCGTTCTCGGAATACGCCGCTCTCGCTCAAAGGAGGCCGGTCTGGGACGCCATGCTGAAGGGAAGCGTCTCCAGCAAACCTTTTATCGTCATCGGCGCCAAGGGTCTGGGTGAACCGGATATGGAGGCAACTCTGGTCAACAACCGGCCCGCCGCGCTCGCCCCGTCGATCATTGTCGACCCCCATGTAACGCCCGGGCAGCGCAAGGAATTTGCAAGTTTGGGCTACCTCGTCTTTGAGGGTACGGCGGAGCAATTCACTGAACAGTGGACTGAATTCACGGAACTGGATAGCGCGAATCTGATCCGTCTTTACGAAACCACCACGGTCTCAATTCCGCAATTCACCGAATTGACGCTCGAGAGCGCGCAGATCCCTTCACGTAACCACGACCTACTCGGAGGCAGCGAGCCGCTTTGGAACGACGCCCGCGTGGGATCGATTGCGGAATTTGGCTGGATGGCACACGTTGCGCGGCCTGCTCGCGAATGGGTTCTCAATAGCAACCGTGAGCCATCGCTTCACGTGGTGTTTGGAGAACGCCTCACGGGCCTTTCTTCGGGCCTCTTGCATGTCGCGGCAGATTTGCGCAAGCTAGGAGCTACGGTTCTGCAATTCGATCGAGTCGCCAGGTTCGAGCGAAAGCGCGTTATTGACTTCTGTGTGGGCCGCGGACCGGTCGTCATAATCTGCGATACCGCACACGAGTTTGCTGTCTTCTTCAACGATCTCCTTCAGGACGCCGCGCGGACGCCCGACTGTCATCTGCTGATAATTTTCGGCGAGAAGCGCTTCCACGAACTACAAGTCGACAATCACTTCAAGTCGAACGACATCCGGCGTGCCACCACGAACATCCTCAGCCGCCGGACAAAGGCGGACGCCAGGAACGTTGTTGCTCTGCTCGACAGACGCGGTCGTCTAGGTCAGCTGGAGCAACAAACACCGCAAGCCCGACGTCACCATTTCGAGGGCCGCGACATCTTCTCGGCCATGGCTGAAGTCGAGCGCGGCGCTGGATTCCAGCAACGGCTCGCGGAAGAGTTGCGTTCACTGAAGACCGGGTGGCACCGAGACTTGCTTCTGATCCTCGCGATAGCGTCATTTGGCAGCCACCAAGTGAGCGTGCAGGAGGCCGCCTTCGGCATGCAGGTCAGCACGCAGCAACTACTAAAGGAATCCGCCGAAAATTCCAGCCTGAATGCGCTCGTCGAAGTTGCAGGCGATCTAATATTTGCGCGCCAACGCAGCTCGAGCCTGGACAGACTCTTCGACAAGAAGGAAGCAGACGAGAGGCTTATGGCGCTTTCGAAGGTCACGAGCACCTTGTCTGGGCTAGCCACTAATCGCGGCCTGAAAGAAAAGAATCGCGCTTCCGCCCTTGTCGGCGGCCTTATGGTCGCGAGAACTCTTCGAACTGTTTTCCCTGGGGCAAACATCGATGCCTATTACGAAGCCTTGTTCTCTGACTTCGGGCATTGGAACGCGCGGTACTGGGAACAGCGCGCCATCAACGCTAAGCTCAGTGGCAAGTGGGGACCCGCAGAGAGCTGGGCGAGCCGCGCAGTGACCATCAAGGACGACCCATACACCCGCACTACATTGGGTACGATCCTGATCAACAAAGCATCAGTACTTGCCGAGTACGGCGACGCAACCTGGATTGATCTTTATCACCGGGGCAAAGAGAATCTCGATGTTGCCCTACAGATGGACGCAGGCAACAGAGTTGCAGCCGTGTCGTTCTTGGAGAACACCCTTCAGCTGCTGCGAACGGCCTCATCGACGTCACCGGAAGGGGCTTCGGAAGAACTGTCCCTCATTCGTGCGGACTGGGGCATGGGCTATGCCAATGTTCAACTCGTCGGATCGATCGAAGACTCAGCTCGCAGGCGGGCCACAGAGTTGCGCGCAGACTTCGACAGGCTCTTCCCGCATTCCTCTGAAGAAAGTGCTGCTGAATCCTCGCCCCAGGCGCGTCCGGCTAAACCCGCGAACCAGTCGCGACGACCGCAACGTCGGAATGGTGGGCGTGGGCCGCGAGGCGGTGCGAAACGGAACGACGGGGCACGCTGACTAACGCAGGCGATCCGACATCCGATTCTCCAGACCCGCGCGCATCGCGAGGTGCAGCACGTACCGATCGTTGTGCCGACCGTAGGGGGAGGGGTGGACCCCGCCCTTCGGGTTGTCAGTCGCGGTGGTAGTCGCCTTGCGGGTGTCTGGTACTGCTGGTCGTCGGCCGCAGCGGTCTGCCGCGTCCGGGCGTCCCTCCTAACCGAGGAAAGCATCTCTACCGTGGCGCTGACATGGTTCGCCGTGGTGAGAACTTCGACCGCGACCCGCACTAGGCAAGTTCTCCATTGTGGCCGCGCAGGGGTGCTCAGTTCGCGCTCGGGGGCGAGCTTCGACTCGTCACTCCCCTTCTCGCGATCCTCGGGGGTCTTCTGCGGCGGACTCGACAACGACCTCACCCGCAGACCTTGCTCATAAACGCGACGTGGTTCGCCGCCGTCATGGAGGTCGGCACGGCACCGGTGAATCTCACGCTCGCCTTCGCGGTCGGCACGATCCGGCACCATGAAGCGGCTTGACCGATGTACTCGCCCTGCGGTCCTTCGCGAACGAGGTGGGCCTTGCCCTGATCATCGTCACGATGCGGCACGCGGGCATGCCCCATACGGGTGACTACCACTCCGTGGCGCCGTCCTTCGGTGCCCTGCTGGCGGTCGCACTCGGGAATGGAATCGAGTGGCCGTTGGCCCTCGCGGCGCTAGCCGCTAGGTGAGGTGGGAAGCTCCACCGGACGGGGCGAGGCGAGCACCAGCACCAGCACCACCTCCAGTTGCTTGCACTCGCCAGCACCGCCGAGACCCTCGTCACCGTATGTTCACGGAGCAGCAAGGTCATATCCCGAGCACGGAGAGGGGCCCGGGCAGCAGATGCCCGGGCCCCTCTCATTCTCATGCGGCGCGGAGACGTACGCGTCCGTGTGCGTCGTCCTGGCGAGCGCACAGCCGATTGGGCGTCCCAGGATCGATCCTCTCGCTACAGACGGAGCACGAGACGGGAACGGCGACAGTGTCCCAACCGAGAGTCGGACCGGCGCCTTCAGCCCCGACCCCCCTGGCCTCCCTGGCCTCCCTGGCCTCCCTGGCGTCGTTTGTCCTCGCCTTGCCTGTCCTTGCCTTGCCTTGCCTGTCCTTTCCTTGTGCGTGATCGATCACGTCTCCGGTCACGGGCTGTGATGACATCCCAGACCTGCGGGCCCGGTGTTCGCGGCTGTTCTTCGCGCTTCGCTCGCGCTGCCGAGCGAGGGTCTCCGCCGTGGACTGGGTCTCAGCCCATCGCTGCACCCGGTAGCCGTCGGCCTCGTCGCGCCAGAGGCCCGAACGCAGAAGCTCGCCGACCGCTTCTGGATTGGCGCCCTCCGGGTGCAAGAACCGGAGTTGCGTGCGAGCAATGAAGCCGTCGCTTTGCTGCTCATTCGCGAGCATCAGCGAGTAGCTGAACATCCGCCAGGCGTAGTCCGAGAGGGCATCGAAACGTGGGTCGTGTAACCACCTCGACGGGAGGCGGGCATCGACCACCGCTAGCGCCCTCCCAGACGGTCGGGCAGACCCCGGTCGACCCTGTGCGCAGCCTCCAGCAGGCGCACCGCCAGGCGGCGAGCGCCATCCGCCGTCATGCTGCGGGAGTACCTCATCAATGTCCGCCGCTCGCGACCGTCGGGCGACCGTCCCGTGACCTCGATGGTCGCGGGGGCCTGCTTGCGTTCGTCCTGGGTAGGGTTGTACATGTCCGGTTCGTTCCCTTCGTGCTGGTCGATGCCCCCGTTCGAGTTGCCGCTCGCCACGGGGGCCTTGTTGTTGGGGGCGATGCCCGAGAAAGCGCCGGTCAAGCCGCTTCCCTAGATCCGTCGAACTGAGCCTCGATGTAGGCGACGACTTCTGCCTCTCGGAACATGATGCGACCGGCGATCTTCGCGGACGGCGGGGCGGTCCCCTGCCCTCGCATGTAGCGGAGCTGGGCCGGTGACCGGCGGAGCATCGCCGCAACCTCGTCGACCGTGAGCAGCTTGACCATGAAATCCTCCTTGTGTGAGCTAGTCGGAATCGACCAGCTCAGCGAGTGAACCACATGACCTAGTCGAAATCAACTCGTTCTGCGTGTACGCTGGAGTACATGCCAGTTGAAGTTGTAGACGATGCGCAGGTCGGTAGGAACATCACGAGGTTTCGCGGGACGCGCTCTCAGAAGGACCTCGCGGATGCCATGAGAGGCGCGGGGCACAAGTGGTCACAGGCGACTGTGTGGGCCGTCGAGAAGGGCGATCGTCCGCTCCGACTGCTTGAAGCGAAGGACGTCATGCGCATCCTGGGTATGCACACGTGGGACCTCATGCAGCCAGACGAAGGCGCAGTCGTCAAGATCGCGATACACGAGCTGAACGTTGCCACGGGCGAGCTGCGCGATGCGGCCGAGACCTACATCCGAGCGCAGGACCGACTGGCGTCGTACGCCGATATCTACTTCGAGGCGCAAGCTGCACGCGGCGACGACGCTCTGTTCGTGATGGAAGCGAGCGACATCGAACCTTGGTTGGAGCAGTCCGCGGAAGGGGAGGTGACCGACGTGCGAGAGGAGATGCGCGCCTCCGCTGCCGCCCAGCGGGACGTGGACAACCGCAGCATGACGGAGGAACAGCTCGCTGCCATGAAGGAGGTGCCGACCCGGCCGAGGGGCAGGTTCGAGCAGATCCTGCGCCAGAGCGAGGAGGCACCCCGTGGCTAGTGTCCAGCGACGTCCAGACGGCCGCTGGCGGGCACGGTGGCACGACGACAGCGGACGGGAGCGCGCGAAGCACTTCGATCGCAAGGGAGAGGCCACGCGGTTCGTCGCGGACATCCACGCTGCTCGGCGGAACGGTACCTACGTCGACCCCGCCGTCGCGAAGACGACTCTCGCGGCCTTCTACGCTGACTGGGGCCCTCGCCAGGTCTGGGCCGAAACAACGGTCACAGCGATGGACGTCGCGATCCGCGGCTGCACATTCAAGGACGTGGAGTTCGGCAGGCTGCGGCGCTCGCACGTGGAGGCTTGGGTCAAGACAATGAGCCTCACCCTCGCTTCGAGCACGATCCGTACCCGGGTGAACAACGTTCGGGCGGCTCTGCGTGCCGCTGTACGGGACAAGCTCCTCGCGGTTGACCCATCGGACGGGGTCACGCTTCCGCGGGCGCGGAAGGCTGAACACGCCATGCGCATCCCGGCTCCGCAGACCGTGGGTTCGGTACTCAATGCAGCGGACGACTGGTTCCGGCCGTTCGTCGCCTTGTGCGCCTTTGCCGGGCTCCGTCTGGGTGAAGCCGCGGCGGTGCAGTTCTCGGACATCGACTTCCTGCGACGACATCTGCACGTTCAGCGGCAGGTGCAGCGCGCCACCGGCGGCGAGGTTCGGATCACCCCGCCGAAGTACGGGTCCGAACGCGTCGTCCACCTCCCTGACGAACTTACGACGATGCTCGCCCAGCATGCGTCTCTGGTCGGCACCCACGGGGACGAACAGTGGATGTTCCTCGGAGACAACGGCAACCCACCGCACCAGAACACCATCCACTACTGGTGGACCAAGACCCTGCGTGCAGCTGACGCTGAGCCGACTCGCCTGCACGACCTTAGGCACTTCTACGCGTCCGGACTCATCGCAGCAGGCTGTGACGTGGCGACCGTTCAGCGAGCACTCGGGCATGCGAAGGCGACCACCACGTTGCAGACGTACACCCACCTCTGGCCGACCGCTGAAGACCGGACCCGATCGGCCGCGGCAGGCATCATGCGCGCCGTTTCTGCAGCTCCCGCGGACTCAGCGCGGACTGAGAACGCTCAGACCGCCTAGTTCCCAATGACTACGCGGGGTGTCAGTTGTTGAAGCGGAACTCCACCACGTCGCCGTCCTGCATGACGTAGTCCTTGCCCTCGATGCGGGCCTTGCCGGCAGCGCGGGCCTCGGCGATCGAGCCGGTCTCGACCAGGTCGTCGAACGAGATGACCTCGGCCTTGATGAAGCCCTTCTCGAAGTCGGTGTGGATGACGCCGGCAGCCTGGGGAGCCTTCCACCCCTTGCCGATCGTCCACGCACGGGCTTCCTTCGGACCGGCCGTCAGGTAGGTCTGCAGTCCGAGGGTGTCGAACCCGATGCGGGCGAGCTGGTCGAGGCCCGACTCGGTCTGCCCGGTCGACTCGAGCAGTTCGGCGGCGTCGGCCGGGTCGAGGTCGATGAGCTCCGACTCGACCTGGGCGTCGAGGAACACGGCCTGCGCCGGGGCGACGAGCGCGGCCAGTTCGGCCTTGCGGGACTCGTCGGTCAGGATCGCCTCGTCGACGTTGAAGACGAAGATGAAGGGCTTGGCGCTGAGCAGGCCCAGCTCGGCGATCGGCGTCAGGTCGATCTTGGTGGCGGAGAGCAGGGTGCCCTGCTCGAGCGCGGCACGGGCCTCGCGAGCGGTCTCGAGCACGGCCGGCTCGGCCTGCTTGAGCTTGAGCATCTTCTCGTACCGCGGGAGCGCCTTGTCGATGGTCTCCATGTCGGCGAGGATCAGCTCGGTGTTGATGACCTCGAGGTCGTCCTTTGGGGAGACCTTGTTCGCGACGTGCACGACGTCGTCGTCGGTGAAGCCGCGGACGACCTGCGCGATGGCGTCGGCCTCGCGGATGTTCGCGAGGAACTTGTTGCCCAGGCCTTCGCCCTCGCTCGCGCCCTTGACGATGCCCGCGATGTCGACGAACGACACCGGCGCCGGCACGGTCTTCTCCGAGTGGAAGAGCTCAGCGAGCTGGTCGAGCCGCGAGTCGGGCAGGTTCACCACCCCGACGTTCGGCTCGATCGTCGCGAACGGGTAGTTCGCGGCGAGGACCTGGTTCTTGGTCAGGGCGTTGAACAGGGTCGACTTGCCGACGTTCGGGAGACCGACGATTCCGATGGTGAGAGCCACGGAAGAACAGCCTACCGGCGGCGGCCTGTCGGAGCCGACCCGGGCCTCCAGTCCGTCCGTCAGATCAGCGGACGCGGCCCGTCCATCGGGGGCCGCAGGGCCGTGATGCGGCGCTCGACGACGTCGAAGACGTCGGCCTGCAGCCGCTGCGATCGCCGCCAGTCCCCCGGCACCTGGAGCGCGTGGTCGGCACGGTCGACGGTCTGGAGGCGCGCAGCAGTCCCCGGGACCCGCTCCGGCCGCCACATGGTGTCGTCGCCACCCCCGATCGCGTCGTGCACGTCGGTGGCAGCGGCGAGCGCTGCCGCGACGTCGTCGTCGGTGAGGACCGGCGTCAGCCAGACCCCGGGCACCTCGTGGCGGATCGCCCACGGCAGGGCGAAGCAGCCGAACGACTTCGCGACGACGAGGTCCGGCAGCCGGTCCCCCAGGCCGGCGGCGACAGCGGTCTCGACGAACCCGACCGGATCGGCACCGGCGGCGGCGTCAACGTGCCATCGAGGCGCGACGACCTCGCACCCCGACGCGAGAGCGATCTCGTTCGTCCACCAGAGCAGCGGCGCCTGTTGCCCGTAGCCGGCGCCGGCGAGCACCAGGACGAGCGGACGGCGGTCGGTCTCGTTCCCCATGCGCCGACAGTAGCCACACGCAACGCCGACGGGAACGGAGGTCGATGTCGGAACCCCGTGCGACGATCGGGACCGTGCCGTTGAACTTCACCGCGATCGACTTCGAGACCGCCAACAGCTCGCCCGCCAGCGCCTGCTCCGTCGGGCTCGTGAAGGTCCGCGCCGGCCGGGTCGTCGATCGTGCGTCGTGGTTCATCCGCCCGCCGTTCGGGCACGACGCGTTCCTGGAGTGGAACACGCGGATCCACGGCATCGTCGCCGAGGACGTCACGCACGCCAAGACGTGGGAGCAGCAGTACCCCGACCTGGTGGCCTTCGCCGAGGGTGACGTCCTGGTGGCCCACAACGCCCGGTTCGACATGGGCGTCATCGCCGGTGGGTGCTCCGCGACGGGGATCGACCTGGCCGAGCACCACTCGCTGTGCTCCCTGGCGGTGGCCCGCAAGACCTACACGCTCGACTCGTACCGTCTGCCGGTCGCCGCGATGGCCGCCGGGTTCGAGGGCTTCCAGCACCACGACGCCGCCGCCGACGCCGAGGCCTGCGCCGCGATCGTCGTGCACGCAGCCGGGCACCACGGGGTCGAGACGATCGAGGCGCTCGGCGCGGTGACCCGGGTGACGATCGCCCCGGTCCGTGCGCGTGCCGAGAAGCCGAAGGCCGCGAACCAGCCGCGGCTGTCGAACCGGCCGATGGTGTTCGCCGACTGACGGTCTGCGCTGACTGACGGTGTTCGCCGACTGACGCAACGCCCGCTGCGCGCGGCCGGGGCGCCACATCCCCGGTGGTATTGTCACGACAATGCCGTCGGCACCGACGCCGGCATCTCCGCACGTGTGAAGGACCGCGATGACCAACGAAGGCCAGCTGCCGTCCGACCTGTTCATGGACCTGGACCGGTCGGGTCCCATGCCCCTCTACTTCCAGGTCGCCTCACGCATCGAGGAGTCGATCCGCTCCGGCGCGATGCCACCAGGGGCTCGACTCGAGAACGAGATCGCCCTCGGTGAGCGTCTCGGTCTGTCGCGGCCGACGATCCGACGGGCGATCCAGGACCTCGTCGACAAGGGGCTGCTGGTGCGCCGCCGCGGCATCGGGACCCAGGTCGTGCACGGGCCGGTGACCCGCAAGGTCGAGTTGACGAGCCTGTACGACGACCTGGCGCAGGGTTCACAGGCTCCGGCGACGAAGCTCCTGCAGCGCAACGACGTCCCCGCGTCCGACGAGGTCGCCGCGGCACTGAGCATCGAGCCCGGCACGACCGTCGCGCACATCCGGCGGGTGCGGTTCGCCGAGGACGTCCCGATGGCGATCCTCGAGAACTACCTGCCGCCGGAGTTCCTCGACCTGACCGACGAGGACCTGCAGGCGTACGGGCTGTACCAGCTGCTGCGCGGCCGCGGCGTGACGATGCGGGTGGCGAAGCAGCGGATCGGGGCCCGTGCGGTCACCGACGAAGAGGCCGGCCTGCTCGAGATCGAGGACGGCGACCCGGTGCTCACGATGAGCCGCACCGCGTACGACGCCTCGGGCCGTGCGGTCGAGTACGGCGTGCACTGCTACCGCCCCGACCGGTACTCGTTCGAGGTCACGCTCGTCGACAAGTAGGCCGCTCGGTGAGTGGTCACGACACGCTGTCGGTGATGCGCCGAGTGGTCCCGAACTGTCGCCCGGACGCCCGGCAACCGACAGTTCGTGACCACTCGGCGGAACTGAGCGGGGTGTCGTGACCACCACCCCGCGAACGCACGGCCTCAACCGAGCGCGGGCACCCCGAGCTCACCGGTGACGTACTGGGCACGCCCGAAGCCGAACGACCAGTCCTGCGGCCCGTTCTCCACGTAGCCGATGAACACGTCCTCGGACGCGACACCGATCGCCGCGAGGGCGTCGTGGATCGCCCGGTACAGCGCCGCCTTCGCCTCGTCGGTCCGCCCGCGCTGCGTGAACACCTGGATGACGATGACACCCTCGGTGCGCTCGAACCCCAGGCCGGCATCCTCGGCGATGATCTGCTGCGCCGGGTGCTCGGTGATCACCTGGAACCGGTCACGCACCGGGATCCCGTACACGTCGACGATGGCCTGGTGGATGGCGTCGGCGATGCCACGGACGGCCTCCGGCGAGCGGCCGGTGGCGAGGTCGATACGGACGAGCGGCATGGTGCCTCCTGGTTGCTCGGACTTTGTCCTTACATACTAACAAGCAAGCACCGCGACGTGTCTAGAACCTCGGTGTCGGCGCCCCGTACGTCAGCGGCCCGTCGACACGAGCGACGTCGTGCCACGCGCCGTCCACCAGCGAAGCCTCCGCCGCCTCGACGATCGACGCGGCAGCCAGCCCGTCGGCGACCGAGGGTGCGAGCTGCTCCCCGCGCCGCACGCTCGCGATGAACTGCGCCGCCTCGATCGTCTTCAGGTCGTCGTAGCCCATCGCGGTGCCGGCGCCGGGCTGGAAGCGACCGAAGTCGCCGTCCCCGGGAGCGACGTAGTGCGTCGCGTACCCGTCGACCTCCTGCCCGTCCAGGTACACCTCGAGCTCGTTGAGGCGCTGGAAGTCCCACCGGACCGAACCGCGGGTGCCGTAGATCTCGAGCGTGTACTCGGCGTGCGGCCCACGCATCACCCGACTCGAGTCCATCGTGCCGACCGCACCGTCCTCGAACCGGAACAGCAGCGCGGCGTAGTCCTCGTTCTCGACGGCACCGAGCTCGCCGGTCACTGCCGCACTGCGGTCGACGATGCCGGCGCCCGGACGGGGGCGCGACTCGATGAACGTCTCGGCGAGCGCACTGACCGAGGCGATCCGGCCGACCACGTACTGCGCCAGGTCGAGTCCGTGCGACAGCAGGTCGCCGAGCACACCCGATCCGGCACGCTCACGCTCGAAGCGCCAGGTCAGCGGGGCCGCCGGGTCGGACGAGTAGTCGGCGAGCAACGATCCGCGCACGTTCGTGATGCGCCCGAGCCGCCCGCTGCGGACGAGTTCACGGGCGCGCTCGATCGCCGGGGCGTGCCGGTAGTTGAAGCCGACGCTCGTGATGACGCCGGCCCGCTGCACGGCCTGGTGGATGGAGCGCGAGTCGCTGGCGTACCGGCCCATCGGCTTCTCGATCCAGAACGGCTTGCCCGCCTCGGCCGCGGCGACGGCCATCTCGCGGTGCAGGAAGTTCGGCGAACAGATCGACACGACGTCGACCGCCGGGTCGGCGAGGACCTCGTGGTAGTCGGCGACGGCCCGCTCGTACCCGAGCCGCGTCACGGCCTGGTCACGTGCCGCCTCGATCGGGTCGGCCGCGACGACGAGCCGCGGCTGGACGCCGAGCTCCGGGAAGTGGTCCGGCAACGCTCGGTAGGCACGCGAGTGCAACCGCCCCATCCAGCCGACCGAGATCAGCCCGACGCCGATGCTGTCCATGGAGAACTCCTTCGTTCAGGTGACGCGCATTGGAGCGCGACAACGAGCGTAGCCGATGCGGCGGACTTTGTCAGCACATGACGCAACCGCCTGGAGGCCCGGTGCCGGTCTCGGGGACCGGCACCGGGCCTCCAGGCTGGTGCGTCAGCGCGCGGGGCGCGACCCGTGGTTGCGATCGCGGATGGCACCGCGCATCAGACCGCGACTCAGATCGCGCGTCTCAGATCGCAGGGACGATGATGTCGCGGACCAGGGCGTCGAGCTTCGCGTCGGCGTCCAGGAACTGCCGCAGCGTCGTCACGGTCGCACCGAAGCGGTCGAACTCGTCGATCGTCATGCCGTCCACGTCGTAGCCGCGGGCGAACTCCGGCGTCGCGGCCCGGAGCGCCTCGATGACGTGCACGGGGACCTCGTCGTCGATGGCGTGCGGACGGAACGGGAACGCGTTGTCGTTGATGTCCTTCGTCCACTGGAACGGCGGCGACACCACCAGGTCTCCGCCCTGGAACTCCGACCACTGCAGTGCGTTGCGGAACGCGGCGACCAGCACGCGCGACCGGAACCCACGCTCCTGGAAGACGCGGTAGGCGTTCTTCACCGCGGCGACACCGGCCCACTCGAGGATGCCCGGGTCCACCATCACGTGGTCGCGCTTGACGACGGTCTTCAGCCAGTCGTCGAAGCGGCCGGCCATCAGGGTGACGACGTGGCCGAACTCCTGCTCCGGCAGGCCCTCGGCAGCGCGGCGGTCGAGTGCCCGTTCGATGGCCTCGCCCACGGCGACGACCTGAGGCACGGTGAAGGACACCGTGGCGTTGATCGAGACCCCGCGGTAGGCGGCTTCCTCGATCGCGGCGATGCCGACCTTGGTGGCGGGGATCTTCACGATGATGTTCGGCGCGAGCTGCGAGAACCGGACGGCCTGTTCGACGAGCGCGTCGGCGTCGCGGTGGAACCGGGGGTCGGTCTGCATCGACAGTCGACCGTTCCGGCCGCCGGACGCCTCGAACGCGGGCAGCAGCTGCGCCGCGGCAGCGATGGAGAGCTCCTCGACGGCCTTCCAGCCGATCCAGGACTCCCCCGCCGTCGGGTGCTCCTCGGCGATCTCGCGGATGCGCGGGACCCAGGTCTCCGGGTCCTGCTGGATGCAGGTGTACGCGATCACCGGGTTGCAGGTCGCACCGACGGCACCGTACTCGTGGATGGCGGTCGACAGTTCGCGCGGGTCGGCGGAGTCGTTCCACAGGGCGGTGGGGGTCTGCTCCGCGGCCTGCAGGGTGACGGGACGGGAGTCGGCGTCGGTGGACGCCTGCGTCTCGAGGGTGGTGGTCATCGGTGGAGTCCCTTCGTGATCGTGTCGAGCTGGAACCGTGACACCGCGTCGGCGTTCTCGTCCTCGGCGAAGACGCTCGAGACCGCGACGGTGTCCTCGCGCGCCGAGAAACCGACCCGGTCGAGTGCCGCCCAGAAGGCGTCGAAGTCGACGTCCGCCTGGCCGACCGGCAAGTGCTGGTGCACACGGACCGGGTTGCCGGGCGGGTTCGTGATGTAGCGCAGGCCGTGCGAGCGACGGTGGTCGTACGCGTCGGCGACGTGGACCAGCTGCAGCGAGTCACCGGCCGCGTCGATGATCTCGTCCATGTTGCCGCCGTAGTGGAACGTGTGGCAGGCGACGTACACGAAGCCGACGTGCTTCGAGTTCAGGCCGCGGATCACCCGGAGCGCCTCGAGCCCGTCCTCGACGAAGTCGTCGGGGTGCGGGTCGATGAGCACACGGATGCCGGCGTCCTCGATGATCGGCAGCAGTTCCTCCATCGACCGGTAGAACTGGTCCTCGGACTCCTCGGCTCGCTCGGGGCGGCCGGAGAACTCCGTGTTGATGGTGTCCACGCCGAGGCGCTTCGTGATCTCGATGACCCGCTTCCACTTCCGCACCGCAGCCTGTCGGGCGTCCTCGTCCGGGCCCGACCAGCGCAGCACCGGCAGCACGCTCGCCACCTGGACCCCGGCGTCACGGCAGGCCGCGGCGAACGCGTCGACCAGGTCGTCATCGGCCTTGGGGTGCCGGTAGAAGGGGATGAAGTCCTTGTGCGGGGTGAGCTGCAGGTACTCGTAGCCGAGCTCCGCGACCTTGCGCGGGAACTCGAGCAGCGACAGGTCGTGGTGGAACGGGGTCGGGTCGAGCGCGATCTTCGGCATCGATCAGGCCCCGGCGAGCGCGGCGGTCGCGTCGCTCGTCGCGTCGCTCGTCTCGTCGTAGAACGCCGGCTTCGTGACCGCGTACTCGACCACTTCGTGCGCGCCGGACTGCTGGGCCCGGACCGCCACCTCGGCGACGACGGACGCGGTGTAGCCGTCCCAGGCACTCGGCCCGTCGATGCCGCCGGTCCGGGCCGCGTCGACCCAGCGCTGGACCTCTTCGTCGTAGGCGGCACCGAAGCGCTCCTTGAAGGACGGCGTGACGCCCTGCGAGGTCGCTCCGGCTGCGACGAGCGAGAGCGACGTGTCGCGGCCGATGTAGGCGACACCGGACTCGAACACGGCGTCGGTGGTGACCTGGTAGCCGAACTGGGCGTTGACGTTGATCTCGACGATCGCCATCGTGCCGGACTCGGTGGTGAACAGGACGAACTGCGGCTCCGGCAGGTCGGCCAGCGCGAGGGAGTTCTTGCGCGGCTTCTTCACCTCGACGCTCGTGATGGCTTCGCCGGTCAGGAACGGGATGATGTCGATCTCGTGGATCACCGAGTCGTGGATGAGCATCGACTCGCTGAAGTTCGGCGGCGTCGTCGGGTTGCGGTGCGCGTGGTGCAGGGCGAGCAGGGCGCCGTTCGCCCCCGACTCGCGCAGGGCCTTGAGCTCCTGGTACCCGGCGTCGAACCGGCGCATGAAGCCGACCTGGATGACGGGCCGGGCGGCGTGCTGCTGCTCGAGCTCGACGATGCGCAGCGAGTCCTCGGCGCTGGTCGTCAGCGGCTTCTCGCACAGGACGGTGAGTCCGCGCTCGAGCGCGGTCACCAGGATCGGCTCGTGCAGGAAACCGGGCGTCGCGATGATGACGGCGTCGATCTCGGTCTGCTCGAGCGCCTCGTCGAAGGACGCAGCGGTGATCGCGCCGGGCGCCAGGGCGGCTGCCGCAGCGGCACGGGCCTGGTCGGGCTCGACGACTGCGACGACGTCGGCGTTCGAGATCTTGGCAGTGATGCGGCGGACGTGGTCGGCGCCCATCATGCCGGCGCCGACGACGGCGACGCGGAGGTTCTGCGTGGTGATCATGGTGGTGTTCTCCTGGTGGTTGTTGACGCTGCGTGGACGGCGCGTCAGGAGGCGCGGGCGGCCGAGGTCGAGCCGAAGATGTGCTGGAAGGTGCGCTCGGCGATCGGGCCGGGGGCGTCGACGGAGCACCCGTACATGTCCTGCTCGACGATGCCGAAGATGTCCGGGTTGATCGCGGCGACGGCCTCGATGATCGGGGCGAGCTCCGGGGTGCCGTGCGGCGGCTCGGTCATGATGCCCTGCGACACGGCGGTCGCGAACGGCACGTCGTTCTTGAGCACGTCGAACAGCAGGTCCGTGTCGACCTGCTTGAGGTGCAGGTAGCCGATGCGCTCCGGGTGGGCGGCGATGAGCTTGAGGTTGTCGCCGCCGTAGTAGGCGAAGTGGCCGGTGTCGAGGCAGAGGTTGGTGTACTCGGGGTTCGTGACCTCGAGGAACCGCACGGTCTCCTTGTAGGTGCCGACGTGGCTGTCCGCGTGGGTGTGGAACTGCTGGTGGACGCCGTACTCCTCGAGCAGCGCCTTGCCGAGCTGGTCGTGTCCCTTGCCGAGACGCTCCCACTGCTCGTCGGTGAGCGTGCGCGCCTCGAGCACCTCTTCGGTGGCGTCCGAGCGCCACAGGTCGGGGATCGTCACCAGGTGCTCGGCGCCGAGCTTCGCTGCCAGACCGGCGACCGCGACGGCCTGGTCCCACGCGCGCTGGAACTGGTCCTCGCCCTTGTGGAACCCGGTGAAGACCGTGCCCGCCGACAGCTTGAGCCCGCGGGACTCGAGCTCGTCGGACAGCTGCGACGGGTCGGTCGGCAGGTACCCGTACGGGCCGAGCTCGATCCACTCGTACCCGGCGGCGGACGCCTCGTCGAGGAAGCGCTGCCACGGCACCTGCTTGGGGTCGTCCGGGAACCAGACGCCCCACGAGTCAGGTGCGGTGCCGATGCGGATCGAGGCGGGCGCCGCGTCGGTCGCGGGGCTGCCGATGGGGGTGGCGGTGTCGGTCATGACGTCGCTGTCGCTTTCTGTCTCGTGAACGGTTCAGCCGAGCAGCGGACGCTGCGTGGCGACCTGCTGCTCGTACTCGGCGCGGGCGGCCTGGGTGCTGGGGAGGGTGGAGGTCTGCGCGACCGGCACGTCCCACCAGCCGTCGCCCTCGGGGGCGTAGACCAGCGGGTCGGAGTTGATGTGCACCAGGGTGGTGTGGTCGTTCGTCTTCGCCTGACGCAGTGCGGCCTTGAGGTCCTCGATGCTGTCCGGGCCGGGCTGCACCTCGATGACGTCGACGCCGTACGAGCGGGCGTTGGCGGCGAGGTCGACGGGCAGGGGCTCGCCGTTCTCGAACGACTCGGTCTCGTCGAGGTACCGGTACTTCGTGCCGAAGCGCTCGGAGCCGACGGTCTCGGACAGGTGCCCGATCGACGCGTACCCGTGGTTCTGGATGAGCACGACGATGATCTTGATGCCCTCGGCCACGGCGGTGACGAGCTCGGTGTGCAGCATCAGGTAGCTGCCGTCGCCGACCATCACGATCGCGTCGCGGTCCGGAGCCCCGCGTCGCACCCCGATGCCACCGGCGATCTCGTAGCCCATGCACGAGAACGCGTACTCGACGTGGTACCCGAGCTCGTCGCGCACCCGCCAGAGCTTGTGCAGGTCGCCGGGCAGCGAGCCCGCCGCCTGGATCACGACGTCGCGCGGGTCGGAGACCGACTGCACGGCGCCGATGATCTCGGGCTGGCCGGGCAGGTCCGCGCCGGACGGCGCGAACGCGCCGTCGACGGCGGCGTCCCACGCCGACTTCAGCGAGGCGATCTCGGAGGCGTAGCCGGGCTCGACGACGTACGCCGTGTCCGACGTGAGCGACTCGGTCAGGGCGACCAGGGCCTCCCGGGCATCCGCGATCAGCGGCAGCTGCGAACCGTGCTTGTAGGCGTCGAACGCGGCCACGTTGACGTTGACGAACGTGACGTCGGGGTTCTGGAACGCCGTACGCGACGCCGTGGTGAAGTCGCTGTAGCGGGTGCCGATCCCGATGACGACGTCGGCCTGGGCGGCGATCGCGTTGGCGGCCGCGGTGCCGGTCGCACCGATCCCGCCGAGGTACTGCGGGTGGTCCCAGACCAGGGATCCGCCGCCGGCCTGCGACGTGCCGACCGGGATCCCGGTGGCCTCGACGAAGGCGCGGAGCTCGTCGGCGGCGTCGGAGTACAGCACCCCGCCGCCAGCCACGATGACCGGGCGCCGACCAGCGCGGATCGCGGCCACGGCACGCTCGAGCGGGCCACGCTCGGGCAGCGGCCGGCGGATGTGCCACTCGCGCGGCTGCAGGAACGCGACGGGCACGTCGAACTCCTCGGCCTGGACGTCCTCGGGCAGGGCGATCGTCACCGCACCGGTCTCGGCCGGGTCGGTGAGGACCCGCATCGCGGCGAGGGCGATCGAGAACAGCTGCTCCGGACGCTCCACCCGGTCGAAGTAGCGCGAGAGCGGACGGAAAGCGTCGGTGACCTGCAACGACGTGTCGTGCGGGAGCTCGATCTGCTGGAGCACCGGGTCGGTGGTGCGCGTGGCGAAGGTGTCCGACGGCAGCAGCAGTGCCGGCAGCCGGTTCGTGGTGGCGAGCGCCGCGGCGGTCAGCATGTTGGCGGCACCCGGGCCCACCGACGCAGTCGACGCGTAGGTCGCACGGCGGCGGTGCATGCGGGCGAAGCCGACGGCCTCGTGCACCATCGCCTGCTCGTTGCGGGCCTGGTGGTACGGCAGCAACCCGGGCTGCTCGACGTGGAGCTGCTTGATGGCCTGACCGACCCCGGCGACGTTGCCGTGCCCGAAGATGCCGAAGATCCCCGGGATGGTGCGTTCGCGGACGTCGCCGTCGACGGTCCACTGGTTGGCCAGGAACTCGACGAGTGCCTGGCCGACCGTCATCTTCCGCGTGGTGGTGGTCACGCCTGCTTCCTTTCGTAGGGCAGTCGTGGGTCGATCGATTCCGATGCCCACGCCTGCCGGACCCACCCGTGGGCCGGGTCGTCGGTGATGTTCCAGACGCGCTCCGGGTCGGGCCCGGCCATCACGTTCAGGTAGTACATGTCGTAGCCCGGAGCGGCGACCGCCGGACCGTGCCAGCCGTACGGCACCAGGGCGACGTCGCCGGTCCGGACCTGCCGGAACTCGTCGATGGCGCGGTCGTCCGAGGCGTAGGTGCGGTGCAGGGCGAACGGGTCGGCGGCCTCGGGTGCGATCGACTCGAGCCCGCGGGACACCGCAGCCTCGTAGTAGTAGATCTCCTCGAGGTTCGACTCCGAACCGGGCACGTTCGTGTCGTGCTTGTGCGGCGGGTACGACGACCAGTTGCCGGCCGGCGTGATGACTTCGCACACGATGAACTTGACGGCGTCGAGCGCGGCCGGGGTGCCGAAGTTGTGCACCTGACGGCTCGACTGCCCCGCACCGCGGAGTTCCACGGGCACGTCTGGCCGGGCCACGTAGGTGGTCGGCTTGACGGTGTCGGTGGGGGCTTCCGCGACGGCGAACCGGCCGCTGCCGGTGATGGTGGCCGCGGAGCCGGAGCCCAGGTACAGGACGTCGGTGGGACCGTCGAAGACGCTCCCCCGCCCCTGCAGGGCCTGCTCGCCGTCACCGGCGGCGCCCGAGTGGGTCACGTGGAACGACCCGGCGAGCGGCACGACGATGCGCTCGACGGCGTCGGCCGGGAGGCGCAGCTCGCCCCCGTCGGTCAGCGCGCCGGTCCGGAGCCCGGTGTGCGCCCACCCCTCGATGCGACCGTCGACCACGTCGGTCCAGCCCGCCTCGGGCCGGGAGCCCGCCGGGATGAACCACTGGTCGTGCTGGTGCTGTTCGTTCGCCATGCTGCGGGTCAGTTGTTCGACGGGAAGCCGAGGTTGATGCCGCCGTGCGACGGGTCGAGCCAGCGGCTCGTGATCGCCTTCTGGCGGGTGAAGAAGCTCACGCCGTCGGCCCCGTACGCCTTGTGGTCACCGAACAGCGAGTTCTTCCAGCCGCCGAACGAGTAGTAGGCGACGGGCACCGGGATCGGGACGTTGATGCCGATCATGCCGACCTGCACGTCGCGCTGGAACCGTCGGGCGGCGCCACCGTCGTTCGTGAAGATGGCGGTGCCGTTGCCGTACGCGCCGGAGTTGATGAGTTCGAGGCCCTCTTCGTAGGTGGCGACCCGCACGACGCTCAGCACCGGACCGAAGATCTCCTCGGTGTAGACGCGGCTGGTGGTGGGCACCTGGTCGATCAGCGTCGGGCCCAGCCAGAAGCCGTTCTCGTCGCCGTCGGGTCGGACGGTGCGGCCGTCCACCACAACCACCGCACCGTCCTGCTCTGCGACCTCGATGTACGAGGCGACCTTGTCACGGTGCTGCTTCGTGACGAGCGGGCCCATGTCGCACCCGCGACGACCGTCGCCGATGCGCAGGGTCGCCGCGCGGTCCTTGATCTTCTGGATGAGCTCGTCGGCCACCGGCTCGACGGCGACGACGACCGAGATCGCCATGCAGCGTTCACCGGCCGAACCGAAGCCGGCGTTGATCGCGTTGTCGGCGACCAGGTCGAGGTCGGCGTCGGGCAGGACGAGCATGTGGTTCTTCGCGCCGCCGAGGGCCTGCACGCGCTTGCCGTGCTTCGTGCCGGTCTCGTAGACGTACTGCGCGATGGGCGTGGAGCCGACGAACGAGATCGACTCGACGTCGTCGCTGGTGAGCAGGCCGTCGACGGACAGCTTGTCGCCGTTGAGCACGTTGAAGACGCCGTCGGGCAGCCCGGCCTCCTTGAACTTCTCGGCGAGCCAGATGGCGGCCGACGGGTCCTTCTCGCTCGGCTTCAGCACGACGGTGTTGCCCGCGGCGATCGCGATCGGCAGGAACCAGAGCGGCACCATCGCCGGGAAGTTGAAGGGGCTGATGATGCCCACGACGCCGAGCGGCTGGCGGATCGAGTAGACGTCGATCCCGGTCGAGACCTGGTCGGAGAACTCGCCCTTCATCAGGCTCGGGATGTTGGTGGCGAGCTCCACGACCTCTTGCCCACGGGCGATCTCACCCAGGGCGTCGTCGATGACCTTGCCGTGCTCGCTCGTGATGATCTCGGCCAGCTCGGCCTTGTCGCGGTTCAGGATCTCGCGGAACGAGAACAGGATCGCCTGGCGCTTGGCCAGTGACAGGTTGCTCCAGCCGGGGAACGCCGCCTTGGCGCTGCCGATGGCCGCCTGGATCTCGGACTCGTCGGCCAGCGCGACCTGCTTGGTCGCGACGCCGAGCGCCGGGTCGTACACGGGGGCGGTGTTGCCCGACGCGGATTCGACGCGCTTGCCGTCGATCCAGTGCCCGACGGTGGTGGTGGTCGTGTCGGTGAGCGTCATGCGTTGCTTCCTTCCGAGATGGACGAGTCCATGGTGGTGGCGCCCGCGAGCCGAGCGGCTGGGTCGTGGGCATCTGTGGAGAACCCGCCCCGGGCCTCCTGGCTGTGGACGAGACCGGCGGCCACGTCCACAGCGGCGGCGACGTCGCCGTCCGAGGGGTAGAGCAGGGTGCGTCCGACGACCAGGCCGCGGACGCCGGGCAGGGCCAGGGCGTCAGCCCACTTGGCGTACGTCTCCAGCGGGCGCGAAGCCGGGTCACCGCCGAGCAGCAGCGTCGGCAGCGTCGTCGCGGCCATCACGCGCTCCATGTCGTCGACGACGGGGATCTTGAGCCAGCTGTAGGCGCTGGACTCGCCGAGGCCGGCAGCGATCGCCATCGAGGTGATCACGGCGTCGGCCGACAGGTCGTTGACGACCCGGCCGTCCCGCCACTCGGACATGAACGGCTCGAGCATGATCGGCAGCTGGAGCGCCGCGGCCTCGCTGACGGCGCGGGCCGTGGCCTCGAGCGTCGGCGCGGTGCCCGAGTCCTCCAGGGCGATGCGCACCAGCAGCTTGGCGAAGTCGAGCCCGGAGTCCTTGATCGCCTGCGCCGAGTACGCCGTGTACCGGTCGTCCATCTCGAACGTGGCGCCGCGGAGTCCGCCGCGGTTCATCGACCCGACGACGACCTTGCCGTCGAGGGCGCCGAGCAGCGCGAGGTCCTCGAGGATGTCGGGGGTGCCGAGCACGCCGTCGACCCCCGGCCGGCCGAGGGCCGTGACGAGCCGCTCGAGCAGGTCGTAGCGGTCCGCCATCGCGGACTCGTCGTCGCGCACCGCCAGCGCACCGCGTGCGGGGTGGTCGGCGGCGACGATGAAGAGCTTGCCGTCGTCGGCGAGCAGGGAGCGCTTGCGACGGGCGTCGAGCGTGGCACGCACCAGGTCCGGCTGGCCGGCACGGATGTCGCGGAGGCGCTGGAAGTCAGCGGGGCTGAGCTCAGGCATGGGTCTTCTCCTCGGTGTGCGTCTCACCCGTGTGCGTCGCACCCGTGTGCGTCGTGCCCTCGGCCGGGTTGTCGGTCAGGAACTGCTCGATCTCGTCGCTCGTCGGCATCGCCGTCGAGCACTCGAACCGCGTCGCGACGATCGCGCCGGCGGCGTTGCAGAACGCCAGGATCCGCTCGAGACTCCAGCCCTGCAGCAGCCCGTGGGTCAGCGCGCCGCCGAAGCCGTCGCCCGAGCCGAGCCCGTTCACGACGTCGATGTGGTGCGGACGGAACTCGACGAACTCGTCGCGGGTCTTCGCCAGCACGCCCTTCGGCCCCTGCTTGACGATCGCGATCTCGACACCGCGGTCGAGCAGGGCGTCGGCGGCGCGGACCGGGTCGGTCTCACCGACCGCGACCTCGCACTCCTCGCGGTTGCCGACGGCGACGGTGGCGTGCTCGAGGGCGATCGCGACCTCGCGCGTCGCAGCCTCGGGGCTCGACCAGAACATCGACCGGTAGTCCAGGTCGAGCACGGTGTGGGTCTTCGTGCTGTTCTGCGCGGCGGACCGGGCTTCGTAGGCGACGTGATGCGCCTGTCGGCTCGGCTCCTCGCTGAGGCCGGTCACCGTGGTCCAGAAGATCTTCGCGCGCTCGATCTCGTGCAGCGGCAGGGACTTCGCCGTGATCATCAGGTCCGGCGCCTTCGGGGCCCGGTAGAAGTAGAGGGGGAAGTCGTCCGGCGGGAAGATCTCGCAGAAGGCGACGGGGGTGTTCAGCCCCTCCACCGTCTCGACGAACGCGTTCGCAACGCCGTACTCGGGCAGCGTGCGCGCGATGTACCGGCCGAAGGGGTCGTTGCCCGTCCGGGTGATGACCGCGGCGTCCGCGCCGTGTCGAGCAGCGGCGATGGCGACGTTCGTGGCGCTGCCGCCGACGGACTTCGAGAAGGTCGAGACGTCCTCGAGCGGGCCGGTCTGCTGCGGGTAGATGTCGACGCTGACGCGTCCCATCGTGATCACGTCGTAGGCGTGGGGAGCTTGGTTCGTCATGCGACGCGGTGGACCTTCCGTGCGGCTTCATCGGCGGACGATCACGACTGTACACCCTGTTTGCCCTAATGTCATGACATGGATTCCGTGGTCTGTCACGTTGGTCCCGTGGCGCTGGTCACGCTGGTTCTGCGGGGCGCGCCGGAGTGCCGGGAGGCGCGGTGTCGGTGGGTTCTGCCAGGGTCGCGACATGCAGATCCTCGCCCTGGTCATCGGTCTCGTGATCGGCATCGCCGTCGGTGCGGTCGTCGCCTGGTCGCTCGCCCGCTCGCGCGCGGGCATCGACGCAGCGTCGTCCCGTGCGACGGCCGAGGCGCTCCGCGGCCAGCTCGAGGCGGCCCGACGCGACGCCGAGGAACGCCTCGACGCCCAGGACACGCAGTACCGCCGCCAGGTCGACTCGCTCGAACGGCGCTCCGCCGAGCTCGAGCACCTGGTGCAGCGCATGCACGGCGTCGACGCGGCACGGAACCAGAACGAGTCCAAGGTGCTCTCCGCGCTCAGCCCCGTGGCGCAGACACTCGACGTGATGCGCACGAAGATCGCCGAGCTCGAGCAGTCGCGGAGCGAGCAGTACGGCGCGCTGTCGGCGCAGCTCCGGTCGGCCGCCGAGTCGGAAGAGCGCCTGCGCGCCACCGCCGACACCCTGGCCAGCGCCCTGTCGTCGAACAGCACGCGCGGCGTCTGGGGCGAGACGCAGCTGCGCAACGTGGTCGAGGCCGCCGGGCTGCTCGAACGCGTCGACTTCGACGTGCAGTCGTCCGTCACCACCGCCGTCGGCTCCGCCCGCCCGGACATGGTCGTGCACCTGCCCGGCGGCAAGACCATCGCCGTCGACGCCAAGGTGCCGTTCAGCGCCTACCTGCAGGCCGCCGAGATCCCGGCGACCGCCACCGGTGCCGAGGCAGCCCGACGCGACCAGCTCATCGCCCAGCACGTCAAGGCGCTCCGAGCGCACGTCGACGCCCTTGCCGCACGGGAGTACTGGACCGGCTACGACGCCTCCCCCGAGCTCACCGTCGCCTTCATCCCGTCCGAGTCGCTCATCTCGAGCGCCCTCGCCGCCGACCCCGGCCTGCTGGACCACGCCTTCCGCAAGCGCATCGCGCTCGCCTCTCCCGTGACCCTGTGGTCCGTGCTCAAGACCGTGGCGTTCTCGTGGCAGCAGGACGTCGTTTCGCAAGAGGCGCACGAGCTCTTCATGGTCTCCCGCGAGCTCTACGGCCGGCTGTCCACGATGGCAGGGCACGTCGACAAGCTCGGCCGCTCGATCCGCGGCTCCGTCGTCGACTACAACCGCTTCGTCGGGTCGCTCGAACGCCAGGTCCTGCCCAGTGCCCGCCGGCTGTCGCTGCTCGACGAGTCGAAGGTGATCGCCGACCCGTCCTCGATCGAGGACGAGCCTCGGCTGCTCACGGCGCCGGAGCTCGTCGGCGCCGTCGACGAGGACTGAGCCGCTCGCTACGATCGATCGTCATGGGGGAAGCACTGCAGAACCATCCCGGCGACCGCGAGTTCCCGGTCCGTCCACGCTGGCGACACCGGGCGATGGTCGCCAAGGCGCGGAAGCAGACCGGGCGACGACGGGACCGCGCCGCAGCGTGGATCACCATGGCGATCGCGATCGTGGCGTTCTTCGTCGCCCTCGTCGCCGCCACAGCCGGTCCGTACAACGTCCGGGCGCACTTCGGGTACGGCATCCAGGCGGTGTGGCGCTGCTTCCTGATCGCCGTCGTCGTGTGGTTCGTGCTGACCTTCATCACCTCGCTCCGTGACATCGGGCTGCCGGTGCGGGAACAGCGGCGGTACCGGGAGCGCACCGGCGCCCGCGAGCTGCCCGTCCGCCGACTGCAGCAGCTGGCCCTCGCCTCGTTCGGCGACTTCCACGACGGATGGTGGCCGGCGTCGCTCGCCCCGTACGGTTCGCGGGTGGAGCTCGGCGGCGAGTACCTGCAGGACACCACGTCGTCGCCCTTCGTGACCATCCCCCTGCCCCCGCTGACGTTCCTGCGCCGCGAACTCGACGGGACCTACAAGATCGCCAGCGGGCGGGACGCACAGGCCTTCGCCGTCGACCTGCTCGGTCCGAAGAGCGTGTCGTGGCAGTTCCTCGCGTTGAGCCGATCCGCCGAGGGTGAGACCCGGCTCACCCGGCTGTCCTCACTGCTCGGCACCGACCCGTGGGCAGGGTCGAGCCTGCTCGAACGCCGAGCGGACCGCCCGCCGAAGCTGCTCTGGTCGATGGACGTCAAGAACGCGGTCACCGCCGTCAGAGGTGCGTACGCCGCCGGGCTCCTGAACGAGGACGATGCCTGGTCGTCGATCGACCTGGTCTCCGATGTCGCCTTCACCCTGTTCGACTCGTGGGACGACTACTTCGACAACCTGCGGGCCGCGTACGCCCTGGTCTACGACGAGCTCAAGACGGTGCAGGAGTTCGATGCCGGGCGGCGTGAGCTCTTCGCCTCGAGCTGGCCGGTGACGCGGTTGCCGTGGCCGGGGTCGCCGGGGGCGCTGCTGCCCCGGACCGTCAGCGACCCGCTGTGGGCGGACGAGGACGACGCGTCAGTCTCCTGACCGCGACCGGACCTTCCTCGGGGCGACGGCTCATGCGTCGGAGTACCCGGGGAGCGCGCGGACGGCCTCGGCGTTGCGGTCCCACTCCGCTGCGATCCGCCCGATCGGCCACGCGTCAGACCCGCCGAACAGCCACATGGTCCCCAGGATCACCATGTCCGATGCGAAGGCGGCGAGGTGCCCCGAAACCGGCATGAACTCGTCCATCTCCCGTTCCTCGGCGGACCGGTCGATGTGGTGCCGAAGCGCCTTCCCTTGCATCAACGGCTCTCTCACCGTCCATCCGGCAGTCCGTGCCGCAACCGATGGTGGGTCGGAGTCGCGAGCGGCTGCGAATGCCACCGCCGCGTAGGCACCACGCTGCCTCGTCCGTTGGGTGTGGGACACACCCTCGTCAGGGACGCGCAGAGCGCGTGCCGCCGTGCTCACACGGGGAGCGTCCCCGTAGACCGCGATCAACACCGATCCCCAGATCAGCGCAGCCCCGCCCGGAACCGTGACGAACGACTTCACCCGAGCCGCCTTCTCGAAGGCGTTCCGGACCTGCTTCGGAACGTCCATCGAGGACGGATCGAGCGCTGTGCGGAGTACTTCGACGTCGATCACCTTGAACCACCTTCGTTCGTGTCGCGACCGGGAGCCTTCGCCGCGATAGCGCACTTCATTGCCTCTTGATCATTCACGCCGCCTACCTCCGCTCGAGCTTCGCCGCACGATCGAGCACCTTGATCAACGGCTTCGGCGCCAGGAACGCTCGTGCCAGCCCTTGAGCGGTGAAGCCGTCTGCACCGACCAACCTGGCCTTCGCTCCGGCACTCAGCATTGCACTGGCGCCAGCCACCGCGTCGTCCACGGAGACCGGATGTGGGTTCGATCGATTCGGTCGCACGGGGAGAGAACGTCGTACGAGCAGTCGGAGCGGTGTCTCTCCAGCCACGGCAGAGTTGAGCAGAGCCGCATCGGCACGAACTGCTGATTGGATGTCGATGAGGGACCCATGCGTAGCGGCCTCGAACACGACCGATACGCCCGCCTCATCATCCTCGAACACCCGATCCTGCTGCAGCATGGCGATGAGCCCGGCGGGCGCGTCCCCCAAGATTCGGGCATAGCTCAGTGGGGTCGCACCAAGGTCGTTGACATGGAACGGACCAGCGCCGGCGTCGAGCAAGACGGCGACCGGATCAAGTCCGCCGTCGCCCGAGTTCGTCACTGCGAGCTGCAGCGGCGTCGTCCCCCAACGGTCCGGCGAGTCCACCTCCACCCCGAGGTCCAGGAGTGCTCGCATCGCATGCACCGCACCGGTCTGAGCCGCGAAGTGGAGGGGCGTGAGGGCGTCGGCATTGGCGCGTGACGCTGAAGACACTTCGAAGCCTTCCGACGCGATCCTCGTGATCGCCTGCGGATCGTCCGCGATGATCGCATCCCAGAACGCAGAACTGTCCATCGGTGTGCTCATCGGATGATGCTATCCAGGACGTCCACGCCACCCGACTGCAAGCCCAGCTGGTCGGGCCTGCGCTTCTTCCGAGCAGTCTCACGTCTGATGAGATGAAACTGCCGTTGCCCCCTCGCACTCGCGGGAGACTGAGAAATCGATCCGTTCGACGGATGACCGTCTCGAGCGCATCGCCCAAGCAATGCAGGAGCCCCGCTACTCGCGCGGCTGAGGCAGGCGCGTCATTCCGCCGAGATGTACCGCGCGGGAACGAGCAAGGCCAGGGTCACCCGGCCGTGGCCCTCCGTGAACTCCACGCCCTCCCGGTGCGCGCGAGCTGCATCGATTCGCAACAGGACGGGAGCGGTGGACTTGCGCCGCCCAGCCTGCATAGCCAACTCGCGATCGGTCGTCAGATGCGCGTACTGGCGCCTCATCGGTAAGAGCCCTTCGCGCAGGATCGACTCAGCCGCAGCGGGGGAAGTTGCATGCCAGAGCACCGGCTGCGGAACGATCGACGGCTTCAGGATGCGCTCGTCCGTCGAGTGCCCGTACTGAGCACGGATCCGGTCGCTTTCGACGGCGAAGCGCTGCTTGTCGGACTCGGCGACCACGCGGCGCAGATCTTCCAACGATGCCTGAATGCCCGACCGCTCCAAAGCGTCGGCAAGATCTGCGAGCGGGACGCTCCCGTCAGCGCCGAGTTCCAGCCCGTACGCACCCGGTTCGTGCCGCAACGCGTGCGACATCGCCTTGCTGATCAACGTGTCCCTACGAGGCATGTCTCAGTCCTCTTCCTGCTCCGCGAGCCACGCTGCTCGATGCTCCTCCATCTCCTCCCACCAGACGTCGAAGGACGTCCACTGCCCCCGGTACTCCGTCCCAGGCGAAGCAAACGTATGGATGATCAGCACGGGAGGGTCGCCCGAATGGTCGCCACCGTCAAAGCAGAACACATCGTCAGTGTCCTGGTGCTTTGCGAAGGGTACGAGGGAACGGGCCGGATACTGCTCCCCAACGATGTCAACCCAGTTCTTTGTCTAGTTCTCGTACTCAGACGTCCACATGAAGGGATCGATGTCGGGAAGCGGGTCTTGTGCAAGGGCGAGTTGGAAGCGCTCGGGGTACTGAAATCCCTCGGGCGCAATCAAGCGCGCCTCGACTTGCCGTTCCTCGACGGTTGTTAGTCGATGTTCCCTCACTGTGGTCCTCCGGTGAGCTTCGGGGGTCGTGAGACCCATCTGGATTCGCTTTCAACCAATTCGCGCCTTGCGACTTTATCCGACCCTCAGCGCCCCCAGCGTTCTGGGCTCGGCGTGGCCACGCCTCGTGAAGCGTTCAACCTCTTTTGCCGTCAACGATTGATGAGGTTCGTGTACTCGGCCCCTGCACCGGAAAATCAGTGTGAGACTTGGCAGATCGTCGGATCAATTCAGATTGGCGCTTGATCAGTTCCCGCCTTGCCCTGCTACCCGAGCAGCGGTCAACGGAATCCGGAGCAATCCTAAAGAGTTCCAGCTAGAAACGCTACGGGTACGACCCTCGACCGTCACCTCGTTCTTCTACACTCGAGCCAAACTGGCTTCATCGAGACCGACTGATGACCCGCTGACCCCGTTCCTCTATTTGTGATTCAACCGATGTGTCCGTTTGAAGAGCAAAACAGGCAATGCCGTCTTTTGGTACAACAAAGGGGGCATTTCCAGCTAGACTGACCAATGGGTTTTGTGTCTCGTAATACTCTCGGCTGTTGTACAGAACGATCCACCAATCGTCGGTCTCGATCCATCCCCTATCCCAAATAAGGTCTTCGTCAGCGCGCACTCCCTTCGCAAATTCGTCCTGAGCATCCTTCAGAGTTCGCATGCAAAATCACCGTATCTTGAGTAGGAAGAGTTGATCTAAGTTCTTCAACTTGGCAAACGTTCCTGACTGTCCGTCGAGAAACGCAACGGCATTCCGATCATGGTGGCCGACTTGAGTCTCTCCTTTGAGGGCCACCCCTGTCCCGCGGATGGACCGGATGTGCGCAGCGTCTGCCTCCACGATGGCCGCCCGGTACATCTTCGAATCAGCCGCGGCCCCTCCCCGAGGTCCTCGTTCGAAAAGGTAGGCAACTCATCTGTACCGCTGGACGTCGACGAGATCGACTGGGTAGTACGGCGACGACCGCAGCGCCGAATCGTCAAGCCCCCGCGCCACCACGAGCCCCGCGGCTTCCCAAGCCCAGTACCCAAAGTACGCCTCGAACCGGTCTCCCTGCACTGCCTGCAGAGCCGGCGCCCACCAGATGAACGAGATGTTCTTCTGCCACGCTTGCACGTACCTGTTCAACGCAGAAACGGCACGATCGGGCGGAGCACTCGCTGCCGCAGCAAGGTTTTGGAACGGTCGCTTGTGCCACACGGTGTCCCGCACCGGATTGATCCCCAGCAGCGTCCCGAGCACTGGATCAGCACCGCCAGCAGCAGCAACAACCCCGATCAACCGATCCGTCAACTCCGGAGGGACACCGATGCACCGCGCTACCGACGACAGCCACAACGCGTTGTAGTACGTCGACTTGTTGTCGAACTCCAATGGATCCAATGGGAATCCCGCATCCGGCACCACCGCGTAGCGGTTGCAGGTCTCCCAGACAGTGACGGCCGACTCGACGTCCGCCGCGAGCTCGAGCACGGGTGCTCCTGCTGAGTAGCGCGCTCCCAGCAGGAACAGCACATTCTCCAAGTTCGCCGTGGTTCGCATGATGCCAGCCCTGACGTCATCCGACCGGAAAGTATGGCTGAACGGACGAAACTTCTCGATATCCCGCTCGAGGACTCGGAACGCGTCGTCCCAGTAGGCAGCATTCACTCGGTCATCGCGTGGAGTCATGATGTTCCGCTCTTGCGGAACCGCTTGACTTCGTCCGCGGTCAACGCCTCGTTGTGCTCGTGCGCTCGGGTCTGCACCGGAGTACCAGTTTCGCGCGCCGTCCTGATCCGTGTGTTGTCCATACTCGTGACAGCTCCGTCGGGCATGTCGGCGACATCCACAGGGTGACCGCGCCAACCGCCGTCGCGCATGCTGTTGGTGATGTCGTCGTAGTTGCAGGGTTCGCCGGTAGTTCGGTCGATCTTGTTTGTAGGAGACGGACTTCTACGAGGACCGAACGGGCCCAGGTTCCACGATGGCCGCCCAGTACACCTTTGAATCACTCACGGCCCCTTCCAGAGGTCCTCGTTCGGGCAGCCGGGCGACTCATCCGTCTTGCTTGCCGTCGACGAGGTCGACAGGGTAATACGGCGACGACCGCAACACGGAGTCGTCGAGCCCGCGCGCCACGACGAGCCCCGCCGCCTCCCAAGCCCAGTACCCGAAGTACGTTTCAAAGTTATCCCCCTGCACTGCCTTCAGCGCTGGGGCCCACCAAACGAACGAGATGTTCTTCTGCCAGGCTTGCACGTACCTGTTCAGTGCAGAGATGGCGCGATCCGGCGTCCCGGTCGCGGCCGCATCGAGGTTCTGGAACGGCCGCTTGTGCCACACGGTGTCCCGCACCGGTTCGACCCCCAACAGCGTCCCGAGCACTGGGTCAGCGCCTCCAGCAGCAGCAACGATCTCGATCAACCGATCAGTCAACGCCGGATCGACGCCGACGCACCGCGCCACCGACGCCAACCACAGTGCGTAGTAGTACGGGGGCTTGTCGTCGAACGTCAGCGTTTCTAGCGGGAAGCCACCGTCGCGAACGGCTGCGTAGCGGTTCCAGTTCTCCCAGACAGTGACGACCGACTCGAGATCATCCGCGAAGAGTGATGTCGGAAAGCCTGCCGAGTACCGCGCGCCCAGCAGGAAGAGCGCGTTGTCGAAGTTCGCGGTCGTTCGAAGAATCCCAGCTCGCACGTCGTCGGCCCGGAACACATGACTGAACGGGCGAAACCCCTCGACGCCACGCGTCAAGACTTCTATCGCATCGGTCCAGTAGGCCGCACTCACTCGGCTGTCGCGTGGAGTCATGCCTTTTAGCGTAGGCGTGCCGCCACATCGAGCAGTTAAGGCAAGCACGTCCTGCCCGGACCGATCTTGACAGCCGCGCACTCAGGCGATCCGGCTGTATTCATTTTCGACCAATACGCGCCTTGGTCCAGACCATGCTGACGCAAACGTCCCGAAGTTGCAGGGGATCGACCCGCAAGAAGGGCGATTCGACGCGGCCGAGGTTCACCCCATCCACGGGCACCATCTCGGGAAGCTGAGAAGCCCAGCACTCGATGAAACCTTGACCGTACTCATCGCCCGACAGGACTCCATCCACGACGTCGGTCTCATGTGAGCTTGCCAGTCATGAAGGTGTTTCCTGATGTACTGTCGCACTGTCCGGCCTCGAGCAACCCACCGCACGCCAAGCGCAGCACACTGTCAGTGACGCCTCGGTGAACGGCGCATCTAGCGAGAACGCCGCCGGCGTCGGGCCGTCTGGGAGGTCATTTCAGATGTGGTCTGGAGGGTCCCGCCTCTTACAGGAGATCGAGCGGCAGGAAGGGCGATTTCATCTCATCGAGGTGCATGTCGGTCGCTTTCGCGATCGCCGGCAGTTCCAGTGCCCAATACCCGACGAATCCCGCACCGTAGCTGTCGCCCGGGGCGACTGCTTCCAGCGACCCCATCCAATCCATCGGTTTCATCCGCGATGGCCAGTCTGCGAGATACGTCTCGATTGCATGGCTGGCTTCGACTGGCTGTTCGAGCGCCGTGAGCAGGGGCCGCGCGAACCGCGGCGTCGAATGCTTGTTCTGATCCCAGGAGTGCTGAAGTCCGGTCGCAGACGCAAGCGCCCAGAACAGCGGGTCCGCCCCCTGGCGAACCACCGTCTCGAGGACCGTCCGCGCATGAGTCGTCCGGCCACAGCCCATCGTGATGCCGAGAAGCCGCAGCACACTGATGTAGTACTCGTTTCCGTCGCCGAGGCTGGGCGACGGCTTCTGGTCGGAGGACGCTAGGTCGACCCACGTGCAGTACGCATCCGCCACCGATTCAGCGACATCTCCGATGACGTCGAGGCCGACGCCCGCGGAGTACTGCGCGGCCAGGTAGCGGAGGCCCATGTGCCACTCGCCACGAACGGCGCTCAAGCGCTTCGTGGGATCGGTTGCTCGCTGCGCGGCAGCCTTGCGTCCTTCCCAATTGGTCGAGGTCACCTCGATGGCGCTCTGCCAGTATCGCGCATCGAACTCGGCGGCCCGCTGCCGGAGTGCAGTCTTGCGCCGGAAAAGCGGCATCAGGGGATCACCTTTCCACCCGTATCGACCATGAATCGTGTTGAACCTCCATCATGTCCGACGACGACGACACTTCGGGGGAGCTTTCCCTCGTCGAGCAGCTTCTGGACCGCGTCGAAGTGGCGCTCGTCCACGGCTCGTTCCAAACGAGTCAGGGCATCCCGCCCCGCTGGAGAGTCGATCCACTGATCACTCAGCTGACGCCCGCTCAGTTTCGTGTTCTTCAACAGGCTGTTCGGAGCAGCATCATCGTGCTTCGAGAACTTCGCCTCGCCGATCTCGTACTCGCCGGTCTTCTTGTTGAAGTAGACACCGTCGAGCCCGTTGGCACTGGTGCTGCCCTTCGTGTCGATCCGGTCGAAGCCGGAGCGAGCGTAGAGGTCGTGCATCTGCTGCTCTCCGAAGGCAGCCTTCTCGTCCTTGGTCGCGGTCCGTGCCAGGGTCCGCCCGTTCGGGTTGACCCTGACGCCGAGGGGCAGTTCGACCCGACGCCCGAACGGAACGGCAGACTTGGCCTTCCCGATGACCGATCTTCCCGCGGCGAGGACCCGGCCGCCTGCGCGAGAGATCCCACCCATGCCTCTCGCGTACTTGCCCAAACTCGCCAACCGCCCCAGTGCGCCGGCTGCGGGGACGCAGTCGAGCAGGGAGAACGCGAGGTCCCACCCGTCGGCTTCGCCCTTGCTCATCTTGTACAACGTGTCCGCCAACACCACGAGCGCGATCGCCGCGATGATCAACGTCCACGGCCCCGGGATGATCATCGCGATGATCCCACCCACCGCCACGACGACCTTCGCCACCGACACGATGGTCT
>Ga0308159_1000925_pt1 | contig 51370 bp, 49 predicted proteins | sample PhyCR1_FD_201040 | JGI IMG/M metagenome (GOLD analysis project Ga0308159, IMG submission 201040) | Phyllosphere microbial communities from UC Gill Tract Community Farm, Albany, California, United States - DLSLC.R1 | ecosystem: Host-associated > Plants > Phyllosphere > Unclassified | place: USA...
GAGCGCGAGGAAGTCTCGCCCGCCGAGATCGCCCGCATCGAACCGGCGCTGCAAGGCGATTTCTGCGGCGGCTTCTTCACGCCGTCCGATTCCACGGGCGACATTCACAAGTTCACCACCGGCCTCGGCCGCGCCTGCGCCCGCCTTGGCGCGCGGTTCGTGCTGGGGGGCGAGGTGGACGGCATAGCGCTTCGGCCCGACGGTGTGTCGGTCCGGCTGCAGGCGGCGGGCGGCCTTGGGGAAGGTTCCGATACCGGCCGCCTGCAGGACTTTTCGACCGATGATCTCGGTGCCGAAACGGTCGTAGAGGGGGATATGGTGATGGTCTGCGCCGGGGTCGCCAGCCGCGCGCTGGCGGCAAAACTGGGGGACCGAGTCAACATCTACCCGGTCAAGGGCTACTCGATCACCGTCATGCTGAACGACGACGAGAGCCGCGCCGCCGCGCCCGAGGTCAGCCTGCTCGACGAGGACGCCAAGATCGTCACCAGCCGGCTCGGCGCGGACCGCTTCCGGGTGGCGGGCACGGCGGAGTTCAACGGCTTCAACCGCGACATCCGCGCCGACCGCATCCGCCCGCTGGTCGACTGGAGCGAGCGGCACTTCCCCGGCATGAGCACGCGCCAGGTGGTGCCGTGGGCGGGCCTGAGGCCGATGACGCCGACGATGATGCCCTTCGTCGGCCGGGGCAGGCATCCGCGCGTGTTCTACAACACCGGCCACGGCCATCTCGGCTGGACGCTCTCGGCAATCACCGCAGAGCTGGTCGCCAACTATCTCGATATGGAAGCGGTCTGAAATTCTTAAGCAGGAGTCAGTCAGTGATGGTGATGAGCCCGATGCGCAAACTGGTAGCCACTGCATTGCTGGCGAGCAGCGCCCTTGCCTTGGCAAGTTGCGACAAGCCCCCAGTAGCTACGGAGGACAAGAAGAACGAAGTTCCGCAAGGGCCCAAGCTCGGTATTCGTCCAGCGGGGGATACCGAAGCCAAGATCGACATGAGCGCGATCAAATCTCCGGACCTCGAAAAGATATTTTCCTATATCGATGAAAATATCGACAGCCATGTCTACAATCTCCAGAAATGGATTCAGCAACCGAGTATTTCAAATACCGGCGAAGGCATTCCTGAATCCGCAGAAATGGTGAAGGGCTTCTTCGACCAGCTTGGATGCCAGAAAACCCAGGTCTACGATGTTGGAAAGACCGAATTCGGTCAGCAAGGCAATCCGGTGGTCTATGCCCACTGCGATGAAGGCGCGGAAAAGACGCTGGTTGTCTACTGGATGTACGACACTATGCCGGTCACTCAGCCGGATCTGTGGAAGGCGCCGCCGTTCGAAGGACGACTGGTCGAGCAAGCCCCTTACAAGAAAGTCCTGATCGGCCGCGGCGCGGTCAATTCCAAGGGCCCGCAGATGGCCATGTGGAATGCGCTGATGTCGATCAAGGCGGTGACGGGCAAGCTTCCCGTGAACCTCATCTTTGTCGCTGAAGGCGATGAGGAGCGCATGTCGATCGGCTACCGCAAGTTCATACGCGAGCATCCCGAACTGGTGAAGGACGGGGACGCGATGTACACCTTCGGAGGGCAGTCGCCTACAGGGGGCGCCTTCGTACTGTCCGGTTCGGAAGGCTGCGTCTTCGTCGAACTGACCACCAGCGGCAAGAAGTGGGGACGAGGCCCAAATTACTCCGACATCCACGGCGGTTTCAAGCGGTCGGTCGATGCCCCTGCCTGGCGGCATATCAAGATGCTTTCGACCTTGACCGACGCGACCGGGAATCGGGTGATGATCGATGGCTTCTATGACAACATGGAGCCTCTCTCGAAGCGCAACGAAGCGGTACTCAAGGGGGCAGCCAAAGGCTACGATCTGAAAAAGGCGTCGGAGAATCTCGGCGTGGAGCGCTTCATCTCCGACGATCCTTATGAAGTTCTCAAGATGTCGGGATATGGCACGTCGATTAACATAGACGGGATCTGGGGCGGCAATATGTTTCCCGGCGGCTCTGGCGCGATCCTGCCCAACAAAATCACGTCGAAGCACAACTTCCGATACATTCCGAACATGAACGGCATGGACATCGTGAAGAAGCTGCGCCGTCATCTCGACAAGCACGGATTCTCGGACGTCGAGATCAACGTTGTGGGAGACGTGCCTTGGGCAAAGCGCAGCACCGACACCGAAATCGGCCGGGCGCTGATGGCCGCCTATGATGCGTTTGGCATCCCGCATGCCCCGATCAACCCTGAAGAAAGCGTGATGGGTGGCTATTGGCCTGCCTATCTCTTTGCGGGTGATACCGTGAATATACCGATCGCAGGCGGCATGGCCGGTCTCGGTGGCAATGCCCATGCGGCGAACGAATATTATGTGATCGAGGGCGCGGGCAAAGTCTACGGCATGGCCGGTGCCGAAAAATCGGTCGCGATGGTGCTTTACAATTTCGCCGGAAAGAACGGTGCGATCCCCGGATCACAGCCAGCTAAGCCCAAGTAAGATACCGCTTTCGAAGATAGTACCGAAAGGATTGAAACATGCCTCTGATCTCCCTTCGCGATCTGAAGAAGACCTACAAACCCGGCGACAATATCGTGCAGGCATTGGCAGGCGTTTCATTGGATATCGCGGCAGGGGAATTCGTGGCCATCACCGGGTCGTCGGGGTCGGGAAAGTCGACCCTGATGCATATACTGGGCTGCCTCGACCAGCCCACCGAAGGGCACTATCTGCTGGATGGGAGGGACGTTTCCACGCTGCCCCACAGTGAACTGGCCGCTATCCGGAACAAGCAGATCGGCTTTGTCTTTCAGGGCTTCAATCTTCTTCCACGCACCACTGCCGTCGAGAACGTCGAGGTGCCATTGCTCTATGCCCGGCCGGTGGTACCTGCAGCACTAAGGCGGGAACGGGCGATGAAGGCGCTGGCGGCTGTAGGGCTGGCGGATCGGTTCGATCACCATCCCAACCAGCTTTCCGGAGGGCAGCAACAACGAGTGGCGATCGCCCGAGCGCTCGTCAACGAGCCATCACTGATACTGGCTGATGAGCCGACGGGAAACCTCGACACGAAAACCAGCGTCGAGGTCATGCGCGTCCTGCAGGAACTGCGCGAAAAGAACGCTATTACTATCGTCCTCATCACGCACGAGCCGGACATTGCAGCTTACAGTTCGCGTATCATCGCCATGCGCGACGGAATCATCACCAGCGACCGGGGCAATGATGCCCGGACTGGTGATGGCGAGGCCCTGGTGGCGATAGCGTGAGGGTGGGAGGTCATGAGCGTTCCTTTCCGCCACTATCTCCACATCACCTTGCGAGCACTGGCGCGCCATCCGCTGCAGGGCGGGCTGGCGATGCTTGGTGTGATGATAGGGGTGGGGGCGCTCGTCACGGGCCTGGCGCTGGGGCAGGGCGCGCAGGATGCGCTCAATGCGCAATTGCGCGCGGCAGGCGTCAACATGATCCTCGTCACCTCGGGGAACTACAACGTGAAACGGGAACTACGCATGGATGGCGGAGAGGTGCATGGTGCAGCCGATCCGTTTCCTCGCTCGCCCCCTTGGCAATCGGGCGAGCCGCGCCTGATCTCGGCTACCCTGCGGGTCGAAGGAAGCGGCCCTTTCGATTTCTGGCATTTGTCGCAGCAGTCCGACGATGCGTCGCCCGGCCGCTTCTTTCGGGTTCACGATGAGAGCGACCCTATGGCGCATCACGACCATCCGACCGCGGCCGAGCGATTGGGCGATGCCGAGGCAGGACTGGGTGCGGCCGCGACGCTCACCCGGGAGGATGCACGGGCCATCGGGCGGCAGATACCGGGCATCGAATACGTGGTGTCCGGCGTACACGAGAATGCGCGCCTCTTCGCCGATACCGTCCACGGCCGGCAATGGTTCAGTCGCCTGCACGGAACCGAAGCGGATCTGCCGAAAATCCGATCGGGGTGGGTATTGCACCAGGGGCGCTTCCTGTCCCCTGCAGAAGTGGAAGGCAGTGCGCAGGTGATGGTGCTGGGGCGGATCGCCGCTGACAGCCTGTTCGGGGCAGACGCCGATCCAGTAGGTCGCACCACGATCCTGTGGAATCAGCCTTTCAAGGTCATCGGGGTGATCGACAGCCAATCATGGGCGACCCCGCCTGCAGCGGGCGACGATCAGTTCGATGCCGTCTATGTACCTGTCACCACGATCGCGCGGCTTCTCAACGTGGCGAAACTCAACACGATCGCCATCACCGCGAAATCGGTGGGAGATACCGGTCGAATTGCCGGGGAGGTCAGCATGCTGCTGCGCGATCGTCATCATATTCCCGAGCATGCGGCGGAAGACTTCGCCGTTCGCACCCAGGCAGAGCAATTGCTGGGCAAGGGCCTGCCACCGGAAGTCGCGCACGTGGTCTCGGGCAATATCCGCAGCATGGACCAGGTCACGGTGGAACAGCTTTCCGCCTCCCTCACTCGGGCGAACCGTACCATGCTCATCCTGTTGGCCAGCGTGGCCGGGGTGTCGCTGCTGGTCGGAGGCATTGGTGTCATGAACCTGTTGCTGCTGTCGGTCACGCAGCGGACACGGGAAGTCGGGCTGCGAATGGCGCTGGGCGCGCGGCAACGGGATATCGCATTCCAGTTCCTGCTCGAGGCGGTGTTTCTATGCCTGGCGGGTGGCCTGCTCGGGCTTGTCCTGGGCGCCATGGCCGCGAACGGGTTGCAGCACTTCTTCCAGTGGACGGCGGTGATGTCGCCGCTGATCGCCGTGGCAGCTGTGCTCGTGGCGGTGGCGCTGGGCGTAGTGTTCGGAGTCTACCCGGCGCGGCGTGCCGCTCAACTGCTGCCTATCGATGCACTTCGCCATGAATGACGCCGCGATCGCGAGAGGGATGATGCAGGCATGAACGTCAACCTTGCTTCGGCGGTACGCACCCTGATGCAGAACCGCCTGCAGACCTGGCTCACCTTGTGCGGGATGAGCGTTGGGATAGCGATGGTCGTGATCGTGTCCGGACTGGGGCGCGGCGCGCAATTGCGGGTTGAGCAGCAGATCGAAAGCGCCGGGCCGACGCGCATCACCGTGCGTTCGGGCAATTTCCGCCCTGCTGCGGTGGACATGACCGGAGAGCAGGATACCGGCGGCGGCGAACAGGCCGAAGGGCAGGTGAACGTCAGTCCGCTAAGCCAGGCGGAGATTGGCGACAATGCATTGGCGGATGCGGTAGTCGCCGCGCGGCGGCGTACGGCAGTTCCCCGACGCACCAATCTGCGCACGCCGCCGACCCCGCTGGACGATGCGCATCGCAATCTCCTTGCACGAATATCCGATGTTCGTGCGGTCGCAGCGACGCTCGGCGGCAACCTTTCGACCGGCGAGGACAGTGCCGGCGGTAGGCAGAGCATACGGGTTGAAGGATTTGAACCGGCGCATCCTGACATGATGGGCTGGACGATCGTCTCGGGCCGACTGATCGACAAAGGCGAACATCGCGGCGGCGCCTCTGTAATGCTCGTCACTCCCGCGATCGCCGCAAAGCTGTGGCCGGATCTTGCCGATCCCCTGGGACAGAGTGTGACGATCGGCGGGCGCGTCGTGAAGCTCGTCGGCGTCATTTCCGGCCAGCCTGCGCAGCCCATGGTAGTGGTGCCGACCATCTACGTCCCGCTGGGCCTTGCCCGAACGCTTCTGGGTCGACGCGACTATGACAGCATCATGGTCCGTAGCAACTCGGTCGGCGTCACCACGAAAGTCGCCCAGACCATTAAGGACAGGCTGCGCAAGCTTCATCGGCTGCCCGAGGACACGCTCGACGACTTCCGCATAGAAACGCAGAGCGTAGCCGCCATGCCTGGCATGGGAACGGACCCACGCCTTTCGCGCGCGGTCCACTCCAATGTGGTCGGTTTCGAACAGGCAGCCTGGGAGGAAATGGCCAAAAGCCTGCGCGAGGCGAATCGCACTTTCACGCTGTTGCTTGCGGCAGCCGCCGCGGTATCGTTGCTGGTCGGCGGCATCGGGGTGATGAATATCATGCTGGTGTCGATCACCGCACGCACGCGCGAGATCGGCCTGCGCATGGCCGTCGGTGCGCGGGGGCGGGACGTGACGACGCAGTTTCTGGTCGAGGCCATGCTGCTCGCCACCATCGGCGGGCTGCTCGGTATCCTGCTAGGCGCGGCGGGCCTCGCGGTCGCGCGGTTCGGGTTCGACTGGGCCGCTAGCCTCTCGCCGGGAATGCTAGGCCTTGCTCTGGCGATGGCGACCCTCACCGGCGTCGTGTTCGGATATGGCCCCGCGCGCCGCGCCGCCGCACTGGACCCTGTCGTCGCTCTCAAGGCCGAATAGCCGTTAGGGGGAATGAAGATGCTTGCATTGCTGCCCATGAATATCCGGCTTGCGCTCCAGTCGCTCAACCGCAATCGGATGCGCAGCCTGCTCACCATGCTGGGCATCATTATCGGCGTCACGGCCGTGTTGGCGATGGTTGCGCTCGGCACCGGTGCGCGCGGGTCAGTGGAGGATGAGGTCGGTTCGGCGGGGACCAAGCTGATCTACGTCAAGGCGGGCAACTATACCCGTGGCGGCGAAAGCGTCGGCATCGCCGCCGGGCTCGGTTCGGCCAAGACGCTCGTTCCGGCCGACGCCGAGGCGATCGCCGGAAAGGTCTCCGGCATTCGTGCGATAAGTGTGGTGCTTTCCACCCGTACGACCATCAGCCACGGCGAAACGCGCGCTTTCGCCCGGGTGCAGGGCGTCGATGAGGGTTTTGCCAAAGCCTATTCCTGGGCCTTTTCGGAAGGGGCAATGATGGGCGTCGGGCAGGCAGTGATCGGTCGCGTACTCGCGGATCGCCTGTTCGGGACAGGCGTGAAGGCCGTGGGCGAAACAGTGGCGTTCAAGGGAGCGACCTATCGCGTTGCCGGCGTGATCCAGGGCGAGTCCGAAGACCAGGGCGCGGAATTGTTCGTGCCTTGGCGATCGCTACAGGGCAGTCTCGGCATCAACCATGTCGACGGCATCATCATTGCCGCAGACAAGGCCGGCGAGGCGACTCGTATCGCGGATGATGTTAAGAAACTCATCCGGGAGCGGCACGGACTGGCGAGCGCCGGTACGAACCAGAGCTACCTCGGCGCGCAAGGTGGCGCCATGGGCCACCCCGACGACTTCACGGTGGAGACCCAGGCGGCCCAGGCGCTCACCAAGGGGCTGTACACGCCGGCGGCGGCCTTTGCCCTGGCCAACATGCCCAAGCTTGACCAGGTCACGCTCGAGGAGATGGCGTCCACCCTTGACCGGGCGAGCGACACGATGACGGCGTTGCTTGCCAGCATCGCGGGTGTGTCCCTGATCGTCGGTGGCATAGGTATCATGAACATCATGCTTGTTTCGGTGACGGAGCGTACGCGAGAGATCGGACTGCGCATGGCAATCGGCGCTCGGCCCGGCGACGTCGCCATGCAGTTCCTGATCGAGGCCGTGATGCTCGGCCTGATCGGCGGCTTGATCGGGCTTCTGCTGGGGTTGGGTTCGTCGCGGTTGATCGGCTGGTCGTTGGGTTGGCCGGCGGTTGTCTCTTTCGGGGCGATGGCATCGGCGATCGGGATTTCCCTGATTGTTGGGCTGGTCTTCGGCATCTATCCGGCACGGCGGGCCTCGCTGCTCGACCCGATCGAAGCGCTGAGGTCGGAATGAGGGCGGGCATTTCGATTTTCAGACGACACTGGCCGCTGCTGGCAGGCATGGGGCTGCTGGCGGCTGGAGCGGCGGGTTTGGTTTTGCACCAGAGCGTAGCCGCACCGGCGCGGACCGAGTCCGAGGCGCGGCGCTTCGTACACCTGGCGCTGGTCTTCGAGCGGATCAGGCCGGGAGAGGTCGACGCCTGGTTCGGGCCGCGGCAATTGAGCCTTCCGGCAATTACAGATCCAAAAGATGCGGACGAACTGGCCGTGGCCCTCGGTATGCTTTCCGCCGATCTGGCGGTGCGGGGTGAAGGTGCCGATGAGCGTCGTCGGACCAGGCTGCGCGAACGCCTCGGGCGGTTGCGCACTTCGGTCGATCTGGTCCGCTCGACCGGCCGGCCTATGCCCTTCGCCCAAGAAGCGCAGCGCCTCTACGCCATCGACCTGACTGGGACAGAACGGGAAGCGGACTGGCGCCGCGTCAGGACAGAATTGGACGGCATGCTGCCCGGCAAGGGGACGCTGGCCGAACGGTCCGAACGCTACTTCAAGCGATTCATAGTCCCTTCGGCGCTTCGGGAACGGGTGTTCACGCTGGCCTTGGCGGAATGCCGCAAGCGCACCCTTTCACAATGGCCATTGCCCGGAAATGAGACGGTGGACATTGAATGGACCACGGCGGTCCCCGCCGCCTGGCATCGATATCGTGGAAAGATGCAAAGCACGATACAGATCAATCCCGATGCCGTGGCCTTCCCCGGACAGGCGATCGATGTCGCCTGCCATGAAGGCTATCCCGGACATCATGCTCAATTCGTCGCGATGGAAGTGGCAGAGGGGCCGGCAGGGTCTTTCGTCGAAGACCGCCTGGTCATGCTCCGATCGCCCGAGACCGCGATCCGTGAAGGTGCGGCAGACGCCGGCGTCGAGATCGCCTTTCCATCGCAGGACCGTATCGCCTTTCTGCGTGACGTCTTGTTTCCGGCTGCCAGCCTCAATCCGGCAGAGGCCCTCCGTTATGCGCGGATAGAGAGTCTAGTGCGCCGCCTTTCCGGCGCGGCACTGCCGATCCTTGCGCGGTATCGCGATGAAAAGATCAGCCGCCACGAGGCATCTCTGGCGTTACGCGAGGATGCCCTGCTCTCCAGCCCGGAAGCACTGTTGGACTATACCGACCGCTTCGGTGCCTACGCCACCGGATACACGATCGCTCGCAACAAGGTGAAGGGCGGTCTCACCTTGGATTGCGGGTCGGGCTGGCTCGGGTTGCGGCGCCTTGCCGAACGACCGGACATCTTGCTGGCCGGGCTGGAGGCCAGACAAACTACTAACGCCCATCGTATGATCCAAAAGGAGAAATTATGAAAACAATACCTGCGAGGTTATCTCTCATTGTATTCGGCGCACCCGCAGCTTTGGTGTTGCTGGCTAACTCGCCATTGGCGAAGTCTGAAACGGCACCAGGCGATGAAAAGCTGGAAGCCGCCCCTGAAGGTGGCAGCTTCACGTCGGAAAACGACGCGGCAATGATCAAGATGATGAAGGAAATGCATGTGGCGCCGACTGGCGACGCTGACCGCGATTTCTTGCTGATGATGATCCCCCATCATCAAGGCGCCGTCGATATGGCGCGCGCGCAAATACGTTACGGTAACAATCCCCAACTCAAAGAATTTTCAGGCAGGATCATTGCTGCGCAGGAAGCTGAAATTGCCTACATGCGCAACATGCTATCGGATACGCCAGCTTCGGGCGTGCCACTTGATCATGAAATGCACAATCATCATGTTTCGGCGCAGCGCAACCCGCCATCCAAAACGGAGCCTTGAGATGAAACCGGATGGTTCGAACTCTTTTGGTAACGTTGAAAATAATTACCATATGTCGATGAATAAAAAATTCATCATTGAAATTTAATAATAGCCAAAAATTCAAAATCGATTAACCTGCGGTTTCATGAGTAAAATTATCAAATGAAATAGGGGTAAGGTGCTGAATTTTTCGCGTTACATGAGGTTAATTACGCCGTTGTAAACGGATGGATCGCAAATTTGACGCGTGTTATGGAGAAATTTCTATTGTGGGCTTGCAAAATTCACAGGCCCGCCTTGATTGTCAGGCCGGCCACCACGGCGTCGGGGTAGCGATCTGATCCTCCCACGCGATGGATGTACTGCAGGTTCGGTCGAAACAGCAGGTGAGGGTTCACCTGCCAGCCGTAGAACAACTCCGCGCTGGTTTCCGTCGTCTGCACGATCACGTTCTGGCCAAGGGAGGACTGGTCGCGCTGCCGTTCGGTGATGCGCGGATTGACCCGCCCGTATATGAGCCCGAAGCCGAAGCTGTCCTTGGGGCGACCGTCGAATGGCCCCCGCGCGACGAAACCGGCGGTCGCGAAATTCTTGATCCGCGCGGTGTGGCTGTCCGACCGGGTAAAGGTTCCGAAGACGACGAGCCCGCGATCGCCGGGACCGAACCGGGTCACCATCTTCTCACCCATGATCCATGCGCTCCACCGCTCATGGCGCGTGGCGGGCAAGAGACCGGTCAGGACGTAGGAACCGCCGTTCACGTCGTCGCGTACGTCCGGCTTGTCGGTCGTGTCGACGAGGGCTCCGATGCGCAGCAGGCCGGGAAGGCCGTTTGGCTTCTGGTCGATCTTCCAGCCCAGTTCCAGGGGGACCACGAAGGAATCGAAGCGCGGGGCGACGTGCCATCCGTTGCCGGTCTGCGCCCGCTCTCCGTTTACTTCAAAGGCGGCCAGCGTCACGAAGACTCCGTGCCCCAGCTCCCGACGGACCCGCACAGCCCAGCGCGGGATCGGAAATCCCGAGAACCCGCTGTTGTAGAAAAGCGATGTCGGTCGCGGGCAAAGCGCGAAGTTCTGGAACGAGCAACCGGTGGAGATTGTCGCGAAATCGTCGCCCGTATGGTACAGGCCGATTTTCAGCGCGGTGCGGCCATCGTCGAGTTTCTGCTCGTAGCTGATTTCGGCGGGGCGAAAATCCTGCCCGCCGCCGAACAGTTCCTGCACTTCGAACAAGTTGCCGATGCGGGTAGCAGTAAGATCCTCGCCCTTGCGATGCAGTACCGAGAAGATGAATTTGCCGCCGTCCAAGCCGATGATCTTTCCGGTGTCGATCTGCAAGGAGGCATGGATCTGCTGTGTATAGGCGGCGCCGTCATCGCGCCCTCCGGTCACGACCGCAGCGCTTTCGGAAGTGTACGAGGCGTTGAGAAGGATACCCTTCTCGGCCAGACGTCGCCGCCAGCCCTGCGCTATCTCGGGGCCTGCTGCGGGTCTTGCCACAGTCGCGCCGGCATCGTTAGCCGGCTGAGAGGCTCCGGGCGCGGATTCGGCCGTTGTCGGCGCAGCAACGAGCACCACGGGAGCGGGCGGCGCATCGGCGATCATGGCTGGATGCGTTCGCTGGCGCAGGCGAAGTCGGCGAGCATGCGCGCGATGTCGGGTTCGTGGCCCGTGAACAGCGCGAAGGCATGGGCCGCCTGCATCACGGCCATGCCGCCGCCATTGAGTGTGGCGCAGCCTCTCGCCTTCGCGACTGTCAGAAGTTCGGTTTCGAGCGGGAAATAGATTATGTCGGAAACCCACATACCGGCATCGAGAAGCTCTGGATCGAATGGCAGACCGGGGTGGCTGAGCATGCCGATCGGCGATGCCTGTACCACGCCGTCGACATCGGTGAGGGCATCTGCGGCAGATGTCGCCGCGATCACTTGCGCGTCGGGGAACAGATCGCCCAGGCGCCGAGCCAGGGCCTCGGCGCGCGGCGTGTCGGGATCATGGATCGCCAGGCGTGTGGCGCCAAGTTCGAGGTGGGCATAGCCGACAGCTGCCGCCGCACCACCTGCGCCGATCATCGCGACGTCGGTCCTGGCATGATCGCCGAGCTGCGCCAGGAAATGCGCGCGATAGCCCGACCAGTCGGTGTTGTCGCCGATCTTGCGGCTCCCGCGCAGCAGCACGGTGTTGACCGCGCCCAGCGCCTGCGCGGCAGGCGAGAGTTCGTCCATGAGCGGAACAACATCCTGCTTGAACGGGTGAGTGACGTTGATCCCGTCGAAACCCAGCGTATCGAGCAAACCCAGGAAAGCCCGCAAGTCCTCGCGCCCGAAGCGCAGCTTTTCGCCGTCCAGGATGCGGTAGACCATGGCAAGGTCGAGGGCACGGGCCTCGCGTTCGTGCATCTCCGGGCTGCGCGATCCGCCGATTCCGGCGCCGAGTAAGCCACACAAGATGGACGAGTGAAGAGGACCCGCGACGGATACGGGAGAATGGAACATTGGTGATATCCTTTGAGGAAGCGGGAGCGGTCAGCCCTCGGCAGGCATCCGGATCGCGGCGGCGCACAGCCCGGCCAGAACTACCGGCACGGCAAAGATCGTGAAGATCACCGGCAGGGACACATCCTCGGACAACAGAAAGCCGCCCAGCATCGGACCGACAACCGCGCCGATGCGGCCTATCCCCATGGCCCAGCCAAGCCCGGTACTGCGTGCTTCGGCGGGATAGAGGCCGGCGGCCAGCGGGTAGCAGCCGTTGAAGCCGCCCTGCACGAAGACGCCGATAAGGAAGGCGGTCAGCAACGTCGCCGCCAGTGGCATGGCGACTGCTCCGAATACGACGAGCGCCGTCGCCGCCAGGATCATGTACACGAGGATCAGGCGCCGCAGGTCGAAACGCATGGCGACAAGTCCGATGGAGGAAGTGCCGATGAAGGCCCCGACATTGTAGATCGCACCGGCATAGATGGCCTGCGTGGCAGGGAGGCCGGCCTCGACGGCGAGCTTGGGAATCCAGCTGATGACGAAGTAGAGCGTCATGAAGCTGAAGATGATCGCCAGCCACAGGAGCACCGTACCCGCAGCGCGGCCTTCGCTGAGCAATCCCTTCAGACCGACGCGGTTATGTGCGGTGGGTTGCGGGACGGGCAGTGCATCGAGCGGCTCGCGGCTAAGCGAGACGAGCAGGCGATTGGCCCGGGCGAGGGCATGCTTCGGCTGGCGGGCAAGCAGAAAATCGATCGACTCCGGCAGCAGGGCAAGCACGAAAGGAATTGAGATGGCACAAAGAATGGCAGCGCCCAGCAGCATGGCCTGCCAGCCATTGGCATCGATATGGCTCGCGACGACGAAGCCGGTTATCGTCGCTCCGACAGGATAACCCGCCTGAAGAAAACCGACAGCGAACGTGCGGTGGCGTGCCGGAGCGTATTCGGCGGTCAATGCGGCCATGCTGGCGAGCACGGTGCCGATGCCGATGCCGACCACGAAGCGAGACACGATCAGTTCACCGATCGAGCTGGCAAAGCTGGAGCCAAACATTGCCGCGGCCATCATCATCAACGATGCCAGGATCAGCTTGCGGCGACCGAACCGGTCCGCCAACGGAGCAACCAGCAGGCCGCCCGCGGCCATTCCTGCCAAGCTTGCGCTGAAGACGACCCCAAGCCGTTCAGGACTGATCTTCCAGTCCGCCGAAAGCGCCGGTGCGACGTAGGAAAGGATCAGTACGTCCATCCCGTCGAGCATGTTGAGCACAAAGCACACGGCGACGACCAGTATCTGACGCGCCGTCCAACGCTCTGCGTTTGGCGCTGTACTGCCGCTCACCGTCACGTAGGGGCGGACGGATACGGACCCTGCTGCGGAATATGTGGCCATGGTCTTGCCTCTTCCCAAACTCTGCGGTGCTTCGGGTCACCGCCTGCTTTTCCCGACGGCCGATGCCGATCCGTCGCCCGCACCGATGGGTTCACCATGCGGGCGCTGCAAGGTTGTTTCAACCAACGACGCAATTCCAGACTGCGCAGCGTACTCGTTCATGCCGTTATGTTATATTAGAGCGATGCACTTCTTGGCAGGCGCATGTACCAAGTTGCGAAAGAGGCGTCTGAGATTTCGGCGAACGTCTCCCCGATCATCTGATGCGCAGCTCGCGTGCTGCGGTTGATTTATATGGACCACAGCGTTTTCCGGCAAACTGTACGAAACTCGTTACGGCCGTTCCTGGGCTGCTTCGGCATACATCGTGGCAGTTCAGGTCATCGCGTTTTCGACACTCGCCAGATCGAGCAGCCAGGTCGCTGGCCAATCGCCACTGTCGACCGTCTGGCGAAGGACGCTGTAGAAAATCCCGTGAAACTGTTTGTAGGTGCTCCTGGCTATCCGCCAATGAGGCTGTACCGAAACATGTGTCAGCTGGAATACCGTTGGATCGACGATACGGGCCGACACGAGTTGCCCGCTCTCGATTTCCCGCTTTACGCTTAGGGGAGTTAGCACTGCGAAGGCCGAGCCCGCCATGACAAGCGATTTGGTGATCGCCGGCGATGAAACATCGAAGGCAATCTTGATTTTGCATGCACGCCTGACGGCCAGTTTTTCCAGCATCAGGGTCAGGCTGGCCGACGCGGCCGGCGCCACGATCGGATAACCTTCGAGGTCGGAGAACGCCACTTCCAAGCGACCGGCGAGGCGTGATGCGGGGCTTCCAACCAGCACCAGTTCCTCGCGGGCAATCTCGGAATGGAAAAGACGCTCATCCGGTGTCGATCCGCTGAGCAATGCGATGTCGATCCGGCCGTGCAGCAATTCGCTCGCCAGCGTCGTGGAATCTTCCTCGACGATGCTCAATTTGAGGTTTGGCATTTCGGCGGCCAGACGGGATACGAGGTGCGGACCGACGAGAACGGCTATGCCCGGAGGAAGCCCGATTTTCGCATGCGCTTCGACATGTGTCGAAAACGCTCGCGCGTTGGCCAGCACGGTGTCAATCTGCTCAAGGGGATGGATGAGGCCGGACCTCAAATAATCGCCTTCTTCAGTAAGCTGCATGCCACGGGCCACGCGCTTGAAGAGTTGCACCCCGAGATCAGCCTCCAACAACTGCATTTGCCGGCTAAGGGCCGGTTGGGCAATTCCCAGGGAACGCGATGCCGCATTGAGCGAACCTTCCTCGGCAATCCGCAAGAAATAGGTCAGGCGTCGCAGTTCCATCACATACCTATAGCGGACCGGCATATATGGTGCACGGATATTGTAGTGGTGGCATGTGCCCATGGCGAACTAAGCCAGAGCACCGGGCTCGAAACGGGCCGGTTGAACGGGAAGAAACGCATGGCGACAAGCGCTGAGTATCGGCTGGGCGACTACCCTTTCCCGAGAGGCTGGTTCGCCGTCGCGCAAAGCGTCGAAGTCGGTCGCACGCCCTGCGGCGTTCGCTACTTCGGTCAGGACATGATCCTTTATCGGGGCGCCAGCGGGCGGGTCGTGATGCTCGACGCGTATTGCCCGCATATGGGAACCCATCTTGGCAGTGGTCCCCACTCGGCGACGACCACATCCGATACCTTCATGGAGGGTGACAACATCCGTTGCCCTTTTCATGCTTGGCGGTTCGGCGCCGACGGTGTCTGCAACGACATTCCCTACCACGACGGCACCATTCCGCCCGCTGCACGGGTCCGAAGCTGGACGGTCGAGGAGCGCTACGGGATCGTCTTCTGCTGGCACGATCCCGAGGGTTTGCCACCCGATTTCGAAATCGCCGAATTTGCCGAGTGGGGGCAGCCTGACTGGTCCAGTTGGACGCGGCTGGAACTGCTATGCGATCTCCAGCATCCGATCGAAATCTTCGACAACATGTCGGACGTCACGCACCTGGATCATCTCCACGGGGGCCATGTCACGTCGTATGAAAACGAGTATGAGCGCCACGTCCTTCATCAGCGCCAGAGCGGAACCACGACGGAGCAGGGCGAAGGTATCTACGCGGCGACCCTGACCACGCTGGCCGGTTACGTAGGACCCGGCATCGCATTCGGTCATTTCGTCGAGATCGATGCCAAACAAATCATCTGCGTCACGCCGATCGAGGATGGTACATGTCGTTTATGGCAAGCGGCGATGCTGAAGATTCCGCAGGGTCTGACTGCTGAGCAGGCTGAAACCGCTCGCCAGCGCCTCAGCGCTTCGATGGGCAACGGCCTGATGCGCGACGGCGAGGTCTGGGCGACGAAGCGGCCAGCGATCAATGTCATGCAGATGCCGGGCGATGGCCCGTTCCGGCAATCCCGCATCTGGTACAGCCAGTTCTACAATCCGCGCAAGAAGACCGAAGGTATTCTCAAGCGGGCGGGGGGGCGGCAAGTCGCCAAGGGAATGCCGCCGTTTACGCTCGATCCCGCACAATAGGACACATTTCACACGTTGTCAGGCTCGATCGGGGGCGAAGGGGGATACTTGGAATATCGGCAATTGGGCGCAACGGGTATTGCGGTGAGCGTGTTCGGCCTCGGCGCGATGACCTATGGCGGACAAACGCCGCAAGACGATGCCCTGCGGCAACTGGACCTGGCGTTCGCCTCGGGCATCACTCTGTTCGATACCGCCGAGAACTATCCGACGCCGCTCAAGGCCGAAACGCAGGGGCGCTCCGAAGAAATCCTGGGCCGCTGGATCGCAAGTCGGGGACTGCGTGGAAAGGTCGTCATCGCCACAAAGGTGGCGGGCCCGAACGGAGCAGGTATGACGCTGGATTACCTGCGCGGGGCAAACCGTCGCCTCGACCGAGCCAACGTCGCCGCGGCAGTCGACGCCAGTCTGAAGCGCCTCGGAACCGACTGCATCGATCTTTATCAGGTCCATTGGCCCGAGCGTACGATCAGCACGCTCGGGCGATCGCGTTTCTCGCAAGTCGCCGACGATCCGGTCAGTATCTCGATCGAAGAGACGCTGGGGGCGCTCGGCGAATTGGTGCGGGCAGGCAAGGTTCGCGCGATAGGTGTCTGCAATGAATCTGCTTGGGGCGTGATGCGTTACCTGGCGGCGGCCGGCCACGGCGCTGTGCCTCGCCTGGCATCAATCCAGAATGGCTACAGCCTGCTGGACCGCGTCTTCGAACTGGGATTGGCGGAAGTTTCCATGCGGGAGAAAGTCGGCTTGATCGGCTACTCGCCGCTGTCCGGCGGCACGTTGACGGGAAAATACGGCAACGCCCCGGCCCCCATAGCAGGCAGCCGCTCAAGTGACTCGGAGGCATTCCTGTCCCGGCTTACCCCGGGGAGACAGAAGGCGATCGCAGCTTACACGCAACTGGCACGCGAGTATGGCATGGAGCCGGCGCATATGGCCTTGGCGTTTGCCCGGTCCCAGCCCTTCATGACCAGCGTGCTGATGGCGGCGAGTTCGATCGACCAGCTTGAGGGCAATCTGGGCGCTATCGATCTCGTTGTGCCTAGGGATCTCGTGAAGGCCATAAACGCGGTGCACGATGCCCATCCCAATCCCAAATGACCGGTCTGAGACGATGCACTTTGGATTGAACGAAAGGCAGGCGCTGCAGCGCGGCGCGTTCGCATGCTTCCTTGATGCCGCCGACAGGAAATGACCATGGCTCAAACGCCACACATGCTCGTCGAAATCCAGGGGCCGGTCCTCGTCTGCACGCTTAATCGGCCCGAGAAGCTGAATGCGATGACGCAGGAGATGATGGATATTTTCCGGGAGGCTCTTACCCTCTTGCGGAAAAGCGACGCTCTGAATGTCATGCTGATCCGCGCAACGGGGCGCTATTTCTGTGCGGGTGCCGATCTCAAGGGCGGCAAGAAGCATGCTTCGATGACAGCTCGGGGCATCCGGGAAAATCATCGGCTAGGCGTCTACGGGGTTCGTGCGATCTATGATGAGATGGAACTCATCGAAAAGCCGATCGTCATCGGCCATCACGCAAAGTGTGTCGGCGGCGGGTTGGAGCTTTCGCTGGCATGCGATTTTCGTTTCGCAGCCCAGAGCGCGTCCTATGCCTTTCCAGAAGGCCTCTTCGGAGTTTTGCCGGCATCCAACGGCGTAAGCCGCTTGACGCGCTTGTGTGGACCCCACTGGGCGCGATGGCTGGTCATGGCCAATAAACCGGCTTCGGCCGAGCTGGCGCTCACGATGGGCCTCATCCACCAAGTCTTCCCTGATGAGACGTTCGAATACGAAGTGATGGAATTCTGCCGGCGCCTCGCGATGCAGAACGCCGAGCAGATGGGTGCTGCCAAGGTGGTCATGGAACTTGCAGCGGAACTGGGCAGGGATTCAGGGAGCCAAGTCGAGCGAATGGCACACAGCGCGCTTATGTTGAGTCCGAGCAAATGACGCGATGGGAGAGGTTATCCCAAGCGAGAGCAGCATCGCTGCGCATTCCATCAGTTACAGGCCGAAGTAACGAACAAGAGGTAGAAGAGGGTGCGGCTGCAGCCTAGACCTCGAGCTCATTATTTCCCTGTCGTTATGGGGCGAAGTACATTAGGGGGCTGCCATCAGGAGAAGGTGTAGCCCGTGTCTTCCCAGGTACAGCGTTCGAAGCGCGCGCCCCTGGGGTGAAGCAGACCTCAACGGGCACCACTCAATTCAGCGCGACTTGATCTATGTTGCGCACGCTTTCGCGTTTCGGTGCGCCCCTATCGCCCCCATAGCCTTTGCGGTTTTCACATGGGTTGGGGCACTATGCCGCTTTACACCATTTTGTCGGTTAACCCGGTGCAGGATCCTATCGAAATAGACGCGATCGACCCGGTCGCCGCCTTGACCGCGATCGGAAATGAACGATTTGGCATCTTCGATTTCCTCGAAGATGGCTATTATGTGCTTTCTTGCGATGCGACACTGCAATCCGAATGGAAAGCCTTTCGTCGCCGCTGGTTGTGACGTTAGATCAGCAACCTGATTTGCGACTTTATCGGCACGCTCCCCTACCACGCACTGCCGTTGGCACTGCCATTCGAAGAAAATGCGACCCTACCGATTGGCTGCGGCGGCATTTCGGACGAGATCGAAGTTGCCACCGAACCTTCTTCCTCTGGACCAACGCCCCCAATGCTGGCTTCGCTGCAGGCACCTTTTGTGCTGCACCCGGTCAACGGGACCGTGCCTTCGCTTTGCAAAGGAGCCGTCGCAATTCACGATATCCGGTTGATCGGGTTCCGTTTTCGCTGATCTATGTCCCAAAATTGCACCTTGCTTGTCGACTTGTCGACAAGCAAGCCACGCGATGCTCATACCAGATGACGGAAAACATAGACTTAGATGGCGGTGAACCCTCCTGCCGCCACCCGCCATCGCGCCTCTACGCCCCGCTTCGCCAGCCGCTGCCGAACAGCGAGCGCAGCGTCGCTGCGAGCCCGTAGCAGAGATGGTCGCCCAACTGGCTGCCATCGATGCGCCCGGCGGCAAGATCATGAACGAGCCCATAGCCCAGATTGGCGAACTGGTGTCGGGCAAGCGCGAGGTTGGGCTGATCATCAGTATTGAAGGGGCGCGCGGTGAGGGCGATCGCTGCGTCGAGATGCCGCAATCCGATTTCCTGCAGCCTCGCGTAAGTGGCGGGCTCCACGTCGTTCGAGAAGTAGAGACCGGCGATGGTCTGGGACCAGTTGAGGTTGCGGCTCAGGTCCAGGGCGATCGCCCTTATCGATGCGAATATCTCGTCCACATCCGGAAAGTCGCTCAGCGCGAAGTCGGCGACGACCGTCGTCTGGTAGAGCTCCACCAGTCTTGCCGCGAGGTTCGTCTTGGAGCCGAAGATATTGTAGACCGTCTTCTCCGCGACACCGGCTTCACGGGCGATTGCCAGCATGGTGACCGCGTGGATGCCGTCGCGCGATACGAGGCCGAACGCCGCGTCGAGCACACGCTGGATGGTCTCGGGACCACGCGAGCGTCGCGGGCCGCTTTCGTTGGAATCCGGTTCCGGCATGTCCGGATGCATAGCAGGCTTTTTCACACATCACAGGTCCGCGTGCTGCGCAAAAAGATAGGTTTGCTGCGCTCCGAGCTGATTTACAGTTCACTGTAATAAGGGTGATCGCAGAAGCACCCTCATCAGGATGGAGAGAGGCGATGACCGATTGGGCCGACAGGGTCGCTATCAACGATATTCTGGCACGATATGCCGACGGCGTTAATCGGCGCGATCCCGAACTTTGGGGATCGAGCTGGGACGAAGACGGGGAATGGTTCCTGTTCGGACCCGATCCCGTTAAGGGCCGCGCGGCAATCGTCGAAGCCTGGAAGGATGCCATCGGGGGCTATCCCTTCGTGGTGATGTTCGCTTCGCAAGGCGCGGTCGATATCGACGGAGACCGGGCTTCAGGCGTCTCGTACACCAACGAGGTCGCACGCACGGCGGATGGCAAGGAACTGCGCGTGACGGGGTGCTACACCGACCGTTACGTCAAGCGCGGCGGCCGCTGGGGCTTCGCTTTCCGGCAGTTCGAACAGCTCCACCAGCAGCAGATCTAAAAGCCGCCGAAAATACGAACGAGGGAGAGAGACAGATGGGCAGACTTGAAAACAAAGTGGCAGTGATCCTTGGCGCTTCTGATGAGCGCAGCATGGGGTTCGCCACCGCTCGCCGTTTCGTCGAGGAAGGCGCCAAGGTTGTTCTCGCCGCCAGGCGCGGCGAGAGCGCGAGCGAACTGGCGATCCGGCTCGGCGGTGTGGCCATCGCCTGCGACATCACGAACGAAAGCGATATTGCAGCGCTTGCCGCCAAGGCTCTGGAGGAATTCGGCCGGCTCGACGTGGCGGTGAACTACTCTGGCGTCGATGTGAGCGAGCCGATCCTGGAGTCCACCGCTGAAGGACTGCGCAAGTCTTCGGAGGTCCATTTCGTGGGGACCACGCTGTTCATCAAGCACATGGCAGGCGCCATGTCGAACGGCGGCTCGATCATCACGACATCCTCGCTGACCGTTCTCGCCCAGGCGCCCGGCTATGCCGCTTATGCCGGTGCGAAGGCGGGCGCGGACGCGGTGGTGCGCATCGCGGCCAACGAGCTGGGAGAGCGCGGCATCCGCGTGAACAGCATTGCGCCCGGCTTCACGAGGAGCGCGATGACCGAAGCCTACTTCGAGATGGAAGCGGTGACGAAAGCGTTCGCCAAGGAAATCCCGCTCGGCAAGTTCGTGGTGGTCGACGACATCGCCGAGACCGCACTGTGGCTTGCTGCCGAAGCCGGATCGACGACCGGGCAGAGGATTGATGTGACCGGCGGACAGTCGCTGCGCCGGGTTCCGCTTCCCAGCGATTTCGCCTGACGGACAAGCCAACGGCAAGGACCAATACCATGACCCGGGCACCCCTTCATTTCGTGCAGAATTGCTATGTCGTTGCCGATCTCGATGCGGCCTGCCGCCGGTTTCATGACCTGTACGGGATCGGGCCATTCGTCGGCGGTTCCGAAGGCGTTCTGAACGAGCACTTCTATAGAGGCGAGCCGGCTGCGCCGATCCGGTTGCGGGGCGTATTCGTCCAGTCCGGTGACCTCAACATCGAGCTTGTGGAACTGCTTTCCGATGCGCCTAGCGCGTTTCACGACATGTTCGCTCGTGGAGAGGAGGGCTTCCATCACGCGGCGATCTTCTCTGACGAGTACGAGAAAGATCGAGATAGCTTCGTGAGTGCCGGAATGCCGGTCGCGAGCGAGTTCACAACCCCGTTCGGCGCGAAGATCTGCTACCTCGACGCGCGCGAGACGCTCGGCCACATGATCGAGCTCTATCCCGAAAGCGCGATAATCCGCGACATGTACCAACAGACGCGCACGGCGTCGCAAGGCTGGAACGGCCGCGAGCTCCTCGTTCCCTGGCAATGACCATGAAGTCTCTGACGTGTTCGGCGGGAGAACAACCATGAATCTGATTTCGAAGATCGTGACCAATTCGAATCCGGAAAGTGCGCCGGATGTCGTGATCCGCGGAGATCCGATCGACGGCGCGCGCTATACCTCGCCCGAGTTCGCCCGCCTTGAATGGCAACACGTTTTTCGTCGGGTATGGCATATCGGCGGCCGGGTATCGCAGCTGGAGGAGCCAGGCGACTTCTGTGTCCAGAACATCGGGCGCGAGTCGGTACTGATCACGCGCACTGGTGGCGGAGAGCTCAAGGCATTCTTCAACGTCTGCCCGCACCGGGGAAACCGGCTTGTCCATGCCGACGAGGGCGGCATGGATCGCTTCGCGTGTTCCTATCACGGCTGGCGCTTCGATCTGGAGGGTGAAGTCGTCGCCGCTCAGGACGAGGCGGATTTCTCACGCGGATCGCCTTGCGGCAATGCGCGTCTCAAGGAAATCCGCTGTGATACCTGGGGCGGCTTCGTGTGGTTCAACATGACCGCCGAGGGGCCTTCGCTCGATACCTATCTGGGGCAACTCGGCCGCGAACTCGCGGCCTACCAGACGGACGACTGGGTGCGGGTGCTGTGGGTCACGGTGGAGGTCGATTGCAACTGGAAGGTCATCCACGACAACTTCAACGAGAGCTACCATCTCCCCACGCTGCACCCCGAGCTCGCTGATTTCGTCGAGGAGGATTTTGCGCAGACCAAGTACGACATGTTTCCCGAAGGCCATAACCGGATGCAGCAGCGCGGCTGCCTGCCGGCGCTGCGTGCGGGCAATCAGCAGGAAATCCAGGCGCCGCTCGACCAGTGGCTACGCGAATGGGATCTGGATCCCGCCGATTTCAGCGGACGGGTCCGCGAAGCGCGTACCGCGCTGCAGACGAAGCGGCGCGCTCTGGGCCCTCAGCGGGGCTATCGCCATTTCGATACGCTGAGCGACGAGCAACTGACGGACTACCATCACTGCACGCTGTTTCCCAATTTCTCCCTGACGATGGCACCTGACGGTTTCCAGCTGCTGCGCCCGATGCCGCATCCCACCGACCCGGAAAAATGCCTTTTCGAGCACTGGTACATGGTGCCTGCCTTGCCCGGACAGACCGAAATCGACACTCCGCTCGGCAAGCGGGCGCTGGCACCTGCTGAGCATCAGCGCTTCCGCCACGGCGACGAATCCGCAGGCTATGTGGCCGATCAGGACCTCAGCGTCATCGTCGGCCAGCAGCTCGGCCTGCGCTCGGAGTCCTTCGGTGACGCCTACCTCTCCGATCAGGAAACCCGCATCCGCCGCTATCACGAAGTCATCAACGACTACATCGCAGGAAGAATCTGACGTGCCCTACGTGAAAAATCAGCCTGCGGTGGTGCCCAAGCGGCATCGGGCGAGGTCTGCCGGTACCGTCATCGCGCTGCTGGGCGCACTCAGCCTGCTGAGTTGCACACGGGCCGATACCGATACTTCCGATGCATCGCTCAGTCCCGGCGATTGGCCAGGCTTTGGCCGGACTGCCGGCGAGCAGCATTTCAGTCCGTTGAAGGAGATCGATAAGGACAGCGTGCACAAACTTGGCCTGGCATGGTCGATGGACTTGCCGCCGCAGAACAGCGTTTCGGCTCCGTTGGCAATCGACGGGATGCTCTACACCGCCACCGGCTACAGCGTGGTCCGGGCGATCAATGCGGAAACTGGAGAACTGCTGTGGGAATACGATCCCAAGGTTCCCGAGGTTGCCGGACGCAAGCTGCGCCAGGGATGGGGCATTCGTGGACTGGCCTATGGGCTGGGCAGGCTCTACGTCGGCACGCATGACGGGCGGCTGCTGGCGATCAACACCGCAGACGGAACGCTGGCTTGGTCCTCGCGAACGCTGCCGCGTGACAATGCCAGCTTCATCAGCGGACCGCCGCGCTATTTCGATGGTAAAGTCATCATCGGTTTTGGGGGTGCCGACGTCAGTGCGGTGCGCGGCTATGTCACCGCCTACGATGCAAAGACCGGCCGACAACTCTGGCGGTTCTGGACTGTGCCCGGCAATCCGAAGGACGGGTTCGAGAACAAGGCCATGGAAATGGCGGCGAAGACCTGGGCCGGGGAATGGTGGAAGTACGGCGGCGGCGGGACCGTCTGGAATGCGATGACCTATGATCGCTCGACCGGTTCGATCATCCTCGGCGTCGGCAACGGTTCCCCGTGGAATCACAAGGTTCGCAGCGCCGGGAAGGGCGACAACCTGTTCCTTGCCTCGATTGTGGCGCTGGATGCTCGCACGGGAGCCTACAAGTGGCACTACCAGGTCAATCCCGGCGAGAGCTGGGATTACAACGCTTCCATGGACATGGAACTCGCGGATCTCAGCATAGCGGGGAAGCGCCGGCAGGTTCTGATGACCGCGCCGAAGAACGGTTTCTTCTACGTCATCGACAGGACCAACGGAAAGCTCATCTCCGCCAAACCCTTTGTCAAGACGACCTGGGCTTCGCACATCGACATGAAGACCGGCCGGCCTGTAGAGAACCCGGACGCGCGCTACCCGGGCGGCAAGACTTTCGTGATGTGGCCCAGCCCGGTGGGTGCACATACCTGGCTGCCGATGGCCTACAGCCCGAAGTCCCGCCTCGTGTACATCCCCGCGATCGAGATGGCGACAAGCTACAATGATGTGGGCATTACGCGCGAGAACTGGCGCCGGGCGCCCGGCAATGCCGTCGATGGTGCCGCCAATCCGAACTTCGTGGTTCCTGATGCCGGACCGAAGAACGCGACGAGCTCTCTCATGGCGTGGGATCCCGTCAGTCAACGTGCGGTCTGGAAGGTTGCCAATCCCGGGCCATGGAACGGCGGCGTCATGGCAACGGCGGGCGATCTCGTGTTCCAGGGCCGGATTGATGGCACCTTCAATGCCTATGCAGCCGATACCGGGCGCAAGCTTTGGAGCTTCGCGGCGCAGGCACCTGTCACAGCTCCGCCAATCACCTATTCGGTCAAGGGACGCCAGTACGTGACTGTCATCACCGGGATGGATACGAGCGGCTCGGCATTCGGAGCCTTGCTGCCGGTCACGATCGATTATCACACCCAGGCACGACGGATACTGACCTTTGCGATTGGCGGCACTGCCACCTTGCCAAAAACGGTGGTTGAGCAGCTGACGCCGCAGGCCGATCCCGGTTTTTCAGCCAATGCCGCGCTCGAGACACGCGGAATCGAAGTGTACGGGCGACACTGCGCGGTCTGTCACGGCGTGAGTGCCATCGCCGCAGGCCATGCGCCGGACCTGCGTGCCTCGACGGTGCCGTTCAACGAAACCGCCTTCGCCGGCGTCGTGCGTGATGGCGCGCTGGTGGCCAACGGCATGCCACGGTTCGAGGAGTTCGGGGACGGCGATCTGGTGGCGCTGCGGCAGTACATCCGCGGCGAAGCCGCAAAGTGGCGAACCGGCGCCGCAGCGGGCGCGGGCAAACGATAAGGGGACGATGCCGATGGACAGGGAAGCGATGATCACGCTCGTGGACAACCTTTACGCAGCGAGTGCGGCGGGTGAGTGGGATCGGGTCGCCACCCTGATCACCGACGACTTCCGCGTTGTCGAACCCGACTGCCTGCCGCTTGCCGGTGACTACGTGGGCGTTGAGGGATTGCGGGAGGTCTTCGGCAAGCTCACCAGCCTGTGCGACATTGCCGGGATCGATCGGCTTGCGACCGCGACCGATGTCGGCCTCGTCATCTGTCTCATACGGATCCGTTTTGCGGATCCGGAGCTGGAGCCTGCCGAATTGTGCGAGTTGTTCCGCATCAGGGACGGCAAGTGCTGCGAGATCAAGCCCTACTACTTCGATCATCTGGCGCTGAGCCGCGCCAGCCGTTGAGATTCCGGCGCTTCGTGCGCCTTCAGGCGATTTGAAAGGATACCACTTTGACAGGACGGCTGCAGGGAAAGACCGCACTCGTGATAGGTGCGGCCGGACGCGACAACATGGGACAGGTCATCGCCCGCCGCTTCGCTAACGAGGGTGCGAGCGTCGTCGTGGCCGGGCGGCGGATGGATGAGCTGGAGAGGTTCGCGGCGGAAATAGGCGGCAGGGCCGCCAATGTCGATGTCACCAGCAAGGCGGATCTCGTGGCTGCGGCGCAGTTTGCGCGTGATGAGTTCGGCTACCTCGACATCGGGCTCAACGCCACGGGCTGGGGGCTGCTGAAGGGCTTCCAGGAAACCACCGAGGAAGAATTCGATGCCATGAGCGCGCTCCAGTTCAAGGGCCCGTTCCTCTTCATGCAGGCCATGATCGCCGCGATGGATAATCAGGCCGGAGGGCGTGGCGGCTCGATCATCCAGATCTCCTCGGCGACGGCGAAGATCATGTTTCACGATCACGCCGCTTATATGGGGACCAAAGCGGGTACGGACCATTTGATCCGCGTCGTCGCCAACGAATTCGGCGCCCATGGCATCCGGGCCAACTCCATTTCCCCTGGCCTGACAGCATCGCCCATGACCCAGGATGCGATGCAGGTGCCCGGTCTTGAGGGTGCATTCCTGAAAGGTTATCCGCTCGGCCGCATAGGAACCGCCGACGACATAGCCGCGGCGGCCGTCTTCCTCTCCTCCGACGAATGTTTCATGACCGGCGAGGATTTGCAGGTCAACGGCGGCCTCACCCTGCGACGCAACCCGACCCGTGAGGATATCGCTGCCGCCGTCGCTGCCGCTTCCGGAGGGCAGGCATGAGCGGCACCCGCAGCATAATTTCGCTGGCATCGGGTGTCGTTCCCGAGTTCAGTGCGGTCGAAACGGTCTCAGCGGCGGCGGAGGCTGGTTTCGATGCAGTCGGCATCTGGGTGGACATGGCCGAGTGGACGCCGGCAACGACATCGGCTGTGAAGGCACGGCTGGGCGATACCGGCTTGCCCGCGCTCGATGTGGAAGTGGTGTGGATCAAACCCGGGGAGCTCGACCCTGATCACCTGCGGATCATTGACGTCGGGGCTGAACTGGGCGCCCGCAACGTGCTGGTCGTCAGTTCCGACCCTGACGAGGGCGCAACGCGTGCAAAGTTTTCCGCTCTGTGCGAGCATGGCGGCAAGGCTGGTCTTCGCGTCTCTCTCGAATTCGGAATGTTCACGGAGGTGCGGACCATTGGTGAAGCGGTGGCGATTGCCACTGCTGTGTCCGACCCGGCGGCGGCCATTCTTGTCGACCCCATACATCTCGACCGATCGGGCGGCAGGCCGGAGGACGTCGCTCTCGTGCCGCGAGAGCTTCTATCCTATGCCCAGTTGTGCGATGCGCGCGAACGCATGTTCGACGTCAGCGATTTCGACGCGGTCATTCGCGATGCCGTGGATGAACGAAGGCATTTGGGCGAGGGCATCCTGCCCGTCGCGGAGACGATCGCGGCACTGCCGCCGGGAATACCGTTCAGCATCGAATTACGCTCGAAGGATTTGCGCACGCGTTTCCCCGATCCCGTCGAAAGGGCGCGCGCGGTGCTCGCCGTGACGCAGGGGTATCTGTCACAGCAGGCATGATGCGCGAACCGTCCGTGTATCCGGGCTTTCATGCTGCCCCTTTCTCCTTACCAGTAGCCGGGGCAAGGGTGCGGCTTGGACGGCGGTTCACTGCGGCAAGGCATTCGCGGCGCGGCGACCCGGCGCTGGCGTAGGGTTCCTGTCGGGCAGCAGCGCCGCGCATGCCAGGCAGCCGATGCCCGATACGGCGACGACAATGGCCATGGGTCTGGGGGTGCCGTCGGCGAACATGCCGACCAGAGCGGAACCGAAGATGCCTGCGCCGTACTGAATCGCGCCGACGAGCGCGGATGCGGCTCCCGCCTGTTCGGGATGGTCCGCCAGCGCTCCGGCGACCGAATTGGCGACGATCCAGCCGGTCACGGCCACGAAGCCGAAGAGAGGCAGGGCAAGGCCCAGCACGCCCCCCCAGCCGTTCCACGCATCAACTCCGGCTGCGATCCCTGCCAGAGCGGCGATCCAGGCACCCGATGTGAGCATGCGTTCCACGCCGAAACGCTGCACCAACCGCGCATTGGCGAAGTTGAACGCCATGATGCCGACGATCCCCGCGCCGAAGATCAGTCCGTAGAACTGGGCGGGAACATGGTGATAGTCGATATAGGCGAAGGGAGAGCCGGCGACATAGGCGAAAGTGCCCGCATAGTAGAACCCCGCCGAACCGGAGAACGCCATGAGGCGCCGCTGTCGCAGCAGAAAGGCGTAGCGCGAGGTGGCCCGCGTGAGCGCCTCCTTGCTGCGGCTCGCCACCGGCAACGTTTCGGGCAGCGAAAGCACGGCACCCAGCGTGATGATACCCACGCCGACCAGCGTCCAGAAGATGGCACGCCATCCGGCCAGAGCGAGAATCTGGCCGCCTACGAGTGGTCCCAGCAGAGGCGCGATTGCCATGACGATCATCAGCGTGGACAGCATCTGCGCCGCGCGGTTGCCGGCGTACAGGTCACGGACCATGGCCCTGGCCAGCACGACCCCGGCGCAGGCACCGCATGCCTGGACGAATCGGCTCACGATCAGGGCCGTGGCGCTGCCCGCGACGGCGCAGCCTGCCGATCCGAGGACGAACAATACGACCCCGATGGCGATCGGGATGCGCCTGCCGAACCGATCCCCGATCGGGCCCCAGAAGAGTTGCCCCAAGCTGAAGCCGATCAGGTATCCGGTGATCGTGAATTCCATGGAGCCGGCGCTGGAGTGCAGCGCCGAGGCCATGGTGGGCAATGCCGGCAGGTAAAGGTCCGTGGAGATCGAGGCGAAGCCCAGCAGCAGCGCCAGAATGCCCAGTACGCGCACTGAACTGTGCGGCGAGCGGTCACCGCCGGTCAGTTCACTGGTCGGGCTCCCCGCTCCGGCATTGCCCGCGATCATGCGGCGGTCGCAGGCCCGACGAGATATTCCTCGTCCGTGACCTTTTCCATCCAGATGACGTTCTTGCCGTCGAGCGCTTCCTGGATGGCGATGTGCGTCATCGCCGTCGTGGGCGTGGCGCCGTGCCAGTGCTTGTGGCCCGGCGGACACCAGATGACGTCGCCTGCGCGAATCTCGACGATGGCCTCGCCTTCGCACTGGGTCCATCCGCAGCCCGCAGTCACGAGCAGGGTCTGGCCCAGCGGATGGGTATGCCAGGCCGAGCGTGCACCAGGTTCGAACGTGACCGCCGCGCAGGAGACGCGCGCGGGTTCGGGCGGCGCATTCAACGGATCGATCCGCACGGTTCCGGTGAAGAATTCTTCGGGGCCCTTCTGCGAGGGCTGCGATCCGGCGCGCTTGAGATACATGATGTGGTCCTTGATGGGGGTGAAGAGGTAATTCAGAAACAGGAGGCCGAGCGGCCGCCGCCTGCCTTGGTGCACAGCATGACCGGTTCGGTCTCCACCAGGCGCAGCGAGCGGACCATGTCGGCGGTTCCGGTCTTGTACTTCAGAAAATGCGGCGATTTGAGATGGGTCTCGTAGGCCGCCTGATCGGCATAGATTTCGAGAATGCGGATCTGTGAGGGCTGGCCTTTCACTGCGACGGCGTTCAGCGTCAGGACGCCTTTTTCAAGGCGAACCGAGGCTTCGATTTCCTCCTTCAGCAGCGCCGTGTAGGCGTCGAGCCGGGCGGGATCGATATCCAGTTCAGCCATCCGGACGAGGGGCTGCATGCGGTCTTCGGCCATGAGGCCTCCTTGAGGGATGATCAGCATGGCCGTTATTGCGGCCATGCTGATCGAAAAGCCGGCGAACCGGGGCATTTTCAGACCCCTGCTTCCTCGAAGACCTTCTTGACGATTGGCAGCGCAGTCATCGCAGGCGGCCAGCCGGCATAGAATGCCAGGTGGGTGATGGTTTCGATGATCTCCTCGCGGGTCACGCCGTTCTCGAGCGCACGCTTGATGTGGAAGGGCATCTCGTTGACCCGGTACATGGCGATCAGGGTCGTGATCGTAACGAGGCTGCGATCGCGCGGCGAAAGCACCGGGTTGGCCCAGACGTCGCCGAACAGCACTTTGTCGGTGATCTCTGCCAGATGCGGCGCGATGTCGCCGAAGGACTTGCGGGCATCGGTTGGTTCTGCAGGCATGGTGAAGTCTCCAGCTAGGGCCGGCCAGGGCAGGGCAGCGGCCAGTGTCGTCATGAGGGCCGTTCGGCGCGAGATTTCCGGATCGTACGCCATGGGCCGGTTCCGCTCAGTGGGCGGTGAAGCCGCCATCGACGGGCAGCGCCACGCCGAGGACGAAGCTGGCGCCTTCACTGCACAGCCACAGGACGGACGAAGCGATCTCGTCCGCGCGGCCCAGGCGTCCGATCGGCTGGTCGCGCATGATCTCCTTCATGGCATCCGCCTGACCTTCGAGCATGTCGGCGACCATCGGCGTATGGATGGTTCCGGGGCAGATTGCGTTGATGCGAACGCCGCGCGGGGCATATTCCATCGCGGCGCTGCGGGTCATGCCGATCACGCCGTGCTTGGAGGCATGGTAGGCCGCGCGCTGGGGCAGGCCGACCAGACCGCCGAGCGACGAACAGTTGACGATGGCGCCCGACCCCTGCTCGCGCATGACCTTGAGTTCGTGCTTCATGCAGGTCCAGACGCCGCGCATGTTGACGGCGTTGACGCGGTCGAAGTTCTCCGCCGTCTCGTCGGCGGCGTCGCTGGGGTCGACCTGGATACCGGCGTTGTTGAACGCCATGTCGAGCCGGCCGAAAGCGGCGATGGTCCTGGCTATCATCGCCTCGACCTGAGCTTCGTCGGCGACGTCGCAGGTCACGGCCAGGACGCGATGGCCGGCTGCGGAGAGCTTTTCGGCCTCTGCGCCCAGCGCGGTCTCGTTGACGTCGGCGAGCACCACTGCAGCGCCTGCCTGAGCGAAGGCCTGGGCGGTCGCCAGGCCCATACCGGAACTGGCGCCGGTGACGAGCGCAACCTGGCCGGAGAAATCATAAACGGGGTTCATACGGGGTTCCTTTTGGTTCAGGCGCCAAGCGTGGCGTTGTCGATCACGAAGCGGTACTTGACGTCGCTGCGCTGCATGCGGTCGTAGGCATCCTCGATATCCTGGATGCGGATCATCTCGATGTCGGCAACGACGCCGTTCTGGGCGCAGAAATCGAGCATCTCCTGCGTTTCCGCGATGCCGCCGATCAGCGATCCGGCGATCGAGCGGCGCTTGAAGATCAGCGCGCCGACACTTGGGCTGGGGTGGGGGTGTTCGGGAACGCCCACCAGGGTCATCGTCGCGTCGAGCTTGAGCAGCGCGGTGAAGGCGTCGAGATCATGGCTCGCCGCGACGGTGTTGAGGATGAAATCGAAGCTGCTTGCGTGCGCGGCCATCTCGCCGCCGTTGCGCGAGACCACGACTTCGTCGGCACCCAGTGCCCTTGCAGCTTCCCGCTTGCTTTCGGAAGTGGTGAAGGCAACGACATGAGCGCCGAGGGCGTGGGCAAGCTTGACACCCATATGGCCAAGGCCGCCGATACCCACGATCCCGACCTTCTTGCCCGGCCCGACGTTCCAGTGGCGCAGCGGCGACCACGTAGTGATCCCGGCACACAAGAGCGGCGCCACGGCGGCGAGCTGGTCTTCGGGATGCGTGATCTTGAGGACGAACCTGTCGTTGACCACGATTGCCTGGGAGTAGCCGCCCAGCGTATGGCCCGGAGTATCGTCCGTGGCGCCGTTGTAGGTGCCGACAAACCCGGTTTCGCAATATTGCTCGAGGCCCGCGTCGCACGGAGCGCAGCGCTGGCAGCTGTCGACCATGCAGCCGACGCCGACGATGTCTCCCACCGCGAACCTGTCGACGGCTTCGCCGATCGCGCTGACCCGGCCGACGATCTCGTGGCCCGGCACGCAAGGGTAGAGCGTTCCCGCCCACTCACCTCGAACCTGATGCAGGTCGGAGTGGCAGACGCCGCAATATGCAATCTCGATGGCAACGTCGTGCACGCCGGGCGCGCGGCGTTCGATGACCATCGGTTCCAGCGGTCTGTCGCCCGAATGGGCGCCGTAGGCAGTTGTTGCCATGTTTGGATTTCCTCATCGAAGAGTTTGGACTCGGGAACTCATGCCCTTGCGTCCGACGCTGCTCAGATAGAGGTTTTCCTGGCGCTCGATTAGCCCATCCCGCGTCCATGCGTCATTGAGCTCACCTCAACGATCGTGAGGGAACCGTACTGGTCAGAGCCCGAGCGGACGCAGTTCCCGGATGAGATCGATGAGAAGACGGAGCCCTGCCGGAACCTGCCGGCGACTGGAATAGTAGATGTGAAAGCCGGGTCCGGGAGACGACCAGTCTTCCAGGACATACCGGGCTTCACCCGCAACGACGAGCGGCGTCAGCAAGGGTTCGGGGCCATACATGAGACCGGCGCCGCCGGTGAGAAGGGAGAGAATGAGGCGGCTGTCGTCGAGGGTCAGGGCACCGGGTACATCGACCTCTATTTCATCACCGTCCCGCTCGAACTCCCAGCGATAGACGCGGTCGTCGCCGAGGCGGAAACGCAGGCAGCGGTGATCGGAAAGCGCGCTTGGATGAGACGGTGTACCGAACCGGTCCAAGTAGGCAGGGGCACCTGCGACCATCCATCGGATATCGGAGGAGAGCCGCTGGGCGACCATGTCCTCAGGGACTGTGCCGCCGAAGCGGATGCCGGCATCGAAGCCACCATCAATGACATCGATGAGCCGGTTGCTGACCGACACATCGATCTCAACGTCGGGATAGCGATCGATGAATACGGGCAGCACCGGCCCCAGGAGCAGGACTGCGGCGTCGGTCGGGACATTGAGCCTGATCCGCCCGGTAGGTGCGTCGCGGTAGCGGTTGAGTTCCTCGGCGGCCTGGCTGATCGCGTCGAACGGGCCTGCGATAGCTGCCTGTAATTCCGCGCCGGCAGCGGTCAGTGTGACGCTGCGGTTGGTACGGTTGAGCAGGCGCACGCCGAGGCGCGTCTCGAGGCCTTTCAGGGCGTGGCTGAGCGCCGAGGCACTGACACCCAGTTCCAGTCCCGCCAGCCGGAAATTGCGATGCCGGGAAATGGCGAGGAAATAGGAAAAATCCGCTAGATCCGTGCGCCCGATAAGCATACCCGGAACTGTGCGCGGGTAAGCGGCCGATTGCAATGGTTCCTTGGGCAATTACGGAGCTTCCCGCTGTCCTGCAGCGAACTGCCCGTCCGATACCGGCTCGAGCCAGTTGACGTTCTTGCCGCCCACCACTTCCGTCACTGCAAGCTGTGTCATGCCGCTAGAAGCTGTCCCGCCGTGCCAGTGTTTCACGCCGGCGGGGACGTAGGCGGTATCGCCCTTGCAGATCTTCGTGACTGGTCCACCCTCGCGCTGCGTCCAGCCACAGCCCTCGACGATATACAGTGCCTGTCCGCCCGGATGCGTGTGCCAGTTGCTTCGCGAGCCGGGCGAGAAGACCACTTCTCCCAGCGACGTGCTGCCCATCTGAGCCGCATCGACCACCGGTCTTACCTGAACCTTGCCGGTGAAGAAGTTCGCGGCGCCTGGCGCCGCGTCGCGCGCTCCGGCCCGGACGACGCCGCGGTCGGCAGAGGGAGCCTGGGCGGGGGCCGCGGTAGTTATCAGGCCTGCCGTCAGGAAAGCGGCCACTGTGGTTTTACGCATTTGAGACCTTCCCTCGTGAACATGTCGTTCGGGGCGGTAACGTATCGGGAGGTAATTGTTCTCATGAGTCTAACTCAATGCAATGCCGCGCTTACCTCATTGCGGCATTCAGGCGCCACGGCCTGTCGATCAATCTGCCAGATTGGCCGACATCCGGCGCATCAGCGCATTCAGGGCTTCGACTTCTTCCTTGGTGACGCCTTCGAATGCACGGCGATAGATCCGGTTTGCAACCGCCCACGCCCGCTCGCCTGCTTCTCGGCCGGCATCGGTAAGCACTACTTCCGTCACGCGCCCGTCCGCTGCACTTTGCTGGGATATCACCAGGCCATCTGCCTGCATGCGCTGAATGATCTTCGTCATAGTCGGCAATTTCACGATCGCGTGGACGGCGATCTCGCTCACGCTCAGCACCTCGCGACCGCGCAGCGTCATGAGGACGCGCCAGCGCGGAACATCCAGCTTGATCCCCTTCAGACCGAGTTCGATCCGGCGCAAGTAGCTGCCGGTGAACTGGGTCAGCCAGTAGAACGGCCACTGCTCCATCTGGAAATCGGCGGGTTCAGCCTGCGCCGCCTCGGTCTTTGCCACCATCGGATCTTCTCGTCTGCCTTTCCCTCACCTCCACAAGATGAGCGTCTAGGCCTGCAGCTATAGGCAAATACGGGATAATTCAACAATCGGGCCGAACCGCGCTACGAATGGTTGACAATTCACGCAATAAGTATAGCAACCATGCCATGATGATTGATCCCAGCACCATCCTTGTAGAACGCTACGATGCTGTCGAATCAGGGCCGAGCTTTGCGGTCAAGGACTGCATCGATATCCGGGGAAGGCGCACCAGCTGCGGTTCTCGCGCACTGGCCGATGGGCCTGTCGCAGACGGTCATGCGCAGGTCGTTCAGGCACTGGTCGATGCGGGCTGGGCCCTGGCCGGCAAGGCGGCGATGCATGAACTCGCCTTTGGCATGACCGGGATAAACGGCTGGACGGGGATCGTTCCCAATCCGCTGCATCCCGGCCTGATGCCCGGAGGGTCGTCGAGCGGTTCGGCCGCCGCCGTGGCAGCAGGCCTCGTCGATCTTGCGATCGGTTCGGATACCGGTGGATCCGTTCGAATGCCAGCTGCCTGCTGCGGTGTGATCGGGTTCAAGCCCAGCTTTGGCCGTTTGAGCCGGGCGGGTGTTCATCCGGCTGAGACGACGCTGGACTGTGTTGGCCTTTTCGCGAATTCGATGGCCCTGATCGAGTCAGCCATGATGGTGATGGATCCGACGTTCGTTCCAGTAGCGATCCCGGCGAACCTGCAGGTCGCGGTGGTCGCCACGCAGTCGGATGGCGATATCGCCGAAGCGGTGGCCCATGCGGTGGCCGCGTCCGGCAGCCGGCAGATGTCAATCGAACTGCCGCTGTTGTGCGATGCGTTCGAGGCCGGTGTCGTCCTCATGGCCGCGGAAGCATCCATGGCTTACGGCCATCTAGTCGAAACCGGACTGCTCGGCGACGATGTCGAAGAACGGCTGCGCGCCGCTCCCACAGTGGGCGCACCACATAAGGTGGAGTGGGCCCACCAAGTCCGCGATGCGTTCACGGCGGCTGTCGATGAAGCACTGCAGGATTGCGACGTGCTTGCGATGCCGACCTTGCCCGGATTTCCGCCGGCATTGAATGCCTTGGGCGATTCCGCAGCAGTGCTGGCGCTATCGGGGCTGGTGCGCCCGTTCAACCTTTCCGGTCATCCGGCGATTTCCCTGCCGCTTGCCGCGCCTGCCGGACGGCCCCGCGCCATCCAGCTGGTGGCACGGCGAGGGGCCGATCCGCAGCTGTGTGCCGCCGCGCGCACATTCGCTCCGACTTACTGACATGCTTGCGAGGAACTGTTGATGATGACGGCCAAAGCCATCGATTTTGCCGGAGCCGGGCCATGCGCCGAGGCTGGCGGAATGGGTGCGAACCTTTCCGACGAGTTCATCGCATCGCTGCGAGCGCGCCGTGACGAATTCGATCGGCTCGGCCAACTGCCGCACGACGTGGTTGAGACCCTGAGGAGCCTGGGCGTCTACCGTGCGCTGGTGTCGCGCAAGTACGGCGGCGACGAATGTGCGCCAGGGCAATTCCTGCGCATCGTGGAGCGCCTTTCCCAAGGCAGCGGTTCGGTGGGCTGGGTTGCCAGTTTCGGTGTGTCGTGCATGTATCTCGCGTCGCTCCCCCCCGCGACCCTTGCCGAGGTCTACGCCGGTGGCCCGGACGTGATCTTCGCAGGTGCACTGTTCCCTCCCCATGCCGCCGAGCCGGTTGCGGGCGGGCTGAAGGTTTCAGGCCGTTGGAAGTTCGGCAGCGGTGCCACGGGCGCAGACCTCATCGGCGTGGGCATCAAGGTGCCGGGCGCAGCGGACGGCGGCCTTCCCCGTATGGCGGTGATGCCGGCCGATCGCGTGAGGATCGAGCCGAACTGGGACGTGATCGGCCTGCGTGGAACGGGCAGCCATGACCTCGTCGTCGATGGCGTGGTCGTGCCGGAGGATTGGACTTTCGTGCGTGGCGGCACGCCGACTCTTGATTCCGCGCTCTACCGTTATCCCTCGATGGCTTTCGCGGCCCAGGTACTGGCAGTGGTCGGCATCGGTGTTGCACGCGCAGCTCTGGACGAAATCGTACAGATGGCTGGGGGCAGAACGTCGATCACCGGGGCCCCGACGCTTGCGGACAGGGCCTATGTACAGAGCGAAGTCGCCAAAGGAGAAGCCGCGCTGCGCTCGGCTCGCGCATTCTTCTATGAGACAACGGAAGATGCGTGGGCGACCATCTGCGCCGGGGATCCGCTGTCCACGCAGCAGGCCGCGCTTCTGCGCCTTGCCTCCACGCACGTCGCCCGCACCGGCGCGGATGTCACGCGCTTGGCCTTCACGTTGTCGGGCACGACCGGGATCTACAATGATCATGCGCTCTGCGGCTATGTCCAGGACGCGATGGTGGTCGCCCAGCATGCATTCCTGTCCGAAGGCACCTGGCAGAACGCAGGCAAGGTCCTGCTCGGCATGGACGCCGGACCAGGTTTCCCCTGATCGCAATTTCGAAAGGTAGTCGAATGACCGAGAATAGCTCCAAACCTCTGCGCGTACTGTTCTGCGGCGCTGTGCTGCAGAACTTCTTCGACCTTCCCGCAGCCGAGATCGGCAAAGTCTGGGCCGCGACCGGCGAGATGCTCAAGGGCATCCGGGACCTTCCGGGCGTGAACGTGCTTGGCACTCTGGACGATGACGAGACGATGGTCGGAACTTCGCCTAACGGTTGGCCCTGGACGTTCTACATCCTTGCCGATGTTCCCGATCGCGCGACCGCAGTTGCCGCGTGCAACCTGTTTCGTACCATCGAGGTGGGGGATTATCGCCTTTGGAAGTACATGCGGGTCGAGGCGCGGATCGGCAGGGAACTGGTGATCCCGGCGTGAACGCCGGGCGAGAGATCGACGCATTAGCCCGGCGGGTCGCGCTGCTTGAGGCGGAAGGCGCGGTCCGGCGTGTTGCGATGGCCTATTTTCGCCATTGCGACACGCTGAGCCCGCAAACGCGGTTCGACGAACTGGGCGGCCTGTTCACTCAGGATGCCGTATGGGAAGGTCGCGGGCGTTATCGCAAGGCGTTCGGTCGTCACGAGGGACGCGTGGCCATCGTCGCGATGCTGGCCAGCTACGCTACCCCGCCGCATTTTGCGCTCAACGCGCACTATCTCTCGTCCGAGACCATCGACGTTATGGGCGAGGACAAGGCGCGCGCGGGCTGGATGATGCTGCAGGTCTCGACCTACCGCGACGGCCGCTCGGACTTGCGCAGCGCGGCGCTGACACTCGACTTCGCGTGCGAGGGCGGAGTCTGGTGCATCGCCCGCTTCGTAACCGAGAGCATCTTTTCCCGCGATGTCGGGCCGTGGAACGACGAGGCGCCGATTTCAGTGCCCGACATCGCAGAATAAACCTACACATCAGGAGGCAGCTATGAGCGACCATGACTACGCCACGCTCGTCCGCGAAGACCGGGTCCACACGTCGCTGTACCGCGACGCGGCCATCTTCGACGAGGAGATGGACCGCATTTTCAAGAATACCTGGGTCTGGGTCGCCCATGAAAGCGACGTGCCCGTCAAGAACAGCTTCAAGACCTCGTGGGTCGGGCGTGAGCCGGTGATCGTCACGCGCGACCGCGAGATGAAGGTCAACGTCCTGCTCAACCGCTGCCGCCACCGCGCCGCCAGCGTGTGCGAGAAGAAGAAAGGCAAGGCCAGCGTCTTCGTGTGCCCCTACCACGGCTGGAGCTACGATCCCGACGGCACCCTGCGCAAGGTGCCCCACGCCGCCGGCTACCCCGAGGATTTCGACAAGAACGAATTTCCGCTGATCGCGCTGCGCACCGAGATCTACAACGGCATGATCTTCGCAACGTTCAGCCAGGACATTGAACCGCTGTTCGACTTTCTGGGCGCCGCGAGGAAGTGGATGGACCTGTTCATGAAACAAGGCGCCGGATACGGTGTGAAGACGCTTGGCGAACACCGGTTCCGCTTCCCCGGCAACTGGAAGATTCAGCTGGAAAATACCACCGACGCCTACCACTTCCCGATCGTCCACAAGACCTTCCTCGACAGTCTCGACGCCGAGACCGAGAATGTCTTCGACGTGCTGGGGCAGGGCGGCTGGGTCGAGGATCTGGGCAACGGGCACTCGGTCATGGTGATGATCCCCGACCTGATCGACCTCGACGATAACCTGGACGCGCCGATCCCCGACCGTTTCGCCGACCTTGCGCAGGAACTGCGCGATGAGGGCCACGACGACGCGACGGTGCGCAAGGTGGTGCGCGCGGTGGGCGGTGCGGGCTTCAACCTCAACCTGTTCCCCAACGTCGCCTGCTCGATGGCGTTCTTCCGCGTGCTGCGTCCGGTTACCGTCGAGGAGACCGAGATCACTCACGTCGCGATCGGCATGGACGGTGGCCCGGCTGCGGGCAACCGCGAGCGCCTGCGCCTGCATGAACACTTCCAGGGTCCGATGGGCTTCGGTACGCCCGATGATGCCGAGGGCTGGGAGCGCGTCCAGCGCGGCGCGGCTGCGGGAGGTGACTTGTGGATCATGCTCAACCGCGGTGTCGAGGCGCCTGAGGGCGTGGCCGCACCGGGGCACAACGCAGGCGATGTCAGCGCCGAGACCGGCATGCGCGCCGCCTACCAGCAGTGGAAGAGGATGATGACCGCATGAGCGAGGTGCTGGAGATGACGAACACGATCACCCTCGCGCAGGCAACCGAGTTCATCTGGGCCGAGGCGGACCTGCTCGACCGGTTGGACTACAGGCCCTGGCTCAAGCTGTGGACCGAGACGGGCAGGTACATCATTCCGACTGAGCGCGATCCCGCCGACTATGCCGAAGTGCTCAACATCGTCTATGATAACCAGACGATGCGCGAGGCGCGCGCGAAGCGTCTGCTGTCGGGCTTCTCGATGTCGTCGGCGCCGCCGGCGCGCACGGTTCGCACCGTTTCGCGCTTTGTGGTGACGGCTTCGGGCGAGGACTTCGTGGAACTCCGCGCGGCGCAGATGCTCGCCGAATACAAGTACGGCCACATGCGCTTCCTGCCTGCCGACTTGCGCTACCGCATCGTGCGCGCGCCCGGCGGCGCCCTGCTGCTCGACGAGAAGATCGTAACCCTCGTCAATGCCGAAGACTATCAGTTCGGCATCGGATACTTGCTGTGAGCGGCCCCGCGATCATCGGGCGCACCGTTCTGATTACCGGCGGCGCGCAGGGGCTGGGCGCCGCGCTGTCCGCCGCCTTCCATCGTGCTGGCTACCGCGTCGGCGTGTCCGACGTGGACGAAGCCGCAGCGATGGCCTGCGCCGATGCGCTCGACCCGACCGGAGAGACGGCGCTGGGTCTTGCCCTCGACGTGCGTGACGCGGCCGCGTTCGAGGCCGCACGCAATCGGCTGGTGGCGGCGTGGGGATCGGTCGAGGCGCTGGTCAACAATGCCGTAGTAACCGTGGCGCGGCCGGTTCTGGAGATCGATCCCGACGAGTTCGACCGGGTGGTGCAGGTTAACCTGCGCGGTACTTTCGTCGGCTGCCAGGTCTTCGGGCGCTACTTCAAGGAGCGCGGCCACGGCAGGATCGTCAACATGGCCTCGCTGGCGGGCCAGAACGGCGGCACCGCCACCGGCGCGCACTATGCGGCTTCGAAGGGCGGGATCATCACCCTGACCAAGGTGTTCGCCCGTGATCTCGGCGCGTTCGGCGTAACTGTCAACGCCATTGCCCCCGGTCCGCTCGACAGTCCTGCGGTGCGCGCACTGGTGCCCGAGGACAAGCTGGCGGGTATCGTGGCGGGTATCCCGGTGCAGCGGCTCGGCTCGCTGGACTACGTGGCTGACACGGCGGTGCATCTGGCGGGCGAGAACGCCTATTTTGCCAACGGCGCCACCTGGGACATCAACGGCGGGCTGTTCATGCGATGATCGGGATTGTGGAAACCCAGGCATTCCGAGAGGCGATGTCGCGGCTGGGCGCCGCCGTGAACGTGATCACGACGGCGGGCCCCGGGGGAACGCACGGCATGACGGCGTCGGCGGTGTGCAGTGTCAGCGACGAGCCGGCGAGCCTGCTGCTATGCATCAACCGCACCACGCGCATGAACGCCATTCTGAAGAAGAACGGCCGGTTTGCGGTGAACGTGCTGGGCGCGGCGCAGCAGGACGTATCGCGCATGTTTGCAGATCCGCGCTTGGCGATGGACGAACGGTTTACCCGCTGCGGGCCTCGGCGCGATGTCTGCGGCGACCTTCCCGGGTTGTCCGATGCTCTCGCGGTGATCGGCTGCAGCATAGAAAGCGTCAGCGAAGTGGGTACGCATAGCGTCTTCATCGGTGTCGTGGAGGAACTGGTACTGGGCAGGACTGGCTCTGGACTAGTCTATTATGACCGCGCCTATCATCATCTCGCCGCGTCGGGGGGCGCCGGTTCATGATCGCAGGGGGTTTGGACGGCCGAGCGCAGGCCGTTGCCGCCGCATTTGTCGCAGCACGCCGTGATGCAACGCCTTTCCACGAGTTTCCCGGAGATGTCCCCCGAACTCTTGAAGACGCCTACGCGATCCAGCGGGCGGCAATAAATCAATGGAGCGATCGCGTAGCCGGATGGAAGGTCGGACGGATCACCGGTGATCTGGAAACGGATCTTGGGGTAAATCGTTTCGTCGGACCGATCTTTGCCGGCACTATCATGGCGGCGAGCCCGTCGCGGGAATGCCGCTTTCCGGTTTTCGCCGATGGTTTCGCCGCCCTCGAAGTGGAAATCGTGGCCGTTATCGGCCGCGACCAGCCGGCCGGGCAACAAACCTTCAGCATCGCCGAGGCAAGGGCGGAAGTGACCGCTCTGCACCTCGGGATCGAGGTGGCGGGAAGTCCGCTGTCATCGATAAACGACCGGGGGCCGCTCGCCTCGATCGCAGGCTTCGGAAACAACAACGGCTTGATAATCGGTCACCGGATGGCGGGTGGAACCTCTCGGGGCGACGACGCATTGGCCGCTGTGGCGCGCATTGATGGCGAGGTCGTGGGTGAGGGCACCGCAGGGCGGCTTCCCGGCGGCCTCTGGGAATCGGTCGCATTCGCCCTCGGACAGGCTTCGCGTCTCGGGCTGCCCCTGCGCGCCGGCGACGTTGTATCCACGGGTGCCCTGACCGGCGTTCATGCGGTTCAGGCCGGTCAATATTGTGAAGCGGATTTCGGGACCGATGGGCTTCTGCGCTGCATCACGGTTGCCGGCGGGCTCTGAAGGAGATTGGAATGGCGCAGCTGAGGATTACGGGCCGCGACGGCACGCGGAAAAACATCGTCGCCGATGACCGTCTCACGCTGATGGAGGCCATCCGTGAAGCAGGTTTCGACGAACTGCAGGCAATGTGCGGCGGCAGTTGCTCATGCGCCACCTGTCACGTCTATCTGGAAAGCGAAGGTTTCGGGGATGCGAGCGACGATGAAGATGAACTTCTCGATGGCAGCGACTATCGCACGCCGGCAAGCCGGCTGTCGTGCCAGGTCAGGCTCGGCCAAGGGTCGGCCAGCATCAGCGTGACGATCGCACCGGAAGACTGAATGAAGCCCCGGATCCGCCGCAGCCGTCATACACGCGGCGAGGGACGATGTTCCGGCGAGGTTTGAAAAGGAATTGGAAATGACACAGGCAGTTTCCGAAGACGCCGTTCTGCGGCGCGATCTCGCGAATTTTTATCATCTGGTCGACTTCTTCGGCTGGTCCGAACTGATCTTCAATCATATTTCTGTGCGTCTGCCGGGAACTGACTGTTACCTGGTCAATCCGTTTGGTCTGAATTACACTGAGATCACGCCCGACAACCTGGTGGTCGTCAACGTCAGCGGCGAACTGGCGCGGCCGTCCGAATATTCCGCCAACCCGGCCGGTTTCGCGCTGCACGGCGCGATTCACAGCCATCGGCACGATATCAACTGCGTCGCACACACCCACTCGCTGGAGATATCGGCGGTTGCGATGAAGGATGCCGGGTTCGACCACAACAACTTCTACGGCGCCCAACTCGCCGGGAGGGTGGGGTATCACGAATTCGAGGGCATCACGCTGTTCGCCGACGAACGCGATCGCATGGTCGCCAGCCTTGGCGATGCGCATGTGCTCGTTTTGCGCAATCATGGCATCGCGGTTTGCGAAAGCGACATCGCGAGTACGTTCATGCTCCTATGGATCGCTCAGCGCGCCGCCGAGGTCCAGTGCAAGGCGGGCCAGATCCCAGGGCCGGATCGTCCTGTCTCCGATCTCGTGGCAGAGCGCTGCAAGCAGTCGGCCCAGCGCTTGCGGGAAAACAGCAACGTGGCAAGGATGCTGTTCGATTCACAGGTCCGTCGGATGCGTGCCATGCATCCGCGCGATTGGAGCTGACCGGAGATGGGCCGCGGTCCTTGCAAATAAATTGCCTAAAAAATCACTTGAACATGGAAATAAATTGCTTAGGCCTAGTTGCAGGCGTCATATTCGAAGAAACGCCATGACAGGGTTTTTCAGGCAGTGGTCAGCGTCGCACCGTTAAGGACGCGACCTTTTCGAGCCTTCATTCATCGATCAAGGGTTCGCCGGAATCCGAACGACCGCCGCATTGCAGGCTTTGCCGGACATCGACCGGCAACGGCTATCCATGCGAGTGGCAGCCAACGGGGTGTATTCATGAGATTTCTGACTAGCAGCATCATCGCGCTTACTGCCGTCCTGTGTTCGGGATCGGCGCTGCTGGCGGCACCGCCGGAGACCAGGCGCCCCTGGGAGGACGCGCGACTTTCGGCCGAGGAGCGCGCCCGCCTGCTCGATAGCGCGATGACGCAGGATGAGCGCTTCATCCTGATCAACGGTTCGCTCGGCGTTGCCTGGAAGGGGGATCCGAAGCCGGACGGTGCCGTTGGATCAGGTGGCTACGTACCGGGCATCCCGCGTCTCGGCATTCCGGCATTGCAGGAAGTCGATGCCGGAATGGGGATCGGCAACCCGCTGAACGCCCGTCCGGGCGATCAGTCTACGGTGCTGCCCTCCAACCTCGCGACGGCGGCCACGTGGAACCTCGACATGGCGCGTGTCGGCGCAGGCATGGTCGCCGGAGAAGCGCGGGCCAAGGGCTTCAACGTACTTCTGGCCGGAGGCGTCAACCTTGCCCGCGAGCCGCGCGCGGGACGCAACTTCGAAGGCTTCGGCGAGGATCCGCTGCTGGTCGGAAAGATGGCCGGCACCGTGATCCGCACGGCGCAGGACCAGGGGGTCCTCACCACCATCAAGCATTTTGCCTACAACGATTCCGAACTTGGCCGGAACTTCTACAACGTCGTCGTCGATCCGGCCTCCGCTCGAGAGAGCGACCTGCTGGCCTTCGAGATCGGCATGAGCGACGGACAGCCGGGCTCCGTGATGTGCGCGTATAACCGCGTCGACACATTGTGGTCGTGCCAGCATCCCGGCCTGCTCACCGACATCCTGCGCAAGGATTGGGGCTACAAGGGTTGGGTCATGTCGGACTGGGGCGCCGTCAAGTCGCCGCTCGACGCCCTGGCCGGCCTGGACCAGGAATCGGGCTCGCAGCTCGACAAGGATTTCATGTTCGACAAGCCGCTGCGCAAGGCGGTGGCGGAAGGCAAGGTCCCGGCGACCAGGATTTCCGAAATGACCCGGCGTATCCTGTACGGCATGTTCAGCGCCGGCCTGTTCGACAAGCAGGGTGGCGGCCAGACCATCGACCGTGCGGCCAATGCCGCGCTGTCCCGGCAGGTAGCCGAGCAGGCGATCGTTTTGCTCCGCAATGAACGCAATATTCTGCCGCTCGCTGCTGGTGCCGCTAACATCGCGATCATCGGCGGCAGGGCCAATGCGGGAGTGCTTCAGGGCAGCGGATCCTCGGTCGTCATCCCGTACGGTGGCCCCGCCGCGGAGGTTTCGGGCGACGGCGAGAACGAGATGGTCCGCCGCTCACTCGTCTACATTCCCTCCTCGCCGATGAAGGCGATCAAGGCGCATGCGCCGCGCGCTTCCGTCGAGTACGTGGCGGGCGACTATACGTCGGAAGCCGTCGCTGCCGCGCGCAAGGCGGACGTTGCGATCGTCTTCGTGCAGCAGTGGACCACCGAAAGCTTCGATGTAGCCGACCTTTCCCTGCCCAACGGACAGGACCAGCTCGTGGAAGCCGTGGCGGCGGCCAATCCCAACACGATCGTCGTCATCGAAAGCGGCGGGGCGATCAAGATGCCCTGGTTCGATCGCGTCGGAGCCGTGGTCGAGGCCTGGTATCCGGGCTCTGCCGGTGGCGAAGCGATCGCCGACGTGCTTTTCGGGAAGGTCAATCCTTCGGGGCGCCTTCCTATTACCTTCCCCGCCTCCGAAGCGGACCTCCCGCGTCCTGAGCTTCCGGGCGCGGGTCTGGCCAGCGACGCCATGTTCGACATCCGCTTCGATGAAGGCGCCGCCGTTGGATACCGCTGGTTCGACCGCAAGGGGATCAAGCCGTTCCTGCCGTTCGGCTACGGGCTGTCCTACACGAGTTTCGGCTACGATGCGCTCAGCCTCAAAGGCGGAAAGACCGTCACGGCCCGCTTCACGCTGCGCAACGAAGGCAAGCTCAAGGGACAGGAGACTGCTCAACTTTACGGCATCGTGAAGGGAGCCGACGGGACCAGCGGCATCAGGTTGCTGGGCTGGCAGAAGGTCGAACTGGCTCCCGGCGAAAGCCGGTCGGTGTCGATCACCGCCGACCCGCGCCTGCTGGCCGCGTTCGATGCGAAATGCGCCTGCTGGAGCGTTGCCGCCGGTCCGATCGAGGTCAGGGTCGGGCGTTCCGCCACCGATTTCCCGCTTTCCGGGAAGGTGAGCCTCACTGCGGCGAAGCTGCCTTCGCGGGTTGATGGGGTGCCGGTCAGGAAATGATCGGCATGCATCCGGCGCGCGTTCGCAAGGAAATCACGGCATGACCACCTTCGCCGTCATCGGAGCAGGCGCGATCGGATCTGCGGTGGCGGCTCGGCTGACTGGCGCCGGGCATGACGTCCGACTGCTGGCAAGAGGCGCGCGGGCGGATCTTCTCGAACGGGACGGCATCCGCCTTTCGAGCCCGGAAGGCCGTATCGTCGCCAGACCGCAGATAATCCGGTCCGCGCAGGAAAGTCCGTGCGATGTGTTGTTCCTGGCGACCAAGGCCGATGCGCTGCCCGGACTTGTCCCGACCATCGCGCGGATGGCAGGCGCGGACACGCTCATCGTCCCGCTGTGTAATGGAGTGCCATGGTGGTACTTCCACGGTGAGACGCACGAACGGAAGCCGATGGCCGCCGTCGATCCCGAGGAACTTTTGTTCCGCAATGTCGATCCTGCCGGGATCGTCGGTGCTGTGGTGCTACTGCGCTGCACGCTCGACGAAGACGGGGGTGTATCTTCCCAGGGTGCAGAGCGGCTGGTGCTTGGCGAAATCATGGCAGGGCAGAATCGAGACCGAATCGATGATCTGGCGCAAGTGCTTGCGGCGGCGGGGTTCCTGGCGGCGCGCAGCGACGATATTCGCGCTGACATATGGGCGAAAGTGGCCCTGAACCTCGCGACGAATCCCCTCTCGGTCGTGACCGGCGCGACGCTGCATGAAATGTTCCACGATCCGCAGCTCGCCGTGGTCGTCTCCGCCATCATCACGGAAACACTTGGTCTCGCGGGAGCCTATGGCCGGCGTCCGGCGGTCAGCCTCGAGGCATTGATGAATATCGGCAAAGCCGCTGGTCCATTCATGACGTCTATGGCCCAGGACCATGCAAATGCGCGTCCGCTCGAACTGGGCGCTATTGCGGAAGCCCCATTCGAACTTGCCGCCAGCGCGGGCGTGCCGATGCCAGTGGCGCAGGCGATCGCCAGGTTGGCGATGCACAAGGTCACGCCGGCACCTTGCAGGACCGACGCCCAGACTCGTTGAAGGGCATGATTCGCCAAGGCGGCATCTGCCTCGCCGGATGCCCTATGCGGCGGTCTATCTGCGGCCATGATGCCAAAGTGCAAGAGAGGGAACGGGCGGGCTGGGCTCAAACCTTTGCAGGTACGCCAGAATATTCCATCTCGCGATAAAAGTAGAAAGTTCACGCAAATAGGCACGTTTTTATTTGATTGAAATTTGTTTTGATGACACCTTAGGCTCAACAAAAAGAAAACGTTTGCAGGCAGGAATGAACAGGTTCGGGGCCGCAGTGCTCCTTCATGGGGGTTTGAATCGATGCTCAAGAAAAATTATGCCGGTTTCCGCAGCAAGGCGTGTTCGACCGCCAGCCTTACGGTGCTCGCTCTCATGCTTTTCCCGGTGCAACATGCCAGCGCACAGGATGCGCAAGCGCCTGCGACAACGTCCGGGGACAGCGGCGAGAGCGCACCGGAAATCATGGTGACCGGAACACGCGTGCAGCGTGACGGCTACTCGGCGCCGACGCCGACGACTGTCGTAACCATTCAGGACATGGAGCGTACCGCTCCGGTGAGCATCGCCGATTCGCTCAACCAGCTTCCCGCGCTGTCAGGTTCGACGACCCCGCGCACGGTCAACGGCACCACTCAGGGCACCGGCGGCGCCAACCTCCTCAACTTGCGCAACCTTGGTACCACCCGGACGCTGGTGCTGCTCGATTCCCGGCGCGTCGTCGCCTCGGCCCCCAACGGCGGCGTCGACGTGAACCTGCTGCCCACGGCGCTGCTTCAACGGGTCGACGTGGTCACCGGCGGGGCATCGGCGGCTTACGGCTCCGATGCGGTCGGCGGCGTCGTCAATTTCGTGCTCGACGACAAATTCACCGGCCTCAAGGGCTTGGTCGAGAGCGGCATATCCGGGTACGGCGACGGCGCGGAGTTCAAGGCGGAACTGAGCGGCGGCATGTCCTTCGCCGGTGGCCGGGGCCACATCATCGCATCGGGTTCGTACACTCGGGTCAAGGGCATCGACAATGCCTCGAGCCGAGACTGGTACAAGGGCAACAAGCTCATTGCTAACCCCGCTTATGCCGCGGGCAATGGCCAGCCGACGATGATCGTGGCATCGGGCGTCGGCCTCGCCACGGCCACGCCGGGCGGCCTGATTACCTCGGGCCCGCTGGCCGGAACGATGTTCGGCGAGAACGGAGCCACGTCTACGTTCACGTCGGATTATTCCGCTGGTCTGGTCAAGATCGGCGGGACGCCGAACGACTTCGCCGCCGGCATCCAGCTACAGCCGCCCAGCAGGCAGGAGAACGCGTTCGTCCATACCAGCTATGACGTGACGGACTCGATCAGTGCATTCGCGGAGTTCGGATATGGCCACACGCTGACCAACATCGAATCCGTGCCCTATTTCCGGTTCTCGAACATCACTATCCAGCCGGACAATGCCTATATCCCGGAAGACCTGCGCAGCCAGGTGACGAGCGCTTTCACGATGGGTTCGACGAATGCGGGGCTGGGCGCGGCGCAGGTCGAGAACGAACGGTCGGTCTATCGCTGGGTCGCAGGGCTCAAGGGTGATCTTGGCGGCGGATGGTCATGGAATGCCTACTATCAGGATGGCCGCACCCACGTACGCAACACAATCAGCAACAACGTCATCCGTTCGCGCTACGCGCTGGCGATCGACGCGGTCGTCGATCCCGCGACCGGACAGACGGTCTGCCGGTCGAGCCTGACGGCCAGCAACGGGTGTTCGCCGCTCAACCTGTTCGGCACCAACGTCGCGTCGAGCGAGGCTCTGGCATACGTTCTGGGCACCGCAGAACAGAAGACGCGTATTCACGAGCAGGTCGCGTCGGCCAGCATTCAGGGCGAACCGATCTCGACATGGGCCGGTCCGGTCTCGCTGGTCGCCGGTGCGGAATGGCGCCGGGAAGACTTCCATGCAACCGCAGATGCGATCTCGCAGGCGAGTGATTTCTGGGTGGGCAACTTCAAGCCCAGCGATGGCACTTATTCCATCAAGGAAGCGTTCGGCGAGATCGTGGTGCCGCTGTTGAAGGATTCGGCAATCGGCGACCAGCTCGACTTCAACGGTGCACTTCGTGTCACCGATTACAGCACCAGCGGCACTGTCGTCACCTGGAAGGCCGGTCTCACTTATGATGCCAATAGCTGGCTGCGCCTGCGCGGAACGCGCTCGCGTGACATCCGCGCGCCTAACTTCAACGACCTGTTCCAAGGCGGTACTTCGTCCTCGATCACGGTCAACGATCCGCAGAGCGGGACGACCTACACGATTCTCCGGGTGATCCAGGGGGCCACCAGTCTCAAGCCGGAAAAGGCCGATACCTGGGCTGGCGGCGTCGTATTGCGTCCTGCGTTCCTGCCAGGGTTTTCGGCGTCGGTCGATTACTATGACATCTCGATCGACGATGCGATCACGACGCCTACCCAGCAGCAAGTGGTCGATGGGTGCCAGTCGGGCAATGCCACTTACTGTTCGCTTATCACCCGGTCGGATGGGATCATCACCCAGGTCATCACGCCGGGAGTGAATGCCAACAATGAGCGTCTGCGTGGTATCGACATCGACGTCAGCTACCGCGTCCCGGTGACTGCAGGTCCGCTCGACGGCAACCTGACGCTGCGCGGCCTGGGGACGCACATCATCACGCATACCATCACCAGTGCCTTCACCGGGAAGTACGAGTACGTCGGCGATTACGGCGGCGATCCCACCTATGGCACGCCGGCATGGCGCTTTGTCGCCTCGGCCGATTACAGCCAGGGTGACTTCAACATCAGCGTGCAGGAGCGCTTCATCGGCGCGGGCAAGGTCAGCAATGCGTACACGTCCGCGCAACTCGCTGATAACCACGTGGACTCGGTATTCTATACTGATCTCAACCTGTCGTATGACTTCCATTCGTTCGGAGGAAAGCAGAACCTGTTCATCGCTGTTCAGAACCTGTTTGATCGTGATCCGCCGGTTGCACCGACCACGTACGGCTCGATCTACGGGCATATCGGCACCAATTCGGCGCTCTATGACGTCGTCGGCCGCTTCTTCCGGGCGGGCGTTAAGTTCCAGTTCTGATCGTGACCGGAGCGCTCCCGCCGGGAGCGCTCCAACTGCAGGGAAACAGGTTCGACGAAGACGTCGGACTTTATTACGGACGGAACGATGAACGCACTTCGTACGGTACTGGATGAAGGGCCCTGGACTGGCTTTCGCAAGCGTATCGGGCTTTTCGCGATTCTGGCGGTCATCCTGGACGGGTTCGACATCCAACTCGTCGGTGTGGCGATCCCGGCGCTCATGCATGACTGGGCCGTGCCCAGAAGCGCTTTCGTGCCGGTCATCGCCTTGAGCCTGATCGCCATGAGCACCGGCACCGCCATCGCGGGGCTGCTGGGAGACAGGCTTGGTCGCCGCTCCACCCTTATCGGCAGCATGCTTCTGTTCGGCGTGGCCACGTTCGGGACGATATTCGCGCATTCGGTGACGATGTTTCTCGTCTGGCGCGTGATTGCGTCTCTGGGGCTGGGAGGAGCGATGCCCAATGCGGTGGCATTGCTGTCTGAGTTCACGCCCAGGCGCAGGCGCAGCTTCGTGGTGACTCTGGGGATGATCTCCACGCCGCTTGGCGGTGTCATGGCCGGCATGGTCGCGGCAACCCTGCTGCAACCATTTGGATGGCGAAGCTTGTTCGTTATCGGGGGCATATTGCCCGTGCTTCTTGGCACGGTACTGCTGTTCCAATTGCCCGAATCCCCGGATTTCCTGCGTTCGAAGCCCAGCCGCATCGATCATCTGCGCAAGCTGGCCGACAAGCTGGGGGCCGTCCTGACGCCTGCGGACCTGCAGGTGGCGTCACATGCGACGAGGAAGGGTTACGCCGCGCTGTTCACGCGCGAATTCCGCAAGGATACGGCTATGTTGTGGCTGTGCTTCCTCGGCGTGCTGACTGCCGCCTTCTGCATGTTCAACTGGGTTCCGACGCTGCTGGGCCGTTTCGGCTACGACCCTGCTGTCGGTGGCACGGGGCTGGCCGCGTTCAATTTTGGTGGCATCCTTGGTGCGATTTGCGGCGCCGTGTTCATCGACCGGTACGGTTCGCGTAGCCTGACGGTGCCGTTCGCCGTTCTGGGCGTCGGCGCGGCTCTTGCTACTGGCGTGATCCTGGCTGCAGGCCTTCCTGCCATCGCGATCATTGCCGGGCTGGCCGTCACCGGGGTGTTCGTCGCAGGTCTCCAGCCAATGCTGTTCGCTATCGCGGCTCATCTCTATCCGGACCATACGCGCGCCACAGGGGTTGGGGCGGCACTTGCCGTCGGCCGCCTCGGCGCAATCGCGAGTTCCGCGATCGGCGCCGTGCTCATCGGCATCGGCAGCCTCGCCTACTTCGCATTCATCGCGGCGCTGATGGCGGTCGTGCTCGGAGCGCTGATCGGCCTTCGCCGCCACGTCCCTTCCAGATCGAAGGCCTGACCGAAGCGTCCCGGCTCGATCACCATGAAATCATCACGGAATCCAGACAATGTCCAAGTATCTGCTCTGTTTCGATGACCTGCGCACGGCTGCTCGTCGGAGCCTTCCCCGGCCGCTTTTCGACTATCTTGACGGAGCATCCAACGACGGACTGACGTTCGACAACAATCGCCGGGACCTCGAGGCGATCCGTCTGGCCGCCCGCGTCCTGAAATTGTCGCGGCCCGTGGATCTTCGCGCCGGACTGCTGGGCGAGGATTACACGATGCCGGTGATGCTGGCCCCTGTCGGTTTGGCGGGATCGTTCCACTGCAGGGGTGAGGCTCTTGCGGCGGAGGCCGCCGGTGCGCTCGGGATACCGCAATGTCTCTCCAGCTTCTCCGTCGTGCCCATGGAACAGGTCCGCGCCGCCGCCGCGTCCAGCCTGCTTTACCAGGTCTATGTTCTTCAGGACCGTGCGATCAGCGAGGATATTCTGGCCCGAGCGAAGGCCTGCGGGATCGATACCATCGTCCTGACCGTCGACACACCGATCACCGCAACCCGCAGGCTCGACATCCGCAACGGGTTGAGGGTCGCCACCCGTCCCAGCGCGAAGATGATCGCTAGCGCCATATCCCGCCCCAGATGGCTGGCGCAGACTTGCCGGAACGGGATGCCGAGCATCGCCAACATGGCTCGTTACGAGGGGCTGGCGGGCAATCTGTTCCAGCAGACGCCGGCGCTGGGTCGGGCCATCAAGATGGACCTGTCGTGGGAGGATGTTGACTGGTTCCGCGCGAACTGGTCGGGAAAGCTGGTCCTCAAGGGGATACAAAGCGCTCAGGATGCCGTGCTAGCGGTCCGGCACGGGGTGGATGCGATCACAGTGTCCAATCACGGCGGTCGGCAGCTCGACTCGGCCGCTTCCACCATCAGCCTCCTGCCAGGCATTCGCGCGGCGATAGGCAGTGACGTGCCGGTCATCTTCGACAGTGGGGTTCGTTCAGGGATGGACGTCGTCAAGGCGCTGGCCCTCGGTGCGGACTTCGTATCCGTAGGGCGGGCCTGGGCTTTCGGTCTCAGTGCTGCCGGTCGGCCGGGCATCGAGCAGGCAATCCGTATCATCGAGCGACAGATGGTGGAAACCATGCATCTGATGGGCTGTCAGGACATTGTCGAGCTCAAGCAACTGGGAAAAGCGGCACTGGCCAAGGCGCCGGGGCATACCTCCGGATACTGCGCCTGAGTACAATGGAAAAATCAGACGTCGTCATCGTGGGAGCGGGACATGGGGGAGCGCAGTGCGCGCTTGCCCTGCGCCAGAACGGGTTCACCGGAACCATCACCGTCATCGGCCGCGAGCCGGAGCATCCTTACG
>Ga0308159_1000930_pt1 | contig 51070 bp, 40 predicted proteins | sample PhyCR1_FD_201040 | JGI IMG/M metagenome (GOLD analysis project Ga0308159, IMG submission 201040) | Phyllosphere microbial communities from UC Gill Tract Community Farm, Albany, California, United States - DLSLC.R1 | ecosystem: Host-associated > Plants > Phyllosphere > Unclassified | place: USA...
CGACCCCGACCTTGGCAAGGTCGTGCTCTACCAACTGAGCTATTCCCGCTTGGTGTGGCGCATTCTATAGAATTAAGAAGCCCCGTCAACCCCTTGATTCAAAAAACTTTTATTTCTTTTCGACATCCGTCTTCAGGTGCGGCCATGCGGCGCGGAGGTATTGAACCATCGACCACAGCGTCAGCCCTGCCGATACGATCAGCAGCGTATAACCGAGCACGACCCAGAAGTTGAAAGCCTTTGGATGGGCCAGAAGTATGACCAGTGCGAGCATTTGCGCAGCGGTTTTCCATTTGCCCAGATTGGACACTGCAACCTGTGCCCGGGCGCCGAGTTCGGCCATCCATTCGCGCAGTGCCGAAATCACGATCTCGCGACCAATGATCACCGCTGCGGGCAGCGTGAGCCAGAGGTTGCCGTGTTCCTGCACCAGCAAGACCAGAGCAACTGCAACCATCAGCTTGTCGGCGACCGGATCGAGAAACGCACCGAAGGGTGTGCTTTGTTCCAGTCGGCGCGCCAGATAACCATCGAGCCAGTCGGTTGCGGCCGCGAAGGCAAACACCGAGGCAGAAGCCATGTAACTCCACTGGTAAGGCAAATAAAACAGCAGAATGAAGATCGGGATGAGCAGGACGCGGAGAACGGTAATCAGATTAGGGATATTCATCGGCACAACTGGCTACGAGGTGAAGGGGCATTCTACTCACTATGCAGGTTCGCATAAATCGACTCTGCGAGCTTTTTACTGATCCCCGGGGCTTTGGCGATCTCTTCGATGCTTGCACGAGACAGCTCCTGCAATCCACCAAAATGTTTCAACAGGTCACGTCGGCGTGTCGGCCCTACCCCTGCGACACCTTCGAGGGTCGAGGTTCGGCGAGTCTTGCCGCGACGGGCGCGATGTCCCGTAATCGCGAAGCGGTGTGCCTCATCACGAATCTGCTGAATAAGGTGCAATGCGGGCGAATCGCCGCGCAAAGTGAACTCGTGCGCTGCATCATTCAGATACAACGTTTCGAACCCGGCCTTGCGGGTGGCGCCCTTGGCTACGCCCAAAAGTATCAGATCCGGTACTGCCAGTTCGTTGAGCACGTCACGGGCCATCGACAATTGCCCTTTGCCCCCGTCCACCAACAGGATGTCCGGCAGCTTGCCCTCCCCATCCTTGAGCTTGCTGAAGCGGCGGGTGAGTGCCTGATGCATGGCCGCATAATCGTCGCCCGCAGTGACGCCTTCGATGTTGTAACGGCGGTAATCCGACTTGATCGCGCCTTCCGGCCCGAACACCACACAGGACGCAACCGTCGCCTCGCCGCTGGAGTGACTGATGTCATAGCATTCCAGCCGTTGGGGCGGCTCATCCAGATTCAGCACCTCGGCCAGTGCATCGAACCGCGCGGCAGTGTGCTGACGGTTGGCCAGACGCGCGCCCAACGCTTGCTCGGCGTTGGTTACGGCCAGTTGTTGCCAGCGCGCACGGGTACCGCGTACCCGATGGCTGATCGCCAACTCGCGACCGCGCAAGGTATGGATGCCTTCGATCAGCGCAGGAAAATCTTCGTGAACCACGTTGACGATCAACTCGCTCGGCAGATCGCGTTCAGGGCTGCTGATGTAGTACTGGCCGAGGAACGCCGCCATGACTTCGGAGACGTCTTCCTCGATACCGACCTGAGGGAAGAAATTCTTGCTGCCCAGCACTCGGCCGCCGCGAACGCTGATCAGGTGCACGCAGGCACCGCCAGGGTTGACGAATGCGGCAATGACGTCGATATCGCCGGTTCCGCCTTCCATGCTCTGCTGGTCCTGCACCCGGCGCAGCAAGGCAATCTGGTCGCGCAATTCGGCGGCGCGTTCGAATTCGAGGTTGATCGCCGCCTCTTCCATCGCGGTGGACAACTCGTTGGTCAACGCATGACTGCGCCCCTCAAGGAACATCACCGAGTGACGCACGTCTTCGGCATAGACGTCCGGCTCGACCAAACCCACACACGGCGCCTTGCAACGTTTGATCTGGTATTGCAGGCACGGACGAGTGCGGTTTTTGTAATAACTGTCTTCGCACTGACGGACGAAAAAGGTTTTTTGCAGGATGCTCAGGCTTTCGCGGATAGCGCCGGCGCTCGGATACGGGCCAAAATATTTGCCCTTGGCCTTTTTTGCACCGCGATGGATGCTCAGGCGCGGAAACTGCCCGTCTGACAAAAACACGTACGGATAGGATTTATCGTCGCGCAGCAGGATGTTGTAAGGCGGTCGCCATTCCTTGATCAGCGTCTGTTCAAGCAGCAGCGCTTCGGTTTCGTTGGCGGTGATGGTTGTCTCGACCTGAGCGATACGCCCGACCAGTGCAGCCGTTTTCGGCGCCAGTCCGGTCTTGCGAAAGTAGCTCGCCAGACGTTTCTTCAGGTTTTTGGCTTTGCCGACATACAGCAGGCGCGCCTCGCTGTCGAACATGCGATAGACGCCCGGCCGACCGCTCACGGTCGACAGGAAAGCACTGGAATCGAATGTCTCGGTCATGGTCAGGCGCTGGCATCCACCATGCCGTGCCGTACCGCGAGCAGTGTCAACTCGACGTCGCTGCTGATCGAAAGCTTTTCGAAAATGCGGTAGCGGTAGGTGTTCACGGTTTTCGGCGACAGGCACAATTTGTCGGAAATGATCTGGACCTTCTGACAGCCGACGATCATCAACGCGATCTGGATTTCCCGTTCCGACAAAGCATCGAACGGCGAATCATTGGTCGGCTGGAATGATTTGATCGCTAACTGCTGGGCGATTTGCGGACTGATATAACGCTGCCCGGCGAAGACCAATCGAATGGCCTGCACCATTTCCGGCAGACCTGCGCCCTTGGTCAGATAACCGGCGGCCCCTGCCTGCAGCAAGCGCGTCGGGAAAGGGTCTTCTTCGCACACCGTAACGGCAACCACCTTGATGTCCGGGTGGCTGCGCAGCAATTTCCGTGTGGCTTCGAGGCCGCCGATGCCGGGCATCTTGACGTCCATGAGCACTACGTCAGGCTTCAACTCACGGGCTTTGATCAGGGACTCTTCACCTGACTCGGCCTGCCCTACCACCTGCAGGCCATCGATATCGGCCAGCATCCGTGTAATGCCTGTGCGAACGAGATCATGGTCGTCGACCACTAGCACCCTAATCAAGCAGACACCTCGCGATATGGTCTTATTGGGATGCCGGACACCTTAGCAAAAAGTGCCAGACACACCTAGCGGAAAGCCGCATTTAAAAAGTTTCAATTCATCATTCAGGGCTTGCCGGCCGTGGGTTTCAGCGCACAGCTGTACTCAAATCAAGCTGCATCCTGATGAAACACTCGTCCCTGCCCACTCTGTGCAGCCCTTTGCGTGCATACAGTCCTTGCGCCGGGTTGTTCTCGAACACGGTCAGCCTGAGTGCGGGTCGTCTTGCCTGACGAGCCATCTCGATAACCTGGTCTATGCACCAGGAACCGGCACCCCGCCCTTGCCAGGCTTGAGCAATTTGCAGTTCGCGTATGTATAGCGCCCGTGCATCCTGGCTCAGACTGAAAAAGCCGATTGGCGTTTCATACTGCAGGACTATCCAGTTGTCACGAGACTGCCAGCCTGCGTCAAACGCCTCGTCCTGCCACAGCAGATCATGATCGATGTAATAGCGCAGCATGTTGAGACAGGTCAGATCCCGCGCAAAAGCCAGATCGTCGACCGTGGCATGGCGAATCCAGTAGATCATTCGGTTTTCTCCGTAACCGTAAAATGCGATTTACCCGTATGGTTTGCCACTGATAGTCGTTTCGGGCAGCAGGCAATAGCATTTTCTGATTGCTGACGCGTATCAGCGTCGAGTAAGCTCGGCGCATTCAACGGAGACAGACCATGTTCAACGCCCCTTCACAGTCTTGCATCGCCAGCGCCCTGCGCTCGGTTGCGGCTGTCCGGGTGAATGAAACCTGCGCTCCTGCCACTTTTTATTTTGGGTATTGGTTTAGCCACTGGCGCGCCTGATACCCAAACGGCGCCCATGATAACGGGTCGCCTACCAGAGATTTCTCAACCCCCGGTCGGCCTCCCGACCGGGGGTTTTGTTTTTTCAGGCCCACAACTTTCAGCATCACACCAGACACTTTGAGGAATACATCATGAACTACGCCACTTATTACCGTTACGACAGCTTTAGCGCCTGGCGATTTACCAGCTTCCGCTCGGGACAGCCTGCCGCCTCCGATCGGTCACCTACAGGTGGCAAACATACGCGCCCAGCCAGTACGGCCATTTGTCGAACACCCCAGTAGGGCCGAGCGAGCGGGAAATACCCGCCATCCGCCCAGGAAGAACGAATATGAACTCCTCCGCTTCCGCTTTGCCGCTGTCCACCCTCGATTCTGCCAACGAAGCGTTGACCCTGCGTCTGCCCAGCTCGCTGCAGCTCAAACAGCAATTACCGCTCGGTCATTCCCTGCTTCAGCAAGTCAATGCCCATCGCCAGGCGGTGCGCGCCATCCTCAACGGTCAAGACCCACGCCTGCTGGTCATCGTTGGCCCCTGCTCCATCCATGATCCGCAATCGGCACTCGAATATGCCAGCAAACTCGCGCACCTGGCCGAGGATGTGAGCAGTGAAATGCTCCTGGTCATGCGCGCCTACGTCGAAAAGCCTCGTACGACAGTGGGCTGGAAAGGCCTGGCCTACGATCCGCATCTGGACGGCACTGACGACATGTCTGCCGGCCTCACGCTTTCCCGCGAATTGATGCTGCAAATGATCCAGCTCGGACTACCGATCGCCACCGAACTGCTACAACCCATGGCTGCCAATTACTTCGATGACCTTTTGAGCTGGGTGGCCATTGGCGCCCGCACCACCGAATCGCAAATCCACCGCGAAATGGCCAGTGGCTTGAACATGCCGGTGGGCTTCAAGAACGGCACCGATGGCGGCGCCGCCGTTGCTGTCGACGCCATGCGCTCGGCAGCCCACCCTCATCGGCACTTCGGCGTGGACAGCCAAGGGCATCCGGCGATTGTGCAGACTGCCGGCAACGCGGACACACACATCGTGCTGCGCGGTGGCCATCAAGGGCCAAACCACGACGCAACCAGCGTAGCCAAAATCAGCGCCGAACTCAGCCGACTAAAGATCCCCAACCGGATCATGGTCGACTGCAGTCATGCCAACAGCGGCAAGGATCCACTGCGTCAGCCAGCGGTGTTCAACGATGTGCTCGAACAACGTTTGCGAGGCAACCATTCGCTGATTGGCATGATGCTGGAGTCTCACCTGTTCGAAGGCTGTCAGTCGCTGAGCTCGTCTCTACGCTACGGTGTATCGATCACCGATGGCTGTCTCGGCTTCGGCGCTACCGAACAGTTGCTGACAGACGCCGCGCGGCGCCTGGCTCACGTCAGAAACTGAGCACATGCCGCCCTCCCGCTCATACAGGGCGTGGAGGGCTGACTCTAAAAGGCTATGCCTCTACGCTGATGCGTCTTACCGCCGAAAGTTGACTGACGTCATCCAGTCGCTCAATCGTGTAGCCGATCTCCACCGTCGTGCCGTGGTGCTCACGCCAGAACCGATGGGGAACAATGAAACTCACCGGCTGCCCGGCCATCTCCCGGGTGATTTCAAGATCATCCCGGTGACTGAAGAACTCACCGTCACACTTGAGATAGACCAGTTCCTGCTCCTGCACGTGTGCTTCTTCGATGAGGATGGAAACGCCGTCAACCGAATCCTTTACTGACAACACGTTTTCAACCGCCTCAACGACATCCGGCGCAGCCAGTTGCCCACGCACGGTCGGCCCGATGAAAACCGTCGCAGGTTCCGAAATTCGAACCGTTCCAGAGCGTGGTTCGACACGGTAGGCGACAACCACCTCGCCACCACGATGCGCTTCGATGTAACTGCCCGGCACCCAGAATGACAGGCTTTGCGCGACGGCGTAGGCCTCCACGTTCAACGAGTCGGTAAAGATCTCGGGTGAGGTGTCTCCGTGCCACGACAACATTACCCGGTCGCCCGCCGACATTCTCGCGTAAGGCTGCAGGGTCACCAGGGTGCCCTCGACCACTCGTGGCGGATCCAGCGCTCCGTTTACCGAGTTTTCTATAAGCGGCGCCAACAGTTGCGTACGGACATCGCCCACCGACAGTTGCAGGCGTGCTGATTCGACTGCCTTGGGTGCGAGCGCGGTTTGGAGCGTGCAGTAAACCTCAAGCGAACCACCTTCCAGCGCAGCTACATGCATGCCCTTGATGACGAAGATAACGTCTTTGCCAACCTGGGCCTGGCTGATGAATCGAACGCTTTCGTATTGATACGCAAAGCCTTCGATATCCAGCCCCTCCCAGTACAGAACGAGCTGATCGCCACTGCTCATGTTGGCGTAAGGAGAAATGCGAACGACGGCCCTGACCAGCGAAGGCTCCAGCACGCTGCCCTCCAACCCGTCAATCATCGGCGCAACCCGAGGCTCGACAGACGCTTCGGTAACCGCGAGCTGTCGTATCCGCCAGCAAAACTCGACTTCATGGCTATTAATTTTCGTCTCCACTCCCTGGACAACGTGCCGTCCTGAACGACGACACTGACGCCTACATTGAGCACTTCTTTGAATGTTCCGGATGTCAGCCGAATGCACCGCGACGACGGCGTAACCGCTACTCGCATGGTAGGCAAATGGGGAGCTCGCGCTGTTATGACGACAAACGACCCAGCGAACTTCCGATTCGGATTTCACAGCTCTAGGAAATTTCGTACGCCTATTAATCCATTTTCAAACGCAACGTGAAGCCTCTTCGTACTTCTTCAACGAGATGAGTGTTTTAGAGTGGTTCGGTGATTTCCCCATGAACTTCTACGAAAAAGGTAAGAACATGCAACGGAATGCTACAACTCGTTATCCAATCCTGTTGATCCACGGTCTGTTCGGGTTCGAGCGTATCGGTCATTTCGAGCTGTTCCATGACGTCAAGACCGCACTCAAAGCGTCCGGATGTCGTTTGTTTGTTCCACACCTTTCGGCCACCCACGATAATGAAACAAGGGGTGAGCAATTGCTGTCTCAGATTGCCTGTGTGCTGCGAGGCACAGGTGCGAAGAAAGTCAACCTCATAGGACACAGTCAGGGCGCACTCGCTGCGCGCTATGCGGCGGCGCTTGCACCAGACGTCGTCGCTTCAGTCACCTCCGTCAGTGGCCCGAACCACGGTTCGGAGCTTGCCGACTTCCTGCGCAAGGCTTTGATCCCAGGCAAGCTTCCCGAAGCCGTCGCACAAAACGTGGCGACGCAATTTGCTGATCTGTTATCGCTGCTCAGTGGCAACGTGGCACTGCCGCAAAATGCGTTGGCCGCACTCAACGCGCTGACGACTGTCGGCGTCGGTCAATTCAACGACAAGTTTCCGCAGGGATTGCCACAAACCTGGGGCGGCCACGGCCCTGAGCAAGTCAATGGCGTGCGTTATTACTCATGGAGCGGGGTTGTCGCGCAATCCAAGCTGCCAGCGTTGGATCCGGTTGAAGCCATCTGCCGGGTGCTGTCGCAATATTTCACCACCGAAGCCCAGCAGAATGACGGTTTCGTCGGACGCTTCAGCAGCCATCTCGGCCAAGTGATCCGCTCCGATTATCCGATGGATCATCTGGCCAGCCTGCGACGCAGCGCGGGCATCAAGCCGTCTTCAGCGGATCCGATCGAGCTGTACGTCGAACATGCCCGGCGCCTGCGTGCGGCGGATCTTTGAATGGAGTCAGCAACGCACAATGGAACTTTGCCGAGAATTCGCCCACTGATTCCGGTAGGCTCCACCTTTTATTGAAACAGTTCGGAGAATTCCCCCATGGCTAAAGCCACTGCCCGCCACATCCTGGTTTCCAGCGAAGACAAGTGCAACGAACTCAAGGCTCAGATCGAAGCCGGTGCCGATTTCGCCGAAGTCGCCAAAACCAACTCCACCTGCCCATCCAGCCGTCAGGGTGGTGATCTGGGTTCGTTCGGCCCTGGCCAGATGGTCAAGGAATTCGACACCGTGGTCTTCAGCGCGCCGATCAACGTCGTGCAAGGCCCGGTAAAGACCCAGTTCGGTTACCACCTGCTGGAAGTCACCAGCCGTCAGGACTGATTCCTCGTCCGATTGCTGACAACGGCCCGCCTTCTGGTGGGCCGTTGTGTTTCAGTAACACATACGGCTGGCGAGTGGCGCGCCGCTCGCGTACAACTTGCGCTTATCGATTTCCGTTCCAAGGCTGACGATGCGACTGGTTTTTCCCACACTGATGCTCACCGCCCTCGCCCTGCTCACGGGTGCCGCCGGTGTGACCGCTGCGCCGCAACACGCACTGACCGTCTACGGCGAACCGGCCAGGTACCCCGCCGGTTTCAGCCACTTCGACTACACCAATCCGCAAGCGCCAAAGGGCGGAACAATGCGTCGATCGGCGATCGAAATCGGTCACTTCGACCATTTGCTGCCTTATATAGACAAAGGCATCGGCGTAACGCAGATCGACGGCATGCTGTATTCGCCATTGGCGCAGCGCTCGCTGGACGAGCCTTACACCGTTTATGGTCTGGTCGCGCAGAAGATGGAACGTTCGGACGACGGCCTGTCGCTGCGTTTCTTTATCAATCCCAAGGCACGCTTTGCCGATGGCAAACCGATTACTGCCGAAGACGTTCGCTACACCTTCAACCTGCTGATGACCCAGGGCAGCCTGCGTTATCGCACGCAGTTCGCCGACGTCAAAGGCGTCGAGGTCGAGGCACCGCTGACCGTGCGCTTTGACTTCAAAAGCAACGAAAACCGCACGTTGCCGCTGGATATCGCGACCCTGCCGGTGTTCCCCGAACACTGGTGGAAGAGCCGCGATTTCGCCAGCGGCGGTGGTTATGAACCGCCGCTGGGCAGCGGACCGTACCGGGTTGGCAAGGTCGATTCCGGGCGCAGCATCACTTTCGAACGCAATGGCGACTGGTGGGGCAAGGATCTGCCGGTCAGTCGCGGCTTGTATAACTTCGATCATTTCAGCATCGAGTACTTCGGCGACACCGACGTCGCGCGTCAGGTGCTGCGTGGCGGCGCCTACGACTACAACCGGGAGTTCTCCGCGACCGGCTACTCGATCGGCTATGACAGCCCCGCCCTCAGCGATGGCCGCTTGCAAAAAGCCCACCTGGCCACTGAAGCGCCGCAGTCGGCCCAGGGTTTCGTGTTCAACCTGCAAAAACCCATGTTCCATGACCGTCGGGTGCGCCAGGCACTGGCGATGCTCTGGGATTTCGAATGGAGCAACCGGCAGATGATGCGCAACGTCTACATCCGCCAGCAGAGCTACTTTTCCAACACCGACCTGGCCGCCCGGCAGTTGCCCGATGCGCAGGAATTGAAAATCCTTGAACCGCTGCGCGGTCAGGTGCCTGAGGAAGTGTTCAGTAAAGTCTTCGAGGCGCCGAAGACCGACGGCAGCGGCATCATCCGTGACAAGCAGTTGCAAGCCCTGCAACTGCTCGAGCAGGCCGGCTGGAAACCGGATGGTGACCAATTGGTCAACAGCGCCGGGGAACCGTTGAGCTTCACCTTTCTGGTCAGCCAGAACGGAATGGACCGTCTGCTGTTGCCATACAAGCGCACGCTGAAGCAGATCGGCATCGAGCTGAATATCCGTCGCATCGACGCCTCGCAATACGTCAATCGCCTGATGAGTCGCGACTACGACATGATCGTCACCGGCTATCCCGTTACCACTTCTCCGGGCGGCGAGTTGCTCAACTATTTCGGCTCGGCAGCGGCCAATGACCCGGGCGCGAACAACTACATGGTGTTGAAAAACCCGGCGGTCGATACCTTGATAAACGGACTGATCCGCGCCTCGACCCAGTCGGACATGTTGCATTACGCCCATGCGCTGGACCGGGTGCTGCAATGGAATTACTACTGGATTCCCAATTATTACCCGCCGGGCACCTCGACCGTGTGGTGGAATCGCTTCGGCATCCCCACGGTGCAGGCAAGCAATGACGAAGCCATCGAGAGCTGGTGGGAAATCAGTCGAACGCCGCTGACCAATCAACAAATGACCGCTGAGAAAATCAGTCGCAGCAGACCCGGAGGACCGCACTGATGTGGGGTTACACACTGCGGCGGCTGCTGCTGATCATTCCGACGCTGGTGATTATCCTGCTGGTCAATTTCGTGATCGTTCAGGCCGCGCCCGGCGGGCCAGTGGAACAAGCCATCGCCCATCTGCAAGGGATCGGCGGCGCCAGTGTCGGCGGTGGCGCCAGCGAGACGTCGAGTAACGCTTCGCGGGCCAGCCGGGGCCTGGACCCGCAACTGATCAAAGACATCGAAAAACAGTACGGCTTCGACAAGCCGGCCCACGAACGGCTGTGGCTGATGCTGAAGAATTACGCGCAGCTGGATTTCGGCAAGAGCTTCTTTCGTGGTGCAACGGTCACTGACCTGATTCTGGAAAAGATGCCGGTGACCATTTCCCTCGGGCTGTGGGCAACGCTGATCACTTATCTGGTGTCGATCCCGCTGGGCATCCGCAAGGCTGTGCACCACGGCAGCCATTTCGACATCTGGAGCAGCACGGCCATCATCATCGGTTACGCCATGCCCGCGTTTCTGTTTGCGATGTTCCTGATCGTGGTGTTTGCCGGCGGCACGTCGCTTGACTGGTTTCCGGTGCGCGGGCTGGTCTCGGACAATTTCGAATCGCTGTCGACACTGGGCAAGATCGCCGACTATTTCTGGCATCTGGTGTTGCCCGTCACTGCATTGGTGATCGGTGGCTTCGCGACCCTGACGATCCTGACGAAAAACTCGTTCCTCAATGAAATCACCCGACAGTACGTAGTAACGGCCCGCGCCAAAGGCTTGAGCGAACGCCGCGTGCTGTACGGACACGTGTTTCGCAACGCCATGCTGTTGGTGGTTTCGGGGATACCTCAGGCTTTCATCAGTGTGTTCTTTGCCGGCTCGCTGCTGATCGAAGTGATCTTCTCGCTCGATGGCCTCGGACGCATGAGCTACGAAGCCGCGGTGTCGCGGGACTACCCAGTGGTGTTCGGCTCGCTGTTCATCTTCACGCTGTTCGGCCTGCTGATAAAACTCATCGGCGACCTCTGCTACACCCTCGTCGACCCGCGTATCGACTTCGCCGCGAGGAATGCCTGATGTTCAAGCTCTCGCCTTTGGGTCGGCGCCGTTTCGAGCGGTTCAAGAAAAACCGGCGCGGCTGGTGGTCGCTGTGGCTGTTCATCGGTCTGTTCATGCTGACGTTGGGTGGCGAGTTGATTGCCAACGACAAACCGCTGGTGGTCAGCTATCAGGACCAGTGGTACTTCCCGGTATTCAAGCGTCACACCGAACAGGAGTTCGGCGGGCAATTGCCGTTCCAGGCTGATTATCGCAGCGAGTATGTGCAGAATCTGATCCGCAAGGACGGCGGCTGGTTGCTGTTCCCGCCGATACCGTTCAGCGACGACACGCCCAACTACGATCTGAACAAACCCGCACCGAGCCCCCCGACCTCAGTCAACTGGCTGGGTACTGACGATCAGGCGCGCGATGTGCTGGCGCGGGTCATTTTCGGCGCGAGGGTCTCGATACTGTTTGCCCTGATGCTGACCTTTGTCAGCGCGCTGATCGGTATCGCCGCCGGCGCGTTGCAGGGCTATTACGGTGGCTGGGTCGATTTGCTCGGACAGCGCGTGCTGGAAGTCTGGTCAGGGCTGCCGGTGCTGTATCTGCTGATCATCCTCTCCGGTTTCGTCGAGCCGAATTTCTGGTGGCTGCTGGGGATCATGGCGCTGTTTTCCTGGTTGGCGCTGGTGGACGTGGTGCGCGCCGAATTTCTGCGCGGGCGCAATCTGGAATACGTCAAAGCCGCACGCGCCTTGGGCCTGACTGACCGCAAGGTGATCTTCCGGCACATCCTGCCCAACGCAATGAATGCGACGCTGAGCTACCTGCCGTTCATTTTGACCGGGGCCATTTCGACGCTGACCGCGCTGGACTTCCTGGGATTTGGCATGCCGGCCGGCAGCGCTTCGCTGGGAGAGTTGATCGGTCAGGGCAAGCAGAACCTGCAAGCGCCATGGCTGGGGTTGACCGCGTTCTTCACCCTCGCGCTGATCCTTTCCTTGCTGGTATTCATCGGTGAAGCGTTACGTGACGCTTTTGACCCTCGATCCTGAAGCGTGACCATGACTGAAAATCTGATCGAAATCCGCAACCTCAATGTCGCTTTCCATGGCCAGACTGTGGTGCGTGACCTGTGCCTGGATATCCGCCCCGGTGAGTGCCTGGCACTGGTCGGCGAATCGGGCTCGGGGAAATCGGTGACCGCGCATTCGATCCTGCAGTTGCTGCCTGAGAGCGAGGCGCAAACCCGTGGCAGCATTCGCTATCGCGGCCAGGAACTGCTCGGTGCTGATCCGAAGGTCTTGCGAGAACTGCGCGGCAATCGCATCGCCATGATCTTTCAGGAGCCGATGACTTCGCTCAATCCGCTGCACACCATCGAAAAGCAGATCGGCGAAACCCTGTTGCTGCACCGTGGCCTCGGCGGCAAACAAGCGCAGCAGCGCATTCTCGAACTGCTCGGGCTGGTCGGCATTCAGAAACCCGGGGAACGGTTGAAAGCCTATCCGCATCAACTGTCCGGCGGCCAACGACAACGGGTGATGATCGCCATGGCGTTGGCGTGTGAGCCGGAGCTGTTGATCGCCGACGAGCCGACCACGGCGCTGGATGTCACCGTGCAACGCAAGATCCTTGTGCTGCTCAAGTCCCTGCAACAGCGACTCGGCATGTCGCTGCTGCTGATCAGTCACGATCTCAATCTGGTGCGCAGCATCGCGCAACGCGTGTGTGTGATGAAGGCTGGTGAGATCGTCGAGCAGGCACCCTGCGAAACCCTGTTCACCGAGCCGAAACACCCTTACAGCTGCGTGTTGTTGAACGCGGAACCGGAAGGTGAAGCCCTGCCCCGTGACGAACGTGAAAACGTGCTGGAAGTGGCTGACCTGCGCGTTGATTTCCAGGTCGGTGGCGGACTGTTCCAGCGCAAGCAATATTTGCGCGCGGTCGATGGGGTCAGCTTGAGTATTCAGCGTGGCAAGACCCTGGGGATCGTTGGCGAGTCCGGTTCGGGCAAGTCAACACTGGGTCAGGCGATCCTGCGCTTGCTCGACTCCGAAGGCAGCATTCGCTTTCAGGGCGAAGCGCTCGACAGTCTTGATCAAAAGCAACTGCGGCCGTGGCGGCGTCAGATGCAGGTGGTGTTTCAGGACCCGTTCGGCAGCCTCAGTCCGCGCATGTCGGTGGCGCAGATCATCAGTGAAGGCCTGGAAGTCCACGGCGAGTCGACGGCTGACGAATGCGAAGAGCAAGTGATTCGCGTACTCAAGGAAGTCGGCCTGGACCCCGAGAGTCGCCATCGTTATCCGCATGAATTCTCCGGTGGCCAGCGTCAGCGCATCGCCATCGCCCGGGCGCTGGTGCTGAAACCCGCGCTGATCCTGCTCGATGAACCGACTTCCGCGCTCGACCGCACCGTGCAGAAACAGGTGGTTGCGCTGCTGCGTGACCTGCAGGAGAAACACGGCTTGACTTACCTGTTCATCAGCCACGATCTGGCGGTAGTGCGCGCCCTCGCCCATGACATGATCGTGATCAAGGACGGTCAGATCGTCGAGCGTGGCGCCAGTCATGACGTGTTTGACAACCCGCAGCATCCCTACACTCAAGAGCTGTTGGCGGCAGCACATCCGGGGTAGGCATAATCGGCGCTAGCCTCGGCACAGCGGCACGGCTTTCGCGAGCAGGCTCGCTCGCGAAGGGGCCGGCACTGGCGACACACATCAGGATCAATTTTCATGAACACCACCGAAAGCCTCAAGGACTACCAACGGGTGCGCACCCTGGCGATCCGTTCGCTGTTCGAGATCATCGAGCAATCCAGCGAGGGCACGGTGATTGTCGACCGCGACGCAAATATCGTCTGGATGAACGAACGCTACGCCCGGCGCTTTGGTCTTGCCTCAGCAGCAGGCGCCATCGGCAAACCTTGCGAAAGCGTGATCCCCGGTAGCTTGCTGCGTGAGGTGGTGCGTACCGGCCGGCCCATTCTGCTGGACATGCAGGACACGCCGAAGGAACCGCTGGTGGTGATGCGCCTGCCCATTCACGACGACGCCGGCAGCGTGATCGGCGCCATCGGTTTTGCCCTGTTCGACGAGCTGCGCACGCTGTCGCCGATGCTCAAGCGTTACCTGAGCATGCAGGAAGAACTGGCCTCGACCCGCTCGCTGCTGCGTGCGCGACAGACCAAATACAACTTCGCCCATTTCATCGGCACCAGCGCTGCCAGCCTGGAAGTCAAACGCCGCGCCCGGCGCAGTGCCAGCGCTGATTCGCCGGTATTGCTGCTGGGGGAAACGGGCACTGGCAAGGAGCTGCTCGCGCAAGCGATTCACAGCGCTTCGCCCCGCGCGCACAAGGCCTTCGTCAGCATCAACAGCGCGGCGATTCCCGAGGCGCTGCTGGAGGCCGAGTTCTTTGGCACGGCACCCGGTGCTTTTACCGGCGCCGATCGCAAGGGACGCACCGGCAAGCTGCAGATTGCTCAGGGCGGCACGCTGTTTCTCGACGAGATCGGCGACATGCCGCTGCCGCTGCAAAGCAAACTGCTGCGTGTGCTGCAGGAAAAGGAGTTCGAACCGGTCGGCTCCAACGAAGTGATTCAGAGCGATGTGCGGGTGATCGCGGCAACCTCGACGGATCTGCAGGCGGCGATCAAACGCGGCGAGTTTCGCGCCGATTTGTACTACCGCCTCAACGTACTGCCGATCCAGGTGCCACCGCTGCGCGAACGTCTCGATGACCTCCCGGCGCTGAGCGAGGCGATCCTGGAAGAGCTGCGCAGCCAGCACGAATTGCACCGCGATGCGATGGCGTTGCTGAGCCAGCATGCGTGGCCGGGCAATATTCGCGAACTGCGCAATGTGCTGGAGCGGGCGGCGTTGCTCAGTGATGATTTGCTGCTGACAGAGCAGGATATTCGCGGGGCGATCGGGGCGTTCACGCCGGTTGAGCGACCGGTCGAGCCGGGCAGGCAACTTCCGCTCAACGAGACATTTGCGCAGGCGCGGGCGCGGTTTGATCGGCAGTTGATCGAATCGACGTTAGCGCAATGCGAGGGGAAAGTACCGCAAGCTGCGGCTCGGTTGGGGCTGGGGCGGTCGACCCTGTACAAGAAGATGGCTGCGCTGGGGATCGTTGAGTCCACATAAAGAGACACTGGTCTCATATCATGGATAGCTTTTTAAGATCAGAAGATCGCAGCCTTCGGCGTCTCTTACAGGGTAGATACGTATTTCCTTGTAGGAGCTGCCGAAGGCTGCGATCTTTTCGGTCTCACAAACGAGACAACTTTTCCTGCACAATGTCACTCCTTCGGGAAATATCTACAGATATCAACACGTTAGATATTTGGCACAGTAATCGCTAACACCTCTCCACACCCGTTCCACCCATAAAAACAACAATCCTGGAGAGACACACAATGAGTGTGATCATTGCCTTGGCAGCCCTGACGCTGCTGATGCTTGCTGCCTACCGTGGCTACAGCGTCATCCTCTTCGCCCCGATCGCCGCCCTCGGCGCGGTCCTGCTCACCGATCCGTCCGCCGTGGCGCCCGCGTTCACCGGGGTATTCATGGACAAGATGGTCGGCTTCATCAAGCTGTACTTCCCGGTGTTCCTGCTTGGCGCAGTGTTCGGCAAGCTGATCGAATTGTCGGGTTTCTCGCGCTCGATTGTGGCTGCCGCGATTCGGTTGCTCGGCACCAAACAGGCCATGCTGGTGATTGTGCTGGTTTGCGCCCTGCTCACTTACGGCGGCGTATCGCTGTTCGTGGTGGTATTTGCGGTATATCCGTTTGCAGCCGAAATGTTCCGCCAGAGCAACATCCCCAAGCGTCTGATCCCGGCGACCATCGCCCTGGGTGCGTTCTCGTTCACCATGGACGCCCTGCCCGGCACTCCGCAGATCCAGAACATCATCCCCAGCACCTTCTTCAACACCACCGCGTGGGCAGCGCCATGGCTGGGCGTGATCGGCACGATTTTCGTGTTCTGCGCCGGCATGCTGTTTCTTCAGCGTCAGCGCAACAAGGCACAGCGTGCCGGTGAAGGTTACGGCACTGAACTGCGCAACGAGCCCGAGACGGCCGCAGACCTGAAGCTGCCCAACCCATGGATTGCGCTGTCGCCCTTGCTGGCAGTGGGCATCATGAATCTGCTGTTCACCCAATGGATTCCGCAGTGGTACGGCAAGACTCACAGCCTGGCGCTGCCGGGGATGGCTGCGCCGGTCACCACCGAGATCGCCAAGCTTACGGCGATCTGGGCGGTGCAGGCGGCGCTGCTGGTGGGCATCCTCATGGTGCTGGCATTCGGCTTCAAGGCGATTAAAAGCAAACTCGCCGAAGGCAGTAAAAGCGCGGTCAGCGGCGCATTGCTGGCGGCGATGAACACCGCGTCCGAGTACGGCTTTGGCGCGGTGATCGCGTCGCTGCCCGGTTTTCTGGTGCTGGCCGACTGGCTCAAGCAAATTCCCAATCCGTTGGTCAACGAAGCGATCACCGTGACGCTGCTCGCCGGCATCACCGGTTCGGCTTCCGGCGGCATGAGCATTGCGCTGGCAGCGATGTCCGAGCAATTCATCAGCGCGGCGCACGCGGCGAATATTCCGCTGGAAGTGCTGCACCGCGTGGCAGCGATGGCCAGCGGCGGCATGGACACCCTGCCGCACAATGGCGCGGTGATCACGCTGCTGGCCGTCACCGGGCTGACCCACCGCGAAGCCTACAAAGACATTTTCTGTATTACGCTGATCAAGACCCTGGCGGTTTTCGTGGTGATCGGCACTTTCTACGCCACTGGCATTGTGTGAGGTATTCATGACCACTCTTTCCGGCAAGACAGCTTTGGTCACCGGTTCTACCAGCGGCATCGGCCTGGGCATCGCTCTGAGCCTGGCGAAAGCTGGCGCCAACCTGATTCTCAATGGCTTCGGCGACGCCTCGCAGGTGATCGCCGAGGTCGCCCGGTTCGGCGGCAAGGTCGGCCACCATCCCGCCGATGTCAGCGATCCGGCGCAGATAGCCGACATGATCGCTTACGCCGAGCGTGAATTTGGCGGCGTCGATATTCTGGTCAATAACGCCGGCATTCAGCACGTGGCTGCGGTGGAGGAGTTTGCAGTGGAGCGCTGGGACTCGATCATTGCGATCAACCTGTCCTCGGTGTTTCACAGCACTCGCTTGAGCCTGCCGGGCATGCGCCAGAAAAACTGGGGACGCATCATCAATATCGCCTCGGTGCATGGCCAGGTCGGTTCCACCGGCAAAGCCGCGTATGTCGCCGCCAAGCATGGTGTTATCGGTCTGACCAAGGTAGTCGGGCTGGAAACCGCGACCAGCAATGTCACTTGCAATGCGATCTGTCCGGGCTGGGTGTTGACGCCGCTGGTGCAGAAGCAGATCGATGATCGCGCGGCCAAAGGCGTCGATCCGCAGCAGGCGCAGCATGATCTGCTTGCCGAGAAACAGCCGTCGCTGGAGTTCGTCACGCCGCAGCATCTGGGTGAGCTGGTGCTGTTCTTGTGCAGCGAAGCCGGCAGCCAGGTGCGCGGCGCGGCGTGGAATATTGATGGTGGCTGGTTGGCGCAATAAAGCCGCCCGCGCCTGCGCAGCTATGTGTAATCAAACAACAAGAGGCAACTGATGTCCGACATCCTCTGGCAACCCGACGCCCAGCGTATCGCTCGTTCGCGTATGGACGCTTTGCGGCGCGAGATCAATCAGCGGCATTCGCTTGAGCTCGATGGCTACCCTGCCCTGCACCAATGGAGCATCGGGCAACGCGCCGATTTCTGGCAAACGGTTGTCGATTTCTTCGATATCCGTTTTCACACTCAGCCCGATGCCGTTTTGCGCGAAGGCGCAGCGATGCCCAGCGCCGAGTGGTTCCCCGGGGCGACACTGAATTTCGCCGAACACCTGCTGCGCCGTCGCGACGATGCCGTTGCAGTGGTCGCCGTCGCGGAGAGCGGCCAGCGTGAGCAACTGACCTGGGCCGAGCTGGCCGAACACGTCGCCGGTTTTCAGGCCAGCCTGCGGGCGGCGGGCGTTGCTCAAGGCGATCGCGTAGCAGCTTGCATGCCCAACACTTGGCAAACCCTGGTGGCGATGCTGGCAACCACCAGCCTTGGCGCAATCTGGTCGTGCTCGTCACCCGACTTCGGCACCCACGGCGTGATCGATCGCTTCGGCCAGATCGAACCGAAACTGCTGCTAACCTGCGCCGGTTATCAATACGCCGGAAAAACCCTTGACCAGACTGCCAAGCTCAATGAAATCCTCGCGCAGCTGCCGACACTGCAGCAGTTGGTCATCGTCCCGTACGCCCGAGCGCAGGCGCGCACCGAGGATTACCCAACCCAGGCGGAAGTTACCTTGTGGGAGGATTTTTATCAGCCCGGCGGCGAACCGTATTTCATCCCGGTGCCGTTCAATCATCCGCTTTACGTGCTGTACTCCAGCGGCACCACCGGCATGCCGAAATGCATTGTGCACAGCACCGGCGGCGTGCTCCTGCAACACGTCAAGGAGCACGGTTTGCATTGCGATCTCGGGCCTGGTGATCGCTTGTTCTACTACACGACCTGCGGCTGGATGATGTGGAACTGGCTGGTCTCGGCATTGGCAGTCGGCAGCGCTGTGGTGCTCTACGACGGCTCGCCGTTTCACCCGGACCCTCAGCGTTTGCTCGACCTGATCGACGACGAGCGCATCAGCGTGTTCGGCACCAGCCCGAAGTTCCTCGCCACGCTTGAAAGCAGTGGCGTCAGACCCCGCGAAAGTCATCATCTGGCAAGCCTGAGAATCTTGCTCTGCACCGGCTCGGCGCTATCGCCGCACAGTTACGATTTCGTTTATCGCGACTTCAAAACCGACGTATGCCTGGCTTCGATGTCCGGTGGCACCGACATCGTTTCCTGCTTCGTCAACGGCAATCCGCTGTCACCGGTACGCCGTGGGGAGATCATGGGTAAAAGCCTGGGCATGGCCGTCGAGGTGTGGAACGACGCCGGCCAGCCGGTCGTCAGCGAGAAAGGCGAACTGGTCTGCACCCGGCATTTCCCGGCGATGCCTATTGGTTTGTGGAATGACTCCGACGGCGCAAAACTGCGTCAGTCCTATTTCAGTCTCTTTCCCGGCGTGTGGGCGCAAGGTGATTACGCTGAACAGTTGCCCCATGGCGCGATGATGATTCACGGCCGCTCGGATGCGGTGCTGAATCCGGGTGGTGTGCGCATCGGCACAGCGGAAATCTATCGCCAGGTCGAGAAAATCACTGAGGTACTGGACAGCGTCGCCATCGGTCAGCAATGGCAGGATGATGTGCGGGTTGTGTTGTTCGTGCGTCTGCGCGACGGCGTCGAACTGGATGAAGGGCTTGAACAGCGAATCCGCGACGTGATCCGCGCCAATACCACGCCCAGGCACGTCCCGGCGCGGATTGTGGCGGTGACGGACATACCGCGCACTATCAGCGGCAAGGTCGTCGAACTGGCGGTACGCAATGTGGTGCATGGCGAAAAGGTGAAGAACACCGATGCCTTGGCCAATCCGCAAGCACTGGAACAGTTTCGCGACCGCGTCGAATTGCGCAACTGAGCGGGATCAATCCATCAGCCCCCACTCACCCGAGTCAGGATTCCCTGGCGCGCCGTCGGTCTGCAGCTTCAATCGCAGCCGCAGATTATTCACCGAGTCGGCGTGTTTGAGGGCCTCCTCCTCACTGATGGCGCCCTCTATCACCAGCGCGTGTAACGCAGCGTCAAAGGTTTGCATGCCCGACTCGGCAGATTTTTCCATGATGCCTTTGAGCTCGCCCAATTGGTGGCTGCGGATCAAGTCGCTGACGGTTGGTGTGCCGAGCATTACTTCCACCGCTGCGCGGCGCTGACCGTCGCGCGTGCGGACCAGGCGCTGGGACACGCAGGCTTTGAGGTGATTGCCCAAGGCTTGCAGCAGTTGTGGCCTGCGCTCTTCGGTAAACATGTTGATGATCCGGTCCAGCGCTTGATTGGCATTGGTCGCATGCAACGTCGACAACACCAGATGCCCGGTTTCGGCAAACGCGAGCGCATGTTCCATCGTTTCGCGGTCACGGATTTCGCCGATCAACACAACATCCGGTGCCTGGCGCAGGGTGTTCTTCAGCGCCGCATGGAAGCTGCGTGTATCAACGCCGACTTCACGCTGGTTAATGATCGAGCGCTTGTGCCGATGTATATATTCGATTGGGTCCTCGATCGTCACAATGTGCCCGGCACTGTGGCGGTTGCGATGATCGATCAGTGCCGCCAACGAGGTCGATTTGCCCGAACTGGTCGCGCCGACGAACAGGATCAGGCCGCGTTTGAGCATCACCGTTTCCAGCAATACCGGCGGCAGCTTCAGGTCTACGAATCGCGGGATGTCGAGTTTGACGTTACGAATCACGATCGAGACGTCGTTGCGCTGCTGAAAAATGTTTACGCGGAATCGCCCGACGCCCGTTCGGGAGATTGCCAGGTTCATTTCCAGATCCCGGTCGAACTCCCGCCGTTGCTCGGCGTCCATCAGGGAGGCGGCGATGGCCGCAGTTTCGCCGGGTTTGAATGGCTGGTCGCTCAATGCCCTAAGCACACCGTCAATGCGCGCGCTCGGCGCTGCGCCGGTGGAGAGGAATAGATCAGAACCGTTTTTTTGCGACAATATTGACAACAGTGCATCGATTTCCATGGCTGAAAGCACCCGCGAAGCATTGAAACAGCAGATTTGGCCTACGCTTTGCGCGGCTCCTGCAACAATGATAGACCCCGTCTCACAGAACCACGCTCAGGATTGAAACATGAATGCTGTACCCACCACCGATGACGCTCAGGCCCTGATTGCCCGCACCGACTGGAGCCGCAGCCCGCTGGGCGCCGCCGGCACCTGGCCGCAAAGCCTGCGCACGGCCGTGGATATCGTGCTTCATTCGCCGATGCCGATGTTGTTGTTATGGGGTCCTGAGCTGACGCAGATCTACAACAATGGTTTCGCCCTGCTCGCCGGCAGCAAGCATCCCGAGGCGTTCGGGCAGCCGACGCATGAGGTCTGGCCGGAAGTGCGGGATTTTTCCGAACCGATTTATCAGGCGGTACTGCAAGGCCAGGTGCGCAGCTTCAGCGAGCAGCGTTTCAGCGTGCAACGCGACGGTAAAAAAACCGATTTCTGGCTGGATCTGACCTACAGCCCGATTCGTGATGAAACGGCACAGGTCGCCGGAATTCTGATCACCGCCATCGAAACCAACGAACGCCGCCGCATCGCCCTTGAATTGCAGCGCCGCTCCGAGGAAAGCCTCAAGGCCCAGCGTCAGTCCGAAGAGCGCCTGCAACTGGCCCTCGCCGCCACCGACGCGGTCGGCACCTGGGATTGGGACATTGGTGAAGATCGCTTCATCGCCGATGCGCACTTCGCCGAATTGCATGGCGTCGATCCGGCCGGGGCCGGACAGTTGCCGATCAGCGAATATCTGCACGGGGTGCACCCGGAAGACCGCGCCATGGTCGCGCGTGGCATCAAACATTGCATTACTCATGGCACCGAGTACGCCGAGGAATACCGCTTGTTGCAGGCCGATGGCACGTTGCGCTGGGTGTTCGCACGCGGGCGCTGCTACAAGGACCATCATGGTCGGCCGATGCGGTTTCTCGGCGCGGCGCTGGATCTGACCGAACGCAAACACACGGAACAGGCGCTGCGTCAGAGCCAGACCGAATTGCAATTGATCATCAACGCCATGCCGATCCTGATCAGCTACGTCGACGCAGAAGAACGTTTTCGCCTCAACAACGCGGCCTATCTCGATTGGTACGGCCTGACACCGCAGGAGTTGTATGGGCGCACAATCCGCGAAGTCATCGGCGAAGAGGCGTATTTCCTGCGTGCGCCTTATATCGCTGAAGCGCTGGCCGGGCGCTCGTGTTCCTTCAGTTTCTACACCCCCCACCGCGACGGCAGTACCCGTCATGCCCTGATGAACTATCTGCCACGTCACGGCGCAGACGGTGCGGTCAACGGTTTCTACATCTTTGTGATTGACGAAACCGAGCGCAAGAAAACCGAAGAAGCCCTGCGCAATCTCAACGAAACGCTTGAAGAGCGGGTCAGCGCGCGCACTGAGCAACTGGCCCAGGCCAACCAGCGTTTGCAGAACGAGATGTTCGAGCGCGAGCGCGCCGAGGATGCCTTGCGCCACGCGCAGAAGATGGAAGCCGTCGGCCAGCTCACCGGGGGCATTGCCCACGACTTCAACAACATGCTCACCGGCATCATCGGCAGTCTGGATTTGATGCAGCGCTACATCGCCAACGGTCGCGCCGACGAGATCGGCCGATTCACCGAGGCGGCGGTGTCCTCGGCCAATCGCGCGGCGGCGCTGACGCATCGCTTGCTGGCGTTCTCACGGCGCCAATCGCTGGACCGCAAACAACTGAACGTCAACGAACTGGTGCATTCGCTGGAAGACCTCGTCCGCCGCACCAAGGGCGATGCCATCGATCTGCAACTGCGCCTGCCCGAAGAGGTTTGGCCAGTCAGCACCGACGTGAGTCAGCTGGAAAACGCGCTGCTCAATCTGGTGATCAACGCCCGCGATGCGATGCCGGAAGGCGGCACGTTGCTGATCCAGACTGCCAACGTGTATCTCGACAGCAGTGACATCACCATTCTCGAGCCGGTGAAGGCCGGGGAATACGTGATGCTCGCGGTCAGCGATAACGGCACCGGCATGACGCCGTCAATTCGCTCCAAGGCGTTTGACCCGTTTTTCACTACCAAGCCGATCGGCCAGGGCACCGGGCTCGGGCTGTCGATGATTTACGGTTTCGCCCAGCAGTCGGGCGGGCATGTCAGCCTCGACAGCGTGCCGGGGCAAGGCACTTGTGTGCGCCTGTACTTGCCGCGCTTGCTTGAACTGGATGCCGAGGCGGTGTCGGTGAAGAATGCCGAACCGATCGCGGCGTCATCGACTGGTGAAACCGCGCTGGTCGTCGAGGATGATCCGGCGGTGCGCATGCTGGTGCTCGATCTGCTCAAGGAGCTGGGCTACAAAACCGTCGAAGCGCAAAACGCTCAGACCGCGCTGCCGTTGCTTGAGTCTGCGCGGCGCGTCGATCTGCTGGTCACCGATGTCGGGCTGCCCGGCATGAACGGTCGCCAGTTGGCGGAGATTGCCCGTCAGCATCGTCCGGAGCTGAAGGTGCTGTTCATGACCGGTTACGCGCAAATTGCTGCCGAACGTCAGGGTTTCCTTGATGAGGGTATGGACATGGTCGCCAAGCCATTTGTCCTCGAAGTGCTGGCGAGCAAGATTCGCAAGTTGATCAACCCGACCCCGTGACTTGAGGCATAATCGCGCGCCCCGCCGTCGCCCCGTTATCAGGTATTGCACGATGAAAGCCCAAGCCCGCCACATTCTGGTGAAAACCGCCGAAGAGGCCGAACAACTCAAGCAGCGCATCGCCAAGGGCGAGGCGTTCGATGTGCTGGCGAAGAAGTTTTCGACCTGTCCGTCGGGCAAGCGCGGCGGCGATCTGGGCGAAGTGCGGCCGGGGCAGATGGTCGGCGCGATTGATGCGGTGATTTTCAAGAAACCGCTGCGCACCGTGCATGGGCCGATCAAGAGCAAGTTTGGTTATCACCTGGTGCAGGTGTTTTACCGCGATTGATCGCTGCTGCTGTGTAGGAGCTGACGAGTGCAACGAGGCCGCGATCTTTTGATTCTGTATTAGCGGGTCAAGATCAAAAGATCGCAGCCTCGTTGCACTCGTCAGCTCCTACAAGGGATTGGATTTCAGGTTTTGGGGATCAGTGCTCCGGGCACCTGAATCACCCGACTGGCCAATTCATGTCCCGCCTGCGCCGCCTCTGCCGGGCTGCCGCCGAGCAGGCGCCTGGCCAGATACGCCGCACTGAACGAATCCCCTGCCGCCGTGGTGTCGACGACCTTTTCAACCTTCAGCGCCGGGACTTCAAACGCCTCCCCCGCACAACGAATCAGACACGCCTCGGCGCCACGCTTGAGCACCACTTCCGGCGTGCCGAACTGCGCATAAGCGGCGAACACTTCTTCGCCATCGGCAAAACCGAACAGCGCCTGTTCGTCATCTACGGTGAGTAACGCCAGATCGACGTAAGGCAAAACGCTGCGATACGCCGCCCGCGCCTCTTCCACCGAAGCCCACAGGCGTGGGCGGTAGTTATTGTCGAAAACGATACGCGCATTGCGCTGCCGGGCTTCGCTCAACGTCTTGACCAGGCGAGCGCGCCCCTGCATGCCGAGCACGGCGAGGGTGATGCCGCTGAAATACAGCACATCGTAGTCGGGCAAGGCCGCAAGGACCGGTTCAGCCGCAGGTGTCGTGAAGCAATCGCGCACCGCCGCTTCGTTGCGCCAATACAGGAAACGCCGCTCGCCGCTGGCGTCGGTCTGGATGCAGTACAAACCGGGCAGTCGACCGGGCAAACGCTGCACCAGATCGAGGCCGATACCTTCGCTGCGCCAGATCTGGCACATGGCGTCGCTGAAACTGTCATCACCCAGCGCGGTGACGTAATCGACTTGCGCCTTGTCACCCATCGCGCGGGACAGGTACACCGCCGTATTGAGCGTATCGCCACCGAAGCTTTGCTGCAGACTGCCGTCGGCGCGTTGCTGCAGTTCGATCATGCATTCGCCGATGAGGGCGACATGTGGAATGTTCGGGCCCTGGGGGCTGAGGGTGTTCATTTTGTGCTGTCTCTGGTTGATCGATGGTGTCTGGACTGGCGTCTTCGCGAGCTTGCTCGCGAATGGGCGCAACGCAGTCTCAAGCCTTAGAAGCAAGTCTCCAGGGTCTCGATGACCGCCAACTGCTCATCTACCAGCAACCCCACCCGCCATTTATCGAACGTCAGGCACGGGTGCGAGGTACCAAAGGAAATGATGTCGCCGACCCGCAGGTCAATGCCCGGTGCCACCGTCATGAACGCATGTTGATCCATCACCGCCGTGACCTTGCATGCACCGACATCCTCACCCGCCGCCGGCACCACGCCGGCCTTGTAGCGCAACAACGGCACGGGCAAACCGGCATCGAATGCAACGTCGCGCTTGCCCAGCGCGATCACCGCGAAACCCGGTTCCGGCAGCGACTGCACATGAGCCCAGACTTCCAGCGCCGGGCGCAGGCCTTCGTGCAGGTCACTGCGACGGTCGAGCACGCAGCACTGCGCCTCTTTGTAGATGCCATGGTCGTGCGCCACGTAGCTGCCCGGGCGCAACACACTGAGGAAGCGGCCAGCGGCGTTCTGCGTTTCGAAGGATTCTGCGATCAGGTCGTACCAGGCTGAACCGGATGCGGTAATGATCGGCTTGGCAATTGCGAAAGCGCCGCTGTCCTGCAACTGCACCGCCAGGCGCACCAGCGATGCGGCGAACTCGCGGATGCCGCTGACCGCGTGATCGCCGTGAATCACGCCTTCGTAACCTTCGATACCGGTCAGTGCCAGCGCCGGTTGCGCGTCGATGGCCCTGGCCAGTTCGATGACTTCCTGCTCGCTGCGGCAACCACAGCGCCCGCCGACCACACCGTACTCGATCATCACGTTGAGTTTGACCCCACGCGAGGCGAAGTAAGCCCCGAGGTCGGCGACGTTGTCCGGATGATCGACCATGCAATAAAAATCGAACGCCGGATCGGCCAGCAGATCGGCAATCAGCGCCATGTTCGGCGTGCCGACCAACTGATTCGCCATCAACACCCGTCGCACGCCATGAGCATAAGCGGCGCGGGTCTGAGTAGCGCTGGCGAGGGTAATGCCCCAGGCGCCGGCGTCGAGCTGTCGCTTGAACAACGCCGGGGTCATGCTGGTTTTGCCGTGGGGCGCCAGTTCCGCGCCGCTGTCACTGACAAATGTCTGCATCCAGCGAATGTTGTGCTCCAGCGCTTCGTGGTGCAGCACCAGCGCCGGCAGGCTGACGTCGCGGGTCAGCTGTGCGCCGATGGTGGCGTCGCCCTTTTCCACGGCAGAATTGATGGCAGTCGTCATGGTCCAATCCTCACAGTCGCGGCAGCAGGCAGCCGCGGTTATTCGTTGATACGCCGGGCGAGGCTGTTGGCGCTCTCGATCAAAACCCGGCGATAGTCGTTGTAATTGTTTTTCGCATCGGCCCGTGGGGCGACGATGCACAAGGTACAAATGGCCACGCCTTGCGGGTCTTTGACGGGCGCGGCGAAACAATGGGTGAAGGTGTCGGCGACGCTGTCGAAGGAGAAGAACCCATCGATGCCGGCCTGACGAATCTCTGCCAGAAAGCGTTCCAGCGGCAGGCGTTCGCCGTCGGGCAGGATGTAGTCGTCTTCATCGATCAGATCGATGATCTGCTGATCGCTCAGATGCGCCAGCAGCAGGCGCCCGGAGGCCGTCCACGGGATCGGCGCGTTCTCGCCGATGTCGGACGAAATACGGAAATGCCGCTCGCCCTCCTTCATTAGCGCCACCGTGTATTTGCGCCCGTTGAGCAGGCACATCTGCGCGGTTTCGCGGGTCTGGCTGACGATTTCCTGCAGAGCGTGATCGGCCTCGCGGCTGAGGTCGAAATGACGCAGATGCGCCTGGCCTAAGAAATACAGCTGCCGGCCCAGATAGACGTGACCGTCCTTGCCCACCGGCTCCAGAATCCGTCGTTCGAGCAGGGACGCGACCAGTTCGTAGACCGTGGATTTCGGACCGCCGATGCCGCTGGCGATGTCATTGGGGCGCAGCGGCTGGCCGATTTCCTTGAGAAAATCGAGGATATCGAACGCCCGGTCCAGACCGCGTGCCCGGCGTTTGATGGTGTCTTCGGTCATGTCATTACTCACTCGATATTCCCTGTAGGAGCTGCCGCAGGCCGCGATCTTTTGATCTTGCCTTTTTAGCGCATCCAAAAATGCCAAAAGATCGCAGCCTTCGGCAGCGCCTACAAGAGCCGCGTTGCCTCAGGCCTTCTTCTTGTAGGCAATGCAGTCGATCTCAACCTTGCAATCGACCATCATGCTCGCCTGCACACACGCCCGGGCCGGGGCGTGTTCGGGTTTGAAATACTCGGCGAAGACCTTGTTGAAACTGCTGAAATCCCGTGGATCGTCCAGCCACACACCGGCCCTTACCACATCCTCCAGGCCATAACCGGCCTCTTCGAGAATCGCGATCAGGTTCTTCATGGTCTGGTGGGTCTGCTCAACGATGCCGCCGACAATGATCTCGCCATCCACCGCCGGTACCTGACCGGACACATGCAGCCAGCCATCCGCTTCAACAGCGCGGGCGAAGGGACGAGGCTGGCCGCCGGCGGCGGTGCTGCCGGTGCCGTAACGCGTAATGCTCATGGGTGTTTCTCCTGATTGCAAAAGTGCAGATTCAAAACCGCGTGCTCTTTAGAAATTCAGCCAGACGCGGCGATTGCGGGCGTTCGAACAGTTCCTTGGGAGGCCCCTGCTCTTCGATCCGCCCTTGATTCATGAAGACGATCTTGTCCGAGACCTCGAAGGCAAAACGCATCTCGTGGGTCACCAGCAACATGGTCATGCCGTCCTCGGCCAGCCCCTTGATAACGTTAAGCACCTCGCCGACGAGTTCCGGGTCGAGGGCAGAGGTAACCTCATCGAAGAGCATCAGGCTCGGGTTCATCGCGATGGCCCGGGCGATGGCTACACGCTGTTGCTGGCCGCCGGACAACTGACCGGGAAAGTGATTGCGCCGCTCCAGCAGGCCGACGCGCTCGAGCCATTTTTCGGCGAGCACCACGGCTTCGTCCTTGGGCATCTTCTTAACCTTGAGCAGGCCCAGCGTGACGTTCTGCAACGCGCTCAAGTGCGGGAACAGATTGAATTGCTGGAACGCCATGCCGGTCATCGCGCGATGACGGGCAATGACTTTTTCCGGATGGCGAACCCGTTTGCCGTTGATCTCGTCGTAGCCGATGGATTCGCCGTCGAGCAGGATCTGCCCGCCCTGGAATTCTTCCAGCATGTTCACGCAACGCAGCAACGTGGTCTTGCCCGAGCCGCTGGAGCCAATCAGCGTGACGACGTTGCCGCGCTGCATGCTCAGGTCGACACCTTTGAGCACTTCCACTGCGCCGTACTGTTTGTGCAGGCCGCGAATGTCCAGCAGCGCCTGATCCGGTGAAGCAACTTGAACTTGAGTCATGGCAGGGCCACCCGCTTTTCAATGTGCCGGCCGAGTAATTCGATGCCGTAGTTGATGACGAAGAACAGAAAACCGGCGAACAGATAGAACTCCAGGGTCATGAAGTTTCGGGCGATGATCTGTTGCGTGCTGAGCAGCAATTCGGCGACGCCGATCACCGAGAGCAAGGTCGAAGCCTTGACGATTTCGGTGGACGAGTTGACCCAGGTCGGCAGGATCTGCCGCAGCGCCTGAGGCAACAGTACGTAGCCGAGGGATTGGTAGAACGTCAGGCCAATGGCTTTGCCCGCCTCCATTTGGCCGCGCGGCAAGGCTTGCAACGCGCCGCGTACGATTTCGGCAACGTGCGAGCCGCAAAACAGGGTTAGCCCTAGAGCACCGGCCTCAAACGCGCTGATCTGCCAACCGAGCGCCGGCGCCATGTAGAAGCAGGCCAGCACCAGCACGAATACTGGCGTGCCGCGAATCAGATCGACGTAAACCCGGAACGGCGCGCGCATCCAGAATCTGCCGTAAGTCAGGATCAGCCCGGTGACCACACCAAGCAGCGTGCCCAGCACAATGGCCAGCGCCGAAACTTGCACGCTGGTCAGAAAGCCCTGCCACAACGGTTCGCGCGCTAGCCACAATTCATGCAACCAACTGGGAGATTGGTACATCGCAGCCTCCTATCGGCGGATCGCCAGGCGCTGCTCGAGGTAACGCAGCAGCATGGCAATGAAGTAACAGGCCGCGACATACAACGCCGTGGTCACCAGCCAGGTTTCGATCACCCGGTAGCTTTCGACGTTGATCTTGCGCGCGTAATAGGTCAGCTCCGGCACCGCAATCGCAGCGGCGAGCGAAGTGTCCTTGAACAGCGAAATGAAATTGTTCGACAGCGCCGGCAAGACATTACGCAGCATCACCGGCACGGTGACGTAAGCCTTGACCTGCCATTCGCCGAGACCGATCGCCAGCCCCGCTTCGCGCTGGCCTTTGGGAATGCTCAGCAAGCCGCCGCGAAAGACCTCGGTCAGGTATGCGCCGGCATACAGCGACAGCGTGATGATGAACGACGGAATCTTGTCCAGACGTATCCCAAGGCTCGGCAAGGCAAAGTAGATCAACAGAATCAACACCAGGATCGGCGTGTTGCGCACCACCGTGACGTACACCGAGGCCAGCACCCGCAAGGCGCGATGCTTCGACAGCAAGGCAAACGCCATCAGCAGGCCGATCACGCAGCCAATGGCGATCGACACCAGCGCCAGCTGCAAGCCCAAACCGAGCCCCGCCAGCAAGGTGTCGAAATCGCGCCACACGGCAGCAAAGTTCAACTGATAGTTCATGGTCAGCAGTACCTTGAGCGGGGCGACTCAAATCGCCCCACTCTCACGGGATCATTTGAATTCGACGGGGAAACCGATGGCAGGCGACGGCAGATCAACACCGAACCACTGTTTGAACGACGCGGCGTAAGTCGGAAATTCAACTCCGGTCATGGCTTCGTGCAGCGCGGTGTTGACGAAGTTCAGCCAGTCCTGATCGCCACGTTTAACCGCGCAGGCGTAGGTCTGCGGGCTCCACGCGTAAGCCGGGCTGCGGTAGCGGCCCGGGTTCTGCACCATCAGGTATTTAACGGAGGACTGGTCGGTGGCGGCGGCATCGGCGCGCCCGGAATTCACCGCCTGATACATCAGGTCGACGCTGTCGTACTGGTCGACCTTGGCCTTGGGCAATGCCTGATGCACCAGCTCTTCGGCGTACACGTTCTGCAGCACCGCGACGGTGACGTCATCGCCCGCCGCTTGCAGGTCTTCGATTTCCTTGTACTTGCTGTTGTTCGGCAACAGCAGGCCGACGCCTTCGCGGTAGTACGGCAAAGTGAACGCAACTTGCTGCGCACGGCTGGCGGTGACGGTGATGAACTGGCAGCTCATGTCGACCTTGTCGGTCAGCAGGTTGGGAATCCGCGCATCGGACGACTGCACCACGAACTCGACTTTGCCTGGATCGTTGAACAGCCCCTTGGCCACCATCCTGGCGATGTCGATATCAAAACCCTGCAACTTGCCGTCCGCGCCCTGAAAGTGCCACGGCGCATTGGTGCTGCCGGTGCCGACAATCAACTTGCCACGGGCCAGGACACTGTCGAGCTTGCTGTCAGCCGCCTGGGCCAGGCCCATGACCGAAGAAGACGCTGCAAGAACAAAAACACACGCTTTGATTAACGAAGGACGGCGATGCATGGCAAGCACTCCTGAGAGGTGTTTATTCCGCTATACCGGAACTCGGTTTGTTACTACGGAATGAACAGCAGAAAGTGTGCCACAGCCTGTCAAAGGAATCTGCAGCGCAATGAAATGTTTTTGAAATCAGGTGGATGCGATGAATGTAATGCCGCTGTTACCCGGCACGCCCTCAACGCGCGCTACCGTTGGCTACACCAGGCGGGTATTCGCGCCACATGCAAGGGCGCGGCGCACCAAAAACAACCAAATGCCACGGTTCACTGTGACCGTGGCAATCAAGACAATCTGAACAACTGTCAGGAAGGGATCGCAGGTGCGTGTCAAATTACATTCGCGAGCAAGCTCGCTCCCACCAGACTGCGTTCAGACATGAGAGCGAGCTTGCTCGCGAAGAGGCCGGCAGCCTTTACAGAACTCGGTATTACGCGGCAGCACGCTCCAGCAAAACCCGTGTCACCCGCCGCTCTTCAACCGCCCTGACGGTCAGCTGCCAGCCCTCGTATTGCAGTTGATCGCCGGTGATCGGCAACCGATCAAGCAGGCTCATGACCAACCCGGCCATGGTCTGATAGTCCTCGGTCGGTTCGGCACCGAAGCCGGTGCGCTGGCGTACGCGAGCCAACGGCAGCGCACCGCTGACGAGGAAACCATTGTGCTCTTCGACCACATCCGGACCTTCGATTTCGCTGGCATCGGGTAACTCGCCGGCGATGGATTCGAGGATGTCGGTCATGGTCAGCACGCCGACAAAGTCACCGAACTCATTGACCACGAAGGCAATGTGCGTCGACGCCGCGCGCATTTGTTCCAACGCATTGAGTATCGAATAGCTGTCGAGCAGATTGATGGTCTTGCGTGCCAGATGCTCAAGGTTCGGCTCGTTGCCGGCCAGGTATTCCTTGAGCAACTCCTTCTTGTGCACGAAGCCCAACGGCTCATCCACCGCACCATCGCGAATCAACGGCAAGCGCGAGTAGGACGAATGCATCAACTTCGTACGAATGGTTTCTGCATCATCGGCAAGGTCAATCAGGTCAACGTCGGCGCGCACCGTCATCAGGTGGCGAATCGCACGCTCCGCCAATTGCAGCACGCCGCTGATCATCACCCGCTCACGGCGGTCGAACAGTTCGGCGACCGGCGCTTCACCGTTATCGAGCAAATCGGAAATCTCTTCGCCAACTTCCTCCACGGCCAGTTTGCGCCCACCGAGCAAACGCATCACCGCATGGGCAGTGCGCTCGCGCATGGGTCGCAAGCCCTGCATCGAACGCTTGCGGCGTGCACGGGCGATCTGGTTGAACACTTCGATCAGGATCGAGAACCCGATGGCCGCGTACAGATAACCTTTCGGGATGTGGAAACCCAGACCTTCTGCCGTCAGGGCAAAACCGATCATCATCAGGAAGCCCAGACACAGCATGATCACGGTCGGGTGCGCGTTGACAAAACGCGTCAGCGGTTTGCTGGCGACAATCATCAGGCCGATGGAGATGATCACGGCGATCATCATCACTGCCAATTCATCGACCATGCCTACGGCGGTGATCACCGCATCGAGGGAAAACACTGCGTCGAGTACCACGATCTGCGCCACGATCGGCCAGAACAGCGCATAGGCAGTGTTGGTCGAGCGCTCGCCGACATGGCCTTCGAGCCGTTCGTGCAATTCCATGGTGGCCTTGAACAACAGGAACACACCACCGAACAGCATGATCAGATCACGTCCGGAGAAGCTCTTGTCGAACACCTCGAACAATGGCTGCGTCAGCGTGACCAGCCAGGAGATACTCGCCAACAGGCCCAGTCGCATGATCAACGCCAGCGACAGACCGATGATCCGCGCGCGATCACGCTGATGCGGCGGCAGTTTGTCGGCAAGAATTGCAATAAACACCAGGTTGTCGATACCCAGCACCAGCTCCAGCACGATCAGAGTCAACAGGCCTAACCAGGCCGTGGGATCCGCTAACCATTCCATAAAACGTCTCGATCTCTATTCTGTAAATTCAGGCTGCCGGACACGGCGAAGTGCAACGCGAAGGCTCAAGAGCCGCGTTATCAACGATAGTCGGAAGTCGAAAGACGGGGTGCTGCGAATGGATCAAGATCGCGTGAAGGCGCGTTGGGGAGTGTTGACTGGGAGGCTCCAAGAGGGTGTTCATGTAAATCCTGAATGAAAAATGGCCTTGGAGCGTACAGGTTCAACCGGCCTGCTCCACAGCAGCAAATCATTTCAAAATCTGTATCAACAGCAGGAATCGAATGTTCAGCTCAAACCCAGCGCATCGATATGCTGATACTGCGCTTGCAGCGCGGTCGCCAGTTCCTTTGCTCGGCCCAGTCGTATCGGCCCGCGCTCGATGTCGATCAGCAATCCCGGGCAGGTGAGCACCGGCAGTCCGGACAGTTCTTTCAAGCGACCATCGGTCACGATCAGACAGCGCTGCTGTTCAGCGGGAAAACGCTTGCGCCGCACGGACAACCACTGCTGCGCCTGCGCCAGCGCCGCGAGCAAAGGCGTCCCGCCACCGGCGCCCAGCTTGTCGAGCCAGACACGCAGGCCGCTTGAGGCTTTCAAGCCTTGCACCTGCCACTTCGGCGCGGCGCCACTGGCCGTCAGCAAGGCCAGTCGCGCCCGTTGGCGGTAAGCATCGTCGAACAGTTGTGCGAGCAAGCCTTTGGCATCGCTCAGGGCCTGATGGCGACGGGTCGAAGCCGAAGCGTCGACGATGACCAGCCAGATTTCATGGGGCGAACGAGTACGCTGATGAAACAGCAGATCAGCGCGCCGCTGAGGGCGGCCATTGAGCAGCGTGCCCGGCCAGTTCACCGCGCCGCTGCTGGCCGCCTGCCGTTGCCCTTGACGGCCGTTATCGAGTTGTCCGGCGCGGGGTCTGGCATTCGCCCCCGTGTCGGATCGGGGGCGAATGCCTAGGGCTTTTTTGCCAGCGGCGGCCAGCTCGGCACTTCGCGGCGAGCGCCAGTCACTTGCGCTGTCGCCGGCATTTCGCCCCACTGGCCCTGCCCTGCGTCGCAATTGCTTTCTGCGCCCGCCGGCGACGGCGCAGGCGGCTCAGCGCCGGATGAAGATTGTTCGCGACGACGATGGCGCAGGGCGAATTCGGCCACCGCGTCGATGTCCTGCTGGGCAATAGCATCCGCCCCGCGCCACGCGGCATGGGCGCGAGCCGCGCGCAACCAGACCAGATCGGCGCGCAAGCCATCGACGCCAGCAGCGAAACAGCGCTCGGTAATCAACGCCAATGCTGCATCGTCCAGCGGGATGTCAGCCAAGCGCTCACGTGCGTTTTCACAACGCAAACGCAAGATGTGCTGCTCGCCTTCCCATTGCGCGCAAAACGCTCGCGGATCGCTATCGAAATCCAGCCGCCGACGGATGATCTGCCCGCGCTCGGTGGGCGCGGTTTGACCGCTGAGCGCGACGTTCAAACCGAAACGGTCAAGCAGTTGCGGCCGCAGTTCCCCCTCTTCGGGGTTCATGGTGCCGATCAGGACGAATTTCGCCGAATGCCGATGGGAAATGCCATCGCGCTCGATCAGGTTGGTGCCGCTGGCGGCGACATCAAGCAGCAGGTCCACCAGATGATCCGGCAGCAGATTGACCTCGTCGACGTACAGCACGCCACCGTCAGCCTTGGCCAAAACTCCGGGGGAGAATTGTGCGCGACCGCTGCTCAGGGCTGCGTCGAGATCGAGTGTGCCGACCAGCCGTTCTTCAGTAGCGCCCAACGGCAAAGTGACGAATGGACCGCTGGCGAGCAGATCCGCCAGTCCCCGGGCCAGCGTCGACTTGGCCATGCCGCGCGGACCTTCGATCAGCACGCCGCCGATTTTCGGGTCGATGGCGGTCAGGCACAGGGCGAGTTTCAAATCGTCGGCGCCGACCACGGCAGAGAGCGGGAAATGCGGGGTGTCGGTCATTGTGGGTACTCGGTCATGGTCGGTGAATTGCTTCAACTGCAAGGCTCGGCCCTACAGGGAATCGCGGTGTGTCAGGTGTCTTCTTCAATATCCAGCAGGAGGTTTTCAAGCGCCTCTTTATAGGCCCCCGGCTCCTGCCACATCCCCCGCTGCTGCGCCTCGAGCATGCGCTCGGTCATGTCGCGCAGCGCATGCGGATTATGTTCACGCACAAAATCCCGCGTCGCCGAATCGAGCAAATACGCATCCGCCAGCAAGGCATATTGATGGTCGTCGATCAATTGCGTCGTCGCGTCGAAGGCGAACAGATTATCAACCGTCGCCGCCAGTTCGAACGCACCTTTATAGCCGTGCCGTTTGACTCCGTCGATCCACTTCGGATTCACCGCTCGCGAGCGCACGACGCGGTTCAGTTCTTCCTTCAAGGTCCGGATCTTCGGCAGATCAGGCTGGCTGTGATCGCCGTGATAACTGGCTGCCGCCTCGCCGCGCAGGCTTTCCACTGCCGCGAGCATGCCGCCCTGAAACTGGTAGTAATCATTGGAATCGAGCAAGTCATGCTCGCGGTTGTCCTGGTTGTGCAGCACCGCTTGAACCTGGCTAAGGCGCTGACTGAATTGCTCGCGGGCGGCGGTGCCATCGTCTGCACCGCCATAAGCGTAGGCGCCCCAATTCAGGTAGACCTCGGCGAGGTCTTCGCGGGTCTGCCACAGGCGCCCATCGATCGCGCCTTGCACCCCGGCGCCGTATGCACCCGGTTTTGCGCCGAAGATCCGCCATCCGGCCTGACGCCGCGCAGTGTCTTCGTCGGCGCCCGCTTGTAACAGCGCCTCGCGTTCGGCACGCACTTTGGCGGCGAGTGGATTCAAGTCATCCGGTTCGTCCAGCGCGGCCACCGCTTGCACGGCGGCGTCGAACAGGCGGATGAGATTGGCAAACGCATCACGGAAAAACCCCGAGACCCGCAGCGTCACGTCGACCCTTGGGCGATCGAGCAGACTCAGCGGCAGAATTTCGAAATCATCCACGCGCTGACTGCCCGTGGCCCAGACCGGGCGCACCCCCATCAGCGCCATGGCCTGGGCGATGTCATCGCCGCCTGTGCGCATGGTTGCCGTGCCCCAGACCGACAAGCCCAATTGACGCAAGTGATCGCCATGATCCTGCAGGTGCCGCTCGAGAATCAGCGTGGCGGACTGGAAACCGATGCGCCACGCCGTGGTGGTGGGCAGGTTGCGCACATCTACGGAATAGAAGTTTCGCCCGGTCGGCAGCACGTCGAGGCGGCCACGGCTGGGCGCGCCGCTGGGGCCGGCGGGGACGAAACGACCGCGCAACGCATCGAGCAGCCCGCGCATTTCGGCCGCGCCGCAAGCGTCCAGGCGTGGGGCGACGACTTCGCGCAGATGCTCAAGTATCGAATCAACCTCAGCCCACCCCGGCCCTTGTGGGAGCGGGCTTGCTCGCGAAAGCGGTGTGTCAGGCAAAGGGTCGTCGACTGAAACTCCGCCTACGCGAGCAAGCCCGCTCCCACAGGGGAAATCCAGTGTTCGGGAGATCAGGTCTGCGGCGAAGAGTTCGAGGCGTTCGCGGGTGTCGCCGGCGGTGCGCCACACTTCATCGCTGACGGACTGCAACTCGCCGGGACGCGCGCCGCTCCACGGATCGGCCAACGCGCAATCCAGCGGATCAAAACCCAGTTCGAACGCCTTGGCCAACGCCCGCAACAGACTCGACTGTGCGCCCTTGCCATCACCGCGCGGAATCCGCAGCAACGCCAGTAACGTGTCAATGCGCAAGCGCCCGCTCGGCGATTCGCCAAAAATGTGCAGACCATCGCGAATCTGTGATTCCTTCAGATCGCACAGATAAGTATCCAGACGCGGCAACCAGATCGCCGCATCGGCGTCACTGTCCAGCGCAGCGTCCAATTGCAGTTCGCGGTCGATCTGCGTGTCCCGGACCAATTGCAGGATGTCGCGCTGAAGCTCACGCGCGCGGCGCGGATCAAGCAGTTGCGCCTCGTAATATTCATCGGCGAGCAACTCCAGATTGCGCAGCGGCCCGTAGGTTTCTGCGCGCGTCAGTGGCGGCATCAGGTGGTCGATGATCACCGCCTGCGTGCGCCGTTTGGCCTGGGCGCCCTCGCCCGGATCGTTGACGATAAACGGATAGATATTCGGCAGCGGCCCGAGCAGCGCGTCCGGCCAGCAATTGTCCGAGAGGCCGACACCTTTGCCCGGCAGCCATTCGAGGTTGCCGTGCTTGCCGACATGGATTACGCCATGAGCGCCGTAGGTGTTGCGCAACCAGAAGTAGAAGGCCAGATAACCGTGCGGCGGAACCAGATCCGGGTCGTGATAGACCGCGCTCGGATCGACCTGATAACCCCGGGCCGGCTGGATGCCGACAAAGGTCAGACCGAAACGCAGACCGGCGATCATCAGGCGACCGTCGCGGCACATCGGATCATTGTGTGGCGATCCCCAACGCTCGAGCACCGCAGCGCGATTGGCCTGCGGCAACGCGTTGAACATTGCCAGGTAATCGTCCATCGCCAGGCTCTGCTGACAGGGGCGCAGATCGAGGCTGTCGAGGTCGTTGCTGACGCCGCCGAGCAATTGCTGAATCAGCTCGGTGCCGCTGTCGGGCAACTCGGCCGTGAGCGGATAACCTTCGTCACGCAATGCGCGGAGGATGTTCAGCGCTGCCGCCGGCGTATCGAGACCGACACCGTTACCGATGCGACCGTCGCGGGTCGGGTAGTTGGCGAGGATCAGCGCAATGCGTTTTTCGCCATTGGGCACGCGCGCCAGATCAATCCAGCGCCGCGCCAGTTCGGCGACGAAATCCATGCGCTCGGGCTGGGCGCGGTAGCAAACCACGTCGGACTGACTGCGCTCGCTGCGCCAGGCCAGATCCTTGAAGCTGATCGGCCGGCTGATGATGCGCCCGTCGAGTTCCGGCAATGCAATGTGCATCGCCAGGTCGCGCGGCCCGAGGCCCTGCTCGCTGGCGCGCCAGCCGGGCTCGTTGTCTTGGGCGCAGATCGCTTGAATCACCGGGATATTGCGGCGAAACGGGCGCAGATGCGGTGCTTCCGGGCTCGATTGGGCGAACCCGGTGGTGTTTAGAATCACCCCCGCTTCGACTTCATCCAACCAGTCCTCGACCACCGCCAGGCAGGCTGGCTCTTTAAGACTGGCCACCGCGATCGGCAGCGGATTGAGCCCGGCCGCCTGCAAACGCTGACAGAACACATCGATGAACGCGGTGTTCGCGGCCTGCAAATGCGAGCGATAAAACAACATCGCCGCCACAGGTTGATCGGGCAGCCATTCGGCTTGCCAGTCACTCAGGGCGGCGGTGTTTTTCCGTGGATGATAAATGGCTGTGCGCGGCAGGGTCTGCGGCTCGCTCCACGGGTAATCGCGGGCGAACCATTGGTTGCCCAGGCAACGGAAGAAATCCAGCGCATTGCCCATGCCACCCTGACGCAGGAACTGCCAGAGTCGATCGCGTGCCTGAGCGCTGACCGTGCTCAAGTCGCTGAGCTCGGGGTCTGGACGGTCATCGCCCGGTACCAGAATCAGTTGCACGCCGCGTTCGGACAGTTCGATCAGCCGCTCGACGCCGTAGCGCCAATAGGCGATGCCGCCGTGCAGCGAGATGAGAATGACCTTGGCGTGTCGCAGCACTTCGTCCACGTACAAATCGACCGACGCATGATTCTGCACCTGCATCGGGTTGGCCAGACGCAAGCTCGGATAATCATCCGGCAGCTGCTGCGCCGCCTCGGCAAGCAGCGCCAGGCTGGAATCGCCGCTGCACAGGATCACCAGCTCGGCGGGGGTTTGTCCGAGGTCGGCAATATTGTCATCCGAGACGAATCCGCCGGGCTGAGTCCTGAGCAGGTGCATGGCTTAAACGCTGAGCGCGGCGCGCAATTGCGCTTCGAGTTGCACGGCATCCAGTGCCTGACCAATCAGCACCAGACGCGTGACGCGCGCTTCTTCAGCGCCCCACCGACGGTCGAAATGCTTGTCGAAACGCGTGCCTACACCCTGAATCAACAAGCGCATCGGTTTGTTCGGGATGGCGGCGAAACCTTTGACACGGAGAATGCCGTGCTGCACCACCAATTGCGTCAGTGCGTCGAGCAGCAGGCTTTCGTCGGCTTGCGGCAGTTCGATGGAGATCGAGTCGAAGGCGTCGTGATCGTGGTCGTGGTCGTCATGATCGTCATCACCGTCATGATGGTGATCATGGTGGCTGTGGCGGCTATCGATGTGTTCTTCGGAGCCAGCGCCGAGGCCGATCAAGACGTCGAGCGGCAAACGACCGTTGCTGGCTTCGATGATTTTTACCGCTGGCGGCAGCTCTTCGGCGACCTCAGCGCGTACGCGAGCCAAGTCTTGCGGGCTGGTCTGGTCGGCCTTGTTGACGATCACCAGATCGGCGCTCGCCAGTTGATCGGCGAACAGCTCGTGCAGCGGCGATTCATGGTCGAGGTTCGGATCGAGCTTGCGCTGGGCATCGACCTGATCCGGGAACGCGGCGAACGTGCCGGCGGCGACGGCCGGGCTGTCGACCACAGTGATCACCGCATCGACGGTGCAGGCGCTGCGAATTTCCGGCCACTGGAACGCTTGCACCAATGGCTTGGGCAGGGCCAGGCCCGAGGTTTCGATGAGAATGTGATCGAGGTCACCGCGACGGGCAACCAGTTCGCGCATCACCGGGAAGAATTCTTCCTGCACCGTGCAGCACAGGCAGCCGTTGGCCAATTCGTATACGCGGCCGCTGGCCTCTTCTTCGGTGCAGCCGATGGTGCATTGCTTGAGGATTTCACCGTCGATGCCCAACTCGCCGAACTCGTTGACGATCACCGCGATGCGCCGGCCCTGAGCGTTGTCGAGCATGTGCCGTAGCAGCGTGGTTTTGCCCGAACCGAGAAAACCGGTGACGATGGTGACGGGGAGTTTGGCCAGTGTTTTCATCGGTATGCCCTTTGGCAAGCGGCGGGCATACGGGACGAGAACCGGCAGCGCGTGTGCACACCGGAAGCATTCGCCACCGGATCACCCCGCCCGGTTGTAGTGAGAATCTGTGACGAGGCAGGTCTCCTGGCTGACGGTGTTCAGGCGCTGGGCCTGGCATTCGCTGCGCCTTCCCGCTGGCTCATTGGCTGAGCTGGCAGTGGCGTGGCAACGAACCTCACCGTTCACAGTTGCGGGGGCAGCCGCGGCTTTGACCGCGTTCCCTTCTTAGCTTCGGCGAGTGCCGAAGAACCTCGAAAGCGCAAGGCTACGCATGGGTCCGTCGTGGGTCAATGGTCGGTGAGTCTGAAACTGGGGGTATATCCGTTGCTACGGCTGCAGCGGCGTGCGGTTTCGCTCCAGCGACTCCCTTTTCCAGATGTACGACTGCGTCGTACGGTAGCTGTGATCACACACCCGGAGCGATCCCATAACGAAGCCTGCCGAAGGGGCAAAAGATCAAAAGCAAAAGCCAGATCAAAAGATCGCAGCCTTCGGCAGCTCCTACAGTTGGATCGCGTGCTACAAGACCAGGTCGGCTGACAGGCCGCCTTCGCGAGCAGGCTCGCTCCCACAAAAAGCAAAAAGCAAGGCAGCGCAGCTGCCCGCGGCGAAGCCGCCCCACTTAACAATGAGCGCAAGCTCGAGTGCTCTTGATCTTGATCCACCGGCGACGTCGGAAGGCTGAGCGGAGGGATTGATCCGGGCGTGGGAGCGCAGCGACCGTACGACGCAGTCGTACACAGCGAGTGTAGGTGCAGCGAAGCAAACCGGAGCCGCTGCGCCCGGATCAGTCCCGCAGCGAAGGAACCCGAGCCTGCGAGGGCCGAACGTAGGAGCAAGCCTTTTTGGGTACTTTTTCGGCGTTTGGAAAAAGTGCCTCGCCGTAAGGGCGAAACCGTAATCAGCAACACCCGCAGCAACGGATATACACACAAAAACATCAGAAAATGCCCCCACCGCAGCACCGAAAACTCCCCGGAAATTGACTAAAAACCCAAACCCATGTTCTCCTGCACACCTTGTTACGGGTGCCCTTCACAGGGTGAAACGGGAAACCGGTGAATCATGTGCTTTACTCAAAGCCATGTCAGTCCGGTGCTGCCCCCGCAACGGTAAGCGAGCGAAGCGTCAAATCCACTGTGCCCTGGCATGGGAAGGTGACGCTTGCAGGTCGGTGACAAACCAACCCCTCGTGAGCCCGGAGACCGGCCCGCAACACCCAGCGCGCGCAAGCGCCGCTGACCACCAACAAACCCGCGGTGGGCGGGCGCTGTTCGAAATCCCTGCGTGCCCGACTCGCAGGGATTTTCCTGCGCTCTATTCACCCGCTGACATTTCAGAGGGAAGCGCTATGTCGATCATCAGCAATACCGTCAGCCACACTGACCACATCTCCAGCACCACCACTCTCGGCCAACGCGTGGCCGCCGCCCTCTTCGCCTCGATCCTCGGCGCCAGTCTGGTCTGGTTCGCCGGTTTCTCGCACATCGAAGCAGTGCACAACGCTGCCCACGATACCCGCCACAGCGCTGCGTTCCCTTGCCACTGAGACCTGCCGACATGATCAAGCGTATCGCGCAAACAGCGGGGTTCACCGGCTTGCTGGCCGCCCTGCTGCTGACGTTGCTGCAGAGTTTCTGGATATCACCACTGATTCTGCAGGCCGAAACCTTCGAGAAATCCGAACCGGTCGTGCAAGTTCACGAACACGCCGCTGGCACTGCCGCCCACAGCCACGATGGCGAAGCCTGGGAGCCCGAAGACGGCTGGCAGCGCGTGGTCTCGACCACCGGTGGCAATCTGGTGGTGGCAGTGGGTTTCGCCTTGATGCTCGCTGGCCTTTACACCCTGCGCGCGCCGACCCGGACTTCGCAAGGTCTGCTCTGGGGGCTGGCCGGTTACGCCACGTTCGTTCTCGCGCCAACGCTGGGGCTGCCGCCAGAATTGCCGGGCACGGCAGCCGCCGATCTGGCATCGCGACAAATATGGTGGATTGGCACTGCTGCTTCGACCGCTGTCGGTCTGGCACTGATCGCCTTCAGCCGTCACTGGCTGATGAAGATTCTCGGAGTGGCGATTCTTGCAGTGCCCCATGTGATCGGCGCGCCGCAGCCACAGGTGCATTACATGCTCGCGCCGGAGGCATTGGAAACCCAGTTCAAAATCGCTTCTCAGTTGACTAACGTAGCGTTCTGGCTGGCCTTGGGCCTGATCAGTGCCTGGTTGTTCCGCCGCAAAAGCGCAGGGCACTATCAGGCATGATCAATGACCGCGCAGCGCCGACGCTGGTTGTTGGCTTGGGCTGCCAGCGCGGCTGCCCGGCCAGTACGCTGCGCGCGTTACTCGATCAAGCCCTGCAGGCGCATCGCATCGAACTGCGGGCCGTCAAGGCGTTAGCCACTATCGATCTGAAGCGTGACGAACCGGGTCTGCTGGAACTGGCCACACAGTTGAACCTGCCCTTGCGGTTTTTCAGCAGTGCCGAACTGGCCGGTTACCAACAGCGTCTCAGCCATCAATCACAGATCGCCTTTGAGCGCACCGGCTGCTACGGCGTGGCGGAAAGCGCCGCGCTGGCAATGGCCGAGCAACTGCTCCAGGCGCCGGCGAAACTGCTCATTGCGCGGCAGAAATATGCGCAGGCCACGCTGGCATTGGCTGGCGCTGCGTAAAATCCCGATAATCGTCGCCATCGATCATGAGCACACTTCATCTGTGGGGCAGCTGCGCCTCTTCACCAGGATTCAACAATGACCGTCTACTTTATTGGCGCCGGCCCCGGCGATCCGGAACTGATCACTGTCAAAGGCCAGCGCCTTATCCGCACCTGCCCGGTGATTATCTACGCTGGCTCGCTGGTGCCGTCGGCAGTGCTGGAAGGTCACAGGGCCGATAGCGTGGTCAACAGTGCCGAGCTGCACCTGGAACAGATCATCGATCTGATCAAGAGTGCCCATGCCAAAGGCCAGGACGTCGCGCGCGTGCATTCCGGAGATCCGAGTCTGTACGGAGCGATCGGTGAGCAGATTCGCTATCTGCGCGAGCTCGGCATTCCCTTCGAGATCATTCCAGGCGTGACTGCCACAGCGGCATGCGCAGCGCTGCTCGGCGCCGAGTTGACCCTGCCGGACATTTCACAAAGCGTGATTCTGACCCGTTACGCCGACAAGACTGCCATGCCGGCCGGCGAGGAACTGGCCAGTCTGGCGCAACATGGCGCGACCATGGCCATTCATTTGGGCGTCAATCATCTGCAGAAGATACTGGTTCAATTGCTGCCCCATTACGGCGCGGATTGCCCGATTGCCGTTATTCACCGGGCGACATGGCCAGATCAGGACTGGGTGGTTGGCACGCTGGAGGACATTGCCGGGAAAGTCGAGGCCAAAGGGTTTCGGCGTACGGCGCTGATTCTGGTCGGGCGGGTGCTGGGCAGTGAGGTGTTCAGCGAGTCATCGTTGTATCGCGCCGGGCATGCGCACCTTTATCGCCCCTAGAAGCACCTTTGCGAGCAGTTCCGCCAACAGGGTCGGCGAATATTGCCCATAAAAAAACGGCGCTCACGGGGCGCCGTTTTTCATGCTCGCAGCGAACGTCTTAGTAGTAGGCGTTTTCTTTCTGCGTATGGTCGGTGACATCGCGAACGCCCTTGAGCTCCGGGATGCGCTCGAGCAGGGTGCGCTCGATGCCTTCCTTCAAGGTCACGTCAGCCTGGCCGCAGCCCTGGCAACCGCCACCGAACTGCAATACGGCAATGCCGTCCTCGACCACATCGATCAGGCTGACCTGACCGCCGTGGCTGGCCAGCCCCGGGTTGATCTCGGTTTGCAGGTAATAATTGATGCGCTCATTGACCGGGCTGTCGGCATTGACCATTGGCACCTTGGCGTTCGGTGCCTTGATGGTGAGCTGGCCGCCCATACGGTCGGTGGCGTAGTCGACGACGGCGTCATCGAGAAACGCTTCGCTGAACGAATCGATATAAGCAGTGAAGCTTTTCAGCCCCAGCGCAGTATCTTCAGGTTTTTCTTCGCCCGGCTTGCAGTAGGCAATGCAGGTTTCGGCGTACTGGGTGCCAGGCTGGGTGATGAAGACACGGATGCCGATGCCGGGGGTGTTCTGCTTGGAAAGCAGGTCGGCCAGGTAATCATGGGCGGCGTCGGTAATGGTAATAGCGGTCATAAAAACTCCTCGCAGGCTTGGGCGCAGTTTACGCCAATCGGAGCGCGGGACAAAGTCCCAGTATTTTTGTCGGAAAAAGCCGCACGTGTGCCCTCGCCTGCTCGCTGACGGTGGCGACGATTGAGCGCTTGATCAACGGGTGGCTGTTAACAAATGGAAACCCAATCACATTCGCCCCCATATATATGTATACCTCTGCCGGTTTTCCATGCCCCTATATTCAAGGCCTTCGACTATTTTTCCAGCCGCTACGGTTCAAAGGCCTTGAATGTCTACTTCGTTATCCAGTTTCTACAACAAGACGCCGCCTCGCAGATTGCAGGATCTCAACCACCTGATCAGTTACCTGCATGGGCTCATCGACGATAACTTCAACACGGATGCCAGTGAGCTCTATTACCACCCGCCCGCCGCCTCCGAATTGGGGCGCGAATGCAAGGAAGCCTTTCGTGTATTGAAAAAACTCGAGACAGACGAAGATTTCATAACGCACCTTTCCACGCCAGCCACGGTCGATCAATCGCTGTTAGGCAACGACTTCCTGTACGACTTCCTGTCCGTCCAGTTGAGTTCCACGAAGTCGCCGACACCTGACCCGGCGGAAGTTTTCCCGATCGCCGGTCATTCGGTAACGCTGAGAGATGTTCCGATGTATTGGTCGATCGATGTTGATGTCTTGCTCGATATCTACCGTCAAGTCGGCAACGGGGTCAAAAGCGACGGCTCCGTGCGGTTCGACCAGGTTCTGGCCTGGTACGCGCTGATCCCACGGCGTCCCGCCACACAGGCGGACTGGCAGCGCCTGCTGCACAATCTGGTGGAGCATCGCGCGTTATGGTTGCTTGGGCATCACGGGGCCGTCAGTGACTTCGAGCACTTGTTCAGCGCTGAAAGCGACGAAACGATCACCCGGGTTGTCCGCGAAATCGAAGCCGAGACATCACGCTGTCTGTTGGCACATGTCGTACCGGTTAAATCCAATGGCAAATTTGCAAAGTTGAGCCAAACCACGCCGGTAGCGCTGCTGGAAACAGCCCTGCAATCGGCGAACAACCTGCAACTGGCACAACGTATTGCCGCAGCACTGGATTGGTACACCGCGAAGAACGAGCAAAACCGCCCGGCCAGCGTACTGACCAGGTTGTTGTGGCGAGCGCTCTGGCTGAGCGTAAAACCGGGCCCGCACGGCAACTATCAAAACGAACTGCAGATACTGATCGGGCCCGGTTGTGGCTATTCGTCCATCCACGAATCGTTGATCGAGCACTTCCAAAGATCACTGTCGGTCGAGCGGCCTATTGCCTTGTTAGCGGTGGCCATCATGAAGAGCAACGTGGCCAGCGAAGCGTGGGTTCAGGATATTCCCGACGCACTGCCGTACGCCACGTCCAGCACCTGGGTCAATTTCAGGAGTGGTTTCATGCTTGCCGAATCCGTCGCGCCCGGCTCCTCCCGGCACATGACCTTCGAACAGTTGCTCAATTTGCCGGCGGAGCATTTCCGGGCCTTTGCGCACGATATCGAGCAACAGCGACTGGTTGCCGCCGCCAAAGTCCGCCCGACGGTGGAGTGGGCAGCGGCGATGGGATTGTTCGCCACACGTCAGACGGCTTACCCGGTCAGTGAAATAGAGCTGGCACTGAACACGCTGGAACAGCACGAGCAAGAAATGCTCGATGCCCTGAAAAACCTCGCGCTCAATCCGCCGAGCCGCTTTCGCTACGCATCAGACGCAGCGTACGACCAGGCGTTTCAGGCCTGGCTGGTCACCCCAAGAGCCGCCTATAAGTGTTTGATCAAGACATTGCTCGCCCAATATCTGCCTGCATGCCGGGGTGATCTGGAGCGGGACGAAGTGACTGTTTACTCGCTGCGGCTGCCGCTGAACGACATGCAGGTCGAACATGAGAACAAAGCCAACACCGACGCGGTGCGTGGCCGCTGCGGGTTCATTCTGCGAATGGTCAATCCCGCTTGGCCGTCCCAGGCTCGTTACGTTGAAGTCTTCCCTCGGGCAGGTGTCGTGTGCCTACGCGAAGACATCAATGCGCTGCCAGTCGGCGGTGAGATCAAGGTGGAAAAAGTCGGTTCCAGCAGCCGTACCAGTCGCGGTTCCTTCAGAAAAGGCACCGAAATGCCTTTTGACTGGGAAGCTTACCGCGACGGCTCGAAACCCAGAGCGCATCAGCACGCCACCCTGATCCTGGAGCAGGTCGGCGAAACATTCGCCGCGGTGGCCATTGAGCAACGCGCCCCCGACGTAGCGACACGCACCCTGCCCTTCGCTGCGAATAATCTGACCTCTGCCCGCGCGGAAGAACTGGCAGTGATGATTGCCCGCGAATTGTTTTACAAAGATGAATCGGCCTTGCTCGAAGACACCCGCAAGGCCACCCGCAGCTCGGATATCGGCAGGGATTTTCTCGAAGATCTCAGCTTCTGGGGAAAGATGTTCGTACCGTTCTGGGGCGCCATCGATGATCTGGCATCCGGCGAGTCGCAACGCATTGAGCGCGGCGGGCTTGGCCTGTTCACCGATATAGTCTCGTTTGGCCTGCCGATTGGCAGATACCTGGCCGGTTGTACGCGGATGGTCAGCCTCGCAGGCAAGATCGGCCTGCGTCTCGCCTTGCCAAAACTGGCCATCCTGACGCGAACCCTATTGATCTCGACGCTGCGCGAACTCAACCCGCTGGAGTCAGTATTGGCAGTGCTCAGGCTCGGACGCTTCACCCTGCGCAAGGTTGGCGCTGCGGTAATGCGTCAGGCACGCCTTGGCATTGCCCAACTGCGCGATGGAACGGTGACTGCTCAGCACTTGATCGCGGTTGACCCGACGACCTGGAAACCGCCCCGGCCCGGTGATCGGCTGTGCACCGTCGAGGGGATTGCCAATATTCCCATGCGCAACGTCGGCAGCGTCGACATGGCGGACTATCGGCTCATCGATGCGCTGACAAACCAGGCTTTCGGCCCGCGCTATCGCGAGCCAGTGACGGTCATGAGCAACAGCAGCCCGTTGCTGCGTCCCTACGCTGTTAAACCGCGTTGGATTGCCGGCCTCCAGGCCGACGCGCGAGGAATTTTTTTCCGCTTTGAATACAACCAGAAGTTCATTTGCAACATCGACGAACACGGCACCGTCGCGGTTTACCAGATACGTGAAAACTCCTATGGATTCATTCAGGAAACCGCGCAAACCGGGGAAAACAGCTTTTCCGTGGTACTGGTCAATCCGAAAAACAACCGTGACCTGTCGATCAACCTCTCATCGGTGAAGCCCGGTCATTGGTACACCCGGGAAATCCGGGTCAGAGGCGGCGCGCCGGATGATCCCACCGTGACAACACCGTTGCATCTGCAAGAGTGGTCGCGGTTCAGCGAGCACGTGATGAAGGCCACCCTTGAGGCGTTCGCGAAAAAGCATCGGCTGGACCCGGCCGCTTTCAGGCAATTCGTCCATACGGAAGGCCGATTGAAACCGCTGGGCCAACAAGTACTGGATCAGGCCGACACTGCGCGTACGGTCGTCACCTATGAGCATCTGCGGGAGTGGCGCAGCCTGTCGCAGGAAGGCCGCAACACCCTCAGCCGCGAAGGCTTTGCCGCCACGCACAATCTTGACCCGCGGGACTTCATTACCCACGTCAACACCGATGGCTCGTTCCGGGCACCGGGCAAGGTGTTGGAGAAACACGCCCATAACCAGGCGTTCACGCCTTTGACCGCAGAACATATCGAGCAATGGCGCATGCGTTACATCGCTACCGGGTCCGCCAGCACCATGAGCACGTTCCTCGATGACAACAATATCGACCCGGTGCTCTGGTCAACGTTTGTCAATGATCGGGGTGAGTTGAGAAGTGCGGTCCCAGAGTGCTTGCAACTGCTCGCGGCCTCGGATTCGGCACTCATGCGCGCTCGAAAGTCCCTTCCTCCCGGTACCGGGATAAAATCCACTTCCTGGCAGATGCCACAGCCGCCTTCGCCCCGGGAAACAGGGCCACTTTCGCCGCCGACTGCTGGCAGTTCCAAACGACCTCGACTAGACGATGCTGCGCCAGACAACGCGCGTGCCGCGGACCTGACCCCTTCGCTTGGGCATCACATCAATAACAATGCCCCCATTCTTCAAGACCCGACGGATGTCAGAATCAGCCTCACGAGCAAACTTGAGGGTGATATCGACAAAATCACCATCACCGAAACCAATCGCTTTCTCGCGGGCTTCGAGGGTCCCAGACTCAAGGAAATGACGCGCAGAATCACCGAAGACGTCCATGAATGGATCGCCGATGAAGGCCACCATCACGACAGACTGCTCAGTCGTCTCGAGGTCAGACGACCGCTCGACGGTCCGGAACGAGGGTTGTCGGTATTTGCCAAAGTCGATATCGAGCCTTTCGAAGTGCTGGGGCCCTACGCCGGCAAACTGCACCGCACCGCCAAATCCGTGCGGGCGGAAATCCTCGAAAAATCCAACGAGAAAGTCGGCACGTTCCTTTTCGCAACGGCAACGAAGGGCGCCACCCTGAGCGGTCATGGCAACAGCAACGTGCTGAGCCTGATCAACGCGGTCAATGTGCCCGGCCAGGCCAACATAGGCGTCGAAAACGTTGGCTCGATCTATGTTGGCAAATACATGGTGTTTCTGCTCGCCTGGGAGAAGATTCCGGCGGGCACCGAACTGTTCCTCGATTACGGCGCTGATTACTGGAAAGCCTTCAAGCCTGCTGGCGCAATGTCAGCACCCGATCCGACATGAGCGCTGCTCAACATTGACGCACCGACGGCGCGGGCCAGCGGCCTGCGTCATCGCTTGCTCACAGATTCTCGTAGCGATTCATGTCCAGCACACCCGCTTCCACCGGATCGGTTTCGTGGAGGTACTGGCTTAGGTCATGGAAATAAAACCAGAACTGCGGGTGACTGCGACGGATACCCCAGCGCTCGACGATTTTCTCGAAGCGATCGGCATCCCTGGCATTTTCCATCGCATCGACAAACGCAGGCACCTGATCCGCCGGAACGTTGAAGATGAAGTTCGGGTAACTGGTCAGCACCCCCGGATAGATCGTCAGGGTGTCGAGCCCCGGCTGGTAGCGCAGCGACTCACCCAGCAGAAACGCCACGTTGCTGTGCGCACGGTTGCGCAGCAGGCTGTACACCTCGCGTTTGCCACCCGCCGCTTCAACTCGAAGCAGGGTCGCTTCCGGCAACTGATCGATAACCTTCATGCCGGCCGCCGGGCGCGAGGCCAGACGACTCAACGCCTGCTCGGCATTTTGCAGCGCCGGATCAATGTTCGGCCGCGAGCAGTAAGCGCCATCACAACGATTGATCGGATCGGGCCGCGCATTCAGATCACCGTAACGTGTCAGCAATTGCATCGCGAAGTCGCGTTTCGGGTCCTTTTCATCAAGCTTCAGCGCGGTCGGTTTGTCGTCATCAATGGCTTCGTAATCGAGCCACATCTTGAACTGACCGCTGCTCTGGTACCAATCATTGAGGTAATCCTCACGGGAATCGGCCGGCATCAGGCGCAGGAAGTTCTGCTCGGCACCGTTGCGGATCAGGTCGAAGTACAGACGGGTCTGCGCCTGATGGGAGACGTTGCCGAACACATCGAAGTTGACCGCCAACTGATAATAGGTGCGCTCCAGCAAAGGATAGTCGAACAGCCACATCGTCTGCGGCACATCGCCGATCAAGCCCTTGACCACCGCGGCGCTGTCAAAGTGGCGGAAAATGCTTAGCAACGCATTGTCATTGCCGGCCCAGAGGGTCGACCAGCTCGGCGCCGGGATTTCAGCGTAATTGTCGCGGCGCAGTGCCTCGTATTCGTTACGTTTATCGCGATAGTTGCGCCACAGGCTCAGGACACTGCCGACATCATCGTTCTGCCCCGGCATGGCCAGCAACGGCGTGGCCTGACCGCGATAGCGTGGGTCGGTGATGTACAGGTCATGTTCCGGTGCCTGGAACAGCGCCCAGAAGTTGTCGCGAATCACGTCAGTCGCAATTTGCCCTCGGCACACCGGGCCGCGAATAAAGGTACGGACAAAATATTCAGCGTTGTCGAGCATGAACTGGTAGCGCGCCTGCGCCGGAATCGCTTCGAAGGTGGCAAACGGGTTGGCGCGACTCTGCGGGCCATAACCGGGTAACGCATCGACCTGCCAGTTGCCGCTATAGAACAGGCTTTTGACCCGCGCCATCTTCGCCGCGCTCAGCGGATAGGTGATGTGGGTCTTATGCACGATCACCCCTTGCACCGGCCACAAGCGGTAATACACCTGAGTGCCCGGATCGTCGTTGGGCCGACGCGTGGCAATCAGATCGATCGGTTGACCGGTCGGTGTGCGCGAACGCACCCACTGGAAAAAATGCCCCGGCTCGCCATCCTTGAAATGGATGTGCGCCAGATACCAGTGTTCGAACAGCCAGCGCCCGACCAGACTCTGCCGCGCCCCTGGGGCATTGAGCAGGTTTTCCCACTGGACGATCTGCAACGCCTCTTTGGCGCTCGGCGCCAGTTCCTGCTCATCGATCGGCGCGCCCGACGCCAGCCAGCGCTGCAGGGTTTGATATTGCTGGTCGGTCAGCCCGGTGACCGCCAGCGGCATGCCTTCTTTGGGATGTGCCCCGGCGTAAGCGTCAAATTCAGCGGGCATCGCGCACAGATTGCTGCGGTTGAGGCCCAGCACAATCTCTTGCGGCAGTTTGGCGTTCGGCGTCAGCGGGGTTTTGTGGCCGAGTTCGAGCATGCGCGTCATCAGCGCCGCTTGACTGCCCTGGGCGTCGAGCACCGAATAGAAATCCTTCTGCTGCCAGGCACGTTTGCCGAACGCGTCGTAGAACAATCGGGTGGTCGGCGCCGCCTGGGTGCGTTCGCCATCATAGACCGGCATTTTGCTCGCGCCGCGGGCGGCGCCTTCGCCGCTGCCCAGATTCAACTGGCAGGCCGAGTCATAACAGGCGTGGCAAGCGACGCATTTCTCGGTGAAGATCGGCTGGATATCGCGCGTATAACTGATCGGGGACGAGGTCGCAGGCGTCTGCGCTGCAACAACGCCGCTCAGGAACAGCAACATGAAACTGATGACGCGGTACGACATGCTGCTGATCCCGATTGTAAAAAAGGCTGCGATTCTACCGTTATGACGTTCGTACCAACATGAGCGATATTCATGGAAAAGCCTGGCATGCTCCAAAACCGCACAGGTTTGTTATGATCCCGCTCCTTCGTAATGGTCTTTTCGAGTAGTCCACATGTCCGATCGCAGCGTCCGCCTTCAAGCTCT
>Ga0308159_1000932_pt1 | contig 50960 bp, 40 predicted proteins | sample PhyCR1_FD_201040 | JGI IMG/M metagenome (GOLD analysis project Ga0308159, IMG submission 201040) | Phyllosphere microbial communities from UC Gill Tract Community Farm, Albany, California, United States - DLSLC.R1 | ecosystem: Host-associated > Plants > Phyllosphere > Unclassified | place: USA...
CTCCCGCGCCATCGACGCCAAGGTTTCGCGCCGGATCGAGCGGGCGAGTGTGCTCTTCCTCGCCAACCCGGACGGCACTCGCTTGACCGGCAATCTCGATAGCTTGCCGCCCGACCTCACACCCGGCACGCCTTATGCGCTGGAGAAGCTGCCGCGCTCCGGCCATACCGCGCCGGAGGCGATGCTGATCCAGTCGGTCCGCCTGCGGGACGGTTCGATCCTGGTCACCGGAACGGTGGTGGAGACGGAACGGCAGGTGCTGGCCCTGCTCGAACGCACCTCGATGATCGCGCTGGCGCTCTCCGTGGTTTTCGCGGCCTTCGCCGCCTACGTCTCGACGCGACTGATCCTCAACCGTCTGCGCGCGAGCGTCGCCACCTTGCGCGACGTGCGCGAAGGTCGCCTCTCCCGCCGTGTACCGGCAGACGACACCGGCGACGCCTTCGCACTGCTAGGCAGCGAGGTGAACCAGGCGCTCGACCGCATGGCCGCGCTCAATGACGAGCTGAAGCTGGCCACCGACGCCCTCGCCCACGACCTGAAATCGCCCCTGACGCGGATGCGCGCCGCGCTCGACCGGGCGGCGCAGCACGTCGAGGACCCCCTCGCCCAGCCCTTCGTCGATCAGGCCCTGACCGAAAGCGAACGCCTGATGGCGATCGTCGAGACCGCCCTGTCGATCACCCGCGCCGAAGCGGGCATGGGCCGCGAGAGCCTGGCCGACGCCGACTTGTCCGAACTGCTGGAGACGGTGGCGGAAATCTATGCGCCCATGGTCGAGGATCAGGGCCGCGCGATCGTGGTCGTCGCCCCGGCCGCGCTGCACATGCGGGTCCATCGCCAGTTGCTCGATCAGGCGCTGGGCAATCTCGTCGACAATACACTCAAGTACGGGGCTGGCACCATCACCCTGTCGCTGGTGCCAGAGGCGGACGGCGCGGCGGTCGTCGTGGCCGACGAAGGCCCCGGCATTGCGCCCGAGCGCCGCGAACAGGCGCTGCGCCGGTTCACCCGGCTGGACGAAGCGCGCGGCGGCTGGGGCGCGGGCCTAGGCCTCTCGCTGGTGCAGGCGGTGGCGCACCTCCACGGCGGAACGGTGGACTTGCGCGACGCCGCGCCGGGGCTGGCGGTGCGGATCAGGCTGGTAGAGCCGCCCCCGCGCGCCTGAAGCACCATTATCCGCCATTCCATTGCCGTCATACGCGCAAAAGCGGGGACCCTTCTCCCGACATCGCAGGGTGCACCGGCATCAGATGGGTTCCCGCCTTCGCGGGAATGACGGGATCGGGTGCGGGGCCGTAGCATTCCTATGCCCGGTTCCGGTTGCGGCACCGCGCCAAGGCTGCAATAGCTACCTGCGGGTGCTCGCCGATCCCGGCAAGCAGGTTTCGCAGTGCCGGTCGGGCCGCCGGTGCACTTGCCCCCAAGCCCGGAGCCCCGCATGGTCCTCTCCCGCATAAAGCCCCCCAGTGCCCTTCGCCAGTTCCTCGACGGTCAGTCATCCGCCGGGCTGTTCTTGATGGCGATGGCCGCGATCGCGCTCATCCTTGCCAATTCACCGCTGGCGCACGGGTATGAGGCGATGCTGCACGCCCATCTCGGCCCGTTATCGCTGGCGCACTGGATCAACGACGGGCTGATGGCGATATTCTTTCTGCTGGTCGGGCTGGAGATCAAGCGCGAGATGCTCGACGGCCAGCTCTCGTCATGGTCGCGCCGGGTGCTGCCCGGTATTGCCGCGCTGGGCGGCATGGCGGTGCCTGCGCTGCTCTTCTACGCCTTCAACACCGGAGACACGGCGAAGGGCTGGGCCATTCCCGCCGCCACCGACATTGCCTTCGCGCTTGGCGTGATTTCGCTGCTCGGCAAGCGGGTGCCCGCCTCCCTGCGGGTCTTCCTCGCAGCCCTGGCAATCATCGACGACCTCGGCGCGGTGATCATCATCGCGCTGTTCTACACCGCATCGATCTCGGTGACCGACCTTGCGGGGGCAGCGCTCGTGCTCGGCGTCCTGATCGCCCTGAACCGGATGAAGGTGCGCCATCTCCTGCCCTACCTGCTGCTGGGGGCCGTGCTGTGGGTGCTAACCTACCGTTCCGGCATCCATGCGACGCTGGCGGGTGTCGCGCTTGCCCTGACGATCCCGATGGACGTGACGCCGAGCCATCCGGACGGAGACGCGACCAGCCCGCTGCACCGGCTGGAGCATGCACTTCATGTCCCTGTCGGCTTCCTCATCGTGCCGCTCTTCGCCCTCGCCAATGCGGGCGTGCCGGTGCTGGGCCTGCCTGCCGAAACACTGGTCGCGCCGGTGACGCTGGGTGTGACGGTCGGGCTGTTGATCGGCAAGCCCGTGGGCGTGTTCGGCCTCTCGATGATCGCCATGCGGCTCGGTCTCGCAGACGCGCCCGCCCATGCCAGCCGGCTGCAGATGCTGGGCGTCGCCATGTTGTGCGGAATCGGCTTCACCATGAGCCTGTTCATCGCGCTTCTGGCCTTCCTCGACGCGCCCGCGCTGCAGTCCGAGGCGAAGCTCGGCATCCTTGCGGGATCGCTACTGTCCGGTCTGCTGGGCTATGGCTTGTTGAGATTTGCGGACAGGGAATCCCCGGCCCGGTAATGGGCCTCAGGCGGCAGCCGATTGGTTGCGCCCGCTCCGCTTCGCGCGATATAGCGCTATGTCGGCGGCCGCAACGATCCGCTCCGGATCGCTGTCGACCGACAATGGAGCGATGCCAACGCTCACGGTCGCGGCGATGACGCTTCCCGACGATGTTTCCACCCCCACCGCGCCAAGGCGCAGGCGAATGCGCTCGCACACCTGTTGCGCCCGCTCAACTGAAAGCCCGGCCAGCAACACCGCGAATTCCTCGCCGCCAAGCCGCGCGACGAGATCCCCCTCACGCACCGCGGCCCGGACGATGGCCACGAAACGAACCAGCACCGCGTCGCCGGCGGCATGGCCGTATTCGTCGTTGATCCGCTTGAAATGGTCGAGGTCGAAGACAGCGAGGCAGCCCGCTTCCGCACCGATGGGTGGAGATGCGACCAGCGCGGCGAGCGCATCGTCGAATGCACGGCGATTGCAGGCGCCCGTCAGCGGATCGGTCATCGCCTTTTGCTTGAGAGCCTCGACGATATGGCGTCGCTCTGTGACCTCGCGGATGATACTGACGGTGCCCGAGACATTCCCGTCGGCATCGACCATCGCACGCACATGGCTCTCAACCCATATGATCGCGCCGCTCTTCTGGATGACGCGATACTCGACGATGGCACTTTCCTCCGGCGCGGCCAGCACCACCCGGCGCGTATCGAGCACCATTGGTAGATCGTCCGGCACGATGAGGTTGAACAGCGGCCGTCCCCCAAGTTCGATAGCCGGGTAGCCGGTGACACGCTCCACCGAAGGTGATGCGTAGCGCACCGTGCCGTCGATCCCGGCGCGCAGTACCACGTCGCTCATGCGGTCGAGGACAAGGCGGTGCAACGCTTCGGCGGCATGCAGGCGCTCGACGATCCGCCGCCGCGCGTAGAGTTCCGCTGCAAGCGGCAGGAGCAGCAGGACGATGGACGCAAAATAGATCTGCAGTACCTGCAGCTTGAGCGCCATTCCGCCAGCAAGCAGCGCCGTCGGCCCCAGCCCTGCCAGCGAACAGCCAAGGCCCACCAGGATCACGATCACGATGGAGGATACCGCGCCGAACCGGCCGAGCCTGAACGTCGCGGCGATCATCGGCAGGAACGGGACGACGACAAGGGGAATCCTGCTTTGTCCGAATGTCACCAACGAGGCGAGCAGGACCAGGCCAAGCAGTCCGAACGTCCGCTTGCGCACGCGCGTTCCCGCCGTGCGCGTCCAGTGCGCGACATCGCCACGCAAGAACAGCAGCAGCGGCGGCGCGAAGACGACGAAGCCCAGCGCATGCCCGGCATACCAGTCCCGCCAGGCCGACCAGAAGCCGATGTCACGCACCGCACTGGTCATGACCGCTGCGAGAAGCGCCGTAACGGCGGGCACCATGATCCCGCAGACGACGATGAACGCCGTCACTTCCGCTACCGACTGGAAGCGACCGAACCGGGGAAACACCCTCCGCATAAGCCACGCGGCGCCGACCGCCTCGATGATGCAGAGCAGCGGCAGGCCAACCCCGGTCAGTCCCTTGAACCCGAACAGTTGGGAGGCACAGATGGCCAGCGGCGTGCAGACGAACGCCAGTGGCGCCCAGCGCCTGTGCGGCGTGACCTGGAGCCGGGCGAACAGCACCGACCCCGCCAGCCAGACCACCGCGATGCCGCCGTCGAAACGGGTCAGCACGAGCGCTAGCGACGCACACGCGAAGTATGCGAGCGCGGTGCCAAGCACCTCACCCGGATACCACCTGTTGCGACGATACGACTCGTGACCCATCACCTTCGCCTAATGAAACATGGTTTATTCGCGGTAAATACGTAGGCATCACAGGCGTCAGCGCTCGCACGTGTAGCACGGTGTACCGCCTTTCGCCGAAGAGCGGTGAAAACCGCAGATGGCGCGGGAGCTTTGACGACAGGCAAGGCAGACAAGGACATCGGGCGCCGGGATCGTCTCGGGGTTGGGCCAGGAGATCTGCGTGGACGAGTTGCTGGGGCGTCGCCGGGCGATGCAATTGATGGGCACGGGCGCGGTGGCGGCCTCGATGGCTTCGCATCCTGCCATGGCAGCGGACGGGTCTCCGGTCGCCAGGGCCACTGTCGCGAACGATGTTAAGATGCGCCGGGCCTACGTGGATGGTCCCTACGGCCAGATCCATTATCTGGATGCCGGGAAGGGACGCCCGCTGGTCCTGCTGCACCAGGCGGTGATGACCGCCAACCAGTTCGACCGCGTCTTCGCACCGCTGGTTGCTCATGGCTTTCGCCCCATAGCGATCGATCTGCCCGGCTTCGGCCTTTCTGACCGACCGCCTTTCGAACCCAAGGTCAGCGACTATGCAGTGGTGGTTCCGGCCGTGCTCGACGCACTCGGCATCCGACGCGCGGCCATCGTCGGCCATCACACTGGGGCGCTGGTGACCAACGAGGTGGCGATCCAGTTCCCCGAGCGTGTCACCGCCAACGTCATCTGCGGTCCGCTCTTTATCCCCGACGAGCAGCGGGCCGCCCTAATCGCCGACATCGGCGGGCGCGAGCGGGCGTTCCGTGCGCTGCCTCATGCCGCGCACATGAACCAGTTGGCTGAAGCGCGCGAACGCTATGCGATGGGCACGATCGGGCCGGAGCGCATCAGCGATTACGTCGTTCAGGCGATGCTCGCGTTCCAGCGGGGTGCCTACTGGTACGGCCACAACGCGGGCCTGACCTATCGGCAGGAAGCGCCGCTGATGAAGATCCGCCAGCCCACACTGTTGCTGACCAACACCGGCGACATGCTCTACCAGTCGGCCCTGAAGGCCAAGGAGATGCGCCCCGACTTCAAGCTGGTGGAACTGCAGGGCGGCGGGATCGACATCGTCGACCAGCAGCCCGAGCAGTGGTCAGCCGCGATCGCCGATTTCCTCCGTTCGATCGCCTGAGCGGTCAGGCGGAGAGGATCGCCACGTCTTCTTCGCGCGGGACGCTGCCTTCGAACGAGGGCAGAAGCTCGAAGCTCTCCGAAGTCAACGTGGCATCGGCCAGTCCGGCCAGCTTGAACTGGCCGAGCTTCGGCTCCTCGTCGCTGCGAATAGCCTTTTCCGGATTGAGCGCGCAGATGAACAGGTCGCCCCTGCGCTCGAACATGAGATGGGGCGCGAGCCGGATCACGGCACCATTATAACGCGCTTCCACGAACCTGCGCGTCGTGATCGCTTCCATTATTGTCAAACGCGGATCACTCATTTCACTTTGCTCTTTGCACCGGCGACCATTTTTGCATCGCAGCATAATCAGGGATTTGGCCGCTCAACGCAAGCCGCTCATGGCCTGTATCCATTTCCCTTTTCATCGCAACGATCTGCAGATACCCTGCGCCCCTCTGGCGGGAATGGGCGATCCAATGTTCGGTTTTCTGAAGAAGCAGTTCGTCGATGTCATCGACTGGCTGGAGCAGCCCGGTGACCTCGCCTGGCGTGTCCCTTTCGAGGATCGCGAGATCCAGAACGGCGCGCAGCTGACCGTGCGCGAAGGCCAGACAGCGCTGTTCATCAATGAAGGCAACCTGGCGGACACTTTCGATGCCGGCCTGCACCGTCTCGATACCGCCAACCTGCCGGTGCTGACCAGCCTGATGAACTGGGACAAGGGCTTCCGCTCTCCGTTCAAGTCGGACGTCGTGTTCCTGTCGTTTAAGGAGCAGCAGGGCCTCAAGTGGGGCACCGGGCAGCCGGTGACGGTGCGTGATGCGGAATTCGGCGCCTTGCGGCTGCGGGCTTTCGGCTCCTATTCGTTCCGCATATCCGCCATAGAGCCTTTCGTGGACCGTATCCTCGGCACTCTGAACAGCGTGACAGCTGCGTCGCTCGAACCACAGTTGCGCGCCGCGATCCAGACCTCGATCGCTACCGCGCTCGGCAGCGGCGGCGTCCCCTTCCTCGACCTTGCGGCGAACCAGCAGGCGCTGTCAGAGCGCATCCGCGTCGAGGTCGACAAGGCCTTCTCGCAATGGGGCCTGACGTGCCTTTCGTTCTATGTCGAAAGCATTTCGCTTCCCGAAGAAGTGCAAGCTCATCTCGACAAGGGCTCTTCGATGCGGGTGCTGGGCGATCTGAGCAATTATACCCGCTTCCAGGCTGCTGAAGCTATCGAGGCCGCTGCCGGGCACGAGGGCGGCTCGGTAGCCGGGATCGGCGCAGGCGTGGCAGCGGCGACAGCGCTTGGCGGCGCCATGGCACAGGGCCTCGGTTCGCAGAGTGCAGCAGGCCCCTTCTCTCCGGCAACCGAAGAAGATCCGATCGCCACGATCGAAAAGCTTCACAAGCTGGTGACGCTGGGTGCACTCAGCCAGGAGGAGTTCGACGCCAAGAAGGCCGAGCTTCTCTCCCGCATCCGCTGACACGCCTTCGGGGGGAGACGTGAGCAACTGCCCTTCCTGCGGCGCGCTGCTGCCCATGCGTAGCGCTGCACTGCCCTATTCGACTTGCGCCTATTGCCAGTCGCTCCTCCTTCGTGACGGGCTGGAACTGCAGGACATCGGCAAGGTCGCGGTCCTGCCGCCCGACGTATCACCGATTCAGCTGGGCACGAGTCTGCGGGTCGAGGGACTGACGCTCACCGTCGTCGGCCGCGTGCGCTGGGGGTGGGACAACGGATCGTGGAACGAATGGCTGCTTGACGGCGGCGACGGCAGCGAACGCTGGCTGGGCGAGGCCATGGGCGCCTTCATGCTGACCGCCGCGCGCGCCGACCTCCGCGAACTTCCGATGATACAAGGCTTTGCGACAGGTGGAGAGATCGCGGTCGGCGCACGGCTGACGGTCGAGGGCATCACCCTCGTCGCAATCGACCGCAAGGAAGCCCGGTGCCTCGGCAGCGAGGGTGAACTCCCGTTTCCGACCCTGCCCGGGCGCTCGATGACGAACATCGACTTTCGCGGTCCCAATCGCGAGGCAGTCAGTCTGCAGCGCGACGCGCGCGGGGCTTCGGTCTGGCTTGGCTACTATAGCGACCTTGCCTCGCTCGCCCCGGCGAACCTGCGCACGATCGAGGGCTGGAGCATTCCCCGCGAGCTGACACGATGAACGCCGTGCGCAACATCGCCTGCCCCAACTGCGGCGGCGCGCTGGAAGTTCGCGCGGCGGGTTTCAGCGTGAACCTAGCCTGTGCCTACTGCGGCTCGCTGCTGGACGTCTCACGACCGGAAGTCGTTCTGATCGAGGCCCACGACAAGGCCGCCAAGGGCTTCCGTCTGGCTCCCGGCGCGCGGGGCACGCTGTTCGACATCGAATGGGAGACCGTAGGTGCGCTCCGGCGGCGAGATTTGGGGTATTCCTGGGAGGAATACCTGCTCTTCAACCCTTATGCGGGCTACCGCTGGCTGGTCCTGAGCGATCGTGAGTGGCAGTTCGGGACCATGCTGCTCGACCTGCCCGAAGGGAACGACGACACCGTGTCCTGGCGGGGCGAGCGCTTCACCCGCGATGGTGATGCATCGACCAGCGAGACGACCGCCGTTCTCGGCGAGTTCTACTGGCGCGTCCGCGCAGGGGACACGGTCGAAGCGATGCTCTACGAACGCGGCGACACCGTGCTGTCACGCGAAGGGGGCGGCGGCGAGGTCAACTGGACCCAACTCGTGCCGGTGGAAGATGACGTCATCGCGCAGACTTTCGGCCTCGGCCGTCTGAAAGCACACCGAGCGGTCCGTGAACCGTCTCCGTCTTCAGGCTCCTCGTCCAGCACGGCGAACGACCTGCCGACGATGTTCGGCCTCGCCTGTGCGGCCATCGTCGCACTGCTGCTGGCGATGGTGCTCATCTCCGGCCCGGTGGAGCGCGCCTCCGCCAGTATCGATGCCCCCTTCGCCGCCACGCGGGAGGGGGTCAGGATCGGAACCCTGACCGTGCGGCGCCCCTGGCAGTTCGTTACCGTCACCGCACGCGGGACCGATTTCGACAACCGTTGGGTGGACCTCGACTATAGCCTCGTCGACAGGGCCACAGGGCAGTCGATGGACGGCTACGGCATCGTCGAGCACTATTCCGGCCGCGACAGCGACGGATCCTGGACCGAGGGAAGCCGTAAAGGAACGACGCTGCTAGGCCGCGTTCCGCGCGGCACTTACGATCTCTACGTCGATGCCTCCGCCCATGGCTGGCCAAGCGACCCACCACCGCAGATCTCGGGCTGGTCATCGCTGCCGGAAACTGTCACCGTTTCCATCGAGGCCGAGACCGGCTCATTGCCCTGGGGCAACTGGTGGACGGCTGCCTTGCTGCTCTTCGCGTTCCCCTGCATCGCGGTATGGCGCCAATATCGCGAGGAGAACGGCAGATGACGCTGCGCCTCGTCCTGTTCCTGCTGTGGATCGCGATGGTCATGGCCGGGTGCCTCAGCGCCTCGTACTATGCCTGGTCGCCATTCTCGGACGAGGAGCGCCCGATGCGCGCCGGCGGCTCGTATGGCCCGACGCACAAGTAACCTTCAAGGAGACGGCCCATGCTGACACTCTCGGTCTTTCTCGCCACCCTGCTCTATGCGGGGCTTGGCATCGTGATATTCGTGTTCAGCTTCGTGCTGGTCGACAAGCTGACCCCCGGCGAGCTGTGGCGAGAGATCATCGAGCGGCGCAACATGGCGGTTGCCCTGCTGGCGGGCGCGGTCGCGCTCGGCATCTCCAACATCATCGCCGCCGCCATCCATGGCTGATACTTGTGGCTGAGGCCGAGCCCGCCATCACCGCCGACAGCGCAGAGCGCGCGCCCGCCTCACTCGCGGTGATCCTGCTCGTCTCGGTGCTGGTGGTCGCGACGTGTGGACTCATCTACGAATTGCTTGCCGGCACGCTCGCCAGTTATCTGCTGGGCGACAGCGTCACGCAGTTTTCGACAGTGATCGGCACGTATCTTTTCGCCATGGGCGTCGGCAGCTGGCTTTCCCGCCACGTCCGCCGCGACGAGATGGGCGTGTTCGTGCGGGTGGAGATACTGATCGCGGCGCTCGGAGGGTGGTCGGCTGCGGGCCTTTTCCTGCTCTTCCCGGTGGTTGGCGACTTTCGCATCGCGCTCTACGCGCTAGTGCTGGCGATTGGGGTGCTGGTCGGGTTGGAGATCCCCCTCCTCATCCGGATTCTGCGGCATCGCTTCGCCTTCCGTGAACTGGTCTCCAACGTCCTCACGTACGACTATGTCGGCGCGCTGATCGCCTCGTTGCTGTTCCCGCTGGTGCTGGTGCCTTGGCTGGGCATGATGCGCACCGGCTTCGTGTTCGGCCTCGCCAACGTCGCGGTCGCCCTTGCATTGCTGGTCGCGCTGCGCCGCCAGCGCCGGGTTGCGGTGGACGTGATCGCCGCGCTGGTCGTGGCCGCCAGTCTCATCGCCGGCCTTGTCGCGGCAGACCGCATGCAGCGCTGGTCCGAGGTCGCCTTCTATGGCGAGCCGGTCATCTACGCCCGTTCAACCCCTTATCAGCGTATGGTCCTGACCCGTCGGGGAGAAGACCTGCGCCTCTATCTCAACGGCAACCTGCAGTTCTCAACCCGTGATGAGTACCGCTATCATGAGGCGCTGGTCTGGCCGGTACTGGGCCGCGTCGCCCGCCCCGATACGGTGCTGATCCTTGGTGGTGGCGACGGCCTTGCCGCGCGCGAAGTCCTGCGCGACCCGCGCGTGCGTCAGGTCACTCTCGTCGATCTCGACCCCGAGATGACACGCCTGTTCCGCGACACGCCGCAACTGGCCGCCCTCAACGCCGACTCCTTGTCCTCCCCCCGAATGCGCATCCACAATACCGACGCATTCCGCTGGGTGCGCGAGGCGCGCGGCAGCTACGACGCGGTCATCGTCGACTTTCCCGACCCGACCGAGTTTTCACTGGGCAAGCTCTATACGGAGAGCTTCTACCGCGAAGTCGCCCGCCTTCTCGCGCCCGAGGGGGTGATGACAGTGCAGAGCACCTCGCCTCTGGTCGCGCCAGAATCCTACTGGACCGTCGCGACCACCCTGGAGTCCGCCGGATTGCATGCCAGGGGCTACCACGCCTACGTTCCCAGCTTCGGCGAGTGGGGTTTCACCCTTGCTGCGCATCGCCCCTTCGCCAAGGCGACAAGATTGCCGCAGAACTTACGATTCCTGACCCCCTCGAGCGAACGGGCAATGTTCGACTTTCCCCCCGACATGGCGCGCCGCCCAACTCCGGTGAACCGGCTCGATAACCAAGCGCTGGTACGCAGTTTCGCGCGCGAGTGGGGCAATTATGAAGGCTGAGACGAGCCGACGCACGATCCTCGCGGGCGGGTCGGCTGCGGCTGGCGCCTCGCTGTTGGGGTGCTGCGTTCAACCTATGATGGCCGGGATGCTCGATGGTGCCGACTGGCGACGCGGCCACCGGCTGCGCGACGGTTCTTTTCCCGCGCCCGACGGCCCTATGCAGGACATCGACGTAGTGATCGCAGGCGGCGGCGTCGCGGGGCTGGCCACCGGCTGGCGACTTGCTGACGCCGGATTTGCGAACTTCACGCTGTTCGAACTGGAGGACCGCACAGGCGGGAATGCCCGCTCAGGCCGCAATGCAGTCAGTGCCTACCCACTGGGCGCGCATTACCTTCCCGTGCCCAACCGCGATGCCGCAGCATTGCGTTACATGTTGCGCAGCTTCGGGATGATCGTCGGCGATGCGCCCGATGGTCCGGTCTACGATCCTTACCAACTCTGTGCCGACCTTGAGGAGCGACTTCTGTGGCGGGGTGAGTGGCAGGAGGGCCTGTTCCCGCAGTCCGGGCTGCCCTCCGGCCAGCAGGCGCAGCGCCAACGCTTCGACCAAAGCATGGATTATTTTCGCCGAGCGGTCGGCCTGGATGGACGTCCCGCCTTCACTATCCCTTCCGTCTTGTCGAGTGTCGATCCGCACTTCACTGCACTCGACCGCCTCAATTTCGCCGACTGGCTCGATTCCGAAGGATTCACGGCTCCCGCTCTTCGCGCATACTTGCGGTATTGTTGCCGCGACGATTACGGCGCAGAGCCCGAAGACGTATCGGCATGGGCGGGCATACACTATTTCGCCGCACGGCGTGGATGGGCTGCCAACGGCGATGGCGATCGCGAGCTCACCTGGCCAGAAGGCAATGATCGTCTCGCCAGCCTCATGGCAGCGCGCATCCATTCCAACCTGCGCCCGGCACACACCGTGTTCCGCTTGGTGACGGCTGAAGGACGTGCCGAACTGGACGTCTTCGATCATACGGCAGGCCGCAGTCGCCGCCTGCGCGCGAAAGTCGCGATCCTGGCCATGCCGCATTTCGTCGCGGCTCGCGTTGCGCCAAGTGTATGCTCGCCCGGAGGTTTGTCCTACGCTCCGTGGGTCGTCGCCAACGTCACCGTTTCCCGCCCGCCCGAGGGCAAGGGCGTGCCGCTGGCCTGGGACAACGTGTCCACCGCCAGCGATGCGCTCGGTTATGTGGTCGCCACGCACCAGACCACCAGCGCGGCGCTCGGGCCAAAAGTTCTGACATGGTACATGCCCCTATCGCGTGAGACGCCGCAGGTCGCCCGCAAGATCATGCTGACCCGTTCGCTGGAACGCTGGCAGGAGATCGTGCGCGCCGATATGCTCGCCATGAATCCCGACCTCGACGGAGCGATCGAACGGATAGATGTCTGGCGCTGGGGTCATGCCATGATCCGGCCGACGCCGGGTTTCCTCACCGATCCGGCCCGGCTTGCCGCCCGCTCCGCGCATCCGCCGGTACTGTTCGCCCACTCGGACCTATCCGGCCTTTCACTGTTCGAGGAAGCCCACCACCACGGTGTCGCCGCCGCCGAGATGGCGCTGACACACCTCGGTCATGCGTTCGAAAGCATCGCCTGACATGGTCCACCGTGCCGGAACGAGCATCCATCTCATCGCCGATCTTGCCGCCGGTGAGGGCCTTGACGACCTTGCGCGGGTCGAAGCCGCTCTGCGCGACGCCGCAGTTGCAGCCCGATTGACCGTGCTGGACGTGAGGCTCCATCACTTCGGCGCCGGGATGGGCGTCACCGGAGTGGCGCTGCTCGCCGAATCCCATATCTCGATCCATACCTGGCCCGAGGATGGGCTGGCCGCCGTCGACCTCTTCGTGTGTGGGGAAGAGGCCGATCCCGAAGCCGCATTGCGCGTCATCTGCGCTTGCTTCCGGGCCGTGGTGCGGGAACGCCAACTCATTTCCCGCCTCCGCCCGAATACCACGCTCAGTGAAGCTTGAGGCGGGGCCTTACTACGCGGTTGACGTGCCCTACGGCGATAAGCGCTGAACCCTTGATCCATCCGTGGATCGCGAGGAGATGCATGCGGTACAATGACAGGTAGATCATTCGGGCAAGGCGGCCTTCCACCGCCATTCGGCCGCCCACGAGATTGCCCATCAACGTACCCACGGTCGAAAATCGGCTCAATGACACCAGCGAGCCACGATCCTTGTAATCGAAATCCTTGAGGGGTCGGCCGTCCATCGACCGCCTGAGATTCTCGAACGCGGTCGCCGCCATCTGGTGCGCCGCCTGCGCGCGCGGCGGAATCGGGCGATCGCGACCCGGCAGCATGCAAAAGGCACAGTCGCCCAGCGCGAATATCTTCGGGTCGGTTACGCTCTGAAGCGTGGGCGTCACCACGATCTGGCCGGAACGGGACATTTCGACGCCGTCGAGCCCTCCCGATATCGGCTTGGCCTTGACGCCCGCCGCCCATACCTGAAGATCGGCTTCGATCAGTTCGCCCTCGCCGGTGATCATCCCGCTGTCCGTGCTTTCTACGATGGGAGTGGCGGTGCGCACGCGTACGCCGAGGTTCTGCAATTCGTCCCGCGCCGATTCGGCGAGCCGCTCAGGCAATGCGGGCAGGATTCGCGGTCCGGCCTCGATCAACGTGACCTTCAGGCGGCCCCGGTCGAATACCTCCAGCCCGTAGTGACTCAGCGCGTCTGCCGCATTGAAGAGTTCCGCTGCCAGTTCAACACCAGTCGCACCGCCGCCGACAATCGATACCTTCACGCGCGCATCACTGGTTTCGTCCGCAGACATGGCACGCGAAACCCTGAGGCACTGGTCGAGCAAACGATCGCGAAAGCGGTCGGCATCGGCGCGGCGGTCGAGAAACATGCAGTTCTCGCGCACTCCGGGCGTTTCGAAATCATTGGTCACCGACCCATAGGCCAGCACTAGATAATCGTAGCGAAGTTCCTGCTCACCAACGACTTCCTGCCCCCGATCATCGAGTATCGGGGCGAGATGAATGCGCTGCGCGGTACGGTCGATGCCTGCCAGCGTGCCCTTGAAGTAACGATAACCCCACTTGTGGCAATGGCCGCGATAGCCGACTTCGTCGAGGTTCGCATCGAGCGAACCGGCGGCCACCTCATGCAGCAACGGCTTCCAGATGTGCGTGCGGTTCTCATCCACGAGAATGATATCATGGTCCCGCCGACCGTATCGAGCGCCCAGTCGAGTGGCGAGTTCCAGCCCGGCGGCACCGCCACCGACGATCACGATCTGGGTCTTCTGAGATTGCACGTCTGGTCCTTGATCCGGGGCATCTTGCCGCGCGAGAGGTTATGTACTAATTGGTACACACGTTGGACGGCCGTGTCACCGCCCGATTTCCCGTTCGCTTCAGGGTAACCCGGCGTCAGTCGCGATTGCAGTGGGCAAACGGTCCTATCGATAAGAATTTCAAGGAGAAGCCGCATGTCCGGCTCAGACAAAAGGGGCGTCTTGGCCAGCCGGATCTGGCTGGCGGTGCTCGGTATAGTGATCTTGGCCGCCGGCCTTTTCTTCGTGGTTGGCGGCGCGCGACTCGTGAGCCTGGGGGGTAGCTTCTACTTCCTGTTCGCAGGACTTGCGCTCGTGGTGTCCGGCTTCCTCATAGCCCGTCGGCGTCCGACCGGCGGCCTGCTGTTCGGCGCGATCTTCCTGGCCACGATCCTGTGGTCGCTGTGGGAAGTCGGCTTTGCGTTCTGGCCGCTCATCTCGCGCCTTCTGGCGCTAGGCGTAGGCATGACGGTCGTGGTGCTCTCGCTGCCGTTGATGCGCCGCGCGCAGGGCATGACGCCGGCATGGCGCCCGGCACTGGGCATTGCCGCCGTCGTCGGCATCGCCTCTGCAACCGGTTTCGCCGCGATGTTCTCGCCGCATCCGACCGTGCCCTTCGCGGGCGTCGAAGCGGCGCTCACCCCGGTCGATGCTGCCGGTGAGCAGAAGAACTGGGAAGCCTACGGCAACACTGCCGGCGGCAGCCGCTTCGTCGCGCTGGACCAGATCACGCGCGACAACGTGAAGAACCTGCAGGTCGCCTGGATGTACCGCACTGGCGACGTCGCCGAGAGTGACGGCAACGGTGCCGAGGACCAGGACACTCCGCTGCAGGTGGGCGACACCGTTTACATCTGCACCCCGCACAACAATGTCATTGCGCTCGACGCCGACACCGGCAAGCAGAAGTGGAAGGCCGAAGTCAACGCTCATGCCTCCGTCTGGATGCGCTGCCGCGGCCTCGCCTACTTCGATGCGAAGGCTCCGCTGCAGCAGCCTAGCCTGCCGGGCTCCACCCCGGTGACGGCGGCGACGCTGCCCGAGGGCGCGCCGTGCGAACGCCGCATCCTGATGAACACCATCGACGGCAAGCTGATGGCCTTCGACGCCGATACCGGCAAAGTCTGCACCGGCTTCGGCACCGATGGCCGCGTCGATCTGCTCGCGGGCCTCGGCAATGCGCCCGATCCGCAGTACCAACTGACCGCCGCACCGACGCTGGCGGGCACCACGATCGTCATCGGCGGCCGCGTGGCCGACAACGTCCAGATCGACATGCCCGGCGGGGTGATCCGCGGCTTCGACGTCATCACCGGCAAGCTGCGCTGGGCTTTCGACCCGGGCAATCCCGCCATCACCGGCATGCCCGCCAAGGGCCAGACCTATACCCGTTCGACACCCAACGTATGGTCGGCGATGTCGTATGACGCGGCGTCCAACACCGTGTTCATGCCGGTGGGCAGTTCCTCGGTCGACCTGTTCGGCGTGCCGCGCACCCCGCTCGACCACAAGTACGGCGCCTCGGTGCTCGCCCTCGACGCGACCACCGGCAAGGAGAAGTGGCACTACCAGACGGTCCACAACGACTTGTGGGACTTCGACCTGCCGATGCAGCCCAGCCTGATCGACTTCCCGGTCAAGGGTCGCGGCAAGGTTCCCGCCGTCGTCATCGGCACCAAGGCGGGCCAACTCTACGTGCTCGACCGGCAGACCGGCAAGCCGCTCACCAAGGTCGTTGAGACCCCGGTGAAGGCCGCCAACATTCCCGGCGAGCCCTATTCGCCGACCCAGCCCAGGTCGGTCGGGATGCCGCAGATCGGCGCGCAGACGCTGACCGAGGCGGACATGTGGGGCGCCACTCCGTTCGACCAGCTGATGTGCCGCATCGCCTTCAAGGGCATGCGCTACGAAGGGCTCTACACCGCGCCGGGCACGGACAAGTCGCTGGCCTTCCCCGGCTCGCTGGGCGGCATGAACTGGGGCAGCCTGTCGATCGACCCCACCACCAACACCGTGTTCGCCAACGACATGCGCCTCGGCCTGTGGGTGCAGATGTTCCCGCAGACCAAGGCCCAGCAGGGCAAGGCCGGCGCCGCGGGCGAGGCCGTCAACACCGGCATGGGCTCGGTTCCGCTCAAGGGCACGCCCTACTCGGTGACCAAGGACCGCTTCCTCTCGGCACTGGGCATTCCGTGCCAGGCTCCGCCGTTCGGCACCCTGACCGCCATCGACATGAACACCCGCAAGGTGAAGTGGCAGGTCCCGGTCGGCACCGTGGAAGACACCGGCCCGATGGGCATCCGCATGGGCCTGCCGATCCCGATCGGCATGCCGACGCTGGGCGGCACGCTCGCCACGCAGGGCGGCCTCGTCTTCATCGCCGGCACCCAGGACTTCTACCTGCGCGCCTTCGATTCGGGCAGCGGCAAGGAGCTGTGGAAGGGTCGCCTGCCCGTCGGCAGCCAGGGCGGACCGATGAGCTACAAGTCGCCGAAGACCGGCAAGCAGTACATCGTCATCACCGCCGGTGGTGCCCGACAGTCCAAGCAGCGCGGCGACTACGTGATCGCTTACAAGCTGCCCTGACCTGATGGGGGGCGGGCCGGTGGCCTGCCCCCCAATTCCAACGACCAGACAGAGCTGCCCCGCCGCCGGACCTTGCCGCGCGCGGGAGCAGCAGCAGGAGGGGGCCATGGGCCGTCGCATCCATTCTCTCGCAGCGCTCGCCGCAGGCTGCGCATTCACTTTCCCGATGACCGCGCTGGCGGAAGATGCCGGAGCGGAAGACACCGCAACCGATGTCGCCGCGACTGCAGGCACCGCGCAGGACCATCGGCCGACTTCCACGCAGGGCGCGTCCACCGCCAGACCTCTGCACGCGCCGCATCCGCGCGAGACGCTGACCGGCGACTGGGGCGGCGTGCGCACCGACCTGAAGGACGCAGGGGTCACCGTGCGCGCCGACTACGTCTCGGAAACCTTCTCCAACGTCGACGGCGGCCAGCGCCGGGGCACCGCCTATGTCCAGCAGATCCGCGCGGGCGTGGATCTCGACATGGACAAGATCGCCGGGATCGACGGCGGCGCCATTCACGTGACCATCAACGACCGGCGGGGCATCGGCATCTCGTCCGACTTCGTGGGCAACCGCCTGCCGATACAGGAAGCGGCGGGCGGCTACTATGCGCGCCTGAGCGAACTGACCTGGGAGCAGAATTTCGACGGCGGCCGCCTGAACCTGCGCGCGGGCTTCTTTGCGATGGGCAACGACCTTGGCGGCCTGTCGATCGGCTGCAATCTCGTCAACGCGGCATTCTGCGCGCATCCGCTGTCCGAAAGCGGCAGCACCGGCTGGTACAACTATCCCAACGCCCGCTGGGGGCTGGCGGTGCGCTACAAGCTGCGCCCCGACCTGATCCTGCGCACCGGCGTCTACCAGACCAACCCCGACCTCGGGCTGGAGAAGAACGCCTTCAAACCGTTCGCAGGCAAAACCACCGGCGTCGTCCTGCCGCTGGAACTGGAGTACGATCCCGGCGCCACGCCCGGTAGTCACGTGATGCCCGGCCACTACAAGGTGGGCTTCTATTTCGATACTGCCAATGCCGATCGTCAGGGCACTCCGGGCCGTGTGAAGAACCGCTTCGGCGGCTACGTACTGGGCGACCAGATGATCCTTCGCGACAAGGGCGGCAACGGAAAGCGTGGCCTGTCGATCTTCGGCCACTTCACCGCCAACCCGGAGCAGTCGGCGCAGATCACCCGCTGGTATGCCGCCGGCTTCCTCAAGCTGGGCACCTTCAAGGGCCGCGACGCAGACACCCTCGCGCTGGGCGTGATCCACGCGCAGGTCAACGAGCGCCTGCGCGCGCTTCACGCCGAATTGCTCGGCCTCGCGGACGGCTACACCGCCCTACCCGAAGGCGAGACGGCGATCGAAATGAGCTACGGCCTGCAGCTGACGCCCTGGCTCAATATACGTCCCGACGTGCAGTACATCGTCGATCCGGGCGCCTTCTCCTACCGGACCACGCACGATGCGCTGGCACTCGGCGTGCAGGTCAAGATGCAGATCTGATTGTTAAAAAGGGGCTGAGGGCATTGCGCCCCCGGCCCTCGAAAGGCCATAGGGCGCGCCATGCAGGATGACGGCTTCACCGAACGCAACCGGCGAGAGATCATCGCGATCGCCACAGCCCATTTCGCGGACAAGGGCTTCGCAGGCGCCCGCGTGGACGAGATCGCCGCCGCGACCGCCACGTCGAAGCGGATGATCTACTACCACTTCGGCAGCAAGGAGGCGCTTTACCGCGAGGTCCTCACCGAAGCCTATCGCGGCATCCGCTCAGCCGAACTCGACGCCGGGCTAGACGATATGCCAGCGATCGATGCCTTGGCGCGGCTGACCGAGCTGACGTTCGATTACCACTACGAGCACCCGGAACTCGTGCGACTGGTGATGGACGAGAACATGCGGCACGCTCCGCATGTCGGCGAGGTTGTCGAGACGTACAACGAAACTGTACTGCCCGGCACCCGCGCCCTGATCGAACGGGGCGTGGCCGAAGGCACCTTCCGCCCGGGCCTGGACCCGGTCGATCTGCACATGACGATCAGCGCGCTGGCGTTCTACTTCGTGTCCAACCGCTATACGTTTGCGACCATCTTCAAGGTCGATACCACCAGCCCGGCGGCTGCGGCGAAGCGTCGCGAGCAGGTAGTCGCCAACGTCATCGCCTACTGCCGGGCCAGCTAACGCCTGCCTCGCCGGAAGAACGGGCGGAAGACAAAGCCTCCGCCCGTCGATCAGACCGCGATCACGCGCTCGCCATCTGCCCGGCTTCCTCGAGCAGGGCAGCGACTTCCTCCGGGTCGCCGAGGACGACGCCGATGCGCTGGTGGAGGCCGGTCGGCTTGGCATCCATGATGCGCGCCTCACCGTCGATGGCGGTGCCGCCGGCCTGTTCGATGAGGAAGCTCATCGGGTTGGCCTCGTAGAGCAGGCGCAGGCGGGCCTTGCCCGGCTTGCGGTGGTCGGAGGGGTAGAGGAACACGCCGCCGCGCTTTAGGATGCGGTGGATGTCCGCCACCATCGAGCCCGTCCAGCGCATGTTGTACTCACCCGCCAGCGGGCCTTCCTCGCAGCCGACGCGGGCATCGACGTAGCGCCGGATGGCCGGTGACCACTGCGCGCGGCGGGCCATGTTGATGGCGACTTCCTTGTTGCCGGACGCGATCTTCAGCGGGCCGTCGGTCATGCGCCAGGCGCCCATTTCACGGTCCAGCGTGAATTCGTAGACGCCCGCCCCCAGCGTCAGCACCAACAGCGTCTGCGGGCCGTAGATCGCGTAGCCCGAGGCCACCTGCTCGCTGCCCGGCTGGAGGAAGTCCTCCTCCGTCACCTCGCGCCCGGCCGAATTCTCCGGCGCGCGCAGGACCGAGAAGATGGTGCCGACCGACAGATCGACATCGACGTTGCTCGACCCATCGATCGGATCGAACAGCAGCAGGTATTCGCCCTTGGGATAGCGGTTCGGGATGCGGTGGATGGTCTCCATCTCCTCCGACGCCATGGCCGCGAGGTGGCCGCCCCATTCGTTCGCGTCGAGCAGTATCTCGTTGGCGATGACGTCGAGCTTCTTCTGCACTTCGCCCTGCACGTTCTCCGAGCCGAGCGTGCCCAGCACGTCGCCGAGCGCGCCCTTGGAGATCGCGAAAGTCACCGACTTGCAGGCCCGGGCGACCGTCTCGATGAGGAGGCGCAGTTCGGAAGGGCAGGCGCTGTCCTCGCGCCGCTGCTGTTCGATGAGGAAGCGGGTCAGTGTGATCGGTTGCATCTTGGCCTTTCGCGATGGCGCTGCGCCGGGACGGCGTATCTGAAGGTGCATGAAGACCGGCAGGGATGCGCCGTCACGCCTCCCCCGTTTCTTCGCGACCGGGCGACCATGCGCGAAACTTGCGCAAAACGCTACTTCAACCGCACCCGGTCACGATCTCACGGACGTAATTCGCCGCAGCGACAACGTTGTCCCAGCCGGTTTTCCGGCGTTCGCCGATGCGCAAAAGAAAAGCGCGGCGGATCACCGCCGCGCGAAGATGTCTTCCGCGTATTCCCAAATCCGGCGCGCGCGCGAATCGCAGGCGCATCACCGGCCGGGCAACTTCGCTCAGCGGGCGCTGGCGAGTTGAACGCGCGAGGGGGTGGAAGCCGCTGCCATGCGTGCTTCGATGCGGGTGCGGATGTCCGCCTTCACCGCCGCACGGCAATCCTGCGCCTTGCGTTCGGCCGTGAGGTGGACGCGGGCCATACCCTCGCCGCAGACCGAGCGGGCGGCCTGATCCATGCGGATCGCGAGGCGCTGCTGGCCATCGGTTGTGGCAAGGTCGAGACCCTTGAGGTCAAGCATGACCTGATCGCGGGCAAAGGGGTTTTCGTCGGTCTCTGCCGAAGCCGAACCGGCAACGGTAAGGGCACAGGCGGCGAGCGCCATCAGGCCAATCTTCATCATCATCTCCTGCACACATGTCGAGGACCACTCTGACGGCGGCCGCATACGTCATAGCGCTCTGCAGGGGAACTGACAATCTACCGATATTGGCTGAATTCAGCGGCTGCTTACCACCAGTGCGAGTTCGGTGACGTGGCCCAGCAGTCCGATCGGCAACTCGGCCTGCTGAGTGCCGGAAGCACCTTCCTGCACCACCGTTACGGCGATGGTCCGCGCCATGGGGGCTGACCAGATACGCACCGTCTGCAAGGGCAATACGGCCTTCCACGCCTTCCCGCCCTCAACCGTCACCGGGTGGCCGTTGATCTGCACCACCGAAGCGGGGTCGGAACGACGGCCGGAAACCTGCAGGCAGTTGTTCTCGCCGCAGGAAACGAGCTTCGCTGCGGGACGGGGAGCAGCATCGGCATCCCCGGCGCAGATCGTGAACAGCGCGATGCCCAACGCCGCGAGGCCCACCCTGAGACGGTTTTCTGCGCAGAACACCTCCCTGCGCATCAGGAGTGCTGTTCCGGGCGCGATGCAGGGACCGCCCCCACTGCCTGCGCGCGCGCGGCGATACCGTCCCGAAGCAGCCTGAGAACTGCCGTCCCCATGCTCGAAGGACGGATTTCCTTGGCCAGCAGCTGGAATTTCGTGGCTTTGCGCATTCTGGGCGGTCACCTTTTCCCCGGGGAAACAAAAGTGACGCGCCGCCGATCGTCACGGCAGACACAAATTTGCAATGAAGGGCATAGATTTCATCTATGCGCGCGGAATCGCGCGAATCCGACGGAAAACCTCGTCGATGAACAGCTGCGTGGCGGTATCCCGCTCCGGCTCCGCGCGGGCGAGAAGGAAGATTTCGTAGGACGGCTCGAAGTCGGCGTGAAGCAGCGGCCAGAGCAGCCCCCGCTCGATCTCCGAGCGCACCGCCGGAACTGGCAGGAAGCCGATGCCCACACCGCAGACGATCAGCCGCCGCGCCTCGTTGATGTCCTGCGCCAGACCCGTCACGCGCGCGCCAAGGCCATAGCGGCGGCGCAAGTGCGTGACGATCTCGATCTCGTCCTCGCCGCCGAGGACGAACGCCTCGTCCTTCAACTCGCGCGGCTGGCTGATGCGATAGCCGAACATCGGGTGGCTGCGGCCACAGTACAGCTGCTGGCGCTCGACGAACAGCGGCTCGTAGACCAGCCCGCCGCGCACACTGTTATCATAGCCGATTCCGACCTCCACCTCGCCGCGTTCCAGCGCATCGAGCACCTGCCGCCAGGACGAGACGCGGATTTCGATGCGGATGCCGGGATGGCGGCGGTGGAAGCTGGCGATCGCCTCGTCGAATTCCGCCGAGACGATGGCCGAAACGATCTGGATACGCACGATCCCCTCGACCCGCCGGATGGCCTGCGCGATCTGGTGCGGCACGAGGCGCGCGGATTCCAGCATGTCCTCGCACAGCGCCATCATCGCCTTGCCCGCCGCCGTCATCTCGACGCCATTGGCCGAGCGGACCAGCAAGGTGGTGCCGACGTGGTCCTCGAGCCGCTTGAGCGCGGCCGATATGCTCGGCTGCTGCTTGTTGAGTTCGCGCGCAGCCGCGCCGATGCCCCCGGCGCGCACGATGTCGACGAATGTGCGCATGAGGTTCCAGTCCACCCGGCTGGCGAATTTGCGGTCGGTCAGCGGGGTGTCGTCGCTCATGGAAGCAGGGGTAGCCGGTCCAAACGCCGGGTCATAGATGCAATTTATGAAGCGCCCCTGATTGGATGGCACTCAACGGCACACAGCGGCACTCAAGAGCACCACAGCACTACTTCGCATGCAGCACCGCGTTCGACCACCACGTCAGCGTGTGCTCATCGTGCGCAGAAGTCCATACGCCCTTCGGGGTCCAGCGCAGCGCCCCGCTACCCGCCGCCTTGCCCTTGCGCGCGGCGACCGTCATCGCGTTCGGGTCGATCACCGCAAATACCTGGTCGTCGGTGGTGCGCAGCCAGACTTTGCCCGCGCCAGTATCGACGTCGCCCCACTTGAGGTTGTCGCCCACCTTGATGCGGCTTGCCAGCGCGTTGGTCGCGGGGTCGATCCGCGCGAGGGTGCCGTCGCCTTGCTCCTGCACCCAGACGCCGCCCTCGCCCGCCGCGAGGAAGCCGGGCTCCTTGCCGAGCGGGATCTTCGCGGTGACGAGGTTGGTGGCAGTGTCGATGCGCTGGAGCGACTGTTTGGTGGCGCTCACCGCCCAGACCGCGCCGAAGCCATAGGTCAGATACCACGTACCCGGATCGACCGGGACCGAGGCGATGACCGCGTTGGTCGCCGGATCGATGCGGGCGACGAGGCCCTTTTCATTGTCGCTGGCGACCCAGACCGAGCCGTCGCCCGCGACCACGTTGAGTTCGCCGCTCGAGGCAATGCCGGTGGGGATGGTGGCGACGATCTTCGCGGTCTTCACGTCGATGCGCTTGACCGCCTTTTCCTCGCAATCGGCGACCCACAGCGAGCCCGCCGTGATCGCCATCGCGCCGCAGGGGTGCACCATCGCGACTTCGGCGAGCTTGCCTTTTCGCGACCACTGCTCGACGCGGCCCTTGTTGGTCGCCCAGACGGTCTTGCCGTCCACCGCGAGGAAATCCGCGAAGCCCGGGACCTGAATGACCTCGGGTTCTTTTGCGTGCGCAAAGGCGGGAAATGCCGCCGTGGCAGCCAGAAGCATCAGACCGAACTTGCGCATGGATTTGCCCCTCTCAGTAAGAAAAAGTGGTGTCGGCCCCGATCAACGCCATCGTGCTTACGGCGGAAACATCAACCTCATCCCGTCATTGCGAGCGCAGCGAAGCAATCCAGGGCAGTCTCAAACCGCCCTGGATTGCTTCGCTGCGCTCGCAATGACGAAGTATGGAAGGTGTCACTTTGGCCTGCCCTCTCGCTCAGCCCTTGCTCGCGATGAAGGCGCGCCAGCCGCCCAGATGCGTGATGTCCTCCGCCCCGGTCAGCGCGCGCGGTTCGGAGACGAAGCCCTTGACGGTGGTGCCGTCCGCCAGCGTCACGTTGCCGATGGCGAGCGGCGCAGGCACGTCGACGGTGAAGCTGCCGAACTCGGCGACGCCCAGCTCATAGACCTCGACCTTGATCGCGGCGCCGCCCTCGTCATGCACCAGCGCAGGCTTGGGCGGCACGCTGTCGGCGATGGCGTAGAGCTTGTAGCTGGGCGCGGTTTCGAACGCGCCGACGAACTCGGCATCGCGGCTGGTCAGCTGCCAGTGCAGCGGCATGTCCTTCAGATGGGCGCCGACGACGGCGAGCTTCACGGTCTGCATCTTTCCCTCCAGGTCGAGTGGCGGCGGCGCGGGCAAATCCGCGACCGCAAGGTAGGCGTCGGCCGCGTCCAGCAGGGCGCGGTCGGTGTCGGCCGGGCCGATCAGGGTGATCCCGAAGCCGGTGGCATTGGCGCGGATACCGGCGGGAACGGCCAGCGCAGCCATGTCCAGCAGGTTCACGAAATTGGTGTAGAGCCCCAGGTTGCTGTTGAGCGCGATGGGCGCGGCCAGCATCTCGGAGACGCGGTAGGTGGTGCCGGTGGTGGGGAAGGCCATCATGTCGATGTCGGCCCACAGCAGATCGGCGTGGCGCTTGAGGTCGGCCATGCGGTAGATGCCGTTGAACAGCTCGACCGCGCTCATGGCCTTGCCGGGCTCGACCACCGCGCGCACGGTGGGATCGACCGCGAGCGGGTTGGCTGCGAGGATGCCCTCCATCGCGGCGGTCCGCTCGGCCACCCAAGGGCCGCCGTAGAGCAGTTGCGCGGCCTCCAGCAGCGGGACAAGGTCGATCTCGACGAGTTCGCCCAAGGTCGCCAGCTTGGCGAGCGCCTTGTCGTAGAGGTATTCGGACTCGCCGTCGCCGAAGAACACGCGCTGTTCGCGGCGCGGGACACCGATGCGCCTCACGGCGAGAGGCTGGTCCGCGAGCGGCTTGGAGTAGGGATCGGCCACATCGAAGGCGGCGACCACGCCGTCCACCAGCCGGGCATCGGCGGTGTCGTCGGTGAAGACGGTGATGCAGTCGATGGTGCGGCAGGCCGGGACGAGGCCGCGCGTGGACCAGCGGCCCTTGGTGGGCTTCATGCCGATCAGGTGGTTGAACGCGGCAGGCACGCGGCCCGATCCGGCGGTGTCGGTGCCGAGTGAGAAGGCCACCAGCCCCGCCGCCACCGCGACCGAGGAGCCGGAACTGGACCCGCCGCTGACATAGTTCAGGTTCGAGGCATTGCGCGGAATCCCGTAAGGGCTGCGCGATCCGTTGAGGCCGGTGGCGAACTGGTCGAGGTTGGTCTTGCCCACGCAGACCGCGCCCGCCGCCAGCAATCGCTCGATCACGCCCGCATCGTCCTCCGGCTCGTAGGCGAAGGCGGGACAGGCCGCCGTCGTCTCGAACCCGGCAACGTCGATGTTGTCCTTCACCGCGAAGGGCACGCCTGCCAGCGGCAGGTCCTCGCCCGCCGCGACGCGCGCGTCCACGGCGGCGGCGGCGTCGAGCAGTTCGCTGCGGGTGGCGCGGCTAATCCAGATCTGCGGCTGGACGGCATTGTAGGCCTCGACGCGGGCGAAAGTGTCCTCGGCCACGGCGACGGCGGTTGTCTGACCGGCCCTGACGGCGGCGGCGATTTTCGTAGCGCTCAAACGGGTCATGCGTGTTTCCTCAGGGCGAGCATCGGGGCGCCGGGCTGCAGCGACTGGCCTTCGCGCATGTAGAGCGCCGAAACCGTGCCGCTGCCCGGGCTTTCCACCGCGCATTCCATCTTCATCGCTTCAAGGACCGCGATCTTGTCCCCCGCCGCGACGGTATCGCCCGGCTGCACCAGCAGGCGGGTGACGCTGCCGCCATAAGGCGCCTCGACCAAGTCGGAGCCCTCGGGCAGTTCGATCGCCTCCTCAGCGGGCAGGTCCGCATCGGCGAGATCGGCGGCGTGGTCGAATTCGCCGAGGCGCTCCCACTCGGCGCGTTCCTCGTCGAAGGCGGCCTTGCGGCGTTGTTCGAACTCGGCGATCCCGGCGGCGTTCTCGGCCAGGTAAGCGCGGTAATCGGCGAGGCGGAATTCGCTCGGCTCGATCCTGAGCGCGCGGCGACCGGCAGGGAATTCTCGGCGCCAGTCGGCCAGTTCCTCCGCGCTGACGGGGTAGAAGCGGATCTGGTCGAAGAAGCGCAGCAGCCAGGGCTTGCCTTCGGTAAAGGCTTCGGTCTGGCGATAGGTGTTCCAGACCTGCACGGTGCGCCCGAACAGCTGGTAGCCGCCCGGCCCTTCCATGCCGTAGATGCACATGTAGGCGCCGCCGATGCCCACGACGTTGGGCGGCGTCCAGGTGCGCGCGGGGTTGTACTTGGTGGTGACGAGGCGGTGGCGCGGATCCACCGGCGTCGCGACGGGAGCGCCGAGGTAGACGTCGCCCAGCCCCATGACGAGGTAGTTCGCCTCGAAGATCAGGTTCTCGACCGCGGCCTGATCGGGCAGACCGTTGATGCGGCGGATGAACTCGATGTTGTCGGGGCACCAGGGCGCATCGTCGCGGACGGTCGCCATGTACTTCTCGATCGTCTCGACGATCGCGGGGTCGCGCCAGCTGAGCGGCAGGTGGACCACGCGCGAGGGGATCGTGAAGTCCTCGAGGTCGCCAAGCCGCTCCTCGGCGGCGATCAGCATGGCGAGCGCCGCCTTCTGGTCCATCTCTGCGCCGTCGAAGTGCAACTGGAGCGAGCGGATGCCGGGCACGATGTCGATGATGCCGGGCGCGGCGAGGCGTTCCAGCTCGGTCATCAGCGCGTGGACGCGGATGCGCAGCTCGATGTCGAGCACGATCGGGCCGTATTCGACGAGGATGTTGCGATCGCCCTGCTGGCGATAGACCGTGCGCGGACGGCCCGGGCCCCCAGAATTCTCGGCCGGAATTTCCGCGAGGATCGGCGTCAGCGTCTCCACGCCGCGCGCCGGGGTGGCTGCGGGCACCGCGCCGGTCGCCACGAAATTGCGCTGGGCGGCGTCGGCGGCTGCGGCGTCCTCGATGGTCACCGGGGCGAAGCGCAGCTTGTCGCCGGGAGCGAGCTGGCCGATCTTCCAGCGGTCCGCCGCGATCACCACGAAGGGGCACACGAACCCGCCGAGCGACGGTCCATCGAGGCCGAGGATGATCGGCATGTCGCCGGTGAAGTCCACCGCGCCGATGGCGTAGGGGTTGTCGTGGATGTTGGAGGGGTGCAGGCCCGCCTCGCCGCCGTCGGTGCGTGCCCAGCGCGGCTTGGGGCCGATCAGGCGCACGCCGGTGCGGTTGGAGTTGTAGTGGATCTTCCACTCGGCATTGATGACCATCTCCACGTCCTCGGGCGTGAAGAAGTCCGGCGCGCCGTGCGGGCCGTAGAGGACGCGCAGGGTCCATTCGTTGCCGATTGCGGGCAACGTGACGGCGGGCAAGGCCGCCTCGGTCAGGTCGGAGCCAAGGTGGATCGTGTCGCCCGCCAGCAGACGGCGCGCGGCGTGGCCGCCGAACTGGCCAAGCTCGAAAGTGGCGCGGCTGTCGAGGTAGGGCGCGATATCGAGCCCGCCAGCGAACAGGATATAGCCCCGGAAACCGCCCGAGGAGGCGCGGCCCATCGCGAGGGTCTGGCCCGCCGCAATGTCGATGGGAACGCCGCGCTCCACCGGCAAGCCGTCCAGCGTCGCGCCGAAATCCGCGCCGGTCAGGCAGATGCGCGCGTCGGAGACGAAGGCCAGCGTCGGGCCGGTGACGGTGGCTTCGAGACCCACCGTGCCCTCCGGATTGCCGAGCAGCCGATTGCCGAGGCGGAACGACTGGTCGTCCATCGGTCCCGAAGGCGGCACGCCCACAGCCCACAAATGCTGGCGGCCGGGCCAGTCCTGCACGGTCGTCGCGGTGCCGCCGCTGACGACGCGGAAGGCGCGCGGGGTGAAGACCACGCCGTCGAGCACCTTGGTCGAGACTTCGCCTCTGGTGAAGGCCGGGGTGCGCACCACGTCGCGCAGCCAACGCACGTTCGTCTCGATGCCGTCCACGCGGGTCGCGTCGATCGCGCGCCGGGCGGCTTCCACCGCTTCCTCGCGGGTGGGCGCGTGGACGATCAGCTTGGCCAGCATCGGGTCGTACCACGCGCTGACGGTGCTGCCCGCCGAGCACCACGTCTCGACGCGGATGTCCTCGGGGAATTCCAGCGCGGTCAGCGTGCCCGAAGTCGGGCGATAATCGAGCGAAGGGTCTTCGGCGTAGAGACGCATCTGCACCGAATGGCCCTTCATCGTCGGCGCGGGCGCATCGAGGAAGGCGAAATCGCCCGCCGCGCCGCGGATCATCCATTCGACGAGGTCGATGCCCATCACCATCTCGGTGACGCCGTGCTCGACCTGCAGGCGGGTGTTCATTTCAAGGAAGAAGAACTCGGCGCGGTCGGCGTCGTAGAGAAATTCCACGGTGCCCGCCGAGCGGTACTTCGCGGCCTCGCCCAGACGCACGGCGGCGGCGTAGAGCGCGGTGCGAACGCTCTCGGGCAGCAGCGGCGCAGGCGCTTCCTCGACGACCTTCTGGTTGCGGCGCTGGAGAGAGCAGTCGCGCTCGCCCAGAGCCATGACGCGGCCCTCGCCGTCGCCGAACAATTGCACCTCGATATGGCGGGCGCGGCCGATGTAGCGTTCGAGGAAGACCCCGGCGTCGCCGAAGTTGCTCTGCCCCTGCCGCTTCACGGTGGCGAAACCGTCGCGCAATTGCGCTTCGTCGGTGCAGACGCGCATGCCGATGCCGCCGCCGCCCGCCGTGGCCTTGAGCATGACCGGGTAGCCGATCGACGCGGCGGCGCTGACCGCCGCTTCCTCGTCGGTGAGCAGGTCGGTGCCCGGCGCCAGCGGCACGTCGTGCGCGGCCGCCAGCGCGCGCGCGCTGTGCTTGAGGCCGAAGGTGCGGATGTTGTCGGTGGTTGGGCCGACGAAGACGATGCCTTGCGCCGCGCAGGCCTCGGCGAACTCGACGTTCTCGGCCAGGAAGCCGTAGCCGGGGTGGATCGCCCCTGCCCCGGTCTTCTTCGCCGCCGCGATGATGGCGGGAATGTTGAGGTAGCTTTCCGAAGCCTTGGCACCACCGATGAACACGGCCTCGTCGGCTTCGGATACGTGGTTGGAGTTCTCGTCCGCCTCGGAATAGACCGCGACGGACTTCAGGCCCATGCCGCGCAGCGTGCGGATGATGCGGGTGGCGATCGCGCCCCGGTTCGCGATCAGGACGGTGTCGAAGCTCATGCGGTGACGATCATCCGGACTGGAGTGGGGTTGAAGCCGTTGCAGGGGTTGTTGACCTGCGGGCAGTTGGAGACGACGACGATCACGTCCATCTCCGCCCGCAGGTCCACGGTCAGGCCCGGCGCGGATATTCCGTCGACGATGCCCAGCGACCCGTCGGGTTCGACAGGAACGTTCATGAAGAAGTTGATGTTGGAGACGATGTCCCGCTTGCCGCGCCCTTCGAGAAGGTTGGCCTCCAGGAAGTTCTCGACGCAGGCGTGTTCGGACTTTGTGTGATGACCGTAGCGCAAGGTATTGGATTCGCACGAGCACGCGCCACCGATGGTGTCGTGATAATCGACCGAGGTAGCGGCGATGGTCATCAGCGCATTGCCCTCGTTCGAAAGCAGCTTCGTGCCTTCGCGCAGGAACAGGTTGCCCTGCGCCGCGACGGTGTCCTGCGCAGAGTAGCGCTCGGCATCGTCGGCGGCGGAATAGAGCAGGAAGTCGACGGCCTGATTGCCCTCGAGATCGACGATACGCAGCGTCTGCCCGGCCTTGACGTGATGCAGCCAGGGCGCGCGGGCGGGGACGACGATGTCGTGGAGAACGGTGCCGGTGAGGCCGGACATGTGAGGATCGGTGCTCATGATCGCGTGTCCCTTGTTCAGCGGCGGAAGTAGTCTTCGACGTTCTCGAAGGCGCGCAGGCCTTCGGGCGTCGCGGAGCGGACGGGGTCGTCCTCGCCCGTCACCGGACCGCGCCATGCCGAGGCGCGCAGCGGCGTCACGGTGTATTCGGGGCGCGGATCGAGGACGTGGGGGACGTTGGCGATCACCACGATCACGTCCATCTCGGCACGCAGGATCACGGTGCGGCCGGGCTCGAACGGGCCTACCTCGGGCGTGATCGCGCCGTCCGCCTCGATCCGCGCGCCCTTGAACAGGGTGACGCAGGGATGGACATCACGGCGGCCGAGGCCGTGCTTAGCGGCGCCGAGAAGGAAGCGGTCGCGGCCGCTAGGGAAGGCACCGGAGTTGCGACCCTCGCCGTACTTGGCGAGGTTGATCGCGGGGTTGGAGGTGCCGCAGAAGGTATCGTGCGTGCCCGCGCTGTCCTCGACGATGCTCATCATCACCCGGCCCATGTCGGAGAGGAGCAGCTTGCCTTCGCCGAGATAGGCGTTCCACTGGACCTTAACCGTGTCCGCCACGTTGAGCCGTTCGGTCGGCATCTCGGCGTTGAACAGCAGGATCGAGGCGCAGGCGTCGCCCTTCCCGTCGATCAACCGCAACCGGGAGCCGCGCGTCAGGCGCCGCGTGGCGTAGCCGCCCGCCGCGATCGTTTCCTCCCACACGAGGTCATTGGCGCCGACATCTGCAGGCAGGTCGTCGGCCGCGGGGGGGAGCACCGGCATGCTCTCGACCACGGTGCCGCCCTGAGCACGCGCATGGTCTCGGGCAGCGAGCGGATCGGCCAATGTTTCGGTCATGAATGCGCTCCGATATTCTTGAAGTCGTCTCCGCTCTGGTCGTAGAGCGGCGGCAGGAGGGCGGTGGTGGTGACCAGCTCAAGCTGCTGCACCCCGCGCACCCGGCGGATGGCGTCGCACAGTTCCTTCAGCCGCACGGCCGGACCCTGCACGAGAAGAACTTCGAGGGACTGGTCGTCCTCCAGCACGACATGCTGCGAGGAGATCACTTCCTTCAGGTAACTGGCCTGCGTCTGGGAGAGCTGGTGCCGCACGCGGCCCCGCTCGCTGCGGTAGACGAGGGTGATGGTGCCCGCGAGCATCTCCTCGGGCCGCATCAGCGAACCGTGCTCGGCCAGAGCATGGCGGATCAGTTCGGCGATGAGCTGGGAGCGGGAAGGCAGGCCGCGTTCCGCCACCATCATGTCGAGCTGTCTGAAGAGGTCTGCCGGAAGGCTCATGCTGAGCCGAGCCAGGCTTGCGGAGTCTGTGCCCATGCCCATTCTCTTTTCAGGTATTACGATTTACGTCAATCGTAATATTTAAACTAATTGCATTCTTTCTTTTCCGTCATCCCCGCGAAGGCGGGGACTCATCTGATGACTGTGCAACAGGCACCTTCAGGAGATGGATTCCCGCCTTCGCGGGAATGACGGAAAAGGGGGTAGACGCCATCACCCGGCAGTCTCCTCTTCCGTCTCTTCCGCCCGCTCGCGCATCGGCAGGTCGTAGACGACCGTGGCTCCAAATCGGTGCGGCGCGTGCGGATCGTGGCGGCGCTTGTCGAGCGCAAGGACGCGCGTGCCCAGCGAGAATGCCTCGCGAATGTCGTGCGTCACCATCACGATCGTCAGCGAATACTTGCGCCACAGATTGCGGATGAGCGCGTGCATGTCGGCACGAATACCGGGGTCGAGCGCGCCGAACGGCTCATCGAGCAGCAGGATGCGCGGCCGCTTGACCAGCGCCTGCGCGATCGCGAGGCGCTGCTGCATGCCGCCCGACATCTGCGCGGGGTAGAGGTCGAGACTGTGGCCGAGGCCCACCGCCGTCAGCATCTCTGTCGCCTCCTCGACGGCGGCGCGGCGAGCGCTGCCGAACAGGCGGCCGAGCACGGGGGCCTTCTCGCATTCGAGCCCGAGGATCGTGTTGCGCAGTGCGGTCAGGTGCGGGAACACCGAATAACGCTGGAACACGACGCCGCGATCCGGCCCGCATTCGGGTTTGAGCGGCGTGTCGTCGAGGGTGATGACGCCTCGGCTCGGCCCTTCCTGCCCCAATATCAGGCGCAGGAAACTGCTCTTGCCCGCGCCGGATGGGCCGACGATGGAAACGAAGGCGCCTTGCTCGATGTCGAGGTTCAGCTTTTCGATGATGATCCGGTCGCCGTACTCGACCCAGACGTCGCGGAAGCTCAGGAGGGTGCTCAATGGCTTTCTCCATGTGCCCAGGGAAACAGCCGGTGGCTGAGGAAAGTGAGCGCCATGTCCATCGCGATGGCGAGGAGCGCGATCCACGCGACGTATGGCAGGATCACGTCCATCGAGAGGTAGCGGCGCACGAGGAAGATGCGGTAGCCGAGCCCAACGTCGGACGCGATCGCCTCGGCCGAGATCAGGAACACCCAGGCCGGGCCGAGTGCGAGGCGGATGGCGTGAAGCAGGCGCGGCATGGCTTGCGGCAGGGCGACGCGGATCATCACCTGCCAACTGTTGGCACCCAGCGTCAGCGCCTTGATCACCTGCTCCCGGGGAAGCGCGGAGACGTGGGCGGCGATGTCGCGGATCATGACCGGCGCGATGCCGATGACGATCAGCGCGACCTTGGAGGTTTCGCCGAGGCCCAGCGCGATGAACAGGATCGGCAGGAGCGCGATCGGCGGGATGACCGCGATGCCGGTGACCAGTGGGCCGAACGTCGCGCGCACCGGCGGCAAGACGCCGAGCGCAAGGCCCACCACCAGCGCCATCAGCGTCGAGATACCAAGGCCGATGCCAAGGCGCTGCAGGCTCGCCATGGTATCCGCCCAGAACACCAGCTGGCCGGTGAGCTGGTCGGGAACGAAAAGCAGCGCCGACATGCTTTCGGCCATGGAGCCTGGCAGCGGCAGGATCTTGTCGGCCGGGTTCACCGCATGGCGGCTCGCGGCCATGACGATGTAGACCAGCAGGAGCAGCAGGATCGGAACCGCGCCGAGAAGCACCCGCCCCCCTCGCCCGACCTGACGATTCACCCAGCGCATTGTCGTGATCCCGTTCTGTTATCGCCTGTCGTCATTGCGAGCGAAGCGCGGCAATCCAGCCTTGCGGCAACCGCCCTGGGTTGCTTCGCTGCGCTCGCAATGACGAACGGTATTTAGCTAGAGCTTGCCGTCGGCGGCCATCTTCATGAAGCTGTCGTCGAAACGCAGCGTCACGTGCTGCGCATCGCCCAGCGTCTTGCCGCCGGGGAAGGACATGCCCACCGCGTCGGCCGAACTGGCGCCCTTGAACAGCCCCTTGGAGAAGCTGAAGTCGCGCACGCGGGTCATCGTGGTGACGAGCGCGGGCGCGTCGGTGGCGGCGACGGCGGCCTTGGCGTCGGAATAGAGGAAGGTCGTGCTGAGCTGGCTGTCGAACGCTTCCGGCGTGGCGCCCGCCAGCTTGGCCATGGCCGCGCGGGCGGCCTTGCCCTCGGCGTCCTGACGCGTCATCAGCGCGGTCGTCTCGTACCAGATGCCCGCCAGCGCCTTGCCAAGATTGGGGTTGGCTTTCAGCGTGGCGGTATCGACGCAGAGCAGGTCGAGGATCTCGCCCGGAATATCGGCCGAGCTGAACACCAGCTTCGCGCCCGGCTGCGCCTTCATCGCATTGAGTTGCGGGTTCCACGCCACCGCGACCTTGACGTCGGGGCTGGCGAAGGCGCCGACGATGTCGGCATCGCCGGTGTTGACCGTCTTCACGTCCCTGAGCTGCATGCCGACCGAGTTCAGTCCGCGCGCCAGCAGGTAGTGCGACACCGAAAGCTCGACCAAGTTGACCGACTGGCCCTTGATCGCCTTGAGGTCGCCGCCCTTCATCAGGATGCCGTCATTGCCGTTGGAATAGTCACCGACGATGATCGCGCTGGTGTCCTTGCCGCCCGCCGCCGGGATCGTCAGCGCGTCCATGTTGGCGACTGTGACGCCGTCCAGCTTGCCCGCCGTGTACTGATTGACCGACTCGACGTAGTCGTTAACCTGGACGATGTTGATCTTGAGCCCGTACTTGTCGGCCCACTTCTTCACGATGCCGGCCTGCTGGGCATAGGGCCAGGGCATCCAGCCCGCGTAGATCGACCATCCGATGTTGAATTCGGTACGCTTGGGCGCTTCGCTCGGCGCCTGCGAGCAGGCGGCGGTGAGAAGTACTGCCGGCATCGCGGTGGCCATCAACGCGGCCTTGGCAATGCTGCGGATCGATACGATCATGACTCGGTCCCCTTTCGCAGTGCAACATTGCTGCGATTCGGGTCCTTGTCCATCGAAAATTATTACCGTGCGCGATTTTTGTAATACTTGCGTGGGAAGCGGGCTGCGCGCCGACGAGCCACCCTCCACCTTCGTCATTGCGAGCGTAGCGAAGCAATCCAGGGCGGTTTCATGCTGCCTTGGATTGCTTCGCTACGCTCGCAATGACGAAGAAGGGCTACCGATACGAAGTCTTCAGGCCGCCACTTCGTCCTTCGGCTGCGGCCTGCGCGGGGTTTCGGCAACCTTCGCGGCGACTTCATCCTGCTCGTGCAGCGGCGGCAGCAGCGCGGTGGTGGTGACCAGCTGCAGCTGGTGGACGCCGCGAATGGCGCGCAGCGCGTCGCACAGTTCCTTCAGCCGCTCGGCCGGGCCCTGCACCAGCAGGACTTCCATCGACTGGTCGTCCTCAAGGAAGACGTGCTGCGAGGAGATCACTTCCTTCAGGTATTCCGCCTGGCTCTGCGCCAGCTGGTGGCGCACCCGCCCCTTGTCGCCCCGGTAGACCAGCGTGATCGTTCCCGCGAGCATCTCCTCGGGCCGGGTCAGAGCTTCATGCTCGGCAAGGGCGTGGCGGATCAGTTCGGCGATCAGCTGCGAGCGCGAGGGCAGCCCGCGCTCCTCCACCATGGCATCCAGCTGGCGGAACAGGTCTGCGGGAAGGCTCATGGAAAGCCGGGCAAGACTGGCGGGATCGGTGCTCAAGCGGCGCCCTTTCTGGAACAACAACAGCCCTCCCCTATACCAACCTTGCCGCCGATGACAGCAGCAGTTGGAGGCGCAGTCGGCTGTGGAGTGATACTCTCATCGCACAAAAATAATACCGTTGTCACGTTTCGTAATATCGATAAGCTGACCCGAGATCGAGCCGGTGTTCACCCGCTCGCAGCCAGTGTGGGGGCATTTCTTGGCACAGAGTCCTACCCGTAGCACGGGGTTTTCCGGCAGTTCGCAGGCCGCCACCGGGCGCGCCTATCCCAACGGCAACCCGGCGCTGGGGTACAATCCACCCGGCGTGCGTAATACCGACAGCGCCGTGCCGCTCCACCGCAGCAAGCCGGTCATGCACGACTATGCCTGCGATGGCCCCGCGGCGGGCAGCCTCTCGTTCCGCTGGACTTACGGCTCCAACGTCGCAGCAAAGAACCGCGACCCGCGCGTGCAGGTGGTGCAGTACAACGAGGATACCTTTGTCCTGCGCCAGAACGTCTGCGTCCACTGGGAGGCGCCGTTCACGTACCTGCTGTTCGGCAACAAGGGGGCCCTGCTGATCGACACCGGCGCCACCGCCAATGCCGCGCATTACCCTCTGCGCGAGACTGTTGACGCGATCATCGCGCGCTGGGCAAAGGCGCGCGGGCGCACGAGAGTGCCGCTGACCGTCGCGCTCACGTCCGCCGAGGATATCGCGCAGAACCAGGGCCTCGTGCAGTTCGCCGACCGGCCGGATACCACCATCGTTCCCAAGCCGCTCGCGCTGATGCAGAAGGCTTACGGCATCGCTAACTGGCCTTCGGGCACCGGCAGGATCGACCTCGGCGACCGCGTGATCACGGTCGTCCCGACCCCCGGCACGCACAAGGACGGGGTCAGCTTCTACGATCCCTACTGCGACCTGCTGTTCACCGGCGACCTGCTGTTCCCCGGCAAGATCAACATCGGCAACGACACCGATTTCGTCGCCTCGCTGGAAAGGCTCAAGGCTTTCGCCGCCGCCAATTCGGTGAAGTGGCTGCTGGGCGGACATATCGAGATGATGTTCGTGCCGGGCAAGTATTACCCGCGCTTCGCCACCTTCAAGCCCTACGAGCGAGTGCTCGAAATGACGCCGAACCTGATCGACGAAGCGCTTGAGGCCGCCCGCGCGGTGCAGGGCAAGGACATGATGCTGATCCGCCCCGACTTCGTGCTGTTCAACGGCGTCAGTCCGGACCAGCGCACCCCGATCTGGCCCGAGGGCGTGCCCAACATCCGCGCCCCGCACCCGTTCTGACGCCACTTTCCCATACAAGGAGCCCTGTCGTGGATCGACGCGCCTTCCTGACCTACAACGCCGCCATCGCCGCCGTGCCGCTGACCGGCGCCGCGCTGACCGGGCTGTCCGACGCCGCCTCCGCCGCGACACGCCCGCCGCCGATCGACTTCAAGGCCAACCTGCCCGCGACCGGCACTTTCCCGGACAAGTGGATCTGCGGCTCGTCGTCCTGCATGGACAACACCGACCCGCCGGTGCAGGTCCACTGGTACAATCCGCACACCGCGATCCTGCGCCAGAACAAGGCCTACAGTTACGAGGCTCCGTTCGCACCGCTCTATTTCGGCAACGACCGCGTGCTGCTGCTGGATGAAGGCTACGTGCAACTGCGCAACGACTACGACCTGCGCGCCGTGGTCGACCAGTGCATCGAGGACTGGTGCCGCCGCAACGGGCGCGATCCGGCCAGCCTCGAACTGCTGGTGGCGTTCAGCCATCTCCACGACGACCACTACGCCGCGACCAACCAGTTCGCCGACCGCCCCAACACCCGCTACATGGGCCTCACGCACGAGGAGATGGTCGGCTTCTGGGGCATGACCAATTTCCCCGAGGAGCGCGTGACCCTCGACCTCGGCGGGCGCGAGGTCCTGATCTGGGGCTCGCCGGGGCACGTCGTTTCCGAGTTCGCGTACTACGACAGCTACACGCAGATCCTCTATACCGGGGACATGTTCTATCGCGGCCGCTGCTACATCAGCTTCTGGGAACCGTGGTATGACAGCATGAAGCGCCTCATCGAGTTCTGCGGCACGCACCCCGTCACGCACGTCATGGGTTGCCACGTCGAGATCAGCAAGGACGGCGAGGACTACGCCTACGGCATGACGTACCAGCCCGACGAGGCCCCCGTGCAAATGACCGTGCAGCAACTGCGCGAGGCCTGGGCCTACGCGCAGAAGATCACCGAGCCCGGCATCTACTTCACCGGCACCGTCTTCCTGTGCAACCAGACGCGCGGGACGACTACCATCGACAAGAATCCCTACCGCTACTGACGGGCGCACAATGCCGCCTTCCCGATCGTCATTGCGAGCGTAGCGAAGCAATCCAGGGCGGCTCGAGACTGCTCTCGATTGCTTCGCTACGCTCGCAATGACGAAATGTAGTGGCTCTGCTCCTGCGCGGCGAATCACCGCAACGTGTTCGCTCGATGTGATGACTCCGCCGACCTCGCATCATCGTGTTACGCAGGTGCACAAAAACCACGCTCCAGCGCGATTTCCCACGCCTCGTCGCCAAAACGCATAGCCTTCAATTAATACGCTTGACGAGAAACGTAATATCCATAGCTTGTATCACATCGCCGGTCAGAGCGAAGAAACGGGGAGAGAGAATCTTGTAACAGCAGGCCGGTCCACCGGTCTGGATGGGGGGTTTTCGATGGAACAACTGCCAGTCCGCAACACGGTTCTCTCGAACGATGCGGCTGCCTTCGCGAACGATGACGGCGTGAAGCAGAAGATCTTCAACCTCGTGCCTCCGGCGTTCGTCGCCGTGATCGTTGCGTTCTGGGCTTTCGCGCCCAAGGCGCTGACCGACAACGGCTGGACGATCATCGTCACTTCCGCGCTGATCACCGTCGTCGTGCTGGGCCTCGAGTTCGTGCATGAGCGGCACGCCGGATGGCGCATGAACTGGCGTGAGTTCTTCACCGACCTGTTCTACGTCGTGCTGAGCGCCACCGTCATCTCCTGGACCGCGACCGCGCTGGCCGAGGAGCCGCTGCAGGCGATCAAGACATCGCTCGGCATCACCACGCAGTGGGCGATGCACATGCCCTGGCTGCTGCAGGTGGCGCTGGTGGTCTTCATCATGGAGTTCGGCCAGTACTGGATGCATCGCCTGATGCACAATTCGACGCCGTTCTGGCTGACCCACGCACCGCACCACCACATCACCCAGCTCAACGCCGCCAAAGGCGCAGTCGGCAATCCGATCGAGCTGTTCCTGATCAGCCTGAGCGTGCTGGCGCTGTTCGACCTCTCGCCGACCGCGCTGTTCTGCGGCTTCAACATCCTGAACGTCGTGTCGACGTTCGCGCATGCCAACGTGCGCTCCGATCCGCCGCTGTTCTATTCCTTCTTCTTCACCACGATCCGACATCACAGCCTGCATCACTCGACCGATTACCAGAGTACGCGCTGCAACTACGGCAATTCGCTGATCCTGCTCGATCGCATCTTCGGCACCTACAAGGAAGGTGAAGCCAGCGTCGTCGGGCAGGACGATCTCAGGCGCCTGTCCATCCGGGAGCAGTTCCTGTTCCCGTTCCAGCCCCTGATCGAACGGATCAGGGCAGCGCGCGGCGAAACCGCACAGCCTGCCAACTGAAAACGGCCAACCGAGCCGCAGTAATAATTCAACGCATCACGGGAGCGAACACCTCGGCGGCATTCAAGGCCGAGGGCAGTGCAAGCGCGTCGGCACGACATCCGCAAAGCGATGGCCGGCGTACGAATGAGGGTCCTCACATACACACCCACCGGGCGCGACCAAGGAGCGTGCCGGGACCGGGGCACGTCAACCGAAACTGGGGAAGCACATGACTTATCGCGCGAAACTGAGAGCAGGGCTTCTGTCCGCAACCATGATTACGAGCAGCGTGATCGCGATGCCCGCCGTGGCGCAGGAAGCGGCCGCTGCTTCCGATGAGGGCGATGCCATCATCGTCACCGGCACCCGCCGCGCCACAACGATCATGGACACGCCGATCAACATCTCGGCGATCGGCGCCGACGAGATCGCGCGCCAGCGCATCGACGACGTGCGCGACCTCGCCGACTTCACGCCGGGCCTGACCATCTCCGACACCGGCCCGGGCGGCACCGGCTCTATCGTCCTGCGCGGCCTGAACGCCTCGGATACGGCCTCGAGCGGCGCCAACTACGACGACTCGCTGGGCGTCTATCTGGGCGAAGTTCCGCTCTATTATGACTTCAAGCTGCTCGACATCGAACGCGTCGAGACGCTGCTCGGCCCGCAGGGAACGCTTTACGGCCTCGGCACGCTGGCGGGCGCTATCCGCTACATCCCCAACCGCCCCAATACCGACGCCTTCGAGAGCGAGGCCCACGGCCGCCTCTTCACCAAGAGCCACGCGACCGACCTCGGTTACCAGCTCGACGGGATGATCAACATCCCGATCGTCAAGGACCACATCGCCTTCCGCAGCGCGACCGGGTACTACTACGATCCGGGCTTCATCGATTACCCGTTCCTGATCAACGAGCCCGGCGTCTCCGACCCGCAACCTAACGGCACCAGCCGTCCGACCGGCGACGCCTACAACGCCAACCTGCACAAGCGTGAAGACCTCAACTTCGAGAAGACCTTCACCACGCGCAACCAGTTGCTGCTGCAGACCAGCGAAGACCTCAAGGTCATCTTCACTTACGCCTTCCAGCGCACCAAGACCGACGGCGCCCAGTCGAACAGCGCGGGCGTGCTGGGCTCTGGCAAGTACGAGAACGCGAGCCGCTACGCCGAACCGGTGAACCGCCGCGCGCACCTCGCCAGCATGGAGATCAACGCCAACCTCGCGGACATCGCCGACCTCGTCTCGACGACCGCCTACACCAACGTCCACACCCGCTCGCAGAGCGATAACACCGACCTGCTGCTTGACCTCGACTACGACTACGAGGCGTTCCCGGCATTCTCCAGCTGGAACGAGAGCTATGGCCGCCGCAAGCAGATCAACCAGGAAATTCGCCTCGTCTCGCGTCACGGCGGGCCGTTCAACTGGGTTCTGGGCGGCTTTTACAACCAGCAGAAGTACCACAACGACTATGCCGAGCATACGCCGGGGCTGACGGCGTTCTACGGCGACGCGGATTGGTACGGGAACCCGCTCGTCAATCCCGACGATCTCGAATACGTCAGTTACACCAAGTCCAAGGTCACCGAGAAGGCGATCTTCGGCGAAGGCACGTTCCGCGTGACACCGGCATGGCAGGTCACGGCAGGTGCTCGCTACTTCAAGTATTCCTCGCAGGTCCAGGGCGCCCTGACGCTGCCGCTCGGCGGCGACGATCCCGATACGCCCGAATACGACAACCCGCTGAGCCCCTACGACCTCGATCCGTCGGGCGGCAAGGCGTCGCAGGACGGCTGGGTGTGGAAGTTCAACACCTCGTACAACTTTACGCCGGACCTGATGATCTACGGCACCTACAGCAAGGGCTATCGCATCGGCGGACCGAACCGCGTCGCTCCCTGCCCCGATCCGGTTCCTGCCAATCAGCAGAATGCCTGCGCGCTGCCGAACGAAGTCCAGTACGGCCCGGACAAGACCAAGAACGCCGAAATCGGCGTCCGCATGCAGCTGTTCGATCGCAAGCTGACCTTCAACTTCGACGTTTATGACATCAAGTGGCAGGGCATCCAGGTCGATTCCGCCACGTATTACGGCGTCACCGGCATCACCGTGAACGGCGGCTCGGCGAAGTCTCGTGGTTTCGAAACCTCGTTCCAGTTCAAGCCGGTGCCCGCCCTGACGATCCAGGGCATGTACTCGTACACGGATGCCAAGCTGACCGAGGACGTCGACGGCATCATCACCGTGCGCACAGTCGTCAACGACTACGACGTTCGGCCCAAGTTCACGCAACTCGACGCGCTGAAGGGTGATCGACTGCCCGGCTCGGCGAAGAACCAGGGCAGCCTGGGTGCGACATACACGGTGCCGATGGGCGAAGGCGTGTTCAGCGCCAACTGGACGGCGACCTACCGCGGCAACGTGGTATCGCGCCTCGGCTGGGATCGTGGCTACGGCACGAAGATCCCCGGCTACGTGCTGCACCGCGCAACGCTTTCGTACGAGACCGACAAGTACACCGTCAGCCTCTTCGCGAACAACATCTTCGACAAGTACGCTGTGGTCTCGGTCGGTCAGGACCGCTCGCGCATCGGTGTGAACGATGGTGTCGCGGTGCGCTACTATCGCCAGACCGTGCTCAATCCGCGCACCGTCGGCGTGGAAGCGCGCATCAAGTACTGAGTATCACCGGAGGCGCTTTCCCGAAACGGGCGAGCGCCTCCGGCACTGCCACGAACTCGTGATTGCTTCGCCAGGTCTGCAATGACGTCACGCGTCGATCCCCTGCCCTTCCAGCCACGTCCGCACCGGCGCCAATTCGGTCTCGTGCGCGCGCCAACGCTCAACGGCATCGGCATTGATCGGCCGACGGACTTGCGCCGCGCTTGGTGTGGCGACGGCGGCGCGGTTCTCGTGGAACGACAGGCAGGCCTCGTCCCATTCAAGACCGCAATGGGACAGCAAACGCCGCGTCTCGCCTTCCTGATCTGCGACAAGCGCTTCATAGGACAGCTGCAACACCCGATCCGGCCATAGCTTTTGCCATAGCGCCATCAACCGGTCGAACCGTGCATAGTAGCGCGCCGTATCCATGAGATCGTACGAATAGGCGTAATAGGCGGACTGGCTGGCAAACAGGTTCTTGTAGTTGCTCCAGATCGTATCCATCGGATTGCGGCGCAGGCACACGATCCGGGCATCGGGCAAAGCCCGCGCGATATGGCCAATATAGAGGAAGTTCGCGGGCAGCTTGTCAGTGAAACGCGGCTTGGCCCGCGCGATATGATGGGCCGCGCGCTCGAGATAGGTCGCGCCCAGTTTATCCGGGTCAATTCCCGCACTGGCTGCAACGGTCTCGGCATCGATGACCCGGCGCGACGGCGTGCCCGCCAGTTGCTTGACCGCCAGCGGCATCGCCTGCAGTTCCCCCGCCGCCTCCACATCCCGGTGCGAGGACAGGATGCGATCGACGAGCGTGGTCCCGGTGCGCGGCATGCCCACCACGAAGATCGGCGCGGCTCCGCCATGTCCCGCGCCGCCCGCCGGAGCACCGGAAGCGAATACCGCATCGATCGCGTCAAAGATTTCAGCGTCCTGCGTGAAGTCGTAGCCGACGCTGCGCTTGTGCGCACAGTTGGCAGCCGAGAGGTGACGAAACGCATCGGTGGCATTGCCGAGGTCCTCGTGCTCCTTGGCCAGCGCATAGCGGATGCGCAGCGCATCGCCCGGCTCGCGCGCTGCAACCAGCGCCGCTTCCAGCCGAGCTACGTGATTGGCCTCAGGCGTCTGCCGCGACAGGATGGCGAGCGCATAGTGCGCCCGCGCATTGCCCGAATCGGTCTCAAGGATCGTCTCGTAATGCGAGCGCGCCTGCTCGATCCGTGCGGTAAAGCCGCTCGCCGCCGCAAGGTTGTATCGGTATTCGAGATCGTCCGGATCGCCCGCTACCGCTGCAGTGAACGGGGCAAGCGAGGCCTCATGATCGCCCAGCCGCGCCAGCACGCAACCGATCGTGTCGAAAGTGCGAGGATCGTCGGGGCCCAGCGCCATGGCCTGCCGGGCGGCCTCGGCAGCCTCCCCGTCGCGCCGCAACAGAATCAGCAGCCTGGCAAGCTGCGCAACATGCTCCGCCCGCGGCCCCCGTGCGACCGCCGCTTCGAGCAGCGGGACCGCGCGCGCGATCTGGCCCGCCTCCGCAGTTGCCACACCGAGCAGAAAGAAACCTGTCGGCTCGTCCGGACGAGCCTTCGCCAGAGCGGCAGCGGCTGCTCCCGCGCCTTGCAGGTCCCCCTGCCGCAACGCCTCCCTGGCCTGCGATTCAAGCGTCATGCGGAAGGACAGCCGGGGAAAAGAATATACACGAAAGCGCCTTTGATGCGGGGCATTGAGACCAGCCTAACGGGCTCGCACGGTCGTGACAATCAGCCGGTTCAGCGCGCCTTTGCAGCGGGCATCCGGATCTCCGCGACCAGCCCGCCTTCGGGCGCGTTGTGCAGCGTTACGGCACCGCCGAACGTCGCCACTTGCGCCCGCGCGATGGTCAGGCCGATGCCGGTGCCGGTCCCGGTGCTGGTCGACAGTCGCCGGAAGGGCTGAAAAGCGCGCTCGATCTCGGCCTCGGGCAGTCCGGGGCCGTGGTCGATAACGTGAATGACGAGGTCGCCCTTCTCCATCATGCAGCGCAGCTCAGCCGTGCCGCCGTACTTGAGCGCATTGTCGACGAGGTTGGCAAGCGCGCGGCCGAGAGCATTCGGCTTGACCCTTGCCTCCACCCGGATCTGTTCGATGAAAGTGACGTCGCGGCCGACTTCGGCGTAATCCTCCGCCAGCGCCGAGAGCACGGAATCGACGTCGATCACCGCCCAAGGCTCACGCACTTCGCTGCTGCGCGCAAGGTCGAGGCCATCGCGCACCATCTGCTGCGTCACCGCAAGGTCGGCGACGAGCCGCCCGCGCAGCACTTCGTCCCCGACCTGCTCAAGCCTCAGGCGCAATCGGGTAAGCGGGGTCTGGAGGTCGTGCGTGACCGAGGCAAGTATCTGCGTACGCTCGCGCAGGCCGTCACGCACTCGCGACTGGGCGAGGTTGAACGTCTCCAGCGCCGCCCGCACTTCGCTCGGCCCCTTGACCGGGATGGGCTCCAGGTCGCCCGCCAGCGAAAACTGCCGCGCCGCCTTCTCCATCCGCCGCAGCGGTGCCGTCGCGATACGCGCGGTGAGCAGCCCGAGCAGTGCGCCCGCGATGACGATGAGTTCGAGATAAGGCGGGCCCACCGGCGGCTGCCCACGGTCGGGATTGAGCAACAGGTCGATGACGAGCCGTCGTTCGCGCCCGGCGGCATCGGTATATCGCACCAGCCAGCAGTCGGGCAGCGGATCGGTGTTCATTCCCGCCGCCGGAGGATGATGCACGAACCGTGTGAAACATTGCTGCCGCGGCAGCACCCGCGCCTGTGCCGGACGCCCCAGCCGTTCACTGACGCTGCGCGACAGGCCGACATCCCAACCCAGCATCGCCAATCCGGGATCGGACCTGTGCGCCCCGAAAATGAAGCCGGAAGACACCAGATAGTCGGTTCGCTCCGCATCCACTTCGTAGCGGTGCGCGATGTCGGCGGTGCTGAGGAGGGCCGCTTGCCTCTGCAGTTCGGTGAAGGCGTGCTGCTTCCATACTTGCGAGATATGCAGCGCGAACAACGCCGAAGCGGGCATGCCGATCATCAGTATCAACGCCAGCCGCCCCGCCAGCGAGCCTGGATAAGCGCGCAGTCTCCGGGCCAGATTGCGCCACCAGCCCGATGAGGACGCCGCGCCTGCCGTCACTCGAAGGCGACCGGGCCGGGCAGGACGTAGCCTTCGCTGCGCACGGTAAGGATCAGATCGGTCCCGCCTTGCGTCCCGGCGAGCTTCTGGCGCAAGCGGCTGATCTGGATATCGATGGTCCGGTCGAACGCCACCGTGGCGCTGCGCTCGGGCAGCAGTTCCTCCCGCGAGAGGACGCGGTTGGGGGCTTCCACGAACTGCCGCAGCAGGCGGTACTCGGCCGAGGAAAGCATCACCAGTCGCTCGTCGTCAGTCACCAGGCGGCGCTGGTGCAGATCGAGCCGCCACGGCCCGAAGCGCGCATAACGGGCGGCACGCGGGCGCGTCTGATCGACTACCCGGGCGCGGCGCAGGAGATTGCGCACCCGCGCCAGCAGTTCGCGCGGCTCGAAAGGCTTCGTCAGGTAATCGTCGGCGCCGAGTTCGAGCCCCAGCACGCGGTCGATGGCATCGTCACGCGCGGTCACCATCATGATCGCGCCCTGATGGCCCGACGCGCTCAGTTCGCGGCAGAGGTCCAGCCCGTCCCCATCGGGCAGGTTGAGGTCGAGGATCAGCAGGTCCACGTGCCGCTGCTTCAGGATCGCGCGCAGTTCGGCCACGGTACCCACGGCCTCCACTTCCTGCGGCTCGCGCGAGAGCTGGCCGATGATGAGTTCGCGAATGTCGGGGTCGTCTTCGAGGATGACGATGCGCCCATTGGCTACGGGGGCTGTTGCGGTCATGGGCTGACGTCTAATCCGCTTAGGTTTCCTTGTCTGCCCCAAGTTACATCACGCGACATTTGGTTGCACGACGCAACATGCCGAAACGCGCCGAGGCTTGCCCGCACAGCCCTTGCGGCAGGATACGGCCGCCAAACATGTTCCGTGTAAAGGAGCCTTCGGGTTGCAACCTTCCATTCGGCATCTTGCCCTCGCCTCCGCCCTCGCGCTCGCCACCGTGACCACCGCCGGGTGCGGCGGGCCGTCGGCGCCGCAGCAGCAGGCCGTCGAGGTCGGGGTGGTCACGCTGAAAGCGCAGCCGGTCACCGTATCGACCTCGCTCTCGGGCCGCACCGCCGCGACCGCCGTCGCCGAAGTGCGTCCGCAGGTCGACGGGATCATCCAGACCCGCCTTTTCACCGAGGGTTCGGTGGTGAAGGCCGGGCAGCCACTCTACCAGATCGACGCGAGGCTCTACAAAGCCACGCTCGATACCTCGCGCGCGCAGCTCGAGAACGCGCAGGCGACGCTCTACAGCGCGCAGGCCAAGGCGCGCCGCTACGGCACGCTGGGCGAAACGGACGCGGTGAGCGCGCAGGACCGCGACGAAACCATCGCCTCCGCTCGCGCTGCCACCGCCTCGGTGCACCAGTACCAGGCGGCGATCCGCACGGCGCAGGTCAACCTCGGCTTCACAAAGGTTTATGCGCCGATCACCGGACGCATCGGCCGCTCCGCCTTCACGCAGGGCGCGCTGGTCACCTCCGGGCAGTCTGATGCGCTGGCGACGATCCAGCAACTCGACCCGATCTTCGTCGACATCACCCAGTCTTCCTCCGACCTGCTGAAACTGCGCAAGAGCCTGGCCAAAGGCACCATCATGCCCGGCAGCACCGCAGTCACGCTGACGCTGGAGGACGGGACGCAGTATCCGCAGCAGGGCACCGTAGAATTCAACGAGGTCAACGTCGATCCCGAGGCGGGCACCGTCACCCTGCGCGCGAAGTTCCCCAACCCTGACGGGCTCCTGATGCCGGGCATGTTCGTCAAGGTCGATACGCCGCAAGGCGTGGTGCGCAGCGCCATCCTCGCGCCGCAGCAGGGCATCACCCGCGATGCCAAGGGCAACGGCGTCGCCCTCGTCGTGAATGCGCAGGGCAAGGTGGAGCAGCGCTCGGTCGTGGTCGGACAGGCGATCGGCGACAAGTGGCTGATCTCCAGCGGCCTCAAGGCAGGCGACCGCCTGATCGTCGAAGGCACCGACAAGACGCGCGCCGGCGCGACGGTCAAGGCCGTGACCGCGAAGCTGGACCAGTAATCCCATGAGCATGAGCCGCTACTTCATCGACCGGCCGATCTTCGCCTGGGTCATCGCCATCGTCGTGATGATGGCCGGGATCGGCGGGATCATGAGCCTGCCCGTGTCCCAGTACCCGGACGTCGCCCCGCCTTCGGTCTCGATCAGCGCCACCTACCCCGGTGCATCCGCGCAGACGCTGGAGAACTCAGTCACGCAGGTGATCGAACAGCAGCTGACCGGCATCGACAACCTGCTCTACTTCTCGTCGAGTTCCGACAGTTCGGGCTCCGCCTCGGTCACTGCGACCTTCGAGAAGGGCACCGACCCCGACGTCGCGCAAGTGCAGGTGCAGAACAAGGTGCAGCAGGCCAACTCGCGTCTGCCCACGCAGGTTCAACAGCAGGGCCTGACCGTCACCAAGTCCGGTTCGGACATGCTGATGGTCGTCGCACTCTATGACGAGAGCGACCGGACTTCGTCGAGCGACGTCGCCGACTATCTCGTTTCGAATTTCCAGGACGACCTTGCCCGCGTCAACGGCGTGGGCGGCGTGCGCGTGCTTGGCTCGCAATATGCCATGCGCATCTGGCTCGACCCAGCGAAGATGCAGGGACGCCAGCTGATCCCTTCCGACGTCGAGAGCGCCCTCAACGCACAGAACGTCGACCTTTCGGCGGGCCAGCTCGGCGCGCAGCCGCTGGCGAAGGGTCAGCAACTCAACGCCGTCGTCAAGGCGAAGTCACGCCTGCAGACGCCCGATCAATTCCGCGCCATCGTCGTCAAGACGCTGACCGACGGTTCGGTGGTGCGCCTGTCGGACGTCGCCACGGTCGAGATGGGCCAGGAAAGCTACACCGTGAACGGCCGCATGAATGGCCATCCGGGCGCCGGTATCGGCATCGAACTGGCTTCCGGGGCTGACGCGCTCAAGACGGTCGCCGCCGTCAAGGCGCGGGTCGCAGAGCTGTCGCAAAGCCTGCCCGACGGCTACAAGATCGCCTTCCCGCGCGACACCAGCGACTTCGTCAAGCTGTCGATCAAGGAAGTGATCGAGACGCTGCTGATCGCGGTCGTCCTCGTCGTGCTGGTGATGTACGCCTTCCTGCAAAGCTGGCGCGCGACGCTGGTGCCTGCCATCGCGGTGCCGGTGGTGCTGCTCGGCACCTTTGGCATCCTCGCGGTGCTCGGCTATTCGATCAACACGTTGACTCTGTTCGCGATGGTGCTCGCCATCGGCCTGCTTGTCGATGACGCCATCGTCGTCGTCGAGAACGTCGAGCGCCTGATGCACGAACAGAAGCTGAGCCCCTACTACGCCACCGTGCAGTCGATGGAGGAGATCGGCTCCGCCCTTGTCGGCATCGCACTGGTGCTTTCGGCGGTGTTGTTGCCGATGGCGTTCTTCGGCGGCTCCACCGGCGTGATCTACCGCCAGTTCTCCATCACCATCGTCTCGGCCATGGGACTCTCGGTGCTCACCGCGCTGATCCTGTCTCCGGCGCTCTGCTCGATGATGCTCAAGCCCAAGGCCGAGGAAGAGCATGAGACCCGCGAGCCCGCGCCGGGCCTGCGGGGCCTGCCGTTGCGGACGAAGCGCGCGCTCGACCGTATGTTCGGCCGCTTCAACGACTGGTTCGAGCGCATGACCGGCCGCTACGTCGCGGTGACCGAGCGTGCGATCGCGCGGCGACGCTGGTGGCTCGTCGGCTATGGCGCGGTGATCCTTGCAATCATCCTACTGTTCGTGCGGCTGCCCTCCGGCTTCCTGCCGACCGAGGACCAGGGGCAAGTCATGGTTGCCTATCAGTTGCCGGCAGGCGCCACCGCCGAACGCACCGACAAGGTGCGCAAGGAGATCGAGCAGGCCTTCGCTTCCGAAGGCCATAACATCCGCGTGCTGTTCGCCATCGCCGGTTTCAGCTTCTCGGGTTCGGGCCAGAATGCAGGCATGGGCTTCGCCAGCCTTGCGCCGTTCGACGAACGCACGGCATCCAGCCAGAACGCATCTGCGATCAGCGGGCGCCTGATGGGGAAGCTGTCGAAGATCCGCGACGCGCAGGTCTTCGTCATGACCCCGCCCTCGATCCAGGGGCTGGGCCAGTCGAACGGCTTCACGTTCCAGCTGCTGAACTCCTCGAATATGGACCACGACAAGTTCGTCACCCTGCGCGACAAGCTGATCGTGGCCGCGAACCAGGACCCCAAGCTCTCGCAGGTCCGCGCCTCCAGCCTGCCGGACACCCCGCAGTTCGACATCACCTTCGACGATGCCAAGCTGTCGGTCCTCGGCCTCAGCGTGGTCAATGCGACGGACACCCTCAGCACCGCCTGGGGCGGCACGTACGTCAACGACTTCATCGACCGGGGCCGCGTCAAGAAGGTCTACCTGCAGGGCCAGGCGGATTCCCGCATGCTGCCGAGCGACCTCGACAAGTGGTTCGTCCGCTCGACGTCCGCGACCAATGCCGACGGCACCAGCAAGATGGTCCCCTTCTCCGCCTTCACGACGATGAAGTGGGAGACCGGCCCGAACGGCCTGTCGCGCTTCAACGGCCGCTCCTCGTACCAGATCGAGGGGAGTGCCGGATCGGGCTACAGTTCGGGCGACGCGATGAAGGAAATGGAGGCGTTGCAGCAGAAGCTGGCGCCGGGCACCGGCTATGCCTGGAGCGGCCTGTCGTACCAGCAGAACCAGTCGAGCGGGCAGGCTCTCTATCTCTACATCCTGTCGGTCGCGGTCGTGTTCCTGTGCCTCGCCGCGCTCTACGAAAGCTGGTCGGTGCCGCTGGCGGTGCTGCTGGTGATACCGCTCGGCGTTATCGGCGCGGTGATCTGCGTGGCGGCGCGTGGTCTTGAGAACGACATCTACTTCCAGGTCGGCCTGCTCACCACGATCGGCCTCGCGGCGAAGAATGCGATCCTGATCGTCGAGTTCGCCGAGACCGCGCGGCGCGAGGGACGCGACATGCTCCACGCCGCACTGGAAGCGGCACGGGTCCGCCTGCGGCCGATCATGATGACCTCGATCGCGTTCATGGCGGGCGTCGTGCCGCTCGCCATCGCCACCGGAGCGGGCGCGCAAGGACGCATCGCCATCGGCACGGCGGTGTTCGGCGGCATGCTGACCGCGACCGCGCTCGCCATCTTCTACGTGCCGATGTTCTTCATCATGGTCGCCCGGGTGTTCCACCGCAAGGACGCGACCACGACGCCCGCCCATACCAAGGACCACGCATGATGCGCCCCTTCCTGATCTCCACGATGGCGCTGGCCGTGGCCCTTTCCGGCTGCAACATGGCGCCCAAGTACGTCAGCCCCGAAGCCGCCGCGCCCGCGCAGTGGCCGCAGGGCGCAGCCTATGAGCCGCTACAGTCGGGCGAGGCCGGGATGCCATGGCGCACGCTCTTCGCCGATCCGCGCCTGCAGGCCGTGATCGAGCGTGCACTCGCCAACAACCAGGACTTGCAGGCGAGCCTCGCCAACGTCGCCTCGGCGCGGGCGCAATACCGTGTCGAGCGTTCGTACCAGTTGCCGACAGTGGCTGCGGGCGCTGACGCCAGCGCGACGCACGGGATGAACTCGACGCAGTTCACCAACCAGAGCTACAGCGCCGATGTCGGCTTCAGCGCGTTCGAACTGGACTTGTTCGGCCGCCTGAAGAACCAGAGCCGGGAGGCGATGGAGACTTACCTCGGCACCGAATCCGGCTATCGCTCAGCGCGGCTGACGCTGGTGGCCAACGTGGCGACCGCCTACATCACCCTTGCCTCCGACCGCGACCTTCTGGCTCTGGCCGAGCAGACCCGCGACAGCGGACAGCGCTCGGTCGATCTCACTCGCGCACTGTTCAGGTCCGGGCTGACGAGCGCCAGCGATCTCGCCTCGGCCGAAACGACGCTGGAGCAGGCCAATTCCGACATCGCCGCGCAGACCACGCAAGTCGCGCAGGACCGCAACGCGCTGGAACTGCTGGTTGGCGGACCGGTGCAGGACGCCGAACTGCCCGCATCGCTGGCGCAGCTCGATACGCGGATCGGCAAGGTGCCAGCGGGGCTTTCGTCCGAAGTCCTGCTGCGCCGCCCCGACGTGGTCGAGGCCGAGCACAACCTCAAGGGTGCCTACGCCCAGATCGGCGCGGCGCGGGCCGCGTTCTTCCCGACGATTTCGCTGACCTCCGCCATCGGCCTTGCCAGCACGGCGCTCAGCAGCCTGTTCACCGGCGATGCCTTCAACGTCAGCGGTTCGGGCAGTGCGAGCCTCCCGCTGCTGGGCGGCACCAACAAGGGCAACCTCGAATACGCCAGGGCGCAGCGCGAATACTACCTCGCGACCTATCGCTCCACGGTGCAGTCGGCGTTCAAGGACGTCGCCGATGCGCTCGCCCGGCGCGGGACGATCACGACGCAGCGCACCGCGCAGGACCGCCTCGTCGCCGCCGGGCAGAAGAGTTATGATCTCGCCGATGCGCAGTACCGGGCGGGGACCGACAGCTTCCTCAACGCGCTGGTCGCCCAGCGTTCGCTTTATGCTTACCAGCAGACGCGCATTTCCACGGTGCTGGCCGACCTGACCAACCGCATCACGGTGTACAGCGCGATCGGCGCGGATGAGAGCCTCGCCGCGCCGACTTCGTAAGGTATTGTCCTCCCTGTCGCGCAGCGATCGGGAGGATTCAGTTCACACCAGTTCCTTGAGCGGCACACCCGCGTCGGCAAGGCGCCCCATATCGGGCGTGGCGCCCGCCTCGACCAGCTTGCGCCCCTGCACGTAGTCCTTGACCATGTTCACGCAGTCCAGCGCCACGACCTTGCCCTGCTTGAGGTAAACCACCGAGAAGCTGCGCCCCTCGACGTCGCCGCGCGTCACCGTCTG
>Ga0308159_1000933_pt1 | contig 50883 bp, 46 predicted proteins | sample PhyCR1_FD_201040 | JGI IMG/M metagenome (GOLD analysis project Ga0308159, IMG submission 201040) | Phyllosphere microbial communities from UC Gill Tract Community Farm, Albany, California, United States - DLSLC.R1 | ecosystem: Host-associated > Plants > Phyllosphere > Unclassified | place: USA...
TATCTTTTGATGAGGCGGCTGAGCTGGCTTATTTCGGTGCGAAAATTTTACATCCGCAATCTGTTTTCCCGGCGCAGAAATATAAAATCCCTGTTCGTTTGTTAAATACGATGGAGCCATCGGCTGCAGGAACGTTAATTACACACGATAGCGAAAAAGGAAAGATAAAATCCATTGCAGCGAAAGATGGAATTACGGCCATTCGCATTCAATCTAGCCGGATGTTGCTGGCTTATGGTTTCCTTCGTCGTGTTTTCGAGGTATTTGAACGTTATAAGACACCAATTGATATGATTACGACTTCTGAGGTGGCGGTTTCGCTTACTATTGATGAAATTGGGAATCTTCCTAAAATTATCGAAGAGCTGGAAAGTTTTGGAACGGTTGAGGTAGATACAAATCACAGTATTGTATGTGTGGTAGGTGATTTTGGTTCTGAAAAACATGGCTTTGCGAGCAGGGTTTTAGAAGGACTGAAGCATATTCCTATCAGAATGATTTCTTACGGCGGAAGCAATTACAATGTGTCATTGCTTATTTTAAGTGAATATAAAACCGAGGCATTAAGAAGCCTGCATAATCGGCTATTCGAATAGAAGGTAAAGCGCACCGAAAATGACCAAAAGGCCAAGTAAGCCATGCAAAGCTAAAAAGCCTTTTGGAAGTTGATCACTTTTATATTTTTTATAGGAATTATACAAACCTAAAGAGATAATGAATACAATAAATATGGCTGCTACGATCTTCATTTTTTAATAAATAAGAAGAATAATACAATCAGGAGCAAAACGAGTGAAAACCGTATTTTTCCGTTGTATTGTTTTTGGGTAATTCTTCCGTTTTTTAAATCGAGGTAATTACCGAAATACACCAGCCCAAAAAATAAAATTAAAACTATAATAAGGAATTTGAACATGTTCGCCGATAAAGATATATCAAAGTTTAACAATATAGAAACACCTTTTTACTATTACGATACCGATTTACTGCAAAAAACGCTTCTTACCTGTGCGGAAGCAGCTGCTCCGTATGATTTTCATATCCATTATGCTTTAAAGGCCAACTTCAATACTGTTCTGCTAGAAGAGATTAAGGGCATCGGTTTCGGCGCAGATTGCGTGAGTGCCGGAGAGGTGAGAAGGGCAGTAGAAGTGGGTTTCGATCATCAGAAAATCGTTTTTGCAGGAGTAGGCAAATCTGATAAAGAAATTAATGAAGCCTTGGATCTGGATATTTTCTGCTTCAATGTAGAATCTATCCAGGAGTTGGAAGTGCTGAACGAACTTGCCGCTGCAAAAGGTAAAATTGCACAAGTAGCTATTCGGATTAACCCTAATGTTGATGCACATACCCATCATAACATTACCACGGGTTTAGATGAAAATAAGTTTGGTGTTAATTCATGGGATTTGCCAGAATGTGCGGAAACTTTAAAAGTATCTGCAAGCTTAAAATTCATTGGCATTCATTTCCATATTGGTTCTCAGATCACCAACCTGGATGTATATAAAAACCTCTGCGTCAGAGTAAATGAATTTGCTACATGGTTTGAAGATAAAGGCTTTACCTTAAAGGTTTTAAATGTAGGTGGAGGTTTAGGTATCGACTACTATAACCCTGATCATCAAATACCTTACTTCGAATCTTACTTTAAAATTTTTGACGAATTTTTGGAAATTAAAGCAGGTCAGGAAGTACACTTTGAATTGGGAAGGGCCCTTGTTGGTCAATCTGCATCACTTATTACCAGAGCTTTATACATCAAAAACGGGAAGAAAAAAAACTTCGTCGTTTTGGATGCCGGCATGACAGAATTGATGCGTCCGGCATTATATCAGGCCTATCATAAAATTGAAAACTTAAGCCGGAAGCCGGAAGCCGGAAGTCTGGAGTCTGGTATTACCAAATACGATATCGTTGGACCGATCTGTGAAAGCACCGATTGCTTCGGGAAAGAAGTGGAGCAACCAGAATCTTTCAGGGGTGATATTTTTGCCATCCGCAGTGCAGGTGCTTACGGAGAAGTAATGGCTTCCAAATATAATCTAAGAGATGCCATAAGATCTGTTTATAGTAACGAAATTTAATAGTAATCGCCGATGCGTGGAGCAAATTTGCAACCGTATCGGCGATCTTTAATTTAGTTCATCATACTTAAAACTTGATGCCTAAAGAAAATCTAATGTTAAAGGGTTCTCCTTCAACAAAGAAATAGTTATTTCCTGCATATGGGAAATCAGTTGTAATATCCCCAGAAGAAATATAACGTTTATTCGCCAGGTTATCTGCAATTACCCTAACCCAATACCTTGGATTTGTGAAGCTTACGCCGGCGTCAAATTTGGTGTAATTCGGTAAGAAAACATCCCGCTGACTAATTGCCGAGAGTTTTGAAATACTGGTTTGTCCGGCGCTGAGTGAAATTTTGTTATAGCCTTTCAATGGGATGCTGTATTGAATCCAGGTATTAAAAATTTGCTGTGGCACATCAGGCATTTTCTGACCAACAATCGAGGGATTATCTGGAGTGGGATCCAGGTTATTGTCTTTGGTAATTTTTGCCTCCACATAAGTGTAATTAGCTACTAGCGAAAAACGGTTGGTAATATTCCCTATTACATCAACTTCTACTCCATTGCTTACCACTTCACCCAATTGCAGGTAATAAGCTACAGCGCCCGCCGCAGCAGTGTAACTTCTAAAATCTCTTGCGGATACATTTTGCTTTGCGGAATGAAATCCGTTTATGGTAGTCAATAGCTTTCCATTGAACCATTTTTTCTTAAATCCAAGATCGAAGCTATTTCCAAATTGAGGGTCTATCGGTTTGGTTCCGGTAACGGTTCGCTGCCCTGGTGTGGTGCCATCTGTAGTTTCCGTTACCACTTGCCCTGTTTGCGGAACAAAGGATTGGTCATATAAAAAGTAGATTGAAGAAGTAGAATCAGGAGTAAAAGTCAGTGCCAAACGAGGTGAAAAGGCTTTTTGCTTATATTGGTCAGGGGCGCGGGGACCTCTCGTTGTGGTTAAAATATTTTGATTTCTATATGTTGTATACCGTGCACCAACGGTTAGGAAAAATTTATCAAAGGCAATGTTCTCATAAATGTACGCTGCAGTATAATGGATTTTATTTTCCTGCCGGATGGATCTTTTCGTAGCAGTCACTGTATTTGGATCAACATCATAGTTTGGATTGTTACGGTCGAAAGTGATTGAACTACTTCCATAATAGGTTGATAGCGAATCTTTTCCTTTAGTGTAGTCTCCTCCGATTAAAAGCGTGTGTTTAAATTGCCCGGTGTTAAATTTTCCGTTCAGAAATAGATTGGTATTATACGTTTCACCCAATAGATTAGAATTGCTGGATATTCGTCTTGTGTTACCGGCATCATCAAAACTGATCGACGTTCTGTTGTTAGACGAAACCATATACCATTGTGTAGAAGGTGCCTTAATGTAATTAGACTGGGAAGTTAACTGCCAGTTCGAATTAAATTGATGAACAGCAACAAATCGGCCGGTATGCGTTTGCGCAACACTCAGCGGCAGCCCAATGCCCGCACTGTAATTTACACCAATAGGATCCTGCAAAACATCATTATCCTGACGGAGTTTATTGATTGATGAACCATTTTTCACCTCTCCTCGAATGTAATTGTATTCGGCAATGACGTAAGTCCGCGGACTAAAGTTGTATTGAAGTACCGGAGCAATAACATATTTCTCTGTTTTCATGAGGTTCAGATAAGAATGCTGGCGTTGATAAGCGGCATTGAAGCGGTAGGAGAAGCCCTTATTCAAAGCTTTACTTCCAATATCAACTGTAGAGCGGAAAAGATTGTAATTGCCTCTAGTAAGCTGAACATTCAGGAGTTTTTCTTTTGGAGATTTAGTGGAAATATTCAGTGTACCCCCGGGTTCTCCAACGGCACTGATAAATCCCGCCGGACCTTTTATAAATTCCAGACTTTCGATCAAAGCTTCATCATCAAGCGTTGCGCCAAGAACCAGTCGGCTGGGCATTCCATTAATGGTGGTAGAGGCATTGAATCCTCTGATCTTAATGGATGCCGAATTATCAAATGGTGAACTATTGTATCCAAAATAAATCCCACTGGCATTCCTGGCCATATCTTTTAATTGAAAACTTCCCTGTTGCTGTATCAGGGCAGAAGAAATACTGATGATGTTTTGAGGCATCTGAAGCAGAGGAATCTGCATTCTTAATGCCGGAGATAAAGTATCTTTTCTCAACTTCGCCGCTTTTCTTCCGGCAATGCTGATTTCTCTCAGCTGCTGCGTCCTGTTAGAGTCAAGGGTAGATTTCGTTTTGCTTTGTTGCTGGGCAAATAGCTGGGGGACGTAAATCAGAATAATTAAGGAGAGGTAAAGTTTTTTCTTCATTTCTGTGATTGTTAAATTGATGGTAACTGCGTTTATAATGGTGATTTGATTTTTATGCTTAAGAATAACATAGAAGCCGATATCATCAGCAGTCCGATGATGCCGATCAAAATATTTTTGCGCTTTCCGGGCATTGGTATCATTTCAAATCTTGGAAGATGATGTAAGTCTGCCAAGGTTAAATTTTTGTTATGAATAATATAATCCGTCATAAAATCAACCCACGTTTTTTGAAAACGATTGACTTGGTTTTGATAACACAGGTAATCCGTCTGGCCACTTTCTGCTATAGAATTCAGCAGATATTGTGTTTTGGTGGCTGGATTAAGCCAGCTTAATTTGGCAGAAATTGAATGCTGCTTTTGCGGATACTGATTATAATCTTCAATCGCAGAGGTCATCTTCCGGCCCAGGAGATCATAATAGGCAACGAAGCGCACAGTACTATTCTCACTGGTATCTGCAGGACTTTTCAGGGAATAGTATTTAGGATTATTCATATAAAACGTATCAATAAGCGCTTGTTTAGGCATGGCCCAAATGGCTTCGCTATTTTCTCTTAGTGCAACGGCTTCATCTGTTTTTAACGGAATGGGGTACGCCTGGCGAACGATCGCATTGGTAATGGCTGGCAATACCAGGAGAAAGAAGCACCACGCTGCCAATAGATAAAGTGCATTTGCTGCAGAACTTCTGCCAAGTTTGATCAAGAGTAAACAGATTGAAAACCAGAAGACCAAATAAGCAGTAACAGTGAAAAGCCATAGTAATGAAGTGATCAGGTCAAAGGAATTTAGCAGCGAATCACTAATGATTCCGATAGCACTCAGCAACCAGGCCAATAGTGCCACCACGGTAAAACGGAAGCCGAGTTTATAAAAGATGATCCGTTCAACATGCTTTCCCTGAACAGCTAACAGCCGGTCAGTTTGTTGTTCTTTCTCCTTTGACCAGGTGTTATAAGATAAAGCAATAGCCAGTAGGGGAAGAAGGTAAGTGATCACATAAGCGAGATCGAAGTTTCCTGCCGCAAGCATTTCTGGATTGGCAATTTCGGCATTTGATGCTTGTACGGCATTTCGTCTCCTGGTAATGACATCGTAATAAGGCAATAAATCCCGTTGTCCAACAGCAAGCGACATTAATTGTGCTGGGCGGTTTACCGCATTCAGCGGATTCCGATACTCAATCACAGCAGGGATGCCAGCCTGCGCATAACTAATTTTTCCTTCAGCAGTAGTGGTATCTGCCTTAAAACTGATAGCCAGTTCACTAAATTTCTTGTCATAGGCTCGTTCCAGGCTATCTATTGCCGTAATTTGTTTTTTAGCGAAATGGTAACCATCATAAATACTATACAGGCCGGTTAAAAAGAAGAAAGCAATTAAGCATAATAGCAATCGCTGTCTGCAGAGCATGCGTAGTTCAAATCCAAATACAGTTTTAAGCAGGTTCATAATGGCGGGCTAAAGAACGTGAAGCAATAAATTGAAGCAATACGGTAAGCAGCAGTATCCATCCGGCGATAGCACAAAATGCAATCTCATTTAACTTGATCACTTTATGTATAGGAGGAAGCTGATCGTCAAACTTGTTTAGCTGTGCAAAGTAATGAGGTCCCAACGTATACTCTCCATTTTCACCTTTACTATGCATGGCTAACTGCTCATTCAGCGTTTTGATTAAGTGATTACGATAGGTTTGCGCCTGCTTAAAAAAATACTGGTGATGGTAATAGTCGGTACCTGATAGCGACATCGAAATCCGCTTGATGGAAAGAAACGGATTGAATATTCCTGCTATCTTCAAGAAGTTTTGTTGTTTATTAAACTGTTGTGCTACCTGCGACAGATAATGGTTAAACACCATAGTACGATAATCTTCATGGTATTGAAATGTTAAGCCCTCAATATTAAAGGGCAGCTCACTAACAGTATCGGCGTGGTACTTTTTGAGCATATTCCTTACAAACCTTTCCCCCCGTACTGCATAAGGATCATCTCCGTTAAGCCCGTTTCTATAGCCCTGTTCAACAAGATCCGTGAAGGCAGCCCGCGACATGGGCAAATAGCTTCGATCAGCTATTCCGGTTAGCAATTTTGGTGAAATAATACTCATTAAAATCCAGCAGCTCAGTGCAGTTAAAAGGGCTTTTCCAGAATGACCACTCCATGCAGAAATCAGTGTACCTAATAATGCGATAAATAAAAAATAAAGTAGAAAGGCGAACATCACCCATAGTAATCTTGCAAGGAGGACAGTAGTCTCCGGAAAAATGAGTAACACAAAAATCATCAACAAAAAGATAGGTAAAACTACCGCTACGATAAATAGGTAGCTGGAGATTGCCTTGACCCATATTAACCTGGATGTGCTTAATCCCTGAGCCAGCAGCATTTTCAATGTACCTTGTTCTTTTTCGGTGGTGATGCTGGTTGCGGTAATGAAGAGCAGGAGGAGCGGGATCATCAATTGCAAAATCAGCGCTAAAGTTAGCCGGCCGAAGCGCATTGATCCATCATTTCCTAACGCATTCGCGGCATCGGGTTCATGTTGAACATGGGCTTCAATCCGGTAGGTATTTCCGGCATAATCATCTAAGCCGGTATCAAAAACATTTAACAGATTAATCGATTTAAAAAGATAAGTACCAAAGTGTGCGGCATCATGTGGATTACGTTGTTGATGCTCCCATTGCTGTCTGAAAAGCCCATTCGCTTCAACTCTTTGTTTATGTGCCGATTGATAATCTAACCATGTACAAATGGTAGCTGCAATAAAAAGCATCCAAATCATCACGGTGGAGATGAGCATCGTCTTGTTTCGGTAAACCACCAGCAACTCTTTTTTTATCAGCATTTGCCAAATGGCAAAGTCATTTTTTTTCATCGAAAGATTAATTTTTAATGCATCAAAGTTGCATTATATTTTACATATTTGCAACTACATTGCATTTACTATTTTTGAATTCCTCATGGTTAAAGATTTTATACGCAGAAGAAAGTATCCATTTTATAAGCAGCCAGACGCCATGGATTGTGGTCCCGTTTGCCTCAAAATGATTGCTGACTATCACGGCAAGAATTTTTCCATGCAGCATTTAAGAAAACTTTGCAAAATTGGAAAGCAGGGAACAACTATGCTTGATTTGATTGATGCTGCAGAAAATATCGGGTTCAAAACCATGGCTGTAGAATTGGAATATAATAAGCTGCATAGATTGCCCATGCCCTGCATAGTTCATTGGCAAAAAGAACATTATGTTGTTGTTTATGAAGTAAGCAATGAGCATGTTTATCTCGCAGATCCAGCCCTTAATGATAAAATAAAACTAGATATTGCTACATTTTTATCAGGATGGAATATTAATGATGATGCCCAGGTTGGTCGGGTTTTGCTGCTGGAAACAACCAATTCATTCCACGAAATGGATAGCAAACCAGATCATAAAACTTCGCTGTGGAATCTCGTTCCTTACCTAAAATTACACCGAAAAGGTTGGTTTCCAATCGCCGTGAGTTTGGCAATGGCAAGCGGTTTCTCACTCGTTATTCCACTGCTTACCCAAATGATCGTTGATAAGGGAATTCAAGGGAAAAATACCAATCTGTTATTGTTGATTTGTTTAGGACAACTCATGCTTTTTTCTGGCCGGATGCTGATGGATTTCGTACGCGGGAGGTTATTATTTAGAATTGGTGCCCGAACGAGCATCACCATGCTAAAGGATTTTCTGGCCAAGCTAATGAAATTGCCTTTCTCCTTTTTTGATAACCGGCAAGCGGGAGACAATATGCAGCGTGTAAATGATAATCAGCGCATAGAGGAATTTCTGACCAACTCGCTCATTAATTTTATATTATCAGCAATTACCCTGATCGTACTTGGTGGCGTTTTGCTGCATTACAACTGGCAGATTTTTCTGTTATTTATTATTGGCGCAGGTATCAGCGTAGTCTGGTCTAACTCTTTTCAGCAGAAAAGAAAAATTATCGATCAAAAGAAATTCAAGGTACTTTCTGCAAATCAGCAATTGCTGCTGGAGATATTTTATGCCATGCAAGAAATCAAATTAACAGGCAGTGAGGATGAAAAAAAGCAGCTTTGGGAAGGCTTACAAGATCAATCGTTTGATCTCAAACTGGAAGCTTTACAACTTGATCAGCGGATGCAGGGTGTTGGTTCCTTTATCAACGAGGTAAAGAATGTGCTCATCACTTATGCCGCAGCCATGCTGGTCATTCACGATCAGGTAACCTTAGGCGGGATGCTGGCCATCACGTATATCTGTGGTCAGTTGAATGCTCCGGTAAATCAGTTAGTGGAATTTTCGAGGGTTTCGCAAAATGCAAAATTCAGTTTACTGCGGATAGATGAGGTGCAAAAGGAGACTGAAGAAGATTTCGGCGTGGAGGAGGAATTGAGTGAAGATGGCCCGGTAGAAATTTCATTACATCAGGTATCTTTTAGATATGGAGGCAAACACAGCGCACTGGTTTTAAAAGATGTCAGTTTAAAAATTCCGGCAGGAAAAGTAACCGCCATTGTAGGAACTAGTGGTAGTGGGAAAACGACCTTAATCAAGCTTTTACTTAAATTTTATGCTGCTTCGGCCGGGGAAATTAAAATAGGCGACCAAAAAATCGAAACGATCAATGCCAGATCATGGCGAAAACACTGCGGTGTCGTAATGCAAGACGGATACGTTTTCATGGATACCATTGCCAATAATATTTTCGCTGGGGCTGAAGTCAAAGATTTTAATCGTCTTTATGATGCAGCTAAAATGGCAAACATGCATGCCTTTTTCATGAAGATGCCATTTGGATATGAAACGGTAGTAGGAAGGGATGGTTACGGGTTGAGTGAAGGCCAAAAACAACGCTTATTGATCGCCAGAATGATTTACCGCAACCCGGATTATGTTTTTCTTGATGAAGCTACGAATTCGCTCGATGCGCAGAACGAACTTTCAATTGTAAATAATCTGAATACTTTTTTTCAAGGCAAAACGGTGCTGATCGTTGCCCATAGACTCAGTACGGTTAAAAATGCTGACCAAATTGTGGTGCTTCAACAAGGTGAAATTAAGGAAGTAGGTACGCATCAGCGGCTGCTCCAAGTTAAAGGACATTATTATCACCTGATCAAAAATCAACTTGAACTCGGCCAATGACCTGCCATCAACCTAAAACCATTTTATGTCAATCAAAATATTTCCTTATTCCTTAGTTCGATATGCGAATCTTAACCATGATGTCTTCGAACAGCTTTCTTTAACGCAGGGCGAAAAGTTAATCGAAACGCATCGCTATTACCTGAATAGGAGAGATGATTTAAAAAATATTTTATGCGATGCCTTATTTCCGGTGATCAGCCAACAAAGTGACGATCAACTCAGGCAGCAACTAATCAACATCAAAAGGAGAATATTTAACCACAAAACAATAACTGCAAAACAAGCGGCACTTATCAGAAGCCTAAACTCCTTGTCATTATCAGAATCTTTTGAAGCTTACCTGTTAAACGAAGCTTTAATTGGAGATTTTTTTGAGATTAATGAACCGTGGTTTAAGCGAGAAGTGGTAATACATAGGCAAATTGTTCAGCAAATGGTATTAAATCCTGAACTGAAAAATGGGTTAATGTTGTCTAGCCCTATCCTGTATACGCAATCAAAAGATAATGTAAATAAAGATCCTGAAAACTTCAAGCAAAAAGAGTTTCGAATGGAATTCAGTCTATTGCGTTACCTCAGCCGAATGGCTTTCAAAACATCTCCGTTTAGTAGTTTCACCTTTACCGGCGTGATGACCACCGGGCCTGATTCGATAAATCAACCTTTAATAAACATTAAAGTTCAGGGTAAACTCAAACTGAACAATATCCTTTTTGAATATGTGCGAGGCATACTCAGGCATCACCCCGTCTTAAACCAATATTTGTTGCTGAAAATTAATATTACAGCTGAAACTAAAAATGATAAAATACAATTCCTGACTAATTTTAATAACATCGAATCCTTTCAGCAATTGCCAGCTGATGGCCTACCGTTATTGGCTGCGAATTATCTTCAACGCACTAATCAGCCAGTCACTTTAGAAATATTGACAAAATATCTGTCTGCGCATGTGGAAAATGCCGATAAAGAAACACTAAAAGCGTACCTCGTAAAGCTGATAAATACCGGCCTATTTGAATTAGGATTTGGATTTTCTGGAATGGATGAAAACTGGGATATGAAATTATTGGACTTTCTTAAATCATTATCAAAGAATAATGATTTAGCTAAGCCTTTAATTAATCTTTTTGAAACGTTGCAATTTCATCGGGAAAACTACATATCCAAAGAACCGAACGAACGATATCAAATATTACAACAAGCAGAAGCGCAAGTCAATGACACTTTTCTACAATTGCAAAAGCAGGCCAATTTGCCATATTACAGCAGTGCTGATGAAAAAAAAATCATCGAACCAGAAGAAACCCAAAATCAGCAAGGCTTTCAAACAAATAATTTTGTTCCATATTATTTTTCAGCGCGGAATATTTTTTTCGAGGATTGTTCCACAAGCCAAACTGAAGTATTAGCTGAAAAAGGAATCACTGAGTTTACATCAAAAGTAAATGAGCTGGCCAAACTTTTGCTTCCGCTGGATGTGATGCGTAAGGAACGCATTAAAATGCGTGATTTTTATATCAGACATTATCCCGGAAATGAAAAAGTCAGAATCACCGAATTTTACCGGGATTACTATTTTTATATAAAAAAGCCGGAAAAAGAGGTATCGAATGGAAATAATCAGGAATTAACGGATATCGCACTTTGGAAAGCTGCTGTTTTGACAAAACTGGAGCAGGATGTCGCTGGTAATGAAACGCTAAACCTGACTGTTGATTTCTTTGCAGATTTACCTGGTCAAAGGGATCTCGGAATCATTTCATCGGCAGGTGCATTTGTACAGTTTTATGAATGCGATCAACAAGATCGGTTTTATGGTGTAATCAATTCACTTTTACCTGGAATGGGGAAAGTAAGCGGACGATTTCTGTCGCTCTTCGACTCAAAAATACAAGATGAATTTATCGCTCAAAATGAGGCTATAAATCCGGAAGTAATTAAAGTCGAATTAAACGATGCTTCAACCTTTAACGCAAACATTCATCCGCCCTTGCTGAATCAAGAGCTTGCACTTCCTTCTGGAAATAATATATATCCTGAAGATCAACAAATCAAAGTTGGTGATTTAGCGGTTTGCCTGGATCTAACTACGAATCGCCTTAAACTTTGGCGCAATGACCAGGAAGTTTTTAGTTATGATCTGAGTTTGGAATCTTTTTATAACCGGTCTAATTTATATCAGTTGCTAGCCCATTTCAATCCTGATGCGCGCATCTCATTGCAACCTTTTATTCAGCTGGTCGATCAGCATTATCTAGGCAAGTTTGGAGATCAGGAGCCTGATATTTACTTGCTTCCCAGAATCACGTTTGAAGAAACGGTAGTGATCAGGAGAAAAACCTGGCGAATCAAAACTGCTGTGATTCCAGTTCAGCAGCCAGTGGAAACTGATTTTGAATATTTTATCCGCATAAATAGCTGGTTTGAATTAGAACAAATACCCACAAAGTTCTTTTTGTTTTTAAGGAAACGAGCCTACCAAAACAAAGTTTCAGAAGGTGAAATTGCCAAAATGGAAGGTTTGCATGATGATTATAAACCACAATATCTGGCGTTAGATAAGCCGTTGTTTGTAACAATGTTTAAACGACTTTTAGCCAGGGCAGGGAATGATATCACCATAGAAGAAGTACTTCCAGCACCGGCGAAAGGCGGAGTTAAAGAATATTTAATACAATGGTACAATGGATAATACAATCAAACGCACCGATTATGCCTGGCTTAGTCTGCACATCTATTTTAGTGGAGACGCCGATGAGTTTTTAAAACGTGCCATCGCACCCTTTATTGGTAGATGGAAAAGCTATTTTTCCCTCGGTTCCCCATGGTTTTTTATTCGCTATTGGGAGGGAGGAAGCCATATCAGGATAAGGTTTCATGCCAATCCATTTTACCATGAGCAGATCAAGAGTTCGTTAAATAACGATATTTTTAATTACCCGAATGCTTTATATAAAGTGGAAAAAGTGCTAACGGCTAACTATGATCCTGAAATTAGTCGTTATGGAAATGAGGAAAGTATCGCCTGGGCAGAGCAGCATTTCGCAGCTTCATCCCACTACATTTTAAACTGGCTTTTAACAAGAGCTGATAACAGGCAAGTTACTTTGCAGGCCATACAACTTCACTTAATGTTATTGTTTTGTGCCAAACTGGAGCCGGGAAAAATGATCAAGTTATGCGACTTTTTCATAAATGGTTGGTTACCTAGACTTTATCGTCCTGAGATTCCTGTTGAAGATGAAAAAGAATACTGGCTTAACCACTTTGAACACACATTTTCATCAAAGAAAGACACCATTTGTTTGGCAGCTAACCATTTTTGGGAGGAATTGGCTGAAAATAAGCTGAATAATAATTTAACTGAATACTATGCAAGAAGCCAGGAGATTATGAATCAGTATCAACAAGCTGAATTTAATGAATTAAAGGTTCAGGAAATCATTTCAAGTCTGATACACATGACCAATAACAGGCTTGGTATTGCCAATCAGGAAGAAGCGTACCTCATGTACGTTGTTAAAACTTGCATCCAATCTATTTATCAGGCGTATCATTCAAATTAATTTATGTTCACAGCTGCTCAGATCAAAGTTTTTACTAACCATCTTAACGAGATAAAAGATGATTTGTGCTTACATAAAAAAGAAACGGCAAATGAAGCCTGGTGGCCGACACCATATTATGTCAATCCAGATGAATATGCTTTTCAGGAAAGCTACGATATCTTTAATGGTAATTGCGGCATTGCGTTATTCTTTCTGGAACTTTATCATTATGATCAAAATGAGGCTCATATAGATTTAATTGATAAAATGATGTTCAGAATGATGAAATCTGACGCCATTCTTAAACCCAAATTCTTCGCATTTTATACTGGTCTTGGTGGAGTGATTTATACCAATTTAAAGATCTACGAAGTAATAGGAATTCAAAAATACCTCGATAACGCATTACTAATCACATTATCCAACAAAACACAATTAAGCAAGCAACTGTTGAAAGCCGATCTATTAAGTGGTTATACCGGAAATCTTCTGGTGTTTACTTTACTGTATCACCATAGTCAAAATGACGAAGTGTTGCAATTGATCTATTTGCTCTTAGATCGCCTCGTTCAGGAAGCGCGTGTATCAAAGGCAGGTTTGAAATGGGATTATAATCAATCCAAAAAGGCATACGATAGCATGACTGGATTTTCTCATGGTGCATCTGGTATCGCATACTGTTTAATGCAATTGAGTGTTTATTTTAATGCACCAGGTTTATTGTATCTGGCAGAAGAGGCCATGGCATATGAAATGCAGTATTATCACGCTCCAGCTCAAAACTGGCTTGATCTGCGTATTGGTAATTATAATTTAGCAAAACCACAGGCACATCTTTGGCAACTCGAAACTTTCGTTTCAGATATGGTAGTCGTAAATGCCTGGGCACATGGCGCTGCAGGCGTAGGATTATCGAGGAATCTGGCATTTGAACTCACGCAAAAAAGCAAATATTCGAAGCATTGTAATGATGCACTTGAAAAATGCCTTTCAGATCTTAAAAATACAATCCGACCTGATTTCACTTTGGTAAGTGGCTACGCCGGAATGATTCCATTTTTGTTGTGTAATACTGATAAAAAGGGAGTATCTGAAAATATTTGTGAAGTCATTAATGGAGCCATTCAACAATATCAGAAAACAAGCAGCTATAGTGAATACCTTTCTTGTGGGGCACATGATTACGGACTTTTTTCTGGGAAGGCTGGTGTAGGTTATTTGCTTTTACAGTTGTTACTCGGAAATCAATCTGATTCTGTTGCAAAACCAGTTTTACCCAAACCTAAAAAGATCACTCATCTGAACGAACGTTTTTCAGACCTCAATATTAAACACCGGATTTTTTCAACTTATTATAGCAGGACGATTGAAATGCTTAACAAGATGGAGGTGAGCATCGAGTCTCTCTGTAAAGCAGAGAATATTGATCAGTTTAGTGAGCTTTTATCGACCTTGATTCATCCGATAGAAGGAACTAATGAAGCGATTAGGAATTCATTCCAGCTGGAATCGGAGATTTTGGATCTATGGAAACTTCATAAAGGTTATTTTAGTTATCAGCAACGAAACATTTACCTCAAAAAAAACGCAGAAGATGCCAATCGAAAGTCAGATTCAGATTTGATAAAGCTAAGTTTAAAACTTAACGATCATGTAAAGTACTATGGAGATCATGAAAATTCTGATCAGTTGGTTTTGTATTGTAACGAAGATGGAGTTAAAGAAATTAAAATCGGAATCTTGCCTGCCATCATTATTAAATCCTTAATCAATGGCGAAATAATAATATCCAAATTGATAAAGAAAATCATCAATGAATATTTTAAGCTAAATGCAGACAAAGAACAAATCAGTATGAAGATTATATTACAAATCCGGTTATTACTTAAAGGCGGCTTTGTAAGTTGTATAGCATAAACAAGGCGCCGGTTGGCGCCTTGAACTTGAACTAAAATAACTAGCAGATAACCGTGGTGCATCTTACCGGTGGGGTATGATGGTCATCTGTTTGTTCTGTGTGCGTAGGTTCTGATACATTACCTAAACCACCTGATAAACGCATTGCAACTTCACTGTCGATACTCGTTACAAAACTTTCCAATTGAAGGTCTTCTAGATTCAATTTGATTTTTTCTGGTTGATTTTTCATAAAATAAGTGATTAAATATGATGCCTACTGGTGGTTACGAGGTTTCGGCTTATCCCCGGTTGCAACAGTACTAAGATAAGTAATTGCAACTATGTTGCAAAATATAAAATCAATATTTCGCTACATTGTTGCAAATAAATTCAGGCATACTAAATATTTTACCAATCGTATGGAATTTGTTTGGCAGTAGAGTGGGAAAATGAAATAATAAAAATGGAAAGGTTGGTTATCTCCGCTTGCCGGAAGCAATAAATATAAATGCACCGGCAATTAAAATGATACCGCCAACGTAGGGCGGCCAGGCAACAGACTTCTGTCTGTCTGCAGAAATTTGAATTGGACCAGCATCTACTATTTTTTCTTTTTTAGTATAAGAGAAGCCGGTCCAAACCAGCATCGCAATGCCAGCAATAATTAATATAATTCCTACGGTTCTGTTCATGATTTTATATATAAGGTAAGATCTAAACAGTAAGGTCTTCTTTAAGTTTTATTCGTCGAAAAAATCGACAAGGCCACCGATGAAATATTCATCTATGCCTTCTGTAAATTCTTTATAATCTTCCTCAGGAATGTTCGTTTGTCTGAATTCTAAGGAAGTTCCTTCTTTATCAGCATGAAGTTTTATGGTAACGATAGAAGGTTCTCGCTCTTCTCCGAAATACCATTGCTGAACAATTCTTTTATTTGTTTCGAATTCCAGGTTTTTACCGACAATATCGCCATCCCAAAAAGAAAATTCAGTATCTGGTTTCTCTTCAAATTCAACTTCTGCGCCAGTCCAAAGTTTGATGCTGATGTCTTTTGTAAGCGCTAAATAAACTTCTTCAGGTGTCGCTGGTATATAGGTGTATTTTTTATAGTCCATTAGGCAATATTAATAGGATAGTGTGATAATTTACTTTTTGGGTTTAATGTTTTCTGATCTGTAGACTCAATGCGTCAAAATTAAACATTAATCCGGTACTCGGAACGCAATTTTATTTAAAAGCATTCAATCCGGTAACGTCCATTCCTGTGATAAGTAAATGGATGTCGTGAGTGCCTTCGTAGGTTACTACAGATTCAAGGTTCATCATATGGCGCATAATCGAATATTCGCCGGTGATCCCCATTCCGCCCAGCATTTGACGGGCATTTCTGGCAATATCAAGCGCAATTTCTACACTGTTTCTTTTAGCCATGGAGATTTGTTCGGCAGTGGCGCGATTTTCGCTTTTTAACACGCCCAGGCGCCAAACCAATAGTTGGCCTTTGGTAATTTCAGTAACCATTTCCGCCAGTTTCTTTTGTTGTAACTGGAATCCTCCGATCGGTTTTCCAAACTGTACCCGTTCCTTTGAATAACGCAAGGCCGTATCATAACAATCCATCGCTGCACCTAATGCGCCCCAGGCAATGCCATAACGCGCCTGGTTCAAGCAACCCAGCGGACCTTTCAACCCACTAATTTCCGGAAAAACGTTTTCTTTTGGTATTTGAACATTATCGAAAACAAGCTCGCCGGTAGCAGATGCCCTTAAGCTCCATTTGTTATGTGTTTCTGGGGTAGAAAAGCCTTCCATGCCGCGTTCAACAACCATCCCTCTGATTTTTCCAGCTTCATCTTTAGCCCAGACTACGGCAATATCGGCAAAGGGCGCATTGCTGATCCACATTTTCGCGCCATTTAAAATATAGTGAGATCCTGCATCTTTGATATTAGTCACCATCCCGCCCGGGTTAGAGCCATGGTCAGGTTCTGTTAAACCAAAGCAACCCATCATTTCGCCGCTGGCTAATTTTGGAAGATATTTTTTTCGCTGTTCTTCACTTCCGTAAGCATAAATCGGATACATCACCAGAGAGCCCTGAACAGATGCGGTAGAACGGATACCAGAATCACCTCGCTCAATTTCCTGCATCAATATTCCATAGGCAGTATAATCTAAGCCAGCGCCTCCATATTCTACAGGAATGGTTGGACCGAAAGCACCAAGATCTGCCAAACCTTTTATTAAATGCTTTGGGAATTCTGCTTTTTGAGCATAATCTTCGATAATTGGACTCACTTCTTTCTTAACCCATTCTCTTGCCGTTGCCCGAATTAATTTATGTTCGTCTGTTAACAATTCATCTAATAAATAATAATCGGGAGCCTCATAAAGGTCTTTTTTGGTTGATCTGCTCATCATCGTTTCCAATCTGGTTAAGAAATACCGTTCATTTCAAAGGTAACAATTTACCGCAATGGGCATTATATTCATGAATAAAAATTTAATTTTGCAGCATACGAAATATAAATGAGCCATTTTAAACAGACCGTTGCTTTAAAAGACGTAAAATGCTTTGCCTTGCATGGTTATTACCCGGAAGAACAATTGATTGGAAATCACTTCATCATTGATCTGCTTACTGAATTTACGCCAAAAGCTTTTGATGATGAACTGGCACAGACGGTTAATTACGAAGATCTCAATTCAATTATTTTGGAGGAAATGAAGAACACGCAAAAGCTTTTAGAAACTGTTTTAAAAAATATAATCTCAAAAGTTATTGAAACTTATCCATTCGTAGCGCACATTGAAGTAAGCATCAAGAAATTGAATCCACCGATGCCCGGGCAAATCGGATACTCCTTTGTGAAACTTACTTACACCTCAACAACCGCTAATTAAAATGAACTTTACTAAAATAAATGCATCGCTCCTGGAAGAAATTAAGCTTGCCATTGGTGCTGAGAAAGTATTTACAGACGCCGAAAGTTTGGACCATTATAGTCACGATGAAACAGAAGATTTGCGGTATCAGCCAGAGGTTGTGGTAAAACCAACTACTGCGCATGAAATCTCTGCGTTATTAAAAATCTGCAATCTTCACCATATTCCGGTTACTCCACGCGGCGGCGGAACAGGTTTAAGTGGTGCGGCATTACCAATATATGGTGGCATTTCGCTATCGATGGAAAAGTTCAAAGCGATTATTGATATCGATACGGAAAATCTACAAGCTACGGTTGAACCAGGTGTGATTACGGAAGAATTCATCAACGCTGTTGGAGAGAAGGGATTGCTTTATCCGGTAGATCCGAGTAGTAAAGGTTCGTGTTTCATTGGCGGCAATGTTGCGCATGGTTCCGGTGGACCAAGGGTGGTTAAATATGGCACTATTCGGGAATATATTTTAAACCTGGAAGTTGTTTTACCGAACGGCGACATCATCTGGACAGGTGCAAATACACTAAAATATGCGGCTGGTTATAACCTTACGCAGTTAATGATTGGCTCAGAAGGTACGTTAGGTGTTGTGACTAAAATCGTGACTAAACTCTTACCGAAGCCTAACCAATCGGTTTTAATGATGGGTTCTTTTGCTACAAACGAAGATGCATGTGCGGCTGTTTCGGCAATTTTCCGGGCAGGTGTTACCCCTTCGGCCCTGGAATTTATGGAGCGGAAAGGCGTGGAGTGGGTGATTAAATTTGATGACATCAAATTTGATTTAAAAGAGAATATCGCGGCTCTTTTAATGATCGAGTTTGATGGTGATGATCTGGATGATATTTTCAAAAATTGTGAAAAAGCGAACATCGTTTTAGAAAATCATAATTGTTCGGAAGTACTTTTCGCCGATAACGCGCAACAAAAGGAGGAACTTTGGCGAATGCGCAGAACAATGGCAGAATCTGTTAAAGCAAACTCTGTTTATAAAGAAGAAGACACTGTGGTACCCAGAGCTGCCCTGCCAAAATTAATCAACGGTATAAAAGAAATAGGTGCAAAGTATGGTTTTGAAAGTGTTTGTTATGGCCATGCTGGTGATGGAAACCTCCATGTAAACATTATTAAGGCGGGAATGAGTGATGAAGACTGGAAAAACAAATTACCATTCGGAATCACCGAAATTTTTGAATTAACCACTGCACTGGGCGGTACACTATCCGGTGAACATGGGATCGGATTGGTTCAGAAACAGTATATGCCTATCAAGTACTCCGAGGTACACTTAAGTTTAATGCGTGGCATAAAACAGGTTTTCGATCCGAACGGAATTTTAAATCCTGGGAAGATTATGCCGAGCCCCCCAGCCCCTTAAAGGGGGAGTGTCAGGTATGTTGGAGAAGCGAAAGCAAAAAATAATTAAAAGGTAAAAAAAGTGTAATAACGCACGGTACCAGATAACTTAAAGAGGAGCAAAAGGCAGATTTGCAAAGCAAAAAAAGCAGGAATGTAAATTGTAAAAGTATTGTGGAATGGCATAGAAGCTATACACAAAATAGAAAAGCGAAAGAAAAACTAGCACTCTCTTTTATACTCTTCGCGGGCCGGTAGAAAGTCAAAGGCCCCCTTCAGGGGGTTAGGGGTTTAACCCGCCAGTTGCTCAAACTCAATCATTTTTTGTTTTTCAGCTGCAGGGATTGCAGTTGGGCGTTTAGTAGTATAATCGACAGCTATACAAACCGTTTTTCCTTTACTGCAAATGATTTCTTCATTGCCTTTTGCCTTCACGATCTGATAATCCAAATCGAAGCTGGTTTCGCCTATTCTTGATGTTTTAACATGAATGATAATTTTATCATTCGCAAGAATTGGTTGTATGTAATCTACTTCGGCATGTGCGATTACAATACCGGTTTTTTTCCAATCCCATTTGATAATCTCTTCCCAATATTTAGTTCTGGCTATTTCTAAATAGGTGAAATAGACAGAATTATTTACATGACCCATCATATCAAAGTCTATAAAACGCAAATGAATATTCGTTTTATAGTTGAATTTGTCTGAGAAGCTTTTTATTTCTGCCAATTTGTCTTTTGATTTGGTTTTATTTTGCCATAATGTCTTGAAAATCATAAATATTTGGTTTGGTATATAAGTTGATTATTAGGAATTATCAATTAAAAAATAAAATTTAAAGATATGACACTTGTAAATTTCAACAACAGAACCCGCAACACAGCTCCTTACTTTAACAATGTTTTTGATTCATTGTTTAGCGATGCGGTAACTAAAAATAAAGCAGTAGATAAATCACCAAATGTGAATATTTACGAAAATGAAAATGCTTATATTATTGAATTAGCAGCTCCAGGTTTAAGAAAAGAAGATTTTCAAATTAAATTGAAAAAAGATACGCTTTCTGTTTGGGCAGAAGTTAAAAAAGATGAAACTCAGACAGCTAAAGATTTTACCCGTAAAGAATTTGACTATAGCTCATTTGCGAGGTCATTCAATTTACCTGATACGGCTGATGGGGAAAACATTACTGCTGAATATAAAGATGGTATTTTATCCATCAACATCAGTAAAAAAGACGATGCCAAATTACAACATAAAGAAATTGTAGTATCGTAATTAAAATATTCTCGAAAGAGGGTTTTTCATAATAGTTTAGGTTTATAAGGTTAGCATTGGATAATGCTAACCTTATTTTTTATGAGTCGTGTGTCCTTAAAGATCAATCATCCGTTAGCTAAACTAATCACAAAATCCACGATTGATACTAATGATTTTTGTTATTTTTGCAGAATGGAAAGAGAAATTCTGGATACTAAACGTAAAGCATTAAAAATAAACCTCGACCCCCGGATTTACGGTACTTTTGCTGAAATCGGAGCCGGGCAGGAAGTCTCAAGAAACTTTTTTAATGCTGGCGCAGCATCAGGAACCGTAGCCAAAACCATGTCGGCTTATGATATGACCTTTAGCGATGCCATTTATGGCGCAGAAGCCAATGGGAGATATGTAAGTCAGAACAGGCTTTTGCAAATGCTCGACCATGAATTCGGCTTATTAAATGAGCGGCTATCCGGCGAAAAATATGAACGTCGCACTTTCTTTGCTTTTGCCGATACGGTTACCACCTTAAATTATAAACGCACCAACGAACCCCATGGCTGGGTTGGAATCCGGTTCCAAAATGAACCAGGGGGCTTGCCAAACGAAATTTTCTTTCACGTTCGCCTGCTGGATACCGACGTAAATATGCAGCAACGTGTATTGGGAATTATTGGTGTGAACTTGCTTTATGCTGCCTTTTATCACTATCAAGATCCTAAGCTGATGGTCGAATCGTTAGCAGATAACCTCACTATTGGTTCTGTCGAAATCGACTTAATTTCTGTTAAAGGTCCGGCGTTTCCAGAGGTTAATAATATTTTGCTTAATCTTTATATGATTATGAAGGATTTTTCTGCAGCTGCCATTTTTGATTCAGATGCACATCCGCGGCAAGCTAAAGACTTATTGTACAAGAAAGATATCATGATTTTGAGGACCAAATATGGACAGAAGTCATTACCAAACTTTAGCTTGTTTAATAAAGCAACAGATCAGTTTAAACGGACCAATGATGTGCAGGAAGGAAATCTGGCTGTGATGATTGAGGTTCTATTAACCAATGTATTAACGGATGACCAAGAAACGCCTGATGATATCGACCTGGAAAGTGTGGCCAAAAGAACGCAGGAAATGTGTGATACAGGAAACATTGTAATTGTATCAAACTTCACCCGCCATAATCGTTTAGCGAAGTATTTAGCCCGTTGTAAACCAAAAAGTGTTGGTTTAGCTACAAACATTAATAACCTGAAATTTGTATTTAATTCTACGAATTTTAAAGGTGAAAATTATTCAGGGCAGTTACTCAGTTATGTAAACGATATGTTTAATACCAATGTTCGCTTATTTGCTTATCCGTTCCTGGATAAAAAGACCAATGAGGTGATCACCACAGCGAACATGCCAATAACACCAGAGGCAAAGCCGTTATTTGATTTTCTATTAATAAATGGCTATATCACTGATATTGAGGATTATGCAGAAAACGAAGTAAAGACAGTTTAACATTACTTATCGCTATAATGACCCAGACCGGAAACAATGGTAATTGTAACGATCTGCTCTTCTATTTTATAGATAGCCTGTCTTTCCTATTAATCTGTCTCGACCAGAAACCTGTTAAATTATACTTTAGCATTTCTGGATTGCCTATCCCAGATTCTGGATGTTCCTAAAGTTCTAAAATAATTTGATCTACCTTTTTAATAGAACCTTCATCTCCGGATTTTTTATCACTAATAAATCTTTTCTCGCTTTTTCCGAGACAATTATTTTAAATTTTCCCATAGAGATTTACTTGGGTCTAACGCTGTGTAATTCCCTTTCTTCACGTCAGCCAGGCTTTCTTTTATCTCTGCCACAAATTCTGGATTATAAGGCGCTCCATCGTCTTTTTGAAAAGAAACATTTAAAGCCTTCAAAACAGCCTCGATAGCTGCTTCCTGCTTTTTGTTTTTAGGATGTGCAATTATAGTCATAAGTCAAAAATACAAGATATTTAACCAAATTTCAATCTTAGATTTGTTCATTTAACGTCTGTAATAAATTAAAATACCGAAATCAAGTTAAACGGTTCTGAGTATTGAACCGTTTGCGTTCACTTCTAAAACATGATTTACACCACATTTTAGCGCAAAGTTATTTCGTTGGTGTCCAACAGGAAAATCAAAAGCAACAGGATAACTATAATCTTTTACTTTCTCCAGCACAATTTCATAAATTGTTTTTCCAAATTCTTCTCCCGGGTCATCAGGTTTAACTTTAAAACCGCCTACAATTAAGCCTTTCAGGTTTTTGAGTTTAGCACTGCGTTTTAAGTTCCAAAGCATTCTGTCAATACTATACAGGTATTCACCTGTGTCTTCAATAAAAAGGATTTTATCATGGGTATCAAGATCAGATTTACTTCCGGCAAGTGTTTCAATAATGCTTAAATTTCCACCAACCAGAATCCCATCAACCTTTCCATACTTGTTGTTTATGTTATGGACTGAAGTATAACCCATCTGCTTCCCCATTAAAGCATCCTTTATAGATAGAATGGTTTCTATTTGAATAGGTTCGGCCTTTGTCCAATCATCAGGAAAGCTATTGCACATTTTAGAATGCAAAGAAGAGATTCCGAAGTTTTTGGCTAAATGACAATGTAATACGGTGATATCACTAAAGCCAATGATCCATTTAGGATGGCGAATAAAGTTAGAAAAATCCAGTTGATCGATTATCCTGACTAAACCATAACCACCTCTGGCACACATAATCGCTTTTAGGTTTGGATCATCGAGCATTAGTTGAAAATCTTTAAGCCGTTCTTCATCTGTACCACCATAAGTAAAATCCCGTTTTCCGATAGTTGTGCCTACCTTTAGTTTAAAGCCCCAGCTTTCCATCTGTAAAATAGATGGCTGTATCTGAGCAACGGTGATGTATCCTGCAGGACTTGTAATCCCTATGGTGTCACCTTGCTTTAAGTAGGGTGGGATTTTGAACGAAAGCTGTCTTTCACCTGCGCTATTCGCTACACCTTTAAGCGTAGGTATCGCTGCTGCTGCTATAAGTGAAGAAAGGAAATGTTTTCTATTCATTAAAAGTTGGAATTATGATATAGCAAAGGCGAAGATATTACTTTATAATTTTGCATAAAAGAAAAGGGATTTATATCCATAAATCCCTTTTTTAAACCAAACAAATTAATCTGTAACAGATTAGTATAATGTGAATTATATAGATAACCGAGATCGATATAAAATGTTTTGAGATTTATTTTTTATTTATGAATGGTTAGCGGGATCTGAAGAAGTGCCTGAAGAGTTTTTGCGGAAAGATGGAACAAAAATAATCTGTTATCTGCTGACAATAAGAGGGGCTAGCAGCTTTAAATCTGGAAGATGCTGCATTATTGCTAGCTTTTAAGTTAAGGCTATCCATCGCGGATAGCCCTTGCTAACAACAAAACAAATATAAGATAACCAAATCTTACCTGATTGAGCAGAATCAGGAGAAGTGCATATGAGAACACTTTGTAGCCAGGTAGTGGATTCGAACCACTATTTTAGTTTTTACAAAACCTAGCCTTCCAATCGGCCAACCTGCTCATGAACTAAATGGGTTTTAATGCGAGATAGTCTTTCAAATCTTCAATATGTTGTTGATTTATTCTATCTTCAACAATTTCCTTTGCCCATCCGAATATTCGACATTGATAGGATAAATGAGGTTTTGATATTCATTAATGCTAGGGTATTGGAAATAAATTGACATGATTATCGCATTTAATTGGTGAACATTCTGTTTAGTTAATGATTAATGTTCAGCAAATATATCAATTACTATATAATATCTATAGATTTAGTAGTTATTATTTTAGTTATGTATTTATCATACTGATAATCAAGCTGATAAAATTTTATTTAAAAAAATAATGGAGCTAATATTTTTCACTTACCGTCGTTCTTTAGCAAAATAATAATTATTTTAATCGAATTTCTAAACAGAATAGCTTGTTTTCTGAAAGTTTTGTGCATTCATTTTAGATGCCATGAATTCAGTTTCTAAAAAGCTAATTATTTTGAGGATATTTGTATTTTCAAACATTAAAAAAATAAATAGTGTCTTTAGATAAATTGAAACTTAGCAAACCACTTGTTGCGGCAATGACTGATGCAGGATTTTTAACTCCAAAAGAAATCCAGGCTAAAACCATGTCGCGTATTTTAGGTGGCCAGGATGTGATAGCAGTAGGACCGGAGGGTGCCGGCAAAACAACAACTTATGTTTTAGCTACACTGATGAAGTTGAAGTATGCTTTTGAAGAAGCGCCGAGAGCATTAATATTGGTTCCTGATGCCGAACATGTTGATCATGTTCTGGAGCAATTTAAACTGTTAAATAGAAATAAAACTTTCAGAATCCTTGGGATTGATAGCCGTGGTGCAGTAGATACACAAATGAATGAGATTACAGATGGATGTGATATCATTGTGGCCGTTCCAGACAGGGCCAGGGCTTTATACCTTAAGCTTGCGCTCAATACTAATAAAATTCAGTTATTTATCGTTGATAACGCTGAATTAATCGTAAAAAAAGGACTGCAATTACCTGTAGTAGAACTCGCTAACAGTGCTTACAAAGCTCAACATATTGTATTTACGGAAGTGATGCATGAAAAGTTAAATCTGATGATTTCGCCTTTCATGAAAGAATCAACCACGACGATAGAGGTTGATGAAATTGGTGAACAACAAGCCGAGGTATATCAGCAGATGTTATACCAGGTTCCAAATTTTAGAACAAAGCTGAACCTGCTCACTTTATTGATGAACGACACGGAGTTTTTTGATAAAGTTGTCGTTTTTGTAAATACGCGTTTAACGGCTCAAACGGTTTATAAAAATTTCAATCATACGAATGATGAAGAATATACCATCTACCGTTCGTTATTTTTTGATGATAAAGGTTATGATGATATTGAAGATTTCAAGGCGAATCCAAAATCCAGGGTTTTAATTGTAGCAAATGAGAATTTAGAGGATTTAGATCTTCTAGGCATTCCTTTTATTATTCATCTGGAATTACCAGAGCAAAAAGAGACATTAATTCAGCGAATTGTAAAACAAGGTGATGAAGAAGTTGTGGCCATTACCTTTTCTACCGATATCGAATTGATTGAGGTCAAAAAGATTGAACAGGCAATTGGCCAGCGCATGGACGTAATGGAATTGCCTGATGACTTAAAAATTGTTGATCCTGCGGCGAAGCCCAAGAAAAAGAAGACTGAAGAAGATGACGAGCAATCTGAAAGGGGAGCAGCATTCCATGAAAAGAAAGCCAGTAATTTGAAGAATTATAATTATAGCGCTGGTACGAAGGCTAAAATGACTTATAAAAACAAGAAAGGCTTGTCTTAACGATAATTCGCCATTGTAGGATATGAAGCAATCTTATCCAAAAAAGGTTCTCAGAATTTAAACTGAGGACCTTTTTTTTGTCCAAATTTTTAATGTTAACATGCGCAAGGATTACAGATTTCTAAAGATTAAGTGGCTGCAATTGCTCCACAGAAATTGAATTTTATAGCAAACGCTACAAAACAAAAAGCTCCTCAGAAATTAATCTGAGGAGCTTTTGCTATTAGTCTTTTATTATTGACTAGTATAATGTGAATTCTACACGACGGTTTTCTTGACGACCAGCTGCAGTTTTGTTTGTCGAAATTGGTTGATCAGGTCCGTAACCAGTAGCTTCGATTCTTGATGCATTAGCACCTTGAGAAACCAGGTAAGCTTTTACTGATTCAGCTCTTTCTTTAGATAAACGTAAGTTTAATTCTCTACCACCTGTGTTATCAGTGTGACCAGCTAATTTTAAACTAAAGTTTTTATCTACTAATAAACCAGCAACGCGGTTTAAAGAAGCATAAGATTTAGAACGGATAGTTGATTTACCCAAATCGAATTCTAAGTTAGAGATTGCATCTTTAACTACTTTACGATCTTCTTCAGTAATCACTTTTGTTTCTCTGATAATTTCACGTTGAACTTTGATTGGGCAACCTGAACCATCAACTACAGTACCTGATCCAGTTCCCGGGCATTTGTCAAATTTGTTTGCAACACCATCGTTATCGTCATCAGCTAAATCTTTAGCATATTGATCTCTATCACGTTGTGCATTTTGCTCAGCAGTAGATAATGCTCTTCTTAACTCAGCACTTTCTTCAGCACTTTGTTTGCGAAGATCCGCAATTGCACTATAGTTTTGTAACTGAGAGTTTTCTTTGTTACCTAATGCAAACTCTAAACCTGCGTGAGCATAAGAGAATCTGCTTTCGTTATATGCATTTTTAACTGTTGGTGATGATTTGATAAAGTTGATGTCATAACCTAAATCAATGTTGATTCCTTTAGATACACCTAGTTTAAATCCAACACCAGTTGGGATAAACCATCCTTCTCTGTCAGTAAATGATTGAGTTGTTCCGATTTGAGAATCAGAAGCCATGTAACCAGCACCTGCTTTAACATAAGGGATTAATACTGCATTTTCAGTATTTAAGCTAAAGTTAGCAATATTTAATACTGCTGTTAATGATCCAGACCAGTTGATTTTGTTTACTTGCTCTGCTGAACTTCCAAGATAGTTGGCTGTCTTAATCTCTCCACGCAAGAAATCGGCTTGTAAACCCAAAGCTGGTAAAATTTGTTTTTTCACAAATGCACCATAACCAATGCTTTTAAACTCACGGGCGTCAACACTTCCTCCACCTAAAAAGGTATTTTGACTTAAGATACCACCGTGAGCACCTACGCTCCAAGTTCTTAATGATTGTTTGCCAAATCTACCAGAGGTCGTTGGCGTTGATTCTTGCGCAAATAATTGTGATGATAATCCCAATAATGCAACCAACATTGCTGATTTTGTAATTCTCGTATTCATGTTCTTTTTATCTTTTGTATATTAGTGGTTAAACAGCATTTTTACCTTACTGTTTTGCCTCTGCTTAGAAAAAACCTTGCCAAAGTGAAAATAAATAGGCAAACGTCAAGGAATCAGAAGATTAGATTGATCGGAAACGTATATAAAAAAGTTACATTAGCGTTAAAATAATGTTAAATTTTGTATAGTTTTATATACACATCTCATTTATAAATCAAAAATGAATTTAAAACGCAGCTAGATTTCCATCGAATTTGGCACATTTTAATGATTTAATAACCGATAAATTCACTTTGGTGGAAAGAATTGAAATAGCCATCGGATGAATATCGGCAAATCTTTTAAATTTATCCGATGACCGATAAATTTTTTATTATCGGATAGAGCGACCCGATAAGTGCCCGTTACAATCTCAATTTAGCAAAGAAATCCCAGAAGACGATTCCAGCCGAGATAACAATATTGAAAGAGTGTTTGGTCCCGAATTGAGGGATTTCAATGCATTGATCTATTTTAGACATCACTTCATCACTCACCCCATCTACTTCATTGCCGAAGATTAAAGCATATTTCTTATTTGGATCTGGTGTGAATGTATTCAACATGGTGCTATTTTCAGCCTGTTCTATGGCCACAATTTCGTAGCCATTTGCCCTCAAGTCATTAACGGCAGAAACGGTATCAGGATAGTGAACCCAGTCAACTGATTGTGTGGCGCCTAATGCAGTCTTCTCAATTTCCCGGTGAGGTGGCTGCGCTGTGATGCCGCAAAGCACTACCTTTTCTAAGGCAAAACCATCTGCTGTACGAAATATAGAACCCACATTATGCATGCTGCGTACGTTATCTAACACTGCTACCACAGGTAATTTCTCCTGAGCCTTAAATTCCTCTACATCCGGACGATTTAATTCGTCTAATTTTAATTTTCTCATTGTTAAGTTTGTCATGCCTTAAATGATAATTGCTGACATCTCGTATTATAGGTATAATTTAAAGTTTTATCGGGCCATTGCCAATTTCACTAATATATATAGCGGCAGGATATCCAATTCTATCTACATAGTAATCGGTAAGGTGTTTGGAGAAGTCCTCCTCAAAACCCTTTTCTAAAAGTGCGATTGCACATCCGCCGAAGCCAGCACCCGTCATTCGGGCACCAATCACATGTTCGTAAGTTAAACAGAAATCAATTACTGCGTCTAGCTCATTACCACTTACTTCGTAAAGCGTTTTCAAAGATTCATGTGAAGCATACATCAATCGGCCGAATTCTTCCAGGTCTCCATGATTAAGTGCTTTTGCCGCTAAATGAACACGATCATTTTCTTTGACTACATGTGTTGCACGATTCAGAATGGTTTCATCAGTAATACAATGGCTGTGTAGCGCAAATTTATCAGCTGTCAATTCGCAAAGATTATGAAGGGTAATTTCTTCGTTTAATAAGCTTAATGCGGTTTGGCATTCAGCCACGCGTTCATTATACTTTGAATCTGCTAATTCACGTGGCTTATTGGTGTTTATAATAGCTAAAACGTAATTTCCTAAATTTACGTTAACCATCTTATATTTTAAGGTTTCGCAATCCAGTACAATGGCTTTGTCTTTTTCACCAAAAGCAACAGCAAACTGATCCATGATGCCAGAGTTCAGGCCAATGAAATCATTTTCGACCCGCTTCGCCATTTTTACCAGTTCCAATTGATCATAACCTAAATTTAGAAAATCATTAAGCGCAAATGCGGTGGCAATTTCGATTGATGCAGATGAGGATAAACCGGAGCCAATCGGAATATTTCCATAAAAAAGGAAATCTAATCCCGGAATCTGTTTGCCATCATTAAGAAATTCATTAATGATTCCGATAGGATAATTCACCCAAAAATTTCCTTGTTTTTCATGCTTCCGATTACCTTCAATGGTAACCTGTTCTTCAAAATTCAGGCTCTTCATTCGGTAGTTGCCATCAATATTAGGTGAAATGGCCAGCCATGTTCCTAAAGTGATTGCGCAGGGCATCACCACCCCGCCATTGTAATCAATATGTTCGCCAATTAAATTTACGCGGCCTGGTGTAAAATAGATGGCATCAGGGTTTTTGCCATATTGTTCCGCAAATTTTTGTTCTAGATTAATCTCCATTTGGCTAAAAATATTTATTAAAAGCATTAATAATAGTATGTTTGTTTTGAAACAAAAGCCCTAAGTTACAATTTATGAGCGTTCAGCAAATATCAACAGGTAAATTTATTGATGGCGAAGAAGTATTCGCAATCGAACTTACCAATAGCAAAGGCACTTACGTTAAAATCTTTAACTACGGTGCAATCATTAACAAATTTATCGTCGAAAACATTCATGGTGATAAGCAGGATATTGTGCTTGGCTTTGATGAATTTGAGCAATATACCGATCCCGATTATTTCGTCAATTATCCGTACATCGGCGCCATCATTGGTCGCTATGCAAACCGCATTAAAAACGGTAAATTTTCTGTAGACGGGGAAGACTATCAATTGGAATTAAATACCGATGACAGCACCCTACATGGTGGTTTAGTTGGTTTTGACCGTAAAGTATGGGAAGTTATTGACTTGAATGAAAGCCAGAACGCAGTAACACTTGAGTATGAAAGTTTAGATGGCGAAGAGCATTTTCCCGGAAATTTAATAGTTGACCTGACTTTTGAGCTAACGGAAAATGATGAATTAATTCTGAGTTATGAAGCCGAAACCGATACCGCAACCCCAGTTAACTTAACCCACCATGGTTATTTTAATTTATCGCCAACCGGCGGAAATGTAGGCAAACACCAGCAGCAGATCTTCGCTTCAAATTATCTGGAGCAGGATGAAGGTTATTCTGTAACTGGAAAGCTGATTCCCGTTTCGGGTACACCGTTGGATTTTACATCTGGCAAAGAAATTGGAAAAGACTGGAATGAGGCTACCGGCTACGATCAGTCTTTCGTACTCGATAAAATCTATGGCGACCTTTCTTTGGCTAGTAAAACAATTGAAGCGGAAAGCGGGTTAACTTTAAGTGTATACACTACAGAGCCTGTTGCTCATTTTTATACCGCTAAATATTTAGAGGTGAAGAATGGAAAGGGAGGAAGAGATTACGTTGGTTTGGATGCCTTTTGCGTGGAAACACAACATCACCCAAATGCAGTCAATATTTCTGAGTTTCCGACTACCATTTTACAGCCTGACGACTTGTATACGCAAACAACCATTTACAAAGTTTCTCTAAACAAATAAATTATGTTTACCAAAGAAGATATCCAGTCAGCAGAGTCGAAGATTAAAACAGGGGCAGATTTTCCCCGGTTCGTAAAAGAATTAAAGGATTTAGGGGTAGTTAGAAATGATGTCTATGTGGCTAATGGTTTATCTGCTTATTTTGCCAGTGATGAAGAAGTGCTACAAATAAGTCCGGCAGAATATCCGGAACTGGTCATTAATGAAGAATCTTCAGTGGATAAACTAAAAAAAGCGTTGAAAATTCATCAAACCGGAGAGACAGGTTTCATCTCTTTCTGTGAACATGCTGCAGATGCAGGTGTGGAGAAATGGACCACGGATTTAACTGCCATGACCTGTATCTATTATGATACCGCAGGGAACGAACTGGTGAAAGAAACGATATCAGCCGCTTAATCATATTATTTAAAGCGGGTAGGTGTGAAGTACCTACCCGTTTTTTTTTGCCGTATTTTTTTGATCAAATCCGCTCTAAAACCAACCTGATCGCCTGATCCACTATTTTATAGGGTTCTTTGCTGAACTCAAACTTCACTCTGCTTGCTAATATGGCATTGATGGATAGTGCTTTATGACCTAAAACGTTTGCCAAGGCATAAATTCCTGCAGTTTCCATTTCCAGATTGGTAATGCGGTGCTGATTATGACTAAAGCTATTGATGAGTGCTATGAAATTAGGAACCGAGTTCCTGGCCCTGACCATCCTTCCCTGCGGAGCGTAAAAGCCTGGCGCGGTAATGGTAATTCCTTTTGGTAAATCTTTACCAATGGTATTTAACAACGTTTCATCTGCAGCTGTTAAATAAGGGTTAATGTTTTTAAGATGTCCAAAATGCGAATGAACAGTATTTAATAGTTCCTCGTCTGCTATAGATGGGCTGCTGACATAGTAATTCATTAAAGCATCCATGCCCAGGCCATGAGAAGAGGCTAAAATCGTCCCCATCGGGATATCTTTCTGTACCGCGCCTGATGTCCCAATTCGAATAATATTCAGTGATGTTAGTGTTTCTTTTACCTCACGCGTAGTAAAATCAATGTTTACTAAGGCATCCAGCTCATTGAACACAATATCAATATTATCTGTTCCTATGCCGGTAGATATTACCGTAACCCGCTTTTCGCCGATATAGCCTGTGTGGGTAATGAACTCTCTTTTACCTTTCTTATATTCAATGCGATCGAAATATTTACTCACATCGCCCACCCGGTCAGGATCTCCGACCGTAATCACGTACGCAGCAACATCACCTGGCAATAAATTCAAGTGATAAATACTTCCGTCAGGATTGATGATTAAGTCACTCTCCGCTATTTTCATATTTATTGATTTTTAATGCTGTTAAACGGTTTCGATGTATTTTAATTTCACCGCTGCAATCTTGTCAAATTTGCCCAAGACCTGATTCAAATGAGACTTCCGTACTTCAAATTTTATTGCACAATGAATATCAAATTGCTGTGATAAGATATGCAAATCCTCATCTTTTATCAGTTTCATCACATCATTCATTTGCAGGTAATCGAAGTTAACCTCATAAACATCATTAACGGTTTTTGCAATGATCTTCGCTTCCTTAATTGCTTCAAGGCTAGCCTGTTTATAAGCATTAATTAAACCGGGAACCCCTAATAAAGTGCCGCCGAAATATCGAACAACAACCAGGAGAACATTGGTTATATCTTCCGATAAAAGGCAATTTAAAATCGGTCGACCGGCTGTGCCGGATGGTTCGCCATCATCGTTAACCCTAAACATGGACCGGTCTGGCGTCAATCGGTAAGCATAACAAAAATGATTGGCTTTACCATGTTTAGCCCTCAATTCTACTATTATCGGTTTTACCTCAATTTCAGATCGAATAGGGTAAGCAAAAGCAAGAAACTTACTTCCTTTATCGCGGAAAATACCTTCTGCAGTATTTTCTATTGTTTTATAAGAATCATCGAATAACATTTTGAGATAATGTAATGAAAACCACAGCTATAAGGGCCAGAATAATACCAACGTAATTCAGTTTGCTTAACTTTTCTTTGAACACCAGAATACCAACCAAACTACCGACTACAATAACACCCAGATTCATCGCTGCAAATACAGTGGATGGGTTTTCTGATAAAGCTTTATGGGCTTTCATGTAAAACAGGATATTGCCGAAATTGAAGACACCGAGAATCAATCCACAGGCTAAATTCACTAGTTGTAGTTTCGTTTTTTTTGCCAACACTAAATAAGTTACTATTGCAACAGAGACCAAAAAAGCCATCGAAAATACCGTAAAAATAGAGGTTGTGTAAGGTAGGGTCTTATACAAGGCAATCTGTTTGAAAAGTACATCGATTACGCCGAAGCCTATAAATACTACAATGGGATAGATCCAGTTATTTGATTTTTTATCCTGATCAGACTTACGAATAAAGGTGAGTAATATCGATAAAAACCCTAGTCCGAGGCCGATTAACTTATACTGATTGAAACCTTCCTTAAAAATAAAGTAGGCAGCAAGAATGGGAATAAATAGTGATAACCGTTGCGCAATATCAGTTTTTACAATGCCGAGTTTCTTTACAGAGGCAGCCAATACTAAAAATATGGAAGGTAATAATATAGCAAGGGCGATATATATGAGCCATGGCGCAGATTCCGATAGCAAACTCATTTCTGGTTTAAACAGAAAGAAACACAGCGTTAAAGCAGTGAAATAATTCACCGTAACAGCCTGGATAATGCTAATTTCATAACGCTTCGCCAGCTTTAACAGCACAGCTACGATTACGCTACAGAAAACACTTAAAGCGATGTATATCATTTATTTGAATTACTTATATAAATAGAAAGTTGATCCTTACCAGTCCGAATTTGTTCTATTAAATTGCCGTTGATATTGGGAGAGGAAATACCATCATCCCAACTATTAGCTGCAGTGAAAATTCTGGCTTCATCCCAAAGATTGGCTTCTAAGAATTGCCTTAAGATATGTGCGCCACCTTCTATAATTACGGATTGAATATCCATTAGGTAAAGTTGAAAGGCAATCTTCTGCGCCAGATAGAAATGCATATCCTCCATTTGAATATAATGAATATTATCAACTACGTCTGTTTTGACCTCGTTAAAAATAATCGTCTTAGCTGCTGAATTGTAAACGTTATTCGATAATGGAATTTGCAGGTTTTTATCAATGACCAACCGAATAGGATTTTTGCCTGGAAATTCTCTGCTGGTTAATTGAGGATTATCCATCAGTGCGGTTTGCTTCCCAATTAAAATAGCATCTTCTTCCGTACGCCACTGGTGCGCAAGTCGCTTAGCCAACGCGCCGCTAATCCACTTTTGATGACCATCCTTCGTGGCAAAATATCCATTGGCGGTTTCTGCCCATTTTAATATAATGTAAGGTCGTTTTTTTTCAATCCGGGTAAAAAAGCGGCGATTAAAATGTCGGCATTCTTCATCAAGCACACCACTAATCACTTCTATTCCGGCATTTTTTAACTTTTCTATGCCTTTACCATCTACACCATCAAAAGGATCGCGATTGCCAATCACCACTTTTTTCAGCTGATGTTTTACTAATAAATCTGCACAGGGAGGTGTTTTTCCAAAATGCGCACAAGGTTCCAGGTTTACGTATGCGGTGGCTTGTTTTAGGAGGTTTTCTGCCTGATCGCCATATTGATCAATTACATTCTGCACGGCATTTGGTTCGGCATGGGCCTTACCGAACTGCTGGTGATAGCCTTCGCCAATGATCTTTCCATCAGCTACAATGACGCAGCCCACCATTGGGTTTGGATTTACGTTACCAAAGCCGAGGGCCGCCAGCTCCAAACATCTTTTAAGATAAAACTCATCGCTCATTAGCGCAAAAGTAACAAAAAAATGCACGTTCAATTCGGGTATGTAGAATGATATGGTTGCAATTAAGTAATTTTACGAAAATGAAAATTGAAGCTATAGCAGAACAATATAAAATTGAATTGGAATCGGTATATGGTGAAGAAGAAGCGTCTGCGCTTTTCGGATTAGCAGCAGAACATGTTTTGGGTTTATCACCAGTGAAGTTGAAAATGTCAAAACATACACCAGTTCCATTTGTAAACCTTCAGAAACTATTAAGCATTCTTAACGATTTAAAAATTGGTAAACCCATTCAGCATATTTTTGGGGTAGCTCATTTTTACGGTGCTGTATTCGAAGTAAATGAAAATGTGTTGATTCCAAGACCAGAAACAGAAGAATTGGTCGACTGGATAATCAATGACTACTCGGCTTTGCGCTCGCAAAACCTCAAAGTCATGGATATTGGAACAGGTTCTGGCTGCATTCCGGTTTCCTTGAAAACCTATCTTCCGGGTTTCGATGTAAGAGCTTTGGATATCTCTGCAGCGGCGATCGCTGTTGCCAGAAGAAATGCTGAATCAATGGGAGCAGGTGTGGAGTTTATCGAAGCCAATATCTTCACCTATGAAAGTGATCGGAACTTTGATATCATCGTTAGTAATCCTCCGTATATCCGGGAACTGGAGAAGCTGGAGATGCATGAGCATGTTTTAGCCCACGAACCCCATCTTGCGCTATTTGTAACTGATGATAATCCCTTAATTTTTTACACCGCAATAGCTGATTTTGCAGTGAAAAACCTAAATCCAGATGGATATTTATATTTTGAAATTAACGAATATCTAGGTGATAAAATGATAGAGATGTTAACTGCTAAAGGATTTACTTCTATTGAGTTAAGAAAAGATATGCAGGGTAAAGACAGAATGATGAAGGCTATGATCTCGGATGAAAATGTGTAATCACTTCTCTTAAATAATCACGATCAATATGTGTGTAAATTTCTGTTGTGGTGATGCTGGAATGGCCGAGCATTTCCTGTACTGCTCTTAAATCAGCACCACCTTCAATTAAATGTGTGGCAAAAGAATGGCGCAAAGTATGCGGACTGATCGTTTTTTTTATGCCTGTTGTAATTGCAAGGCTTTTGATCAGGTTAAAGATAGAAATTCTGGAAAGCTTCGCCCCAAAGCGATTCAGGAAAATAAAATCCTCATTCCCTTTTTTAATCTTCATATGTACCCTTACCTGATGCATGTAAAGGTCCAGAAGTTTTAGCGCCACGCCCCCGATAGGTACTAAACGTTCTTTATTGCCTTTTCCAATTACTTTTACAAACTCAATTTGTGGGAACAGATTAGAGATCTTAAGTTCGGTGAGCTCCGTAACCCGTATTCCACAACCATACAGCACTTCTAAAATGGCCTTATTACGTATGCCTTCGGGTTTGGAGGCATCAATGGCATCGATGAGTTGATTAATTTCGTTAATGTTCAACGTATCCGGAAGCTTCCTGCTCAATTTTGGCGCCTCAATCAATGCCATAGGATTATTTACTACAATATCTTCTAAAATAAGGTAATTGAAAAATGCTTTTAGCCCTGAAATTACCCTTGCTTGCGTACTGGCCAGCATCCCCAATTCATTTAACCAGGAAATGAATGCTTTCAAATCTGCAGTTGAAATTTCGTTCAGGTTTGGAGAAAGATTTACAGACTGAAAATATTGAACCAATTTCTCAATATCGCTGAGATAAGCATCTACAGAATTGCCAGAAAGTGATCGCTCGAGTTTTAAGTATGACCTGAAACCTTTAATATAAGATTGCCACACAGCACCCGGATTTAGTTAAAACAGTTATCATCAAGTATCAAAGATATGATGAATTGATTAAGAGATCGAATTCATTTGGTAGAAAAGGAGAAATTTTTATCAGCATTGCGTATAATTGCAATACAATTTAACCATCAGCATCAGCGTAGAAATCTATAATATCCGCATGAAAGTACAAATTATCAACGGTCCGAATTTAAATTTGTTAGGCGTAAGAGAACCATCAATTTATGGCAATACCAGTATTGAAGACTATATAAAAGAATTGAAATCTATTTATGCTGACATTACGATTGAGTATTACCAAAGTAACGTGGAGGGCGAATTGATCAATAAACTACATGAAATTGGGTTCAGTTATGATGGTATAATTTTAAATGCCGGCGGATACACGCATACTTCTGTTGCGTTGGCAGATGCAATTGCGGCAATTAAAACGCCGGTTGTGGAAGTTCACATCTCGAATATTTATGCAAGGGAAGAGTATCGGCATGTTTCGCTTACCGGGAAGAATTGCCAGGGTGTGCTGACAGGTTTTGGCATGAATGGCTATCGTTTGGCGCTCGAGAGTTTGCTGATTAAAAAGTAGTCATTTACTTTTTAAAGGTAAATAGGTTGTTGGTTATTAGTTTTTTAGATATAAATATATAAACAATTCTTTTATTTCGAAGGAACAGTTAATGAATGTACTCAGGCCGGAAGAGGCGACCGTTTATCGGTATCCTATCTGTTAAACGAATGTCTAGTGCATCAACTGGATCGACAAATCCACAAAGAATCCTTAACTAACTAAGTCTTTAAAATACTTCACTTTTTTGATGAAGAATGCCCAGACTACGCTGTTGTTATAAACACCGGTGTGCTGAAGATAGGGTGTTTGGTTAGCCTTTCTCTTTCGATTTGTTATGGCAATCGATTTTACAAAATGCCAGTGTCCTTTGGTTACCGCCAGAGTGAATTTTGGTTTTCCACTGAGCAGGAAGTGCCACCAGGCAATAAAATCAATACACATCCGAATGGCTATCCTAAAAACAGCATCACTGGCTGGCAGATTCTTCTGCATGATAATGAGGTTATTCCGGAAATTAAGATAGGTTTTGAATGGATTTTCTGTTTGTAAAGTACCACCACCAACGTGGTAAACTTCGGCATCCGGACAATACATTACCTTGTAATTCAGATTTTTTAGTCTCCAGCAAAGATCAATCTCTTCCATATGGGCGAAAAGGTCGGCGTCTAAACCACCGGTTTCTTTCCAGTATTTGCTTTTAATGAAGAAAGCCGCGCCACTGGCCCAGAAAACTTCAGATTTTTCATCGTATTGCCCTTTGTCTTCCTCGTAAACATTGAACAAGCGACCGCGGCAAAACGGGAAAGCATAAATATCTAGATAACCGCCTGCGGCACCGGCGTATTCAAATTGATTTTTGTTTAGTTGCCATTTAATTTTAGGTTGTGCTGCTGCAATCTTTGCGTCGCTTTCCATTAAGGCAATAACAGGTCTGATCCAGTTAGATGTGACTTCTACATCCGAATTCAGCAAAATAAAGTAATCGGCGTCTACACGCTCAAGTACTTTATTGTAGCCACCCGCAAAACCATAATTCTGATCATTTTCAATGATTTGCACAGAAGGAAAATTCTGTTGAAGGAAAGAGACTGAATCATCAGTAGAGGCATTGTCACCTACAATTACCTGCAGGTTATCATATTCAGAGCGCAAAACGCCTGGTAAAAATTGATTTAGAAATGCTTTTCCATTCCAGTTTAAAATAACAACGGCTACTGAAGGATTCATTATGGTAATTCGGGTTTAAATTTCCAGCGTTTATGGCTCCAAAGCCAATATTGAGGCTGTTCTTTAATAATATCTTCTAAAAATTTAAAATGAAGGTCTGTGATTTCGTATTCCTTCGTTTCTGATGGGTTTAGGCACATCGGCAGGACCTCCACCTGGTAGTAACCTCTTTTTATTACGGTTACTTTAAAGTAATAAATAGGACGGTTGGTTGAGCGGGCAATCTTTTCCACACCCAATAAGGCCGCTGTTGGTTGATGTAGAAAATTGAGGAAGTACTTGGTATCTTCACGGGTTGGCGCTTGATCGCTTGCAAAACACAATAGCGTAGGTTCATTTTTATAAGCCGCCATGCCTCTTAGTGTTTGTCGCATAGCGATAAAGATATTGCCGTATTTGGTGCGCATTTTATCAAACCACGATTCGAATATTTTATTGGTGAGTGGTTTGTAAATCACCATAGTCTTGGCAGATAGGCTTAAGCCAAGTGCGAGTGTCCCCAGCTCCCAGTTTCCATAATGGCCTGTGCATGCTAAAACACTTTCGCCAGCTTTAAAATGTGCTTCAAGCTGTTCCAATCCGGTAAATTTTATCCTTTTGAGCGTTTCCTTCTTAGAAATGGTGCACATTTTAATGATTTCAAAAATTAAATCAGCTAAAAATTGAAAGAATTCTTTTTCTATTTTTATTATCTCTGAAGTAGATTTCTCAGGAAATGATTGAACTAAATTCTGGTGAACAACTTTTTTTCGATAGCCAATTACGTAATAAAGCAGATAATATAGTAATCTTGCAAAAAAAAAGAGCAGGGGCAGAGGCAATAGCGAGATCAGGAATAAAAAAAATACGCCCAAATGCGCAAACCCTCTTTTAATCATTATTTTTAAAACGTTTCAGCTACAAACATAAATCTTCAAATGCAGAATACAGCTATACTTCCATTATTTTATCTTCCGCCGGTTGGCTATTTCAGCTTATTAAAAGAACTGGGACAAGATTTTTTAATAGAAAAACATGAACACCTGGCGAAACAAACTTACCGCAACCGGGCGAGTATTTATTCGCCGAACGGAAAATTAGATTTAACTGTGCCTATTATTAAAGGTGCTAAAAACCACACTAAAATGAAAGATGTGCGGATTAGTTATGATTTTAAATGGCAACGCCTGCACTGGCTAAGTCTGGAAACCTGCTACCGGAGTTCAGCTTATTTTGAGTTTTACGAAGATGAAATGTCTTGTTTTTACACTGAAAAATTTGATTTCCTTTTTGATTATAATTTAGAACTACTTTCCTGGCTGACCAAAAAGCTCAAATTGCCTGTTGAACTGAATGTCACAGGTAGTTACGAAGATGATATTCCTGAAGTACTCGATTTCAGGGGAATGATGAATCCAAAAAAAGCTGGTGAAGCTGCAAACAATAAGCACTATTATCAGGTTTTTGAAGACAGGCATCAGTTCTTGCCTAATTTAAGCATCGTAGACCTGCTTTTTAATCAGGGACCGCAGGCCAAACTCTATCTGTAATGGGAAAAAACAAGCCACGTAATCGGCATAAACATTATAATGTACCTGAACCTGGCACCAGTCCGGGGAGATATGCTATAGATGAAAATGCGTTGAAACCTAAAATCGTTCTTCATACCTATAACAGTTCAAGTTATAAGAAGGAAGAGTTGGAGCACATCAATAATATTGATAAACTCATTCAGAATAAGGATTTCTATTACTGGTTTGACATTAAAGGCCTGGCTGATCCAAATATTTTTGAAACATTGTTTTCAAAGTTCGACATCAGTAGGTTGGTGTTAGAGGATATTACCAGTTCTTACCAGCGGCCAAAACTAGATGAGTACGATAATGATAAATATTTATTTTCGGTAAGCAGGCATTTGTATTTAGGGGAGGATGACGTGCTCTGTAATGATCAGATCTCATTTATTTTGTCAGAACGTACTTTAATTACATTTCAGGAAACTTACGCGGATTGTTTTGAGCCTGTGAGAAAACGTCTGGAAATTGGAAAAGGCAATATCCGAATCGGTGGAAGCAGTTACTTAATGTATGCGATTATGGATGTGATCGTTGATAATTACTTTGCACTGCTTAATTTTTGGGGAGAAGAACTGGATGCCATTGAGGATCGGCTTTATGATCATCCTGACCGGCGGATTATGTACGACACACAAGCGATTAAACGATCTTTAATTACCATCAGGAAGGTGGCCTGGCCTGAACGGGATAAGCTCAACGATATTATCCGGTCGGATAGTGCCTTAATATCTGATCTGACCAAAACCTATATGAAGGATGCCTACGATCATTGCATTCAGATCATTGACTTCATCGAGTCTTTAAAAGAGATTGCCTCAGCAAATATCGATATGAACTTATCCATCACCAGCAACCGGATGAATGAGATTATGAAAGTGTTAACGATCATATCGTCGATATTTATTCCTTTAACTTTCATTGCCGGGATCTATGGAATGAATTTTAGCCGCGAAGATCCTGTAACGGGAAAGGTATTGCCCGGCAATATGCCAGAACTTTATAGTCCGCATGGTTATTTCTGGACCTGGATTGTAATGGGCGTAATTGCTGTTGTGCAGATCATTTATTTCTGGAGAAAAGGCTGGTTTAAATAATCGTCATAAATCTTTTTCTTAAGTATTTAATTTTGGTAGCTTTAGCAGGTTTTAGGTTAGGTTAACAAGATGCAATCATTCGAAATAGATAAAAGCGACGTATTAAAGGTTAAAAATGCCATTTTAGCCGGAGATGAGATTCTAAAGGAAGTGTTAAATGATTATCACGCTTCCGAAATAGCCATTCTTTTCGAGCGCCTGGATAAATCCGAGCAGCAGCACATCATCAATTTGTTGCCTGCTGAAATTGCTTCAGAGATTATCTCTGAAATGGATGAAGAGTCTCACCCGGAAGACTTGCTTTTCAAACTCCATCCTGATAAACGTACGGAAATAGTTGAAGAACTGGATTATGATGATGCAACGGATATTATTTCCCAGCTTGAAGATCATGAGCAAAACGAAATCCTGGAAGACCTGCAGGATGAACATGCATCGGAAATCAGAAACCTGTTAACGTACGACGAAAAAACCGCCGGTGGTTTGATGAACACGGAGCTGATCTGTGTTAACATTAACCTCACTAAAAAAGATGCGATAGACGAAATCATCAGACAAAGCGAACAGATGGAAGAATTCTATACCATCTATGTAGTTGATGATGCGGAAATTTTCAGGGGAATCGTTTCTCTGAAAGATATTATTAAGGCAAAGCATGACGCAAAAATTACTGAACTGGTAAAGATTGATGCTGTTTACGTACATCCAAATACCGATCAGGAGGAAGTAGCCAATCTGATTTCTCAATATAACCTCACCAGTATCCCTGTTATTGATGACAACCAAAAGCTACTCGGTCGCGTTACTTTTGATGATGTGATTGATGTAATGGAGGAAGAGAGTACAGAAGATATTTTGAAAATCTCCGGTGTATCCGAAGATGAGGAATTGAGCGGTAACTGGGTAGAAGCGGTAAAATCCCGTCTTCCATGGTTAGTCATTAATCTGGGAACGGCTTTTCTTGCTTCATCTGTAGTGCGCTATTTTGATCCAACAATTAAACTAATTCCTTCTTTGGCTGCATATATGACCATTATCGCGGGGATGGGTGGTAATGCCGCGACACAGGCACTTGCCGTAACCGTTAGGCGTATTTCACTTTATGATTTAACTGATAAGCAAGCTTATAGAACTGTTTTAAAAGAATTTACTGTTGGATTAATTAATGGTGCGGTAAACGGAATGATTGTATTTCTTTTTGCCTTTTTCTTTGATGGAAACCCGATGTTAGGTCTGGTAATCTTTTTAGCTATGACGGGTAATTTACTTATTGCGGGGATCACCGGTGCGGGAATTCCTTTAATACTGAAGCGAGTAGGGATCGATCCGGCCATTGCCTCTTCGATTATCATTACTACGTTCACCGATGTGTTTGGGTTTATGCTTATTTTAGGTCTGGCCAGTAAGCTTTTATTATAGCCTGGTTTTTTATCTAATTAAACGAAAAACCCATCATCTAAAATAAAAAATCCCGTCATTCTAACGAAGACGGGATTTAAATAAATTTAAATATTAATTAAACAGCGGTAACCCTCACATCAATATTACCTTTTACTGCTTTAGAATAGGGACAAGCCCTGTGAGCTTTATCAGCAATAGATTGCGATTCTTCAATAGAAATTCCCGGAATATGAACATCCAGATCTGCTGATAGAACGAATGAATTATCGGCTTTGTTAAAGGATACCAAAACCTTCACATTAGCTTCGCTTACATCAACGCCCTCGCGTTCTGCAACTGAGCCTAAAGCGCCGAGGTAACATGGCCCCCAGGCTGCAGCAAATAATTCTTCCGGATTTGTTGCACCACCCTGACCGCCCATCTCTTTAGGTTTTCTTAAATCAAAATCCAGAATTCCATCGCTTGATTTAACATGACCGTCTCTGCCGCCTGTAGCTGTAACTTCAGCTGTATATAACTTTTCCATGATTAATAATTCTTTAGTAAGTAAGCTTAACAAACCAACACGATCATTGTTTGAGGTTACTATTTGAGCAGATTTAAATGCCAAATTATGAATGGTGCAAAACAATCAGCTTTATCCTAAGTTTAGATCTTGATTTTTACGGTTAATTTGTAGACATCATAAGCTACTTTTTGTATTAAATCAAATTGTTCCGGAACCAGATCCTGCCCCTTGTTGATTTTGAAGCCGGTATCAGCAACCCGAATCAATGGAACGTTATCAATTATTGCTTTACTTTGTTCCAGGTTCTCAATCGTCATGTCGAATAAATAATCGGTGTTATTGGAGATTGGCTTTAGGGCCTCAAAGCTTTCAAATGTAAATTCGTGCTCCTTATTATACAATGAAAGTGTAGCAATATATGAGGATAGTAAATGATTGAGCGTGGTAAACTGATGCACTTCTTTAATAAACAGCTGTTTGCTTTTTGGTTCGGAAAACATCCTTTGAAAAAGCGATGCCAGATTCGCGGTACTTACATAAACCTCTTTTCTGGCTAATTTATACTCAGTTCTATTGTAGTTTTTTTCGAAGTATAATCTGGCCACCTGCGCATAATAGGCTTTATTGGCTTTTATGATATTTAACATCGCCTCTTTCAGTTTTTCGTGTTCCCAGGTTGGGAAGAGCGAATAACTGGCGAGCAAGGCTATTCCGGAGCCGATGAAAGTATCGTAAATTCGTTCACGGGCAAGTGCAATAGATCCCATTCCTAAAAAATCGAAAAGAATTAAAATGTAGGGCGTCATGAAAAGTACACTTACTACATAATTTTTACGCTGGAAGCTATAACTTCCAATCATACAAATTAAAAGAATAACAAAAAGTGTATGTTTATCGTGGATATAAGTAAGTACGCCCATACCTACAAACGCACCTATGGTTGTGCCAATTAGGCGCTGATAGTTTCGCTCTTTCGTCAGACTAAAGCCTGGCTTGGAAATCACCAGAATGGTTAGGAGAATCCAGTAACTATGAGAGAAATTTAAAATCTCTGCAACTACAAAACCTAACAACATCACCACGGTAACCCTCAGCGAATGGCGGAAGGTAGAGGAACTGTAAGTTAAATTCTCGGTAAAAAGCTTAAAGTCGAATTTCTGTCTTTTAATGAATTTTTCTGTATCCACTTCAGCCTGGCGGATATCTTTACTGGTTCTAACTTTAAAATAACTGAATATTGTTTTAACTCTCGCCAAGATATTCTCTATATTAACCTCAATATTTTTCAAAGCAATAATACCAATGGTATTGTATTGCTGATCAGTATTATTCTTTTCTAATTGATTAATCTTAATTTTTAAACGCTCAATTTCAATCAACAATCTTTTAGATACAACAGGCTTACCACCGCTTTTCAATGCAAAGGCGATATCATCCAGGGCATATGAAATTCGTTTAATGGCCATTTCATAATCCTTCAAGATTCCGGCCTTGTCGAACTGCTCATGCAATTGCTGATAGTTGTAATAGGTAGACATTACCTGTTCAAAAAGATCGACCATATCTACAAAAACCAAGAGTAGAAATCTTCCTTCCGGACTTGAATCCCTGACAATTTCCCTTGTCCGGAAAAGCAACTCTCTTACTGCATCCTGTTTTTCGTGAACTGAAACCTGCAGTTGCAGCAGTTCTGCATAGGTTTTATCATAATTATTGTTTTGATGGTAGAACTTCGCTTTTTCCCTGAGGAACTCGGCTACTTCGAAAATGGAATCGCTCAATGATTGTTGTACCAGCCTGAAGGGTCGTAGGCGATAGAAAAAATAACTCAGGCCAGTGTACCACAGGCTTCCGGTCAGCACCATGAAGCCATGTTGAATGACCTCCCGCCAGGGTCGGATATCATCGATACTTAAAACGATAATCAGCAACACGGCCGTACCTACTGATGCCGCCCTGATTCCGTAGATATAAAACATCGAAAATACAAAGCTTGATGCGCCGAGGAGGAAGGCTACGAAATAATCACTTTTATTGGTTAAACCGGTCAATATAGAAAATACGAAAATGAGTACGGTGGTAATCAACATGGCATTTCGCCTGTGCACCATAGGGCCCGGGCTATCTACAATACTCACGCATAACGCACCTAACGATAAGGTCATGCCATATTTAAGCATTCCAAACTGGGCGAGGATTAAAGAGGGCAGCAATACGCCAAGGGTAATGCGCAGACCATCCGCAAAATACGTACTTAATAAAAAATCTTGTATGTTTCTGATGGGTTGCCTGATCTGCATGTTACAAAAATAACATTATCGGTAACTTTTTGTTGGGATAAAAGTTTTACTTTCCTTAAAAGAATACACTAAGCGATAGACATTAGTAACCTAAACCACCAGTTCATTCACTTTCTCGATCAGCTTATTCAGATCGAATGGTTTTGCCATAAAATCATTCGCAGCACAAGTGCTAGCAATCTCGGCAGCACTTGCATGTGCACTCATCATCAAGATTGGAATATTGTTGCTTATAGACTTCAGTTCTGCGCAAACATCCATACCGTTACCATCTGGCAACATTACATCAAGTATAAAAAGATCCGGAACTTCGTTAATATTGGCTTCCATAAAAGCGGTAACTGTTTCAAAACTAATTACTTCGTAATCTTCCAATCCTAAAATAAGCTCGATCACATCTCTTATCCCTTCGTCGTCTTCTAATAGAAATATTCTTTTACTCATATCTTTTATCTACGTAATTACAATCAATACGGACTATAGAAAGTTTTGAAAAATCCGTTAAATATAAAAATGAACAGCGAAAATTAACAGGAAAATTGCTGTCTGTCACAATTTGTAACTATTCTATCCCATTTCTGATTACCAGTATTTCTGCAGATGTATCTTGCTTTTCACTTAGACCCAACAGCAACATGAACAGAATGTTTCACTCCATCTGTAGGAGAACTTATCTTTTTTTAATACTGAGTTTGATTAGTATTCAATTATTTTCTCAACCGGCTAACAATGCTGAGTTCCGAAGAACCTTTACGATTGAAAATATTGAATTCAAAAGTGGCGGCGTTACATTAGCAGGGGCGATCTTCGAACCAAAGCGTCCGCATGCAGCAGTGGTGATTGTACATGGATCAGGGCAGGAGCGAAGGAGAATTGAATTTGCCTCAAGGCTGGCCGAAAATGGAATTGCTGTGCTTACTTACGATAAGCGTGGAGTCGGAGAATCTGATGGGGTTTATGCTGGTCCGGAAGTGGGAACCAATAATATTGATTCGGCAAATCTTAATTTATTGGCATCTGATGCAAATGCCGCGGCTCAAGTGCTTTTACAGAAATTTCATGACCGGCGTTTACCACTGGGTTTAATAGGAGCAAGTCAGGCTGGCTGGGTCATTCCGATGGCTGCTGCGAAAAATACTGAAATAGGCTTTATGGTAATATTCAGCGGCCCGGTGGTTACCACACTTGAACAGTTACGGTTCCAGTTTTACACAAATGGTGAATCTAACTTTTGGGAAACACATACAGAAGCTGATGTTCGCGGGCACATAAAAAACGATGCAGACCGGTATCAGTTTCCGGCTACTGATCCCCGAAACGCTTTGCTGAAACTTAGTATTCCGGGGTTGTGGCTCTACGGTGGCCGTGATATCCAGGTTCCTGTGCGTTTATCCAAAGAACGTCTGGGCAGCCTCAGCGCAGCGGGAAATCCATACGAGTACCAGGTATTTCCGGAGTTGGGCCATAATACTCTATCTTCGAAATCTCCAGCGCCATTTGATGCCGCGATTAAATGGATTAAAAGCCAAAAACTACATTTAAAGAAACGATAAGTTATTGTTACTATCCTTTAGCAGGGGTGCCAGGGCGGGCAAGAGGAAAGCAACAGGAACTGCGCCCGGAAAATTACAGCTATAGCAAATTGGCTTTTACTTAAACCAATGCTAAAATAACGGGATAGCAGCATAAAATATTTATTTTATAAATTGCAGGGCTCAATAACCAGAATAGCATGCATCAGCAACTGATTTTCAACGTGTTGGATGCAATAGGTGATTACTATTGTGCTAAAGGGGACAAGGAAGAGGCTAAGAAGTATTACATTAAAGCTTTATCAATTTTAGATTACCCTGAAATTGCCGCTAAGCTCAAAGCCTTAAAATAGGATATTAACTGGATTAATATAGATTCTCATTATTCCCTGGTTAGTTGATAATTTAATCGACTTATGATATTGCTTTAAATACTAAATTCTGTTCCAAAAACAGCCTAATTTATCTGTCTCTGTTTTTGATGCTTTCTCATAGTCTTTCATTTTCATGCATTTATAAAAGTATTCAGTCGCCTTGAGGCAAGTGGCTTTATCCTCAGCTCTGTTAATGTAACTCGTTGAGGACTAAGAACAAGCATAAAGATAAAATTCTTCTTTCGAATAAATAACATTTGTATCTTAAGTATTTTATTAAAAACCTTGCGCGTTTTCAAGTATAAAAATCTATGCTATAATTTGTGTACTATTTCAATATTTTTAAATATGCTTAAAGCACTTCCTATATTATTGTTTCCACTAATGTTTATATTATTATGCTATAACACACGTTGGTGGAGAATTTCAATTTATACTTGCCTCTTCTTCTGTATTTCGGGCGCATTCATTTACTTTAAAAGCTTTCAACGAATAAATAGTTATGAGTTTAGGGGTATCATTAATAATTTAACTTATGGTCGGAACCAACTGTCGTCAGTGACAGTTGATGGAAAGGCCTACAAAAATATACTTGTTGAGTTCTTTAAAGATGAAATCGCAGTCGGGGATTCGCTGATTAAAAATAATAATTCGGAACGTCTGATATTGATCAAGAAAAATTTACAAACGAAAAGATAGAGCTTAAATTTGATGATGCAACAGGTTATGTGGAGTACTATTGTTGAACATTGAATATGTTCATAGCCCCGCACTTCAGCTACATGTAAAGACATATTAAAATAAGAATGAGTATCGAATCCTTTCGCCTCAATCTTCAAGACCTTCCAAACTGAAACTGCTTACTTATCGCTTATACATTTCTTACATACGGTTGGAAGCAAAAAAATTATCCGAGAGTTCCTCAGAATAAAAATTGTTCGTTTTTTGAGATAATAACTTAAAAGGAAATTTTTAATCCTATCAAAAATCCACCATTTTTTGATCAGATCAATTCTGCATCCGCGCTCCGTTCTAAAGTATGTAAAAACGGAATACGCGCCTAAGAGAGTAATTTTGTATGGATTATCTATGGGCACAATCGTATCAAAAAGCGTTCTGGATACAGATACATCCATAAACGGAGCAATACTGGACTCTTTTGTTATTGACCCTAATCTAGTTGTTAGCAGGATCTTTGAAATAAAGAATAAGCATGTACTACTTCCAGATGGAGCACAAAAGTATATTGAATCAAATAATAAACCTTCATTAATTCCAATTTTGCTGTTTTCTGGTTTAAATGACATTGTCACAAAGTCGACAGATTATTCCGCGTTTATTAGCCTTAATGCGAGGTCTAGATTGGTAACCTGGGATTGTAATCATCTTGAATGCTTTTACAAAATGACGAAAGATACAGACAGTGATCTGTATATGTCAGAAGTTAACACATACATTAACAGTTTGAAGTAAGCAAACAGCAAGTTAGCACTGTTCTAGCATTATTCCCTGATCATTTTATAAGTTTCAGGCGGTAAAACTTAATAATATTATAGTTAGGAGAGTCGCTTACTATTGTCCTGTTGATTTGTTTGTTTTGGAATAAGAAACAGCATGAAGATAAAATTCTTCTTTCGAATAAATAACATTTGTATCCTAAGTATTTCATTAGAAACCCTGCTCGTTAGCTAGTATAAAAATCTTTAGTTTTTTGAGACGAAATTTACGCTATAGATTTTTTGGCCTATCAAAAATCCACCATTTAATGATAAATTATAAGTGATATAAATCATCGGTTAAACCAAGCTTGGTTAAATCCGAATTGATTTCTGCACACAATTTTCCGACATTGAGATACTTTAAACTTGATTACCTGTTTTACTTTTGAGTATGAACAAAGAGAATAAAAAAGTGACAATAATAACTGGAGCATCGGGAGGAATAGGCAAGGCAATTGCAGATCAACTTGCTGGAAAGAAACAAGATCTACTGTTAATAGCACGCCATGAAGAAAAGCTTCAAGAATATTGCAAACTGCTCATGCAGCGCCACGGTGTCAGCGCACATTACGTTGCAGCTGATTTATCTTCGCCCGAAACTGCTTTAAAGGTATTTACAGAAGTTACAGCAAGAGGGCTGGAGGTAGAAATGTTGATTAATAACGCTGGTATTGGATCGGGAGGGGACTTCACAGCTATACCTTTGCAATCTGAATTAAATCTTATCCAACTTAACATCAGTTCATTGGTTGCGTTAACGCACCTTTTTTTACCGCAAATGCAATCAAGAAGAAGTGGAACTGTGGTAAATATAGCTTCGATGACGTCTTTTATGCCTGTGCCATACATGGCTGTATACGCAGCCAGTAAAGCATTTGTTAGGTCTTTTACCCAGGCGATTACTGAAGAATGCAAGCCCGAAGGCGTACATGTTTTGCTGTTCTCTCCCGGGCTTACTAAAACCAACTTCAATGCTTCTGCCGGAATAAAAGGTGAAAAAGCCCTAAGATTAGGATCTGATCATAACCGGGATGCAAATCAGACACCGGAACAAGTGGCAATCGAATTGATTAAAGCCTTGGACGATCAACGTAATTTCGCCATCTCCGGGCGTAGAAATAGAATAGGAGCCAAGCTAATGGCACTATTGCCAGATTCAATGATTGCACGAAATATTGCAACCTCTTATCGCAAAGGGTTAAAATTGTAGCTTTAAATGTATAGCAAAATATAATGGGAAAGGATATTTTAACGGTAAGTTTTACGAATTTGAGTGATTTTCACAAGGCCCTGGGAATTGCAGCTCCCAAGCATCCTTTATTTAGTATCATCAAGTTTGAGGATTTACCAGTGCTAAACAATCCGGAGCGAACAAAATTAATCCTCGATTTTTATCAGGTCACGATTAAGACCTCCTCCCCATGCAAGATCCAGTACGGGCAGACCTTGTTTGATTTCAATGAGGGCGTTGTATCCTGTTTCGGACCAAGACAAAGTAGTATCATCGATCCATACTTTGAATATGCAAAATCGGGCTGGCTGGTAAATATACACCCCGAATTTCTAAGGTCATATGCATTGAGCCAAAAGATTAAGCAGCTCGGTTTTTTTGATTATGTGATTAATGAAGCTTTGATCCTATCAGAGGATGAACAAAAATCGATGGAAATAATCTTTCAACAGGTGGAAAGGGAGTATCACTTACCAATTGACAGCTTCAGTCAGGATGTAATTGTTGCAAATCTAGATGTATTGCTTTCCTACTGCAATAGGTATTATAAGCGACAATTTGTTACCAGAAAGATCAGTGGGGGAGGAATTCTGGAAAGACTTGAAAACATTCTGGAAAGTCATTTTCAAAACAACAATAATCAAGGTTTACCGAGTCCAAGTTACCTGGCTAATCAGCTTAACATATCCACAAGATACTTGAGCGACCTGTTAAAGCAGCTTACGGGGCATACGACCCAGCAACTAATACAAAATAAGATCATAGATCTATCGAAAGATCGCTTGACGAGTACGCAGATGTCAGTAAGCGAAATCGCCTATCAATTAGGTTTTGAGTATCCTCAATCGTTTAGTAAATTGTTTAAGATGAAGACCAATCAGACACCCTTAGCATATCGGCAATCATTTAATTAATATTTACTGTGCGCCCGTAAAGGTTTTGTAATGAATGTCTCTTTGGCAAGAGACTAGACTAGGTTCCAAGTCTACTCCCGACCGACTTATCTGGAGCGGAAACCCAATAGGGAGTGTAGCATGTCGGTGTACAGCATGGCCGCTTTAATTGCCAAAAGCGAGTGCATCGCTGGGGAGAAAGGCAGACACA
>Ga0308159_1000938_pt1 | contig 50671 bp, 49 predicted proteins | sample PhyCR1_FD_201040 | JGI IMG/M metagenome (GOLD analysis project Ga0308159, IMG submission 201040) | Phyllosphere microbial communities from UC Gill Tract Community Farm, Albany, California, United States - DLSLC.R1 | ecosystem: Host-associated > Plants > Phyllosphere > Unclassified | place: USA...
TGGGCCCCTTGCAAGGCGCCGTCGGTGGTGCCCATATAGGCTTCCATGACAGCGGGATTTTTGGAGACGCTGGCGTACGGCCCTTCGGCGAGCACGGCGCCGCGCGCAAGCACGGTAATCGTGTCGGCGATCGAGGACACCACGTTCATATTGTGTTCGACCATGAGAATGGTGCGGCCCACCGACACGCGCTTGATCAACTTGGTCACGCGGTCGACATCTTCGTGCCCCATGCCCTGTGTGGGCTCGTCGAGCAGCATGAGCTCCGGCTCCATCGCCATCGTGGTCGCGATCTCGAGCGCGCGCTTGCGACCGTAGGGCAGATTGACGGTCATTTCGTCCGCGAACTCGGCAAGGTCGACGGTTTCCAATAGCGCACGGGCCGGCGCGTCGAGATGCTTCAGACGCAGATCGCTTTGCCAGAATCGGTAGGACAGGCCCGTGGCACGCTGCAGACCGATACGCACGTTTTCCAGCACCGTGAGATGGGGAAACACCGCCGAGATCTGAAACGAGCGGATGATGCCGCGCCGCGCGATCTGCGCGGGACGTTCGCCAGTGATGTCGGCGCCATTGAACAGGATCTGCCCACGCGTGGGCGTGAGGAATTTGGTCAATAAATTGAAGCAGGTGGTCTTGCCGGCCCCATTGGGACCGATCAAGGCATGGATCTGACCGCGCTTGACGTTCAGATCGACATTATTGACCGCGACGAAACCACGAAACTCTTTGGTCAGGCCACGCGTTTGCAGGATTGTCTCGTCCATTTTTTTTGCGCCACAACGGGTACTTTTCTTTTAGTCGTTGCGGCAAGAATACGGACGTCAGACGCGCATTGCTATGCGGGTTTGTCATAGGTGCGGTGCAACGTGAACGATCGCCATGCCGTCACGAACGGCGCTCGAATCGGCAGGCGTCAGGCGGCGTTGGCGGCCGTTTTGTGCTTGTACTCGCACAAATCCTCGATGCCGCATTGCGGGCATTTGGGCTTGCGTGCCACGCACACATAGCGCCCATGCAGGATGAGCCAATGGTGGGCGTCGAGCAGAAAGTCGCGGGGCACGAATCGCATAAGCTTATGCTCGACTTCGACCACATTCTTGCCCGGTGCAAGATGCGTGCGGTTGGCGACGCGAAAGATATGCGTATCCACCGCCATGGCGGCTTCGCCGAATGCCGTGTTGAGCACGACGTTGGCGGTTTTTCGGCCCACTCCCGGCAGGCTTTCAAGCGCCTCGCGGGTTCGGGGCACCTCGCCCGCATACGTATCGAGCAGCATGCGGCACGTGGCCACCACGTTCTTGGCTTTGGTTTTATACAGGCCGATGGTTTTGATGCGTTCGGCCACGCCTTCCACGCCCAAGTCGAACAACCCTTGCGGTGTGCCATGCTCCGGAAAGAATCGGCGCGTGGCGAGGTTGACCGATTTGTCCGTCGCCTGTGCCGATAGCAGCACCGCGATGAGCAACTGGAATGGCGTGTCGTATTCGAGTTCGGTCTTGGGGCTGGGATTGGCGGCGCGCAGGCGCGTGAAAATTTCCAGTCGCTTTTGCGCGTTCATGGCCGGCGTTGCTCTCGACGCGCACGTGCCTGCGCCAGGGCCTGGGCGATGGCGGCGCGTTTTTTGTCGACGGCCTCATCGTCGGCCGGCGCCACCGGCACGTCGGCGGCCACGCGCGCGCGCTGTTGACGCGCCAGGTAGGCACGATGCCGCTGCCGGCCGAGGGCTGCATCGTCGGCCGTCCATGCCCGGCCCGCCGGCACCATGCTGATGCAATCGACCGGACAGGGTGCAACGCACAGATCGCATCCGGTGCACACGTCGGGCAGAATCGTATGCATGCGCTTATTGGCGCCGACGATCGCATCGACCGGGCACGCTTGAATACAGAGCGTACAGCCGATGCAATGCGCTTCGTCGATCAACGCCACCTGCAAGGGCACTGGCCGCCCACGGCTCAGATCGAGCGGCGGCGCCGGCACATCGAGTACCTCGGCCAAGGCTTGCACACCGGCTTGTCCACCCGGCGGGCAGCGATCGATGGGCGCGCCAGCTTCGGCAATGGCGGCGGCGTATGGCCGACACCCGTCATAGCCGCATTGCCGGCATTGGGTCTGGGGCAGTCGGGCGTCGAGCCGGTCGATCAGTAAAGCAACAGCGGTCACAAGGAAAACTCAAGCGTGGTCGCGGATGAAGGCCGCAATTTTCGGATAGACGAGGGTGCGCCAGCGACGGCCCGAGAAGATGCCGTAATGGCCGCAATCCGGCGCGGTGAAATGCTGCTTGTCGCCTGCGGGAATATTGGCGCACAACTTCTGCGCCGCGCGCGTCTGGCCTTGACCGGAGATGTCGTCCAGCTCGCCTTCGACGGTGAGCAGGGCAACGTTCTCGATGGCCGACGGATCGACGGTGACGCCGTCCACCTGCCACAGCCCGCGCGGTAGTTGATATTCCTGGAACACCATGCGGATCGTGTCGAGATAGAACTCCGCAGGCATATCCAGTACGGCGTTGTACTCGTCGTAGAAGCGGCGGTGGCTTTCGGCATCGCTGTCATCGCCGCGCACGAGATCCTGGTAGAAATCGTAGTGCGACTGCATATGGCGGTCGGGGTTCATCGCCACGAAGCCGGCGTGCTGCAGAAAGCCCGGATACACACGGCGCCCGACGCCGGGGTGGCGCCCCGGCACCCGATGAATCAGCTGGCTTTCGAACCATTCGAACGGTTTGGTTTCGGCCAGACTGTTCACCTGCGTGGGCGACTCGCGCGGATCGATCGGCCCGCCCATCATCGTCATGGTCTTGGGCTGGCAGGGATCGTTCTCCTGCGCCATCAACGAGATGGCGGCCAGTACCGGCACCGTGGGCTGACAGACGGAAATCACATGCACGTCCGGGCCGAGCGCGCGGATGAAGTCCTGAATGTAGTGAACATAATCATTCAGATGAAACGGGCCGGCCGACACGGGCACCATGCGCGCATCGATCCAGTCGGTCACGTACACATCGTGCTCGGGCATCAGCGTGCGCACGGTATCGCGCAGCAGCGTGGCATGGTGACCCGACAGCGGCGCCACCAGCAGTACGCGCGGATCGGCGGCATGGCCCTTCGGTGTGGCGCGTTCGAAGTGAATCAGATTGCAGAACGGCTTGGCGACAGCTACGCGCTCCGTGACGGCGACGGTTTTGCCGCCCACCTCGGTCGTCGGCAATTGCCAGGCGGGTTTCTCGTACTCTTTGCCGATCCGGTGGACGAGTTCGTAGCTGGCGGCGATCTGCCGCGACAGCGGGGTATAGGCCAGCGGACTGAAGGGATTGGAAAACAGCTGCGAGCCCAGGTCGGTAAAGGCGGCGATGGGCGTCAAAAAGGCGCGCTGGATTTCATGCAGTTGATACAGCATCGGTTCGCTTCCAAAAAGGACTGCGGGGCAAGGCGCAGGACGCGCAATTACCAGTAATTCTCGACGGCCAGGTTGCCGGGGATACCCCGGCGTCCGGGCGCAAAACCCCGATCAGCTAGCAGTTTGCGCGCCGCGCTCAGCATCTCGGGGTTGCCGCACAGCATAATCTTCGCCTGCGCCGGATCCAGGGGCAGGCCGGCGAGGGCTTCGAGCCGCCCATCTTCGATCAGCGTGGTGAGGCGCGCTTGCGGCAGGTCGCCCGAAGGCTCGCGGGTGGCGATCGGCAGATACACCAGACGGGCGGAATCCACCGGCGGCGCATCGCGCCAGCCCCTTATCGTGTCGGCATACGCCAACTCTTCCAGGTGCCGTACGCCATGCACCAATACGATGCGGCGGTAGCGCCGCCAGGTTTCCGGATCGCGCAGCAGCGACATATAAGCCGACAGGCCGGTACCGGTGGCAAGCAGCCACAGATCGCCTTCGGGTGCGAAGCGGTCGAGCGTCAAAAAGCCGAACGGCGTTTTGTCGATGTAGATCGCATCGCCCGGCTGCAAAGCGGCCAGCCGCGGGCTGAATTCGCCGTCGGGCACCACGATGGAGTAGAACTCCAGGCCCGCGTCGCCGGGGGCGGTCACCATCGAGTAGGCCCGCCAGAGTGTGGGCGGCCCTTCGGGATCGTCCAGCGCCGGCAGGCCCAGGCGCGCGAACTGGCCTGCCTGGTAGACGTAGCCGGCATCGCGCGTGGTGCGTAGCGAGAAGAGCTTATCCGCCACCCAGGTATCGACTGCGGTGACGGTTTGGCGGGTGTACTTGGCGTCGGTCATCGGCCGGTGATCGGCTTAACGCTCGAGATGCTGCAGTTTGTCCGGTACGCCGTTCCACTCGTCGGCATCGGGCAGCGGCTTTTTCGCGCGGCTGATCGACTTGAACTCGCTGGACAGTTCGGCGTTGAGCGCGATGAACGCGAGCTGATCCTGCGGCACGTCTTCTTCAGCGAAGATGGCGTTGGCCGGGCACTCGGGAATGCACACCGCGCAATCGATGCATTCGTCGGGATCGATGATCAGAAAGTTTGGGCCTTCGCGAAAACAGTCGACCGGGCATACGTCCACACAGTCGGTGAACTTGCATTTGATACAGTTTTCGGTGACGACATGGGTCATGCGGTACTCCGGTCCGTGCTTTTTGAGTCAATCTCGCATTTTACCCGGTCGGGGCCGCTAGGGACCATATAACCCCCTTCATCTATATGGACAGGGGGCATAAGACGCCATACCGGGCCTCCTGGCTGTGCTACTGTGTGCGCAAAATACGACAAGACACCATGATCATTACCTCGTTACTCGATACGGATCTGTACAAGTTCAGCATGATGCAAGTCGTGCTGCACCATTTCCCGGCGGCGCAGGTGGAGTACCGGTACAAATGCCGGACCCCGAATATCGACTTGCGCCCGTATCTGGACGAGATCCGGGCCGAGGTGCACAGCCTGTGTCAGTTGCGGTTCACGACCGATGAACTCAACTATCTGAAGAGCCTGCGATTCATCAAGAGCGACTTTGTCGATTTCCTTGAGCTCTTTCACATGCCGGAGCGTTGCATCTCGATCGAGCCGGATGGCAATTCGGGCGAGATTGCGATCAACGTCAAAGGGCCGTGGCTGCACACGATTCTGTTCGAGATTCCGGTGCTGGCGATCGTCAACGAGGTGTATTTCCGCAATACGCAGCGCTCGCCGCAATGGGAAGAGGGGCGCGAGCGTCTGCAGTCGAAGATGAAGCTGGTGATCGACGATCCGGCGCTGGCCGACTTTCGGGTGGCCGAGTACGGTACGCGCCGGCGGTTCTCCGGCGCCTGGCACGAAGAAGTCGTCACCACCATGAAGGCCCAGATGGGCCAGCACTTCGCCGGCACGAGCAACGTGCTGCTGGCCAAGCGCCACGGCGTGCTGCCGCTGGGCACGATGGGACACGAGTATCTTCAGGCGTGCCAGGCATTGGGCCCGCGTCTGCGCGATTCGCAGGTGTACGCCCTCGAAGTCTGGGCGAAGGAATATCGTGGCGATCTGGGTATCGCGCTGTCCGACGTGTATGGCATGAATGCCTTCCTGCGCGATTTCGACATGTATTTCTGCAAGCTTTTCGATGGCGCACGGCACGATTCGGGCGATCCGTTCGTCTGGGGCGAACACATGATTCGCCATTACGAACAAAACCGCTGCGATCCGCGCACCAAAACGCTGGTGTTTTCCGATAGCCTGACCATTCCACGCGCCATCGAACTGGCCACGCGGTTTGCCGGCCGTTGCCGCGTGTCGTTCGGTATCGGCACCAATCTCACCAACGATCTCGGCCACGAGCCTTTGCAGATCGTGATGAAGATGGTTCGCTGCAATGGCCAGCCGGTGGCGAAGGTCTCCGACGCGCCTGAAAAGACCATGTGCGACGATCCCGCTTATCTGGCGTATCTGCGGCAGGTTTTCGAACTGCCGCCCGCCTGACGGCGGCAGGCCGTCATTCTCGCCGGCCGGGCCGATCTGCGGCACGCCGGCCAACGTGTTTCAACTGGAGGTTTTATGAGCATCAAACGTGTGAACGTCGAGAAACGTCTGTCGGACATGGCGATTTACAACGGCGTGGCGTATCTGGCCGGCCAGGTGCCGGACGACGCCACGGCGGACATCACGGGTCAGACCGCGCAGGTGCTGGCGACGATCGATCGCCTGCTGGCTGAAGCCGGTACCGACAAGACCCGCATCCTGATGGCGCAGATTTTCGTGGCCAACATGAAAGAATTCGACGGCATGAACAAAGCCTGGGACGCATGGGTCGCCGCCGGCAACGCACCCCCCCGTGCGACCGTCGAAGCCCGCCTGGCCAACGCCGACTTCAAGGTCGAGATCGTGGTGACGGCAGCCGTCGGCTGATACCGCGTGCGCCGTAGCCGGACGCGTTATTCCGGCTGCGAAAGCGCCAGGGTGGCCGCCAGCAGGCCGCCCAGATTCATGCACTCGGTGCGCGCAAGCGCGCCGATTGTTTTGGGCGCGAGGATTTGCGCGGGCGTCTGTGCGCCGAGATTGACGATCAGCGGGTCGCCCACGGCCTGCAGCCGCCAGCCCGCGCAGATGCGCGTCATCTGCCGCGCAGCGCCCGAGCCATCGCTGCCCGCGCTGATCGCCAGCGCGTACGGCCGTCCCGCCAGCCGATCCAGCACAGGGTAGTAGCAGCGGTCGAAGAACGCTTTCATTTCGCCGGATACCGTCGCCAGGTTTTCCGGCGCGCAAAACAGGTAGCCGTCGGCGTGAAGCAGATCGTCGGCCGAGGCGAGCGTCGCAGGCTGACGTGCGACCGCGACCTGATCGGCCGCCGCCATTTCCGCGAGCGTGGCCGTTGCGCCCTCGGCCAACGCCTGTGCCATCTGTTCTGCCGCGCCAGTGCGCGAATGCCACACGATCAGTAGGCGCGCGCTCATGCCGGCGGTAACGCTGCGGGGGTGGCGTCCGCAGGAAGGGCCTGAGGGGCTGCATCGGCCCCATCGGCAGCGACAGGTTTATATGGCGCAGCGTCATCATCGGCTGCCAATCGGCGCAGGGGTTCCTGCCGGTAGTACTGCTCCAGCAAGGCAAACCATTGCGGGAGCGCGGCGGCGAGCGGTTCCGGATCGGTAAAGAAATGCTCCGAGCTGACAGCGAAGAATTCGGCTTCGTCAGTGGCGGCGTAGGGGTCCAGCGGCAGAGCGGCGTAGTACACGTCGGCATCGGGGCCTTCCGGGTCGACGTCGGACGGGATGCTGGATTCGGTGCGTTCGAGCATCTGGACGAAGCTGTCGTAGCTGGCCTCGAGCACGCGGCGCCACAGCCGGGGGCTCAATTCGCGATGGGCGTGCAGGCTGGGCATGCCGTCGGCATCGCCGCCGTGCAGGTCGAGCTTGTGCGCGAACTCGTGGATCACCACATTGAAGGCATCGGTGTGCTGGCTCGCGTCCGACCAGGACAGCACGATAGGGCCGCCCTCCCAGGCTTCGCCGGCCGCTTCCTCGACGTACTCGTGGGTCACGCCATCATCGTCCACCTGAGAGCGCGGGATGGCGAAGCCCCCCGGGTAAACGATGATCTCGTTCCAGCCTTCGTACAACGTCGGATCCAGATGCAGGATCGGCAAAGCGGCTTGGGCGGCGATCGCCAGGCGCATGGCGTCCGTGAGTTCGAGGCCTTGGGCGCCGTTCATGGTTTTGCTGGCAAGCAACCAGGCCGTACGGCCGCGCAAAGCCTCGCGCTCCGCAGCATCGAGCGCAGCGAGAAACGGGTAGTCGGCCAGCAACGCCGACCAGCGTTCTGGGTCGATACGGGACTGCATGTCGGCGACCTCGGCGGTCCGGGCGCCGCGTCCTTTGAGCCAACGCAACATAAATGGGCTTCCTTGGGGGCTTGCGCGCCCGGTTTGGGGGCTTCGGTCGGGCGCGTGCCTAGTGTAGAGTGTCGGCAACAACCGGTTCCGCGCGTCCTGCGGCAAATTTTAGTCCTTACACCGCTCCCGCGATGTCCGCTGCTCACGATCCTCTTGCTTCGTCACCTTTCGATGCCGCCTGGTTGGAGGCGGTGTGCACGGAGCTGAATCCGGATGGCCGCGCCCTGCTGGCTCGCGTGCGCGACTGGGTGCCCGAGCGCTTCGACGGCAAACTCGCGCCGAGCGGTGAGCCGCTTGCCCTGCATGGCGCACACGTGGCGCTGATTCTGGCCAGCCTGCATACCGATGCCGCCACGCGTGCGGCCGCCGTGATGGCCGCACTGCCCACCGATCTGGCGGCACCCGTGCCGTCGCTGCGCGACGATCCTGTGGCGCAAACGTTCGGTGCCGACATTGCCAAGTTGGTGCAGGGCTCGCATGCCCTGGTCCGTCTGGGGCTGGTGGCGCGGGGCGCAAGCGGGGCGGGTGTCGACAGCGGCACGCAGAAGGAAATGCTGCGCAAGATGCTGTTGGCCATGGCCGCCGATCTGCGCATCGTGCTGATGCGATTGGCCTCGCGGCTGCGCACCTTGCGCTGGCACGCCGAATCCAAAACGCCGTGCGAGGCCGATTTTGCACGCGAAACGCTCGATCTGTATTCGCCGCTGGCCAATCGTCTGGGCATCTGGCAGATCAAATGGGAAATGGAAGATCTGGCTTTCCGGTTTCTCGAGCCGGATACCTACAAGCGCATCGCCAAGTTGCTGGAGGAAAAGCGCGTCGAGCGCGAGGCCTTCATCGCCGACGCGATCGCGCGCATGCAGGAAGGGCTCGCCAGGACGGGGGTACAGGCCGAAGTGAGCGGCCGCCCCAAGCATATCTACAGCATCTGGAACAAGATGCGGCTGAAGTCGCTCGACTTTTCGCAGTTGATGGATGTGCGAGCCTTGCGGGTCATCGTCGAGGATGTGCGCGACTGTTATTCGGCGCTCGGCCTGGTGCACGATATGTGGGCGCCGGTGGGCGACGCGTTCGACGATTACATCACGCGGCCCAAGCCTAACGGTTATCGCTCCTTGCATACCGTGGTCAGCGACGATGCCGGACGGCCGTTCGAGGTGCAGATCCGCACGCGCGAAATGCACCAGTTCGCCGAGTACGGGATGGCCGCCCATTGGCGCTACAAAGAAGCGGGCAATCGCGGCGGCCAGGTCGTGGCCAGCAGCGATTACGACCGCAAGCTCGCCTGGATGCGCCAGTTGCTGGCCTGGAACGATGAGCTCGATGAAGGCGACGGCCAGCGCATCTCGGGCGAGGACCACATTTACGTGCTCACGCCGCAGGCCCGCGTTATCGAACTGCCAGTCGGCGCCACGCCCGTCGATTTTGCGTATTACCTGCACACCGATCTCGGTCACCGGTGCCGCGGCGCCAAGGTCGACGGCCAGATGGTGCCGTTGAATACGCGCCTCTCGACCGGACAGACCGTTGAAGTGGTCACGACCAAATCGGGCGGACCGTCGCGCGACTGGATCAATCCGCAACTCGGATTCCTGGCGAGCCCGCGCTCGCGCGCCAAGGTGCGCATGTGGTTCAACGCCATCGAACTGCAGCAGCGCATCACGCAGGGCCAGACGCTGGTCGAGAAAGAACTGCAGCGATTGGGCAAAACGGCGGTCAATCTCGAGCAGCTCGCCCAGCAGTTGGGCTTTTCCAAAGCGGAGGACTTGTATGTCGCCGCGGCCAAGGAAGAGTTCAGTCTGCGCCAGATCGATGCGCTGTTTCATCAGCCTGCCGATACCCGTGCGGACGATACCGTGGTCACGCACGCCAGCCGGGCCGAGAGCGCCGAGCGCAGCGGCCGCAGCGGTGTACTCGTGGTGGGCGTGGACTCGCTCATGACGCAGTTGGCGCGTTGCTGCCGGCCCGCGCCTCCGGATAATATAGTCGGTTTCGTCACGCGTGGACGCGGGGTGTCGATCCATCGGCGCGAGTGCCATGCTTATCGCGCGCTGGCCGAGCGTGAGCCCGAGCGGGTGATCGATGTCGACTGGGGTGAAACCGGCGACACGCTTTACCCCGTGGACATCAGCGTGCGCGCCATCGATCGCTCGGGGCTGTTGCGCGATCTGTCGGAAATTTTTGCCCGTCTGCGTTTGAATGTGATTGGTGTGAATACGCAAAGCCGCCAATCGCTCGCGCATATGGTTTTTACGGTCGAGGTCAAAGACGCGGATTCGATGACCCGCGCGGTCTCGGCCTTGAGTGAACTGAACGGCGTGACGTCGGTAACGCGCCGCTGAACCCAATAAGGATGCACACGTGAACGCACGTCAATGGCTCGAACGCCTGGTCGCTTTCGATACGACCAGCCGCCACTCCAATCTCGCCCTGATCGAAGACCTGCGCGACGCGCTCGCCGGCCACGGGTTGAAGCCCTGGTTGGCGCACAACGCCGAAGGCAGCAAAGCCAATCTCTTCGTGACCCTGCCGGCCGCAGACGGCAACGAGGCGGGCGGCATCGTGCTGTCGGGCCACACCGACGTGGTGCCGGTGGATGGCCAGAACTGGACCACCGATCCGTTCAAGCTCACCGAGCGCGACGGCAAGCTGTATGGCCGCGGCTCATGCGACATGAAGGGCTACATCGCCACTGCCATGAGCCTGGTGCCCACGTTTCTCAGCCAACCGCGCAAGAAGCCGCTGCACTTCGCGTTTTCGTACGACGAGGAAGTGGGCTGCGTGGGCGCACCCGTGATGTTGCGGGCCTTGCGCGAGCGCGGCATTCATCCGGAGGGCTGCATCGTGGGCGAGCCCACCGGCATGCAGGTCGTGGTGGCACACAAGGGCATCAACCTGTTTCGCTGTGCGCTGCAAGGCTGCGCGGCGCACTCGTCGCTCACGCCCTCCGGTTGCAACGCCATCGAGTACGCCGCGCGCCTGATCGTGCGCATCCGCGAAATTGCCGATCGCTTCAAAGCCGAAGGTCCTTACGACAATTTCTTCGACGTGCCGTTCACGACGATGACGACCAACCAGATCCAGGGCGGCATCGCGGTCAACACGATTCCGCAGGCCTGCAACTTCCTGTATGAGTTCCGCAATCTGCCGGGCGCGCGTCCGGACGAGATCCAGGCCGAAGTGGAAGCCTACGTGCGCGATACGTTGCTGCCGGCCATGAAAGCCGAGTTCGGCGATGCCCGGATCGATATCGACGCCGTGGCCGCAGCCCCGGCCTTGGAAGCGTCCGAGCAGGCCGCGATTACCGAATTGGTGCGCGGGCTCACGCGCGACAACGACACCCGCAAAGTGGCGTACGGCACCGAGGCGGGCTTGTTTCAGGCCAGCGGCATTCCCACTGTGGTGTGCGGGCCCGGCCACATCCGCCACGCGCACGCGCCGGACGAATTCGTGGACATCGACCAGCTCGAATCCTGCGAGCGTTTTCTCAAGCAGCTTTCCGCGGCCACCTGAACCGGTGCGCCCAATGGGCGCGAGCGGCCTCGCACTGTTAGAATGCTCTGTTCCCTAACCGGGCCAGAAGACCGTGTCATGACGCCTCGTGCCCGGGTGAGCGTGGAGATTTACCTTGAAACCCTACGATTTTCCTGATGCCACTGGCCACTTCGGCCCCTATGGCGGCGTGTTCGTCGCGGAAACCCTCATGCACGCGCTCGAAGAGCTGCGTGTTGCGTATTCCGCATGCTGGCAGGATCCCGCGTTCGTCCAGGCGTATCGGTACGAACTCAAGCACTTCGTAGGGCGTCCCAGCCCGGTCTATCACGCCAGCCGCTGGTCCGAAAAACTGGGTGGCGCGCAAATCTGGTTCAAGCGCGAAGATTTGAACCACACCGGCGCGCACAAGATCAACAATTGCATCGGGCAAGCCTTGCTGGCCCGTCAGATGGGCAAGCCGCGCGTCATCGCCGAGACCGGCGCCGGGCAGCATGGCGTCGCCACCGCGACCGTAGCCGCGCGCTACGGCATGGAATGCGTGGTGTACATGGGCAGCGAAGATATTCGCCGCCAGGCGTCCAACGTCTATCGCATGAAGCTTCTGGGCGCCACCGTGGTGCCCGTGGAGTCCGGTTCGCGCACCCTGAAGGATGCGCTCAACGAAGCGATGCGCGACTGGGTCGCCAATATCGAGAATACGTTCTACATCATCGGCACCGTCGCCGGCCCGCATCCCTATCCGCAGATGGTGCGTGACTTCCAGGCCATCATCGGTCAGGAATGCATCACGCAGATGCCTGAAGTGGTAGGCCGTCAGCCCGACGTGGTCGTGGCATCGGTGGGTGGCGGTTCGAACGCCATGGGCATTTTCCATCCCTACATCGGCTACGACGACGTACAACTCGTGGGCGTCGAAGCGGCGGGCGAGGGCATGGATTCAGGCCGTCACGCCGCCTCGCTGGCCGCGGGCCAGGTGGGCGTGCTGCACGGCAATCGCACGTATGTGATGCAGAACGAAGATGGCCAGGTGCAGGAAACGCATTCGGTCTCTGCGGGTCTGGACTATCCCGGTGTCGGCCCCGAGCACGCCTGGTTGATGGACAGCAAGCGCGCCACCTACGTGGGCATCACGGACGAGGAAGCGCTGGCGGCGTTTCACGATTGCTGCCGCACTGAAGGCATCATCCCGGCGCTCGAGTCGGCGCACGCGATCGCCCATGCCGTAAAGATTGCACCCACGATGTCCAAGGACAAGGTCATTCTGGTCAACCTGTCGGGCCGTGGCGACAAGGACATGCATACCGTCGCCGAGCGCGCCGGCATCGTGCTGTGAGGGGCGCCATGACTGCCTCCACCGATCGTATTGCCCACACCTTTGCACGCCTCGCCACCGAGGGCCGTGCGGCGTTGATTCCCTATATCGCCGCAGGCGATCCCACACCGGCGGCCACGGTCCCGCTGATGCACGCCCTGGTGGCGGCCGGCGCCGACGTGGTCGAACTGGGGGTGCCGTTTTCCGATCCCATGGCCGATGGCCCCACGATCCAGCGCGCCGCCGAGCGCGCGATCGCGCAAGGCGTCGGACTGTCGCACGTGCTCGAATTGGTACGCGCCTTTCGTGAGAGCGACCAGACGACCCCGGTCGTCTTGATGGGATATGCCAACCCCATTGAGCGGATGGGGCAGGCCGCTTTTGCCGAACGGGCGCAGGCTGCTGGTGTGGATGGCGTTCTGGTCGTCGACTACCCGCCCGAAGAAGTGGATGTGTTTTCGGGTCAGTTGGCCGCGCACGGCATCTCGCCGATCTTTCTGCTGGCGCCCACCTCGACCGATGACCGCATTGCCGCCATCGCCCGCATTGCGCGCGGCTATGTGTATTACGTCTCGCTCAAGGGCGTGACGGGAGCGGCCACGATCGATACGACCGATGTCGCCCGCCGCGTGGAAGCGATCCGCAAGCATGTGAAGATTCCAGTGGGTGTCGGCTTCGGCATCCGCGACAGCGAGAGCGCGCGGCAAGTGGCGCAAGTCGCCGATGCCGTCGTGATCGGCAGCAAACTTATCGATACCATCGATCAGGCCGTCCAGGGCGTGGCGCCCGAGGACGTGGCCGCTACCGCAGCGGCGGCGGGCGGCGCCTGGTTGCAATCCATTCGTCAAGCGATCGACACCGTCGAGCGTAAAAGCGTCACGGCCTGACCGGCCGCGCGCGTTACTCAGGATACTCACACGACATGAGCTGGCTCGAAAAACTCCTGCCTCCCCGCATCAACAAGACGGCCGACAACGGTCAACGACGCGTGCCCGAAGGGCTGTGGGTCAAGTGCCCGTCCTGCGAAGCCGTGCTTTATCACGAGGATCTGGCCGCCAACCTGCATGTGTGCCCCAAGTGCGATCACCACATGCGCATTGGCTCACGGGCACGCCTGGATTCGCTGCTCGACCTGGAAGGCCGCATCGAGATCGGTGGCGAAACGCGCTCGGTCGACACGCTCAAGTTCAAAGATACGCGCAAGTATCCCGATCGCCTGTCCGAAGCCACCAAGCAAACCGGCGAAACCGATGCCATGGTGGTCATGAGCGGCTCGATTCTGGGTGTGGCTTCGGTCGTGGCCTGCTTCGAGTTCAGTTTCATGGGGGGCTCGATGGGCTCCGTGGTGGGCGAGCGTTTTGCACGCGGCGCGCAAGCCGCGCTCGACAATAAAACCCCTTTCGTTTGCGTGGCGGCGTCGGGCGGCGCGCGGATGCAGGAAAGCTTGCTGTCGCTGCTGCAGATGGCCAAAACCAACGCCATGCTCACACGCCTGTCCGCAGCCGGCCTGCCGTTCATCAGCGTATTGACCGATCCTACGATGGGCGGGGTGTCGGCCTCGTTCGCGTTCATGGGTGACGTGGTGATCGCCGAGCCCAAGGCCTTGATCGGCTTTGCGGGCCCGCGGGTGATCGAACAAACCGTTCGCGAGAAGTTGCCCGAGGGCTTCCAGCGCTCCGAATTCCTGCTCGAAAAGGGCGCCGTCGACATGGTGGTCGATCGCCGCCAGTTGCGGGAAGAATTGGCCCGCTTGCTGACCTTGCTGACCAATCAGCCAGCCGATGTTGTTGCCGCCTGACGACAGGTCTGTGAAACCATAAGTGTCCGATGCGGGCTTGGAGCGACAGCGTGGCTCCAAGCCCGTAATATCTTTTGTGTTCTGTTATTGATGATCGATGTGGAGTTTCTGATGCAAAAAACAACAACAACCAAGCGTTGGGCGATGACCCTTGCAGGCCTGGTTTTGGCTGGTGCAGGTTCGGTGGCGATGGCCCAGGCCGGTCCGGCTGGCACCAACGGCGGCATCGGAGTGAAGTACGGTCAGGGCGATAACTATTCGCGTACCTCGTTGTCGTACGAAACGCCGCGTTTCTGGACGTATGACCTGGGCGGTAACTGGGGTCGTCTGGATCTGGTCGGTGAAGGCAGCGTGTCGTACTGGAAGGCTGACGGCAGCCGTCAACCGGGCCACGTATGGCAATTGAGCGCCATGCCTTTCCTGCGCTGGTGGGTGAGCGAGCGCTTCTTCATTGAAGGTGGCGTGGGCGTGACGGCATTCAGCCACACCCGCTTTGCCGACGAAACGATCAGCACCGCATTCCAGTTCGGCGACCAGATCGGCGTAGGCTTCCAGATGACGCAAAACAGCCGTCTGGGCCTGCGTTACGCGCACTTCTCGAACGCCAGCATCAAGCGCCCGAATCCGGGCCTGGATGTGGTCGAGCTGGGCTACACGTACACGTTCTAAGTTCGCGGCGCGTTATCGCGCAGCGCTCGAAAACCTCCCCTCGCGGGAGGTTTTTTTATGGGCGACGTCGGCCACGTCAGGCCGATGTGCACGATGGGGAGGCCGCGCCCCGCGCGGACGTACGAGCGCCCCGCGCCCGACCTGCTTCTGTTGTCAGGCATAGCAAGCCGGGCGATTGCATATCGCCGCGCAAAAAAAAACCGCGGCCAGCCAAAGCTGTCGCGGTTTTCGGATCTTGCGCGACCTGAAGCGCTCAGGTCGCGCAGGCGGTATCGAAGGCTTACTGCGTTTCGACCTGCTGCAGGGGCTTGTCGGCGACCGGCGTTACGGCTTTGCGCTCGCGACCCAGGCGCACCACCGGCTGTGCGTCTGCCATGCGCTGTTGTGCTTGGGCAAAACGTTCCGGATTGGTCTCCACCCAGTTCAGGCCTTGCTTGGACACCACGTCGTTCAACGTTTCGCGCGAGGCAACGGGCGCAGGAGCGGCCGGTGTCACGCGGATGTCCGTCGAGGCGGGAGCGGTGTTCGCTTGAGCGGCGGGCTGCGCCACGGCCGGAGCAGCGGGGGCCACAGGGGCTGCAACGGGTGCCGACGCAGCCGGTGCCGAAGCGACCGGTGCCGGAGCAGCAGCCGGAGCAGCAGCCGGAGCAGCAGGGTCAGCGACCGGCGCCGTCGTCGCGGGAGCGGCTACAGGCGCCGGGGCAACCACGGGCAGGACGGGCGCAGCTTCTGCTTCAACGGGCGCAGGCTTGGCAGCCGGGGTCACGTCTTCAGCAGCCACAGCAGGCGCCGTGGGTACGGGCACTTCTTCAGCCGACGGGATTGCAGCCACTTCCGAGGCGACGGGGTGCGTCGGCTCGGCGGTGGTTTGAACCGGGGCTGCGGCAGCGGCGACCTGCACCGGGGCGGCCGGGGCAGTTGCGGGTGCCGGGGTTGCCGATTGCGCAGGAATCGCGTCGTCGTAAGGCGTGACGGGATCGGCAGCCGGGGCGGGATGCGCTACGCCGGTCAGCGCGTTTTGCGCGTCGTCGGCCAAAGCGTCGTCACCTTGATCGGCACCGTCGGCCGAACCGTTCACACCATCTTCCGAAGCACGACGGCCACGACGGCTGCGGCGACGGCGGCGCTTGCGTTCCGGATCCAGGCCGGCATCGCCGTCCCGGTCGTCAGCGTTCAGCAGATCGTTGTCGGCTTGAGCGTCGGCATCCAGCGTGTCGGCTTGCGTATCGGCGATCGGGCGCGGATTGTCGACCTTGGGCGGCAGGGCGTCATTGACGGTTTGCGCCAGGGCGGCAACCATGCTTTCCTGATCGTTCATCGGCGCGTCGAGCTGGGCATCTTCGCGACGGCCACGGCCACGGCCGCGGCGATTGCGACCTCGGCCTTGCGGTGCGTCGTCGCCAGCTTCGCCGGACACGGGCGCGGCCGGGCGGCCAGGCTTGGCGGCTTGCGCATCGCGCTCACTCGCATCGCGGGCGGCGAGATCGCGTTCGGGGCGGCCGGCCGACTCGCTACGGGGACGATCGGTGCGTTCGCCATCGGCGCGGCGACCGCCGCGCACATTGTGACGGGCACCCTCACCGGAACCGTTGGCAGCCTCGGGGGCGCCATCGCGGCCCTGACCGTTACGGCGGCCACCGCGCTTGCGCTCGGAGCCATGACGTTCGCCACGCGGTTCCTGGCCGTCATGCGATTTGGCGCGCGCCGGACGCTTGCCGGCCGCGGTGGCGGCATCGGTGGCGACGGGCTTGGCGGGGGTCGAAGGCTCGCCGGAGATCCAGCTCACCAGCTTCTTGAAGAGACCACCCAGGCCGACGGCAGGCGCGGCTGCCGCAGCAGGTGCTGCGGGCGCCGGCTGGGCCGGAGCCGAAACGGGTGCCGGTTGCGAGGGCGTGATGCCTTTGACCAGGGCTTGCGGACGCTGCGAAGCTTCATGCTCCTTGGGCGACCACTCTTCGACCGTGGGGGGGGCTTCGGCCAGATCGAAACTCACTTTCAGTTCTTCGAGGCGCGGGTCGTCGTGACGCAGGCGTTCGATGTGGTGATGCGGCGTTTCGAGGTGTTTGTTGGGGATGAGGATCAGGTTGACCTTCAGGCGCGCTTCGATCTTGGCGATGTCGCTACGCTTTTCGTTCAACAGGAACGTCGCCACATCCACCGGCACTTGGGCGTGGATGGCAGCGGTGTTTTCCTTCATTGCTTCTTCTTGCAGCAGACGCAGGATCTGCAGCGCGCTCGACTCGGCATCGCGGATCACGCCGGTGCCGTTGCAACGCGGGCAAGTGATGTGCGAGCCTTCGTTCAGGGCCGGACGCAGGCGCTGACGCGACAGTTCCATCAGGCCGAAGCGCGAAATCTTGCCCATTTGAACGCGGGCGCGATCAACATGCAGCGCATCGCGCAGGCGTTGTTCGACCGAACGCTGGTTCTTGCTGTCTTCCATGTCGATGAAATCGATCACGATCAGACCGCCCAGATCGCGCAAACGCAATTGGCGCGCGACTTCGTCGGCGGCTTCCTGGTTCGTGCGGACAGCCGTTTCTTCGATGTCCGAGCCGCGCGTGGAGCGAGCCGAGTTGACGTCGACGGCAACCAGCGCTTCGGTGTGGTCGATGACCACCGAGCCACCCGAGGGCAGTTGCACCGTGCGGGAGTAGGCCGTTTCGATCTGGTGTTCGATCTGGAAACGCGAGAAGAGCGGCGTATCGTCGCGGTAGCGCTTCACACGCTGCACGTGATCGGGCATCACCACGCTCATGAAGGCCGTCGCCTGCTGCGTGATTTCGTCCGTATCGATCAGGATTTCGCCGATATCCGACGAGAAGTAGTCGCGGATGGCGCGGATGACCAGCGTCGATTCCTGATAAATCAGGACCGGCGCTTCATGCGTCTTGGAGGCTTCGTCGATGGCCGTCCAGAGCTGCATCAGGTAGGACATGTCCCACTGCAGTTCCTCGACCGAGCGGCCGATGCCGGCGGTGCGCGCGATGATGCTCATGCCCGTGGGCACATTGAGCTGTTCCATCGTTTCGCGCAGTTCCTGGCGATCCTCACCTTCGACGCGGCGCGATACGCCACCGCCACGAGGATTGTTGGGCATCAGAACCAGATAGCGGCCGGCCAGCGAGATGAACGTGGTGAGGGCAGCGCCCTTGTTGCCGCGTTCTTCTTTTTCGACCTGGACGATGAGTTCCTGGCCTTCGCGCAGGGCGTCCTGGATACGGGCAGTGCGAACATCCACGCCTTCTTTGAAGTACGTGCGGGCAACTTCCTTGAACGGCAAAAAGCCGTGGCGATCTTCGCCGTAGTTCACGAAGCAGGCCTCGAGGCCCGGTTCGATACGTGTGATCACGCCTTTGGAGATATTGCCCTTGCGTTGTTCACGCCCGGCAGTCTCGATGTCGAGGTCGATGAGTTTTTGACCGTCGACAATCGCAACGCGCAGTTCTTCCTGGTGCGTTGCATTGAACAGCATGCGCTTCATGAGTGAGTTCTCCGTTGTCATGACGCGCCGATATCGGCGCGTGACCCCGGGTCACCCGTTTGGGCGGATTGAAGCAGGCAAGAAGCGGACCGTTCCCGGGTTCGTAGCCGGGCGTGTCCGCTGATTCAGGCGGGCACGACGTGCCGGTCGGCACGCGGTTCGGTCAGCAGGGGAGTCTGAGTCACGGATTGTGGTCGACCATAAAAAATGCTGTGAGAACGACAGCCGCGGCGGCAATGACGATGCCTCGCGCGGCTGGTGCTTTAAGTCTGGTGCATAGAAACTATGCGGCAATCTTGCTGATGCTATCAACCCTGTGCGGGAGGCGGCGCGTCGCCCGAACCGCCGGCAAATGGTGCCAGCCAGTGTTCGTCGAGGCGCGCATACACACGCTAACGGGTAACCCAAAGGCTGAAATCGGCAGGCGGTACAATAAGTGCTCCGCGCGCCAGACGGAGTTGCGATCATTGCAAAGGATCTTGCTGTATCTGGGAGTTGACGGCGCGAAGGCGCTTCGAAAACTCCACGATTCTGCCGGATCGCGCAAGGTACGCACCTCGACATCAGGCGGCTTGTTTCAGCCTTGTGAAGGCTGGCCCGATTATATGCCGCTTTCAGTGATGCGCAAAGAAACTTCCGTCCCCAATACTTCCCCTGCTGTCCGCATGATCGAGATCGGTCCTGAAGAGGCCGGCCAACGCCTGGATAACTTCCTCGTTCGCGAATGCAAGGGCGTGCCGAAAAGCCATTTGTATAAGGCGATCCGGGGCGGGCAGGTGCGCATCAACAAGGGCCGCACCGCCGTCGACTACCGGCTGGCCGAGGGCGATGTCGTGCGCATCCCGCCGTTGCGCTTGCCTGCGCCCGGTACGCCGCGCAAGGTGCCCGGCGCGGTGTTCCCTACCGTCTACGAAGACGATGCCATGCTGGTGATCGACAAGCCGGCCGGCACGGCCGTGCACGGCGGCAGTGGCGTCGCGTTCGGCGTGATCGAGCAGATGCGGGCCGCGCGCCCCGAAGCCAAGTTCCTCGAGCTCGTGCACCGGCTCGACCGGGAAACCTCGGGGCTGCTCATGATCGCCAAAAAGCGCAATGCCCTGGTCGCCCTGCACGACATGTTGCGCGAAGGCCGAAGCCAAAAGCATTATTACGCGCTGGTGTGCGGCGATTGGCAGAACGACCGCCAGCATATTCGCCTGCCATTGCTCAAATGGACCACGCAAAGCGGCGAGCGCCGCGTCAAGGTGGACGAAAGCGGCAAGGCAGCCCACACGATCATTACCCTCAAGCAGCGTCTGGGCCGTTACAGTTTGGTCGACGCCGAATTGCGCACAGGGCGCACGCACCAGATTCGCGTGCACCTGGCGTCCAGCGGCTTTCCCATCGTCGGCGACGACAAATACGGCGACGACGCCGTGCGGGAGGCCTTTGCTCGGCAGGGATTTAGCCGTATGTTTCTGCATGCCCACTCGCTGGCGCTGGCCCACCCCCTTACCGGCGAGCCGCTGAACCTGGCCGCGCCGCTGCCGGCGGCGTGCCTGTCCGTCCTACAAAAACTGGAGTCGCTGTAATCATGCCGTATTCGTTGGTGATATTCGATTGGGACGGCACGCTGATGGATTCGACGCACAGCATCGTCGCCGCCATCCAGGGCGCATGCCGCGACCTGGATCTGCCGGTGCCGTCCAACGACAGTGCCAGCTGGGTCATCGGCCTGTCGCTCGAAGCGGCATTGCGAAGCGCCGTGCCGGAACTGCGTGACGAGCAACTTCCTGAGTTCCTGAACCGCTACCGCATTCATTATTTGCTGCGCGACCCCGAATTGCGCCTGTTTGACGGCGTGATGGAGTTGCTGGCCACGCTCTCGGGCATGGGCACCAAGCTCGCCGTGGCGACCGGCAAGAGCCGGGTCGGATTGGATCGCGCGCTGGCTGCAACGGCCTTGCGACCGGTGTTCGACGCCACCCGTTGCGCCGACGAAACGTTCAGCAAGCCCCATCCGGGCATGCTGTTCGAATTGATGGAGGTGCTGGATGTGCCGCCCGAGGAGGTCATCATGATCGGCGATACCTCGCACGATCTGCGCATGGCCACCAACGCTGGGGTGCATGGGCTGGCCGTGACCTACGGCGCCCACGCGCGCGCCGAATTGGCATCCTGCGCACCCCAGGCGATCGTCAATAACGTGGCCGAGTTGCGTGAATGGCTCGTGCCGCGGGTCGCCGGGCGCACGGTATCGGCAGGCTGACAACTGACGGGCTGGCGGCGATCGCGCCGCGCATTGTGTTGCGTGCCGCCATCACGATGTTTCCATTGGCGTCTCGCGCCCGAAGAACTCTTTCCAGCCAGGACGGTCATACGGCATCATGCTTTGGCAAGAACCGTAATTACAGCGCAAGCAGCAAGGCGTGCGCGACTGGGAGATGGACCGTGCTGATCAAGAAACCGGGCGATGTCCTGCCGTCAGAAATAACGTCGGAAGCCGTGTGGCACGCGCGTCGCGAATGGATGCTGCGCATGGGTGCAGGGGCTGCGGCGGTCGGGGTGGGGGGATTGAGCGGGCGTCAGGCGTTCGCCGCCGAGGGTCCCACGGGCGAGGTGCTTCAAGCCACCCCGAATCCCCAGTTTTCGGTGATGGAACAGCAGACGCCGTTTTCGGACGTCACCTCTTATAACAACTACTACGAGTTTGGCCTGGATAAGGGTGATCCCGCGAAATACGCCGGCAAGCTCAAGACCCGCCCCTGGACGGTCAGTATCGAGGGCGAGGTCGGCAAACCCAAAACCTTCGATATCGATGAGCTGCTCAAGCTGGCGCCCATGGAAGAGCGTATCTATCGGCTGCGCTGTGTCGAGGGCTGGTCGATGGTCATCCCCTGGGTGGGCTATTCGCTGTCGGCGCTGCTCAAGCAGGTCGAGCCTACGGGCAACGCGAAGTTCGTCGAGTTCGTGACCGCCGTGCAGCCGGATACGATGCCGGGCGTACGATCTGGCGTATTGGGCTGGCCTTACGTGGAAGGCCTGCGTCTGGACGAAGCCATGCATCCGTTGACGTTGTTGGCGTTCGGTGTGTACGGTCGGGTGCTGCCCAATCAAAACGGCGCGCCGCTGCGCTTGATGGTGCCCTGGAAGTACGGGTTCAAGTCGGCTAAATCGCTCGTGAAGATTCGCCTTGTGTCCGAACAGCCCAAAACAGCCTGGATCAAGGCTGCCGCGCAGGAGTATGGGTTCTACGCCAACGTCAATCCCAGTGTGCCCCATCCGCGTTGGAGTCAAGCCACCGAGCGCCGCATCGGCGAGGACGGCCTGTTCACACCAAAGCGTAAAACCTTGATGTTCAACGGCTATGGCGACCAGGTGGCGTCGCTCTACGCGGGCCTGGATTTGAAGCAGAACTACTGAGCGCACCGTGGTGGAAAAAATCGTGCGTCCCGACGTGTCGCGGCCTGATGGCGTTGCTCCGCGCGCTTCTGCCGCGGCCGCACGTCCGGCGTCGCCAAATTGGTCGGCAAAAACCATCAGCCGCTTCAAGCCACTGCTGTTTTTGTTGGGTCTTTATCCAGTCATGCGTTGGGTCTGGTTGGGGACCCACGACGGGCTCACTGCCAATCCTGTGGAATTCCTGACGCGGTCATCCGGCACCTGGGCTATCGTCTGCTTGATGGTGACCCTGGCGATTACCCCTTTGCGCCGATTGCTCAAGCAGCCCGGTCTGGTGCGCTTGCGGCGGATGTGCGGGCTGTTTGCCTTTTTTTATGCCGCGTTGCATTTCGCGGCGTGGGTGTATTGGGACCGCGCGCTCGATCCCGGCCTGATGCTCCAGGACGTATATGAGCGGCCCTTCATCACCGTGGGATTTGCCGCCTTTGTTCTGCTGTGCCTGTTGGCCGCGACGTCCACACAGGGGTGGATGAAACGCTTGGGCAAGCGGTGGCAGAAATTGCACCGCGCCGTCTATCTGATCGGCGGGCTCGTCGTGCTGCATTACTGGTGGCACAAGGCCGGCAAGAACGACTTTTTCGAGCCCAGCATTTATGCCGGCATTCTGGCCGTGCTGCTGGGCTTTCGCGTGGTCGTGTGGTTGCGCAATCGCGCGGCAGCGCGGTAGGGCGGCGAATGCGGCGGCCACTGAGGTGATCACTGAGGCGGCACCCCATGGCCGCACATGGCGCCGCACGGCGATGCGCCTTGGAGCGCCGCGGCGAACCCCGGCGCACCTCCTCACGAACCTTGTGTGGTCGTGCCCTTATTCCAGTGCCGACAAGATCGCAGCCGTTTCGATATCGGGCTGGCCGTCGTAGCGCGCCGGCCGATAGTGCATTTGAAACGCGGCCAGCACATTGATCGTGGCCCGGTCGAGTTGGCCGTGCTGCGGTACGGCGTATCCCACACGCGTGAGCTCGCGCTGAAACCAGAGCACGTCCGGCAAACCCGATTGCGCCAGATTGGCCGAGAACTGCGCCACCGTGTTGGTGTCGTACCAGCGGCCGATACCTGCCTGCGCGAGCTTCTGCCAGGGAAAAGCGGGGCCGGGGTCGGTCTTGCGTTGGGGTGAGGCATCACTGTGCCCGATGATGTGCTGCGGTTTGACATCATGCCGGGCAGCGATCTCGCGAATCAGGCGGATCAGCAAGGCCACCTGGGCATCCGAATAGGGCTGCCACTGGGTGCCGATCGGGCCCATGTTCACGATTTCGATACCGATGGAGCTCGTGTTCAGCCACGACTGGCCGTACCAGGAGCCATCGCCCGCATGCCAGGCATTGCGCGTCTCATCGACCAGCCGATAGACCTTAGGCGCCAGATCGTCGGTGATCAGGTAGTGCGAGCTCACTTGTCCTTGCGACAGCACTTTCAATGATCGCGCCGTATCGCCCGCCGTGTAGTGCAGCATGATGTAGCGTACGCGGCTGTTCTGTCCCTGTGCGGTAATCGACGTATCCAGCGGCACTGTTTTCGGGGCGCTGGCGCAGCCGGCGAGCAGGGCTAGCGCGGCCAGGGCCAGTGCCGGCCGCACGGCGCGTGCGTGCCGGCGCCCGCTGGCCCAGCCAATTGCGCTCAAGGTGCCCAAGGCGCCCCTCGTGGAGCCCAAGGCGGCCAACGCGCCCCCCGTGGCGCCCTTGATCGTCCGCCAGGTGAGGAGGGCAGATGTGTTGCCCGCGATCATGCCGGTTTCGCCAGATATAAAAACAACGTCGGCTGCTTGTCGAGATCAGGCGCGGGCGCCTTCTTCCACTCCGCTACGGTGCGGGTGGCCACGTATTCGAGATCGGTCGAGAGCGAGCGTGCCACGCACAGGCGCGTATCGCCACGCAGGGCGGCGAGCAGCGTGGTGAACATCGCGGCATTGCGATAGGGCGTCTCGATCAGCATCTGCGTTTGATTGCCGCGTGCGGAAAGTCCTTCCCACGTGCGCAACTGCTTGGCGCGTTCGGCAGCATCGATCGGCGCATAGCCGTGGAACGCAAAGCGTTGGCCATCCAGGCCGCTTGCCATGAGTCCCAGGAGGATGGAGGAGGGGCCCACACAGGGCCGTACCGTCAGCCCAGCGCGGTGCGCTGCGGCCACCACACGCGCACCCGGATCGGCAACGGCTGGGCAACCGGCCTCCGACACCAGTCCGATGTCGCGGCCGGCCGAGAGCGGTGCGAGCCAATCTGCGATCTCGCGCTCATCCGTCTTCTCGGACAGCGTATGCACCGTGATGTCCTGCAAGGGGCGTATGGTGCCGATCTGCTTGAGAAAGGCGCGCGCCGTTTTGGCGTTTTCGGCGATATAGATTTCCAGGCGGCCGGCAAGCGTGCGCACATCAGCAGGCAACCAGCGATCGACCGGCGCCTCACCCAGGCTGACGGGAATCAGGTGAAGGTGGCCGGCGCTCACAGTGGGGCCTTCGGCGTGCGTGCCAGCGGCTGCGCGGCAAACAGCAACGGATCCAGTCCAAAACGCGCCAGCATGCCCGTCAGCGCGATCAGCGGCAGTCCGATGATGGCCGTAGGGTCATCGCTGGTCATGCCGCTCATGAGCGCGATCCCCAGGCCTTCGGCCTTGGCGCTACCGGCCGTGTCGTAGGGCTGTTCCTTGTTGAGATAGGCCTCGATCGCCGCCTCGCTCAACTTGCGAAAGCGGCATTGGGTCACGATATCGGCATGCTCGATCTGCTCGCCGTCCGTAACCGCCAGAGCGCTGTGAAAGTCTACCGTGCGCCCGGACATGCTGCGCAATTGGTCGCGGGCGCGCTCGAAATTGCCGGGTTTACCCAGCGGTGCACCGTCGATCGTGGCGACCTGATCCGAGCCGATGACAATCGCGCCGGGATAGCGTTTGGCCACCGTCTGCGCTTTCTCGATCGACAATCTGAGTGCCAGCGCATGCGGCGGTTCACCCGAGTGTGGCGTTTCGTCCACATCTGGTGCCACGCTGGCGAAGGGGATGCCGAGGCGTCCAAGCATCTCTCTGCGATAGCGGGACGACGAGGCGAGAATGAGGCGGGGCGATTCAAGAGACATGCGTAGAAGTAGCCTGGTCAAGTGCTTAAAGAGGCGCGCGGGCGGCGATATCACGGAGCAGGGTCGCGCGGCGTTTGACGCTGCACTTCGCTCCGAAGTATCATCTATCGTTTTCCGCGGCATTTTCGCATAAGTGTGAAAACACGACGTGCGAGATCATCGACCGCTCGCCTCATCGAGGCTGCGCTCGGGAAGGTAAAAAAGCTGAGGTAAGAAGGTTGAGGTGCGAAGCCGATGGGTCTTGCGCCAGGCCTTTGAATCGCGCCTTCGAGCCGCGCAACAGATTGCGTGAGCGTATCGCGTATACGAATGGGTTGGCCAGTTGGCTGGAGGTGGTTTGGCTGAAATGCTGACGACTCCGGCGGGCGGCTCGCTGTCATGCAACACACAAGGCAAAGACATGGATGAAGGAAAAACGGGCCGCGGGTCGGGGCGAAAGTCCGGTGAACACGGCACGAGCATCGACGTCTTTGCCTTGGCGCGTGAGGGTACGCAGGTCGAGGGCACACTGCCCATCGTCCGTTTTTCCCGGGTGATCGAAGATCTTCCCGAGCAAGCGGGCGATGGCGGTCAGGCCGTTTCGTGGTCGGTGAAAGGCAGCAAGGATAGCGCGGGTCAGTCGTTGCTGACGTTGCATATCCAGGCGCGCCCGCTGCTGATTTGCCAGCGCTGCCTGATGCCGTTCGTTTACCCGGTCGACACATCGGTCATGGTGCAATTGGTGCAGTCCGCCAATGAACTCGATGCCGAGGATGTGGGTCTGGGCTTGCAATCCGACGATGAAGAGGAGCTCGAAGCGCCTGAAAAAATCGTCGGTTCGCATCGTTTCGATGTATTGGCTTTGGTCGAAGACGAATTGCTTTTGAGCATTCCGTTCGTACCCAAGCATGACGTGTGTCCGGATGCGCCGTTGGTGGAAACCGACGACGAACCCGAAGAAGCGGCGCCCAGAAAGTCGCCGTTTGCAGTGCTGGAAAACCTGAAGCAAAAACTTTGAGATCATTATCGGGCGCTTCGCGTACAATGCGCCCGGTTTCTAGGAGTCATCATGGCCGTTCAACAAAACAAGAAGTCCCCGTCCAAGCGCGGTATGCACCGCTCGCACGATTTTCTGGTCAATCCCCCGACGGCCATCGAGCCGACGACGGGCGAAGCCCATCTGCGTCACCACATCAGCCCCAACGGCGTGTATCGTGGCCGCAAGATCTTCAAGACCAAGGCTGACGAATAAGTCGCCTTGAAAGGGCGATCGTCTGTCCCGGCATCGTGCTGGGCTGCCACTTCCGCTGATGCAGTAATGCCGTGATACGTATTGCGATTGATTGCATGGGCGGCGATGCTGGCTTGCCCGTCACCGTGCCCGCCGCGCTTGCATTCGCACGCCGCTTTCCCGATACCGCTTTGTTGCTGGTCGGGCGTGCGGCCGAGATCGAGCAGGCGCTTTCCCTCGAGAGCGACGTGCCGCGCGAGCGGATCGAAATCGTCTCCGCGACCGAGGTCGTGGAAATGGACGATTCGGTCGAGATCGCTTTGCGCCGCAAAAAAGACTCGTCCATGCGCCTTGCCGCTCAAGCGGTCAAGGATGGGCGCGCCGACGCCTGTGTGTCTGCAGGCAATACCGGCGCGTGGATGGCGATCTCGCGATATGTGCTCAAGACGCTGGACGGCATCGATCGTCCGGCAATCGCGACCTCGATCCCGAATCAGCTCGGTCGGGCAACGACCGTGCTCGATCTGGGCGCGAACGTCGACTGTACGGCCGAGCACTTGCTGCAATTCGCCATCATGGGGTCGGCGTTGTCCCAGACGGTCGACCATCGTGAACGGCCCAGTGTGGGGCTGCTCAACGTTGGCGAAGAAGTCATCAAGGGCAACGAAGTCGTGAAGGAAGCGGCTGAGCTTCTGCGCGCCAGTCCCCTCAATTTTTACGGCAATGTCGAAGGCGACGATATCTTCAAAGGTACCGTCGACGTCGTCGTGTGCGACGGTTTCGTCGGCAACGTGGTGCTCAAGTCGGTAGAAGGGCTGGCCAAGATGTTGAGCAGCATCATCCGTGAAGAATTCAAGCGCAATCTGTTGACGCTCATCGCCGGCGCGATCGCCAGCCCGGTGCTCAACCGGCTGCGCAAGCGCGTCGATAATCGGCAGTACAACGGCGCGGCCTTGCTGGGTCTGCGCGGCGTGGTCATCAAGAGCCATGGCTCGGCCGACGCCTATGCATTCGGGTTTGCGCTGCAACGCGCACGCGAGGCCGTTGCCAGTAAACTGCTGGATCGCACAGCGCAAGCGGTGGCGCAACTGACGCGCAGCGTGCAGGTGCCGCCTGTCGTTCCGGCACTGCCGCCCGCCGTCGGCGACACCGTCTCGCCGTAACACCTACAACATGGATCGAACCATGACCTACGCTGTCATTGCGGGCTCGGGTAGTTTCTTGCCCGAACGTGTCGTCTCCAACGACGCGCTGGCGGCCGAACTGGCCGAGCGCGGCATCGAGACCTCCGATCAGTGGATCGTCGAGCGTACCGGTATCCGTCAACGCCACCTTGCCGAGCGCGGCGTCACAACCAGTGCATTGGCCACGCATGCGGCACGCCGCGCGCTTGAAGATGCCGGCGTGACGGCGGCCGATGTCGACCTCATCATCGTCGCCACCTCCACTCCCGACTTCGTTTTCCCCAGCACGGCATGCCTGGTGCAGGCCGAAATCGGCGCCAAAGGCGCGGCCGCCTTCGACGTGCAGGCCGTGTGCAGCGGCTTTGTTTATGCGCTCACAACCGCCGACAGCTTCGTGCGTGCTGGCCGGTCGAAGTGCGCATTGGTCATCGGCGCCGAAGTGTTCTCCCGCATCCTGGATTGGAACGACCGCGGCACGTGTGTGTTGTTCGGCGACGGTGCGGGTGCCGTCGTGCTCAAGGCGTCGGACGAGCCTGGCATCATTGCCGCTCAACTGAACGCCGACGGCAGCCAGACGCATATTCTGTGTGCGGCGGGCAATGTGGCCTACGGCGAAGTGACGGGCGATCCGTTTCTGCGCATGGACGGCCAGGCCGTCTTCAAACAGGCAGTGACCGTGTTGGACAAGTCGGCCCGCAAAGTATGCGAGGATGCCGGCATTGCCTTGTCCGATGTCGATTGGCTGATCCCGCATCAGGCAAATGTGCGCATTCTCAATTTCCTCGCCCGCAAGCTCGATATGCCGCTCGAACGGGTGATCGTCACGGTCGATACGCATGCCAATACGTCTGCGGCAAGCGTGCCGCTGGCACTGGACGCGGCGCGCCGCGACGGTCGCGTCAAGGCCGGGCACACCGTGCTGTTGCAAGGTGTGGGCGGCGGTTTCACCTGGGGCTCCGTGCTCGCCAAGATGTAATGGCCGTGTGCGGCGCGTGATGCACGCGTGCCGCGGCCCCGCCGATCCGTCCAGTGGCGGCCTGGCGTGACATCTTTTCGAAAATTCCTTTATCGGTTATCGCTCGACATGACATTTGCATTCGTTTTTCCGGGTCAGGGTTCACAATCGATCGGCATGTTGGACGCCTGGGCGGGTAACGCCGCCGTGGCCGACGTGCTGTCGCGCGCCAATCAAGCCTTGGGCGAAGACGTTGCCGCGCTGATCGCGCAAGGCCCGGCCGAGCAGCTCAACCTCACCACGCATACTCAACCCGCGATGCTGACGGCCGGAGCGGCCGTATTTGCTGCGTGGACGGCCGCCGGCGGCCCGGCGCCTGCCCTCGTGGCAGGTCACAGCCTGGGCGAGTACGCGGCGCTTACCGCTGCCGGTGCGTTGCAGCTCGAAGATGCCGTGCGCCTTGTGCGCATCCGTGCCGATGCGATGCAGGCCGCCGTGCCAGTGGGCGAGGGCGGCATGGCCGCCGTGCTCGGACTGGACGACGCCGCCGTGATCGCCGCGTGCGCCGCTGCTGCGCAAGGTCAGATCGTCGAGGCCGTCAATTTCAATGCGCCTGCTCAGGTCGTGATCGCCGGCCACAAGGCCGCGGTGGAACGCGCTTGTGAAGCGGCCCGCGCCGCTGGCGCCAAGCGCGCCCTGATGTTGCCGGTGTCCGCACCGTTTCACTCCAGCCTGCTGCGTCCCGCGGCCGAAGTGCTGGCCCGGGCATTGGCCGAGGTCGACGTGCAGGCGCCGCGCATTCCGGTGCTCAACAACGTCGATGTCGCCGCGCCCGATGCGCCGGACGCGATTCGCGATGCCTTGGTGCGTCAAGCCTGGCATCCCGTACGCTGGGTCGAAACCATTCAAGCCATGGAGGCGCGTGGCGTGACGCACATCATCGAATGCGGTCCGGGTAAGGTCCTGACCGGGCTGACCAAGCGTATCGGCAGCAATCTCATCGGGTTGGCCATTACCGACCCGGCTTCGCTTGACGCCGCGCTGGCCGCGGTTTCGGAGAAATAAGATGACCACAGAACAACAGCCGCTCGCCGGCAAGACGGCGCTGGTAACCGGCGCAACCCGCGGTATTGGCCAGGCGATTGCGCTGGCTTTGGCCGGCCAGGGTGCCACCGTCATCGGCACCGCCACCTCGGAATCGGGCGCGGCGCGCATCAACGACACCCTGGCGCCATTCGGCGGCCGCGGCGTGGTGCTCAACGTGACCGATGCCGCGGCAACCGATGCGTTGCTCGACCAGCTTGGCAAAGAGAGCGGCGGGCCGCATATCCTCGTCAACAATGCCGGCATCACGCGGGATACGTTGGCGATGCGCATGAAAGATGAAGACTGGTCCGCCGTGCTGGACACCAACCTGACGGCGGTTTTCCGCCTGTCGCGTGGCGTGCTGCGCGGCATGATGAAAGCCCGCTGGGGGCGTATCATCAACGTGACCTCGGTCGTGGGTGAAAGCGGCAATCCGGGCCAGGCCAATTACGCCGCCGCCAAGGCTGGCGTGGCGGGCATGGCGCGCGCGTTGGCCAGAGAGTTGGGTAGCCGCAACATCACCGTCAACTGTGTGGCACCGGGTTTTATCGATACCGACATGACGCGCGCACTGGGTGAAGCACAGACCACGGCGCTGTTGCAGCAGATTCCGCTGGGTCGTTTGGGCGCACCTGACGACATCGCACAAGCAGTCGTTTTCCTCGCCGGACCGGGCGCAGGGTACATTACGGGCTCGACGTTGCACGTCAACGGCGGAATGTATATGTAAAGTCGTCGGAACCGACGGGTCGCGAGAAGCCTCAGGGCGTGTGCGATCCAGGGGGTTCCGGCCTTTGGAGGCCTTGCAGGCGGACGTTTTGCTCACCTTTAATGAGCATCGGCGCCGCGCAAAGCTGTTTTAATCATGGCCAAGCATTTGCATTCCTTCACGCTTGGCTATAATTCGCGGGATTTTTCCCAATTGGAGAGTTGCATGGAAAGCATCGAACAGCGCGTCAAGAAGATCGTCGCTGAACAACTCGGCGTGAACGAAGCCGAGATCAAGAACGAATCCTCCTTCCTTGACGACCTCGGTGCCGATTCGCTCGACATGGTCGAGCTGGTCATGGCCCTCGAAGATGAATTCGAGACCGAGATCCCCGACGAAGAGGCTGAGAAGATCACGACCGTGCAACAAGCGATTGATTACATCAATTCGCACGGTAAGCAATAAGCCATCTATGCATGGTCGCGGAGGGCGAGCGCCACGGCGTTCGTCACTCCCGATTCGGGGCGGATTCTGGTGTCTGCGCGAGCGCGGCATGCCGGTGCGACGGGATTCATCTCTGTGCACCGGTCCTGTCTTGTTCGTATCGGAAGCGGAACCGCCTTTCTTTTGTCTGATTAGGAGTCATCCGTGAAGCGACGTGTCGTCATCACCGGATTGGGTGTCATTTCTCCCGTAGGGAACGACCTTTCCAGCGCTTGGGACAATATCGTCAACGGACGATCCGGCATCGACCGTATTACGCGTTTCGATCCGTCGCCGTTAACGACGACCATCGCAGGCGAAGTCAAGAATTTCGACATCACCGAATATGTGCCCGCCAAAGAAGCGCGCCAGATGGATACGTTTATCCATTACGGCCTTGCTGCCGGCGTGCAGGCCTGGCGCGATAGCGGTCTCGAAATCACCGAAGCCAATGCGGATCGCGTCGGCGTCCTGGTGGGTTCGGGTATCGGCGGCCTGCCACGCATCGAAGATACGCAAACCGAATATCTGGCGCGTGGTCCGCGCCGCATTTCGCCGTTCTTCGTGCCCGGTTCGTTGATCAATCTGATCTCCGGTCAATTGTCGATCATGTTCGGCATGAAAGGTCCCAGCTATGCGGTCGTCTCCGCATGCACGACCGGATTGCACTGCATTGGCGATGCCGGCCGTCTGATCGAGTACGGCGACGCCGATGTCATGTTGGCCGGTGGCGCAGAAGCGACCGTGTCGCCCTTGGGCATTGGCGGTTTCGCGGCGATGCGCGCGCTTTCCACGCGTAACGACGATCCGCAAACCGCCTCGCGTCCCTGGGATCGCGATCGCGACGGCTTCGTGCTGGGCGAGGGCGCAGGCGTACTGGTGCTCGAAGAGTATGAGCATGCCAAGAAGCGCGGCGCGCGCATTTATGGCGAGCTGGCCGGTTACGGCATGAGCTCGGATGCGCATCACATCACGGCGCCAGACAAGGACGGTCCCCGCCGCGGCGTGGTCAATGCCCTGCGCAATGGCGGCATCAATGCCGATGAAGTGTCGTACGTCAACGCGCACGGCACCTCGACGCCGCTGGGCGACAAGAACGAAACCGAGGCGCTCAAGCTCGCTTTCGGCGATCACGCCAAGAAGCTCACCGTCAATTCGACCAAGTCGATGACCGGGCACTTGCTGGGCGCTGCGGGCGGCATCGAAGCCGTATTCACCACGCTGGCGGTGTACAACCAGATTTCACCGCCCACGATCAATATCTTCAATCAAGATCCCGAGTGCGATCTCGATTACTGTGCCAACCAGGCACGCGAGATGAAGATCGAGGTGGCGTTGTCGAATTCGTTCGGTTTTGGCGGCACCAACGGCTCGATGGCTGTTCGCCGGGTCTGACGCGTGTCGCGTACCCCCCGTCTTGAGCCCGTGGTAACCGCGCCGGTCCGTGCAGTGTTGGCTTGGCGCGTGCTGGGCGCGTGCATCGCGGCCAGTGCCGTGGCCGCCATGGCCTGGTCGGCATGGCACACGGCGACGCCGCTCGCCTGGGCCCTCGGCATTGCAGCAGTCGCCGGCGCGGCCGCGTACCTCGGATACGTCCGGGCGCGCGGATCGCGCACGCCGGCCGTGCGCGCCGTCCGTGTATTGCCGCGCGGCACCTGGCAGGTCCGTCAGGGCCGCACTTGGCGTGCAGTGGACATCGAGCGGTGTGTGCGTGCCGGTGGCATGCTCACCTTCCATGCCGCCGTGCACCGCTTGACGCCGGTAGGCGAGGGCGAATCGCGCACCTTGTTGTTTACTGTCAGACGGGGCCGATTGTCGGCCGAGCGTTGGCGCAAGCTGTGCGTCAGTGTGGCGGTGTGGGCCGCCAGGCCCGCGCGCGAAGCGGAGTTCGCATGACTTCCGAACGCGAAGCCGATGCCGAACTCGTCGCCCGCGTCCAGCGGGGCGACAAAAAGGCGTTCGATCTGCTGGTCCTCAAGTACCAGCGCAAGATCATGCGCCTTTTGGCGCGGATGATTCGCGACCCGTCCGAGATCGAGGACGTGGCGCAGGAAGCATTCATCAAGGCGTATCGCGCATTGCCGCAGTTCCGGGGCGACAGCGCGTTTTACACCTGGCTTTATCGCATTGCGATCAATACGGCGCGAAACTGGTTATCGTCGTCGGGCAGGCGGCCGAGCGCACCAAATGCGCTCGAAACGGAAGACGGTGAAACTTTTAACGAAACCGACAACCTAACAGACAACAGCACGCCCGAATCCGAGTATGCCAGCCGTGAGATCGCCCAAACGGTCAATGCCGCCATCCAGGCCTTGCCCGAGGAATTGCGTACCGCCATCGTCCTGCGGGAGATGGAAGGTATGAGTTACGAAGATATCGCCCAAACTATGGACTGCCCGATCGGTACGGTGCGGTCGCGTATTTTTCGCGCGCGAGAAGCGATCGCCACAAAGCTGCGTCCCTTGCTTGGCACCGATGCCGAGCGTCGCTGGTAAGGAGCCGAATCATGCAAACCGCTACGCAAACCCCTGCCGCCCAAACGCCAAGCAATAAAGAACTTCTGTCCGCATGGATGGACGGCGACGCGTTTGGCGAGGAAGAACTCGACGCAGGTCTCATGCATCGCCATCGCGATACGTGGGATACCTATCATTTGATCGGCGACGTCATGCGCAGCCGCGATCTCGCCATCACCCCCACGGATGCGTTCCAGACGCGTCTGTCGCGCGCGCTCGACGCCGAGCTGCCGATCGTGGCCGCCCCGCGCCGGCGCATGCCCTGGCGCATGGGGTTTTCCGGCTTTGCCGTGGCGGCCGCTGTGGCCACGGTGGTGTGGGTCGCTCAGCCCTACTTTGAGCCGGGTGTGCGCACCGGTGGCGGGCAAGTTCTGGCCGACGCCAGTAGCCCGGCACCGATGGACGCGGGCCTGCGCGACTATCTTGAAGCCCATCGCCAGATGGCCGGCCCCAGCGCCGTGCGCCAGGTGTCGTTCGAAGCCGGGATGGGGCGCTGATGGCGTTGCTTTCCCTTGTGCGTTGGCCGGTAAGGCGTCAGCACATTTCCGGGGAAACCGGAACACGCGGGCGCGGACGTGCCGGCATCGCGGCCGCCACGCTCGGCGCCTTGTTGACCATGCATCTGTGCATCGGCTTCGCCGCCGATACCCGTGTTGCCACATCGGACGATCCGGTTGCATTGCTCGCACGCATTCAGCAGGCGGCGCGCAAGCTCGATTATGCGGGTGTCTTCGTGTACAGCCAGGGCGAGTTCACGCAATCGTCACGCATCGTGCATATGCTCGATGGCACTGGCGAGCGCGAACGGCTCGAGGTGCTCGACGGGCAACCGCGGGAATATCTGCGTCACAACGACGACGTGCAGTGCCTGATGCCGGAGCGCAAAACCGTACGCCTGGAACGGCGCCGCGGCGATCGTTTTCCAGGCTTGTTGCTGGGCGATCCCGCCGGGTTGGCCAATCATTACGATATCCGCGCCGATGAGAAAATGCATCGCGTGGCGGGTCGTCAATGCCGATTGATTCTGATCGAGCCGCGCGATGGTCTGCGCTACGGTTATCGCCTGTGCGCCGATACCGAAACCAATCTGCTTGTGAAAGCGCAAACGGTCACTGCCAACAAGGCGGTGGTCGAGCAGGTCATTTTCACGTCGCTGCGCATCGGCGCGGGTATTCAGTCCGATGCGCTCAAGTCGCCTTGGGAAACCCGCGATTGGGAAGTGCAGCAGACCGATATGACACCGGTCGACCTCACCGCCAAGGGCTGGCGCGTTCCGGCGCCGCCGGGCTTTGTGAGCGTGATGCAGGTGGGGCGCAAGATGAAGCGCGGCGGTGTGAGTCAGATGGTGCTGTCCGATGGGCTCGCGGCGATCTCGGTCTTCATCGAGCCTTATGATCCGCAGATGCATGGCCAGCGGCCCGAAGGCGGCGAACGCCAGGGCGCGATCAATGTCTTCGGCACGCGCATTGCGAATTTCTGGCTGACCGCCCTGGGCGAAGTGCCCATGGAAACCTTGCGTCAGGTGGCCGAGCAGACGGAATACGTTCCGCTTCCCGCGCCTTGAGTTGTCCTGCACACTGGCGTTCGATCGCCAGTTGTTTTACTACCGGAGTTCCGCAATGCACCCGAAGATGACGACGACGCCTGTGATGCGCCGCGCAGTAATCACGATTCTGACGGCCGCCTTGGCCAGTGGCGCCGCATTGCCCACCGCCTACGCCCAACAGCAGGTGCAGCCTGCGTCGCCGGCGGCCGGCCCCACGATCACGTTGCCCGATTTCACGACCATCGTCGAGAAGGCCGATCCAGCGGTCGTCAATATCCGCACCACCGCCACCATTCCCACGCGCGGCAGCATGGGTCCTGGGCGCGGCCCGGGTGGTGGCGCCGATCCGTATGAATTGTTCCGCTGGTTCTTCGGCCCCGACTTTCAAGGTCCGGGCGATGAAGCCACGCCGGGTCAGCCGTCGCCCCCGCGTGGCGTGGTGCCCCGCCGCACGCCCGCTCCCGAAGGGCAGGGCTCGGGTCGAATCGTGCCGCGCGGTGTGGGATCGGGCTTCTTCATCTCGGAAGATGGCTACATCCTGACCAATAATCATGTTGTGAGCGAAGCCACGGATATCTACGTGACGTTAACCGATGGCCGCGAGTTCAAGGCCAAGGTGATCGGTACCGACGAGCGCACCGATGTGGCGTTGATCAAGGTGGAGGCCAAGGACATGGCCACGCTGCCGATCGGCAATCCCGGCACGCTCAAGAAAGGCAACTGGGTATTGGCGATCGGTTCGCCGTTCGGTCTCGATTCGACCGTGACCTCGGGCATCGTCAGCGCCATCGGACGCGATACAGGCGAGTACCTGCCGTTCATTCAAACCGATGTGGCCGTCAACCCCGGTAACTCGGGTGGCCCCTTGCTCAACATGCAAGGTCAGGTCGTGGGCATCAACTCGCAGATCGTGTCGCGCAGCGGCGGTTTCATGGGCATTTCGCTGGCCATCCCGATCGACGAAGCGATGCGTGTGGTCGAGCAACTCCGCACCAATGGCCGCGTGACGCGGGGCCTGATCGGCGTGCAGATCGGCGAAGTCGGCAAGGAAGTCGCCGATGCGCTGGGATTGCCCAAGGCCGAGGGGGCACTGGTCAGCAGCGTGCAGGCGGGCGGTTCCGCCGATACGGCTGGGGTGCAGCCTGGCGACGTCATTCTCAAGTTCGGCGATCATGCGATCGCCCGCTGGTCGGACCTGCCGCGCGTGGTGGGCGAAACGCGCCCCGGCACCAAGTCGACGATGGACGTGTGGCGCCGTGGCAAACGTGTGACGCTCAACGTGACCGTGGCCGAGCTGCCGGCGGCCGCCACTGCTGAGGCCGAGAAAGAAAAAGCCGCGCCCGCCAAGGAAGCGCCCAACGTGATGGGCCTGACGGTGACCGAAGTGCCCGCCGAGCTGCAGAAGAAATTGCGCATCAAGGGCGGCGTGCAGGTGCGCGAAGCCCAGGGCGTGGCCGGCGCCGCCGGTATGGTGGCGGGCGACATCATCATGGCGATCAACCAGACCGACGTCACCGGCGTCGATCAATTTGCCAAATTGGTCTCCGGACTGGACAAGTCCAAGGCGGCCGCGCTTCTCGTTCGCCGTGCCGATCAGACCCAATGGGTATTGATCAAGCCGGCACCTTGACGCACCCGGCGCCACATTTGGACAACTCCGGCTAAAATGCCTGGTTGCAACAAGGGGGGTGCAAGGCGCCCCCCTTGTTTTTGTGCGACGACATCATTTGCTTCGGCAAAGCTGCGTGCCGTGTTGGCACCCGCTTTGTCGTATTACCCATACGGCCCATGCAGCATATCCGCAACTTCTCCATCATCGCCCACATCGATCACGGCAAGTCGACGCTCGCCGACCGCCTGATCCATCGCTGTGGCGGCCTGGCCGACCGTGAGATGTCGGCCCAGGTGCTCGACTCGATGGATATCGAGCGCGAGCGCGGCATCACGATCAAAGCGCAGACCGCCGCTTTGCAGTACAAGGCGCAGGACGGCAAGATCTATGCGCTCAACCTGATCGACACGCCGGGGCACGTCGACTTCTCGTATGAGGTCAGCCGATCATTGTCGGCCTGCGAAGGTGCACTGCTGGTGGTCGACGCGTCTCAAGGCGTCGAGGCCCAGACGGTGGCCAACTGCTACACCGCCATCGAACTGGGTGTGGAAGTGGTCGCGGTGCTGAACAAGATGGATCTGCCGCAGGCCGATCCTGAAAGCGCCCGCCAGGAGATCGAGGACGTGATCGGCATCGATGCCTCCAACGGCATCCTGGCAAGTGCCAAGACCGGCATGGGCATCGACGAGATTCTCGAAGCCGTCGTGGCGCGCATCCCGCCACCGAAAGGCAATGTCGACGAGCCGCTGCAGGCGCTGATCATCGATTCGTGGTTCGATAACTACGTCGGCGTCGTCATGCTGGTGCGTATCGTCAACGGCACGCTCAAGCCGAAAGAAAAGATTCTGTTGATGGCTGCGGGCGTCACGCACCTCTGCGAACAAGTGGGTGTGTTCACGCCCAAGTCGCAGCCGCGGTCGCATCTTTCCGCAGGCGACGTGGGCTTCGTGATCGCCGGGATCAAGGATCTGGCCCACGCGAAGGTGGGCGACACGATTACGCTGGCCGGCAAGCCAGCCGCCACCAGCCTGCCCGGGTTCAAGGAAGTGCAGCCGCAGGTGTTTGCCGGGCTCTATCCGGTCGAAAGCAGCGAATACGACCAGTTGCGCGACTCGCTCGAAAAACTCAAGCTCAACGACGCCGCGCTCATGTTCGAGCCCGAGGTGTCGCAAGCGCTGGGTTTCGGCTTTCGTTGCGGCTTCCTGGGCTTGCTGCACATGGAAATCGTGCAGGAGCGCCTGGAGCGCGAATTCGATATGGACATCATCACCACTGCGCCGTCGGTGGTGTATGAGGTGGTCAAGCGCGATGGCGAAGTCATCAGCGTCGAAAGCCCGTCACGGATGCCGGAAGTGGGCTACATCGAAGAGATTCGCGAGCCGATCGTCACGGTCACGCTGTTCATGCCGCAGGAGTATGTGGGTCCGGTGATGACCCTGTGCAACAACAAGCGCGGCAATCAGATGAACATGAGCTATCACGGCCGCCAGGTCCATCTGGTGTACGAGATGCCGTTGGCGGAAATCGTCCTCGATTTCTTCGACAAGCTGAAGTCGGTCTCGCGGGGCTATGCCTCGATGGATTACGAGTTTCTCGAATATCGTACGGCCGATGTGGTCAAGGTCGATCTGCTCATCAACAGCGATCGTGTGGATGCCCTGGCGGTGATCGTTCACCGTGCCAATGCCCGTTTCCGCGCGCGCGACGTGGTGTCGCGCATGCGTGCGCTCATCCCGCGTCAGATGTATGACGTCGCGATCCAGGCCGCCATCGGCGCCGAAATCATTGCACGTGAAAACGTGAAGGCACTGCGCAAGAACGTGCTGGCCAAATGCTACGGCGGCGACATCAGCCGGAAGAAGAAGCTGCTTGAAAAGCAGAAAGCCGGCAAGAAGCGTATGAAGCAGGTCGGCAGCGTCGAGATCCCTCAAGAGGCCTTCCTGGCCATTCTGCAAGTCGAAGACAAGTGAGTCGTATCGTGTTGAATAAAGGCGGTTGGGAATGAGCTGGAACTTTGCCCTGATTCTGTTCTTGCTGCTGGTGGTGACCGGTGTGCTGTGGGCGTTGGACCTGCTCGTGTTGCGTCCGGCCCGCAAGCGTCGGGTGGATGCCGCCATGGCGGCATCGCCCGCGACCGCCGATCCCGCCGCGCGCGAAGCGCATCGGCGTGAAGTGGTGGCCAACGTGGGCCGCGTGCCGTGGTGGATCGAATACGCAGTCAGCTTTTTCCCGGTGATCCTCTTCGTGTTCGTGCTGCGCTCGTTCGTGGTCGAGCCGTTTCGCATTCCGTCGGGATCGATGCTGCCCACGCTGCAGTCGGGTGACCTGATCCTGGTCAACAAATTCACGTACGGTCTGCGCCTGCCGGTCATCGACAAAAAGGTCGTCGACATCGGCGAGCCCAAGCGCGGCGACGTGTTCGTGTTTCGCTATCCCGTCGATCCCAATGTGGACTACATCAAGCGCGTGGTGGGATTGCCGGGCGACGATATCGCTTATCTGGACAAGACCCTGTACGTCAACGGGCAGGTCGTGGCGCACACCCGCGACGGCGACTATTACGAACCCGATCGCGTGTCCTATATCGCCCAGTTCACCGAAAAGCTCGGCGACACCGAACACCGGATCCTGCTCGACCCCGAGCGCCGACAGGATTACGGTCCGATCTGGCAATTCGCCCATATGGGCAACTGCGAATACTCGCGCGCGGGCGTCCGGTGTAAAGTGCCGGAAGGGCATTATTTCGCCATGGGCGACAATCGGGACAACAGTGCCGATAGCCGTTATTGGGGATTCGTGCCTGAGAGCAATATCGTCGGCAAAGCCTTTTTCATCTGGATGAACTTCAGCGATCTGGGCCGTATCGGTCGCTTCAACTGAACATGGCGCTCTACACCTTAGAAGCCCAGCTCGAGTACCGGTTCAAGGACCAGGCGCTGCTCGAGCAGGCGGTGACTCACCGCAGCCACGGCGCGCGGCATAACGAACGCCTGGAGTTCCTGGGTGATTCGGTGCTCAACTTCGTCATCGCGGCCATCCTCTACGAGCGCTACGGCGCCATCGATGAGGGCGACCTGTCGCGTTTGCGCGCCAATCTTGTCAAACAGGCGTCGCTCGCCGATATCGGCACCCAACTGGGGCTCTCGCAGCATCTGCGGCTGGGCGAGGGCGAGATGAAAAGCGGCGGCTTTCGCCGTCCGTCCATCCTGGCCGATACCGTTGAAGCGCTTTTTGGCGCGGTCTTTCTGGATTCGGGGTTCGATGAGGCGCGCCGGGTGGTGGCGCGTCAATACGCGCCCGTGCTCGAAACCATGAATCCCGCCACTCTGGGCAAGGACGCCAAAACCCTGCTTCAGGAAACCCTGCAAAGCCGTAAAATGGCCCTGCCGCTTTACACGGTCATCGCCACCCATGGCGCTGCCCATAGCCAGCAATTCGAGGTCGAATGCGCCGTACCGGCGCTTGAGATCACTGTAACGGCTGCCGGATCGAGCCGTCGCGCCGCCGAGCAGTCGGCCGCCAAACTGGCGTTGGAAGCCGTACAGGCCAAAACGCCCGCCCGCCCGGCTAAAAAAGCCAGCCGGTCACGCAAGACGACGCAGTTGTCCTTGCCCGTGGCCGTCATTCAAGAGAACAAATGAGCGATACGCCTTTCCGCTGCGGTTTCGTAGCCATCGTCGGCCGTCCCAACGTGGGCAAGTCGACGCTGCTCAACGCCCTGATCGGCAGCAAGATTTCCATCGTGTCGCGCAAGGCGCAGACCACGCGCCATCGCATCCACGGGGTGCTGACGCGCGAGCACGAGCAATTCATCTTTGTAGATACCCCCGGTTTTCAAACCCGGCACGGCGGCGCGATGAACCGCATGATGAATCGCGTGGTTACGCAAGCCCTGTCGCAGGTCGACGTCACCGTGCACGTGGTCGAAGCCGGCAAATGGTCCGAAGGCGATGCCAAGTTGCTGCCCCTGCTGCCGTCCCCCGAGCGCACGGTGCTGGCCATCAGCAAGATCGATCAGCTCAAAAGCAAGAACGACCTCTTTGCCTTCGTCTCGAAGATCATGGCCTTGCATCCGTTCGGTGCGGTCATTCCGGTGAGCGCAGTCAAGAACAAGCAGCTGGAACCGCTGCTCACCGAGATCGCGGCGCGGTTGCCCGAGGGTGAAGCGATGTTCGAAGAGGACACGCTTACCGATCGGCCCATGCGCTTCATCGCAGCCGAACTGATCCGCGAGAAGATCTTTCGACTGGTGGGTGACGAGTTGCCGTACGGCTGCACCGTCGTGATCGAGCAGTGGGAAGAAACGAACAAGGGGGTGCATATCGCCGCCTGCATCGTGATCGAGCGCGACAGTCACAAGCCCATTCTGCTGGGTGCGCGTGGCGAGCACATGAAGCGCATTGCGACCGAAGCCCGCCAGGATATGGTCAAGCTGCTTGAAAAGCCGGTGCACCTCGAGGTGTACATCAAGGTGCGCAAGGGCTGGTCCGACCGGGAAAGCGCCCTGCGCGACCTGGGATATGAGTAAACGGACAGCCGATGAGTAGAAGGGCGCACCGCGTCCAGGACAGCTTCGCCTATATGCTCCACGCCACCCCGTGGCGGGAGACCTCCCTGATCGTGCAGGCATTTTCGCGCGATCACGGTTGTGTGGCGATGGTGGCCAAGGGCGCAAAACGTCCTTTCTCGGTCCTGAGGCCGGTGCTGTCGGCATTTCAGCCCCTGGCCCTGTCGTGGACCGGGTCCAATGAAGTCAAGACGCTCACGCGCGCCGAGACGGCCGGCATCCGGCCCTTGATGGGCCCATCATTGATGTCGGCCTGGTACATGAACGAGTTGATCCTGCGGCTCTTGCCGCGCGAAGATGCCCATCCGGTGCTCTTCGACGCCTACGATATGGCGCTTGAGCAACTCGCCTTGGGCACGCGTGCGTCCAGCGCTTTGCGCCGGTTTGAGTGGACGTTGTTGCGCGAGACGGGGTATGGCATCGACGCCGAGGCGCCAGACTTCGACGATGCCACGAAGGAACCCGCGCTGCGTCGCGATTTGCGCGAGCGCCTCGCCGAACAATTGGCCGGTCGGCCGCTGTCCACCCGGCAGGTCTTGCTGGATCTGCAGCGGCATTTGCCGCAGTAGGTGGGGCCTGCCCAGAGCAAGCCGGGGCCAGGGCAATCCGATCTCGAAGCAAGCGGAACCTGAAGCAAGTGGAACCCGAAGCAGTCCGCGTTTAAAGCGAGCCGGTCCCTTAATCGCCGGTCAGCATTCGCGTGCCGACACGTGCCGGCCCAATATCTCCAGCCAATTGAAAAGGCCTGCTCCATGAGGAGCAGGCCTTTTCCGTCATCTCGTACGGCATCGCAAGCGATGCCGTAGAGGTGCCGTTACTCGCGATCGCCGCCGAAGATGCCGAGCAGCATCAACAGGTTCGAGAAGATGTTGTACACGCTGAGGTAGATGGCGAGCGTGGCCGAAACGTAGTTCGTTTCGCCGCCATTGATCACGCGTTGCATATCGACCAGCAGGAACGCCGAGAAGATCACCACGGCAAGCACGGACACCGTGAGCATCAGGGCAGGGAGTTGCAGGAAGATGTTGGCCAGGGCGGCAACGAGGATCACCACCGCGCCCATGAACAGAAACTTCTGCATGCCCGACAAGTCGCGCTTGATCGTGCTGGCCAGGGTGGCCATCGTGGCGAAGACCACGGCAGTACCGCCGAACGCCGTCATCACGAGTTGCGCGCCATTGCCCATGCCGAACACGAAGCCCAGCATGCGCGACAGCATCACGCCCATGAAGAACGTGAAGGCGAGAAGCAGAACGACGCCGAGGCTGTTGTCCTTGTTCTTCTCGATGGCGAACATCATGCCGAACGCGCCGACCAGGAAGACGATGGCTGACATGCCGGGGCTCGCGCCCATGACCCGGTTGATACCGGTGTACAGGCCAACCATCGCGCCGAGAACCGTGGGAATCAGGGAAAGCGCGAGCAGCCAATAGGTATTGCGCAACACACGGTTGCGGACGACCTCGCCAGCGGCCCCAGCGGGCGCACCGGCACGGTTGAAGGGTGAAGGACGAAGTTCGTTCATGAGAATTGCTCCTGGGCACAATGACGCGACGCGAAGCGCGCGTTCATGGTTGTTAGAGGGGTAGCATACCTGACAGTTCCCTTAAAGGTCTACTTTCAGGCCTAAATTGCGTCGATCGGTATCAACGGGATCGGTCGAGGGTCAAAAAGGCGAAACCTGCCGATTCAGCCCGGCCGCACTTTACGCAGCACCCGTTCGATGATGTCCGGCAATTGCGCATCGAGCGTGGCACGAACCTGGGCCAGGGCGTCGTCCATCGCACGGTGTACGGCATCGTCGATCTCTGCTTGCAGCGTAACCCGCAACAGCGCTTCGTGCGCTGAAACGGCGGATTTATCGCCCATTGACGCGGCCGGTGCCAGTTCGGTGAGAAGCGGCAGCGGTTCTGCAGCGGCCGCGGGCGAATCGACTGCAATGGTCAGGGTCGGGATAGTGTCGTCGTCGCGATGTTGCATACGAACTCCTGTTGAGAGGGCACGGCTGGTGGCCGCGCGGAACGCCACGCGGCCCAGCACTGCGGCATCCGTCTATCGCCGGCGCGCGGTGGTCCAGGGCGTTGGCGCGAATCAGCCGGAAGCGCCGATCTTGTGGCTTCGAACGTCGTCACCCGCTGCTGCGTACGCTCGCCAACGTTGCCGGGCGGCAAGTTTGTCGTCGTCCGCGTCAGACACGATTTCCATGACGCGCGCAAACCTGGTGTAAGCGGGCGGGCAGCCATCGTCCAGATTCATGAGCCAGGTGGGCGATTCGGCCTCGACGGCGTCGTCGCGCAACAGGCTGTCAGGGGCATTCGATGTGAGCACGACCGGCATGGCGGCTGACGCGGCATCGTCGCCAGTCGCATGGGGAATGAACGCAACATCGTCGAATGTCCACAGCAACCGGTCGAATGCGGCCAGACGACGCGGCTCGCTGCAGTACACAACAAGTCGCTCGCCGGCTTCGTAGCGTTTGCGGGCCACTTGGCACGCCATGACCATGCGGTCCGGCGCGCCAAAAGCGAAGTCCACCCGGCTCATCGTGCCGCCGGGGTATTCAAATGCCCGTTCGTCATGCGCGCGAGGCCTGGCGATCGAGCAGGTATTGCACCAGGAGCGGCACGGGGCGACCCGTTGCACCTTTCTCCTTGCCGCCTTTCCAGGCGGTGCCGGCGATGTCCAGATGCGCCCAGCGATACGCCTTGGTGAAGCGCGACAGGAAGCATGCCGCCGTCACGGAGCCGCCCGGAGGGCCGCCGATATTGGCGATGTCGGCGAAGTTGGACTTCAGTTGTTCCTGGTAGGCATCTTCGAGCGGCATGCGCCATGCCGTGTCCAGCGAGGCGCGGCCCGCCTTGAGCAGGCTGTCGGCCAGGTCGTCGTCCTGCGTGAACAAGCCGGTGTTGACGTGACCCAGCGCGACCACGCAGGCGCCGGTGAGCGTGGCGATGTCGATCACCGCTGCCGGTTTGAAGCGTTCGGCGTAGGTAAGGGCATCGCACAGCACCAGACGGCCTTCGGCATCGGTGTTGAGCACTTCGATCGTGTGGCCGGCCATGCTGGTCACCACGTCGCCCGGCTTGAGCGCTTTGCCACTGGGCATGTTTTCGCACGACGCGATCAAACCGACCACTTCGAACGGCAGGTCCAGCTCGGCCAGGGCGCGGAAGGTGCCAAGCACGCTGGCGGCGCCGCACATGTCGTACTTCATCTCGTCCATCGTGGCGGCGGGTTTGATTGAAATCCCGCCCGAGTCGAACGTGATGCCTTTGCCGACGAGCACGACGGGACCGTCGCCGCCCGAGGTTTTCCCAGCCGGTTTGGCCGCGAGCTTCTTGGCGGCACTTCCCGGATGACGCAGCACGATAAAGCGCGGCGCTTCTTCCGAGCCGCGCGCCACCGACAGGAACGAGCCCATGCCCAGTGCTTCGATCTGCTTGCGTTCGAGCACCTCGACCTTGAGGGTCTTGAACTCGGCAGCCAGCCGCTTGGCGGTCTCGCCCAGATAAGTGGGCGTGCAGATGTTGGGCGGCAGATTACCCAGCAACTTGGTCAGATTCATGCCTTCGGCGATGGCGCGGCCTTCCTGCAGGCCAGTTTTGGCATCTGCAGCGTCGCCGGCCGCCACCACGTGCACCACTTTCTTCAGCTTGGGGCGCTTATCCTTGTCCGGCTTGCCGAACGTGGCGTCGTACCGGTAGGTCGCGTCGCCTGCGGCGATGGCGGCACTGCGCGCGCGGGCGCGCACCGGCACATCCTGCATGGCCAGCGACGCCAGCGACGACGCGGCTTCGGTGACGTTGGCCTTGACGCAAGCGGCAATGAACGCGCGCTCGCCGCTGGCCAACGCGGTGGCCTTGTATTCTTCCTGCTTGCCCAGGCCAATCAGCACCACGCGCTGCGCGGCGACGCCGGGCAGATTGCGCAAGACGAGGCTCTCGCCTACCGTGGCGCGAAACTCGGACTTCACGACAGCGCGCACGGCGCCGTCTGATGCCCGGTCGATCTGGTCGGCTGCCGGCGACAGGACGCCATCGGCAAAGATGCCCACGCCAAGGGCAGCCGTTTTGAGTTGATGCAGAGAGGCGGTGGTCTGTGTGCTAAATTCCATTCGGATTCCCACGTGCGTCGATAGATGCAGTCGATTATCCCGCATATTTTCACATGTCCCTATTCAAGCGTTCCGTCGTTAGCGAAATCAGCAGTCACGCTGGTGTCGTGTTCTCCACGCTCGTCGTCGTCTGGCTGAGCGTGCTGCTCGTGCGCCTGTTGGGTGAGGCGGCCGGCGGCACGATCGGCGCGGACGTCGTCTTCGGGCTGGCCGCGTTTTCGACGATCACGGCGTTGCCGACGATCCTGTCGGTCACGATCTTCATCGCTGTGCTCACGACCGTCACGCGCAATTACCGAGAATCGGAAATGGTGGTGTGGTTCGCCAGCGGTTTATCGCTGGCCGACTGGTTTCGCCCGGTGCTGCGCGTGGCGATTCCAATTTCCATCGTGATTGCCGTGCTCACGTTGGTCGCTTCGCCCTGGGCCTATCGCCAGATCGGCGAGTATCGCCAGCGCTTCGAGCAGCGGTCCGATCTGGCCAAGGTCACGGCCGGCCAGTTCGCCGAGTCGAGCGATGGCTCGCGCGTGTTCTTCGCCGACGAACCGCAGCAGCAAACCGACGAGTTGGGCAATGTGTTCGTCAGGCAGATCGATCCCGAGTGGCACAGCCTGCTCACCACGCATAGTGCGCATACCGAAACGATGCCCAACGGCGATCGCTTTCTGGTGATGGGCGCGGGGCATCGCTACGATCTGAAGCCCGGTACGTCAGAATTGCGGATGATCGAGTTCGAACGCTATGGCGTTCGGATCGAAAGCCGCAGCGACGCCAATAGCGCGGCGGAAGCGCGCGCGGCCGCCGAGCGCAGCAGCAAGGCGCGGCCCACCGAGTTGCTGGTGCAGGACAATACCGATAGTTCGTGGTCGCAGATCATGTGGCGCATTTCGCTGCCGTTGGCGGCCCTCAATCTGGCACTTCTGGCGATCCCGCTGGGTGCGGTCAATCCCCGCATGGGCCGCTCTGGCGATCTGTTGATCGCCGGCCTGGTCGCGTTGCTGTACATGAATCTGATCAACCTCACGCGTGCGTGGATTAGCGATGGGCGGCTCAGTTTCTCGATCGGTGTGTGGCTGATCCATGCGATCGTGGCCGCGCTGATGGTGGCGCTGATGATCAAGCGACTGCGTGTGAAAGCGCCCAAATCGCAGCCCACGGCGCGTCCGGCGGCGGCGTAGCCAGCGGGGGCCTGACTAGCGGGGCCTGACTAGCGGGGGCCTCGCTAGCGGCAGCCTGGCTACCCGGCCAAGCCGCGACTCAGGCGGCAGGCTTGAGAGCGGTAGACGACATGACCAGCCGATCGCTCGCTGCCGCCGAGGGCGGCATTTTCGGGCGAAACATCATCGGTCTGCCGCAGGGCGTGCCGAACCTTCCGGCGTTCCCATCAGCAAGTCGGTATGCGCCGCCACGGCGTGTCGCATGAAATCCCACAAGGCCGCCACGCGTTTCAAGCGGCGCAGGTCTTCGTGGCAATACATCCAGAAGCTGCGTGTGATCACGAGCGCATCGGTGAGCACCGGCTTGAGCCGGTCGTCGCGTGCCGCCATGAAGCACGGCAGGACGGCCAGCGCCTCGCCTTGCAACGCCGCATGGTACTGGGCGATGACACTGGTGCTGCGCAGGATCACACGCGCTGTGGGTACCATGTCTTCCAGATACCGCAGCCGCTCGCTGAAGAGCAATTCGTCGACGTAGCCGATGAACACGTGATCCGCCAGATCCGCTTCGCTGCGTATCGCCGCGTGGCGAGCCAGGTATTGCGGCGTGCCATACAGACGCAACGTGTAATCGCACAGTTTGGTGCACACATAGGGCCCACGCTGGGGGCGTTCGATCGTGATGGCCAGGTCCGCCTCCCGCTTGGACAGGCTCACAAACCGCGGCACGGGCAGGATGTCCAGGGTCATGTGTGGATAGAGTCGTTGGAACTCGGTCGCCAGTGGCGTGAGCACATACGTGCCAAAAGCCTCGGTGGCGCCGATGCGCACGTGCCCGTCCAGGTCAGGCCCGGTGCCGGACAAGGTTTCGCGCGCGGTATGCAGCAGATTCTCCATCTGTTCGGCCTGCACGAAGAGCCGCTGGCCGTCGCCGGTGAGCGTGAACCCGGTGCTGCGCGATTTCTCGAAAAGCTGCGTGTTCAGTTCCGTTTCGAGTGCACGAATCCGCCGCGTAACGGTGGTGTGTTCGACGCCGAGTCGGCGGGCGGCGGCGCTGGCGCGCTGCGTACGCGCCACTTCCAGAAAATACCGCAGGCTGTCCCAGTCGAGCATCGCGATCTCCTTGAACCGCATTGTGCATCAATGCACAACACATGTGCATTTATCGCCGTTGCCTGGATTTTTTTACACACCTACACTGGCCGCACCGGGATACCCGGCGGGAGGGGCGTCGCGTCCTTCACCTAAAACGAAAAAATCGGACTGGAGACAACAATCATGAGATCGCACATGCGCGGTATGGCCGCGGGTTTGGCCTTGGGCGTCGGGATGGGCAGTGCGGCGTGGGCTGCCGAGCCGCCTCCGGTAAAAATCGGCGTGTTGACCGATATGTCGGGCAACTACGCGTCGATGGGCGGTGCCGGTTCCGTAGCCGCTGCAAAGTTGGCCATCGAGACGTGCCTGGCGGCTGAATGCAAGGGCATGAAGATCGATCTCGTTTCGGCCGACAATCAAAACAAGGCCGACGTGGGCGCGTCGCGCGCGCGCGAATGGTTCGATCGTGACGGTGTGACGGCGATCGCCGACCTCACGAACTCGGCCGTGGCGCTTGCCGTGCAGGGCATTGCGCGTGAGAAGAACAAAGTGGTGATGTTCTCGGGACCCGCGACCACCGCATTGACGAATAAAGAATGCTCGCCGGTCGGCTTTCATTGGATGTTCGATACGTATTCCCAATCGGTGGGCGGCGCCAAGGCCACCATCGATGCAGGCGGAAAATCGTGGTTCTTCATCACGGTGGACTATGCCTTCGGTCATTCCCTCGAAGCCGATACGTCGCAGCGCGTGAAGTCGCTTGGCGGTACGGTGTCCGGCAGCGTGCGTCACCCGCTCAACGCGCCCGACTTTGCGTCTTATTTGTTGCAGGCGCAAAGCAGCAAGGCGCAGGTGGTGGCCCTCGCCAATGGCGGGCAAGACACCGTCAACGCCGTCAAGCAGGCGCGAGAATTCGGCGTGGTCGAGGGTGGGCAAAAGCTGGTGTCGCTGTTGATCTTCCTTTCCGACCTGCGCGCCTTGGGCCTCACCAACGCTCAGGGGCTGACGTATGTGGACGGGTTTTACTGGAACTTTGACGATGCCTCGCGCGCCTGGTCCGACCGCTTTGCCAAAGCTTTTGGCGGTTTGAAGCCGACCATGACGCAGGCCGGCGTGTATTCCAGTGTGCTGCACTACTTGCGCGCCGTGGCGGCGACAGGCAGCACCGACGGCAAGGTGGTTGCCGACAAGATGCGCACCCTGCCGATCGACGATCCGATCATGCGCAACGCGTCCATTCGTCCCGACGGCCGCGTGATCCACGACATGTATCTCTATCAGGTGAAAAAGCCTGCCGAGTCGAAAGGCGAGTGGGATTACTCGACGTTGTTGGCCACGATCCCCGCCAAGGACGCCTTTCAACCGTTGGCCAACTCCACGTGTGCGTTGGTCAAGCAATAAATCGGGCGGGTGCGCGTGCCGACGCTGCAGACAGCGGCGTGCCGCACCCCGCGTTATCCCTTAATCGCTAGAGGAGTTTCTGATGACCGATGTTCCCCGCATTCCGCTTTTGATCGGCGGCAAACATGTGCAAAGCAAGTCGACGGAATGGCGCGACGTGCTCGATCCCGCGACCCAGAAGGTCGTGGCGCAGGTGCCGCTGGCAACGCGCGAAGAGCTCGACGCCGCCGTGGCCAATGCGCGCGAAGCCTTCGCCACGTGGCGCAACAGCGGGCAGGGCACACGCATGCGCGTGATGCTCAAACTGCAGCAATTGATTCGCGACAACAGCGGCAAGCTGGCTGAACTCATTACCCGTGAACACGGCAAGACGTTGCCGGATGCCGAAGGCGAAGTGGGCCGGGGTTTGGAGGTGGTCGAACACGCCTGCTCCATTGCCAGTCTGCAGTTGGGCGAGTACGCCGAAAACGCCGCCTCCGGCATCGACGTGTATACGACCATCCAGCCGCTGGGCGTATGCGCCGGCATCACCGCGTTCAACTTTCCGGTCATGCTGCCGTGCTTCATGTTTCCGATCGCCGTGGCCTGCGGCAATACGTTCATCCTGAAGCCGTCGGAGCAGGATCCCAGCGCCTCGATGTATCTGGCCGAATTGGCGCAGGAAGCCGGTTTGCCGCCGGGCGTGCTCAATGTGGTGCACGGCGCCGCCGAGACCGCGTTGGCATTGTGCGAGCATCCCGATATCAAGGCGATCTCGTTCATCGGCTCCACCCGCGTGGGCACTGAAATCTACAACCGCGCGTCGCAGCACGGCAAGCGTTGCCAGTCGATGATGGGCGCCAAGAACCACTGCGTGATCCTGCCCGATGCCGATCCCGAAGTGGCGTTGAATCAACTGGTGGGCGCTGCGTTTGGCGCGGCCGGCCAGCGCTGCATGGCCGCGTCGGTAGCGGTAATGGTGGGCGATGCGCGCAAGTGGTTGCCCGACTTCGTCGAGCGCGCCAAGAAGCTCAAGGTCAACGCCGGCAGCGACCGTGACGCCGATCTCGGGCCGCTGGTATCGCCGCAAGCCAAAACGCGTGTTGAAAGCCTGATCGAACAAGGCGTGAAAGAGGGCGCCAACCTGCTGCTCGATGGGCGCAACCTCACGGTCAAGGGCTTTGAGTCGGGCAATTTCGTGGGCCCCACGATTTTCGATGGCGTGACGGGCTCGATGGCCATCTACAAGGAAGAGATCTTCGGTCCGGTGCTGTGCGTGGTGGGCGTGGAAACGCTGGAACAGGCGGTTGCGTTCATCAACCAGAATCCCAATGGCAACGGCGTGGCGCTGTTTACGCAGGATGGCGGCGCGGCGCGGTATTTCCAGAACAACGTCGACGTGGGCCAGATCGGCATCAATATACCGATTCCGGTGCCTGTGGCGTGGTTCAGCTTCACCGGATCGCGCGGCTCCAAGCTGGGCGATCTGGGGCCGAACGGCAAACAGGCCGTGCAGTTCTGGACGCAGACCAAAACAATCACGGCACGCTGGTCGGCGCACGGTCGCAAGGTGAATACGACGATCAGCATGTAATCGTCCAGGTCGGATGTGCTGGACAATTCCGCGGAGCACATCCGCGGAGCGCATCCGCGGGTCACCTCCACGGCGCACATCCGCGGGGGCATCTGCGAGGTTGCGCGAGCCCATCCGCTGGATGAATCAACCTCGTCGTGCAGCATTCAAAAAGGGGCTCGCGCCCCTTTGCTTATGCTTTTGACTCGCCTAAGCTTATATTAATAAGTAATATTGGATTGTTTCTATATTACCTATAATGCCCCCACTAAGGGGTGTTTATGAATCTTCAACAGTTCCGTTTCGTGCGTGAGACCATCCGCCGCGACTTCAATCTGACCGAGGCTGCGCGCATGCTGTACACGTCGCAGCCGGGCGTGTCCAAGGCGATCATCGAGTTCGAAGA